>MDTG01425717.1_pt1 | contig 87993 bp, 78 predicted proteins | sample 811421 | NCBI WGS metagenome assembly MDTG01 (sample SAMN05326645, study PRJNA326480) | marine metagenome | isolation source: seawater | place: Pacific Ocean: South East | collected 2011 | reverse complement strand
CTGTGGTGGGACCTTTGAAAAAGTTTATGACCCCATTGCCGGAACATTGGGATTCCAAAAAAGTTCCATCCCAGACTTAGTTAAAAAGTCGAGATTAACAATAAAAATTGATTTTGAACCACTGTTTTTTAAAGATAGCTTGGACATGACCCATGATGATCGACTGCTAGTATCGACAAGAATTAATGCCGAAAGTATGAAAAATATAGTGATCATTCACGGCACTGACACTATGGTAGATACGGCTAAAACAATAAAAAAAAATAAACCTCGGGGAAAGGTAATAGTAATAACGGGTGCCATGATACCTTATTCAATAAAACAATCAGATGCTATGTTCAATTTCGGTAGCGCATTGGCGGCAGCCCAACTATTAACACCTGGAGTGTGGATTAGTATGAATGGAAGAATTTTTGGTGCGGATGATGTTAGAAAAAACAAAAATGAGGGTTTGTTTGAAACGCAATAATATTAAATCTACTTGCCAATACAAAACTTTGAAAAAATCTTTCCAAGTACCTGTTCATTTGAAATCTTGCCTGTAATTTCTGATAGCATAACTTGGGCAAGTCTAAGATCCTCAGCGACAAGGTCCAAAGAGTTGGTTTTAGCATTTTCAACACAAGCTGTTAGAATTCTGTGACATTCAACTAAATTATCTACGCTCCTCTTCTTAAGAAAAATAATTTCTGTATCGTTATCCTGATTTTCGCTTAAATGAAAATGGCGAAGTAACATTTCCCGAAGTTCAATTATCCCCTCTCCAGTTTTAGCAGAAATCGACACAGCATTCTTGAGGTGAGGTATGCTTCGTTTTTCCGCTGTTCTTTCTCTGTATAGATCCACCTTGGTAAATACGAAAATAACTTTTTGCTCTGCTATTTGCTGCGATAGAAGAAATTCTTGCGCTTCCTGCAACTTTGAGTTATTGAGGCCCTCAGTATTTATACAAAATAAAACTAAATTTGAGGTTTGTGCTTTTAATAAACCTCTTCTGATCCCTTCAGCCTCAACCTCGTTCTTTGTATCTCTTATTCCAGCTGTATCGAAAAACTCGATTTGCAAATTTCCTAAAACTAATGTCGATCTTATTATGTCCCTGGTAGTTCCAGCGAGTTTATGAATGATTGATACATCTTTTTCCAACAATCTGTTCATCAGCGTAGATTTTCCAACGTTAGTGTTACCGATTATAGCGATAGCGTGTTTATGAGATAATGCTTCTCCCTTTTGGGCGGCCTCAATCGTATCCTTTAGCCAATCCAATTTTTTTTCAACATTTTTGACAAAGGGTGCTGCTTGGAAGAATCCTGTTTCATCCTCAGAGAAATTTATTCTCGCTTCTAGCTCCGCTCGTGTGTCGATAATAAAATCTGACAGTAGTAAAATTGCTTTTCCGAAACTCTGATCTAAAATTTTATTAATTGCATCGACTTTCGCCTCAGACTCTGCGTTAATTAAATCCGAGATCGCCTCTGCCTCATGCAAACACATCTTCCCATTAAGGTAGGCTCTTTTCGAAAACTCGCCAGGCTCTGCAAATCGAACAATATTATTTGGAAAAGACTGAGAAAGACAAGTATCCATTAAAATTTTTATCACCCCTAATCCTCCATGAACCTGAAATTCGCATAAATCTTCCCCAGTAAAAGATTTTGGGCCATGGAAAAAAACGACCAGGCCTTTGTCGAAAATCTTGTTGTTTGACGATCTAAACTTTGCAAGCGTAGAAACCCTATTTGCCGGTAAAAAGCCGATAATATTTTTGAGGATGCGTTTGGTAGACGGGCCAGAAACTCTAAAAATAGCCAGGGCGCTAGCTACCGGGGCCGATGCCAAGGCAATAATCGTATCGTTAACCAGCCCGGACATTTAATTTGCGCATTATTGACCATTGCTGCGCAATTGACACCACATTATTAACCAACCAATATAAAACCAGCCCTGAAGGAAAGAAGAAGAAAAAAATTGAAAAAACAATCGGCATAAACATCATTATCTTCGCTTGCAGCGGGTCTGGCGGGGCGGGGTTCAATCGCATTTGAATAAACATCGTTGCGGCCATGATTATCGGCAAAATAAAATATGGGTCAGGTTTTGATAGGTCAGTTATCCAAAAAACCCAGGGTGCGTCTCTAATCTCAGCACTAGCAAGTAGCACCCAATACAATGCAATGAATACCGGAATTTGTATTAATATGGGCAGGCACCCACCTAACGGGTTAATTTTCTCCTTTTTATATAAATCCATCATAGCATTATTCAATTGCATTTTATTTTCTTTAAACTGCTCCCTAATTTTCATAATTTTCGGTGTGACGGCTTTCATCTTGGCCATAGATTTATAGCTAGCAGCAGTTAACGGGAAGAATAATAGCTTTATGATTATCGTCAAACTTACAATAGCCCAACCCCAGTTACCAACGACAGAATGTAATTTATCAAGTAACCAAAATATAGGTTTTGCGACAATCGTTAATATTCCGTAATCAACAACTAAATCGAGCCCTTTTTCCAATTTTCTTAAATCTTCTTGGTATTGTGGCCCTACATACAACAAATTTGTAAAAGACTGTGTTTGCTTCGGTTGCAATGAATCCGATAGTTGTATAGCTCCAACTGAATATTTATTATTTTTTAGCTTTCTTGTGTAGAATTCGCGATCCAGATTGTTTTTTAATAACCAGGCTCCCACGTAGTAGTGCTGAATTATCCCAAACCATCCGTCTTTTGAAACTTGCACGTGCTCTTGAGAGGACTCTTCAATATCTGAAAATGAAACCTTTTGGAATTTCTCGCCTTCAGTATAAAATACTGGCCCGGTATACGTGTTATAAAAGCTACTTCCACCGAGTGGAGGATCTGGATCTCGGGAAAGTTGATAATATAAGCCTGCTTGTATCGTTTCGTTTGAGATGTTGGTTATTTTGTGAGTAACTACCACGGCATAACTTTTTGGTTGAATCTCATATGTTTTAGTTAATAAGACGCCGTTTCTATCAGTCGAAACTACCAGTTTGTCTGAGGTTTTTTCTATCACTTTAAATTGCGTAAAATGATCGGGAAACTTGGTCCTGCGTTTTCCTAACGGTATAAGTCCAGATTCAGCTAAATAAACCGAAGCGGGACTATTGTTGAATAAAATTATTTTTCCATCAGGATAATCTTCTGATTTTTGGTTTTGTAATTCTGCAAACTCTACAACCCCGCCTAAGGTGTTTATGCCAATTTTTAAAACTGAATTTTCAAGAATTACAACGTCTTTTTTTTCGCTGGTTTCGATTTTTTCCTCCAATGGAGCTACTCTTTTTGATTCAAGCTTATTGACAGAAGGTAAATCTATTTGATTAGTAGGTTCTTCATTTATTGGGGGAATAATTTCCGGAGAATCGACTTCGGTCACTGCCACTGGGAACTCACTGTTATAACTGATCCACCTATCCCATAACAGCAACATCGTAAAAGAAAATATTATTAGTAGGATAGTGGTTTTAAATTTCATTTTTTTTTATGGGTACTGGATCTACTCGTTGTTCTGATAAAACATTGCATCTTGAGATTCTACAAACAATCAAACACAATCCTTTGTACGGTCCGTGGATCTTTAATGCTTCTTCTGCATAATCGGAGCAAGTAGGTAGAAATCTGCATCGTGGTGAAATAAACGGCGATATTCCTAATTTGTAACATTTTATAATCAGACGAAAACACACTATTACACAATTTTTCATCGTACCGTCCATTAGATTTTTATTGGCCGTTTATTAAGGTTTTCAGTTCAGCAAAGAGGTTTTTCTGCGTAAAATCATGATGAAACTGTGGGAGCGAATTAATAGCTAATACTATAACAGCGTACTTAGGATTTCGCCTGACAAGCTCTCTCCCCCATCTCTTAATTAGGTTTCGAGTTGAACTTTTTCTTACAATTTTCTTTGGCAAAATAAACCCCAGTATTATCTCATCAGGTTTTGAGTTCAAATTTTGCCCCATTCGTGTCCTGTTGTAATCTTGGAATTCGTAAAATAATGTGAAGTTCGTGCTTTTTTTTTTCCGCTGATTTTAGTCTAAGACGAGAAATTGCTTTATTCATAGATTTTATTTTTTTCAACGTATCTTCCTACACTAAACCGCTAGTTTTTTTCGACCTTTTGCTCTTCTCGCCCTAATAATTGCTCTTCCACCCTTGGTTCTCATCCTTACCAAAAATCCATGTGTTCGTTTTCTTTTGGTAACCGAAGGCTGATATGTCCTTTTCATGGTACCCTTTACTATCCTTTCTCAACCATTAACGTGTAGTAATTATATACTAATTATCATAATTGTCGAATGATGAAATGACTCGCATTGAACAAAAAGAATTCTGGGAAAAATGCCTTGCTGGCATTAAAAAAAACTACACGATTCAACAGCTTAAGACATGGATCGATCCAATATCAATAAAGGCTCTTAAAATCAATGAAACCTCAATTGAGTTAATTTTAATTGCTCCCAATAAATACAAGCAGCAGTGGGCACAAAGTCAATTATCTCCAATACTCCGTAATTGGATCTCGACAAATTTTGAAAAAGATGTGGTAATTAAAATTGAATTTCATGCTACTTCAAACGCATCTAGCTCTGCAAAGAGTCGACAATCACCGCCTAACACAAATACCAACCATAATGTGCTCCCAGGTTCTGATATATCCCATACCAGGAATGAAACTGACATTCAAAATCCGCACCTGAATTCCGATTGGACATTTGATAATTTTGTTTTAGGGAAAGCAAATCAACTTGCCCGAGCCGCCGCTCAACAAATCTGTGATAACCCCGGTCTTGGGTATAACCCTTTTTTTCTTTACGGAGGCGTAGGACTTGGAAAAACTCATCTGATTCATGCTATCGGCAACGCTATTTTGGACAAAAAAAATAGTGCCGGAGTGAAATATATCCACGCAGAATCATACGTTAGCGATGTCGTCAGGGCTTACCAAACAAAATCTTTCGAAGAGTTTAAAAAACGCTATCATAGTCTCGACATCCTTCTTATAGACGATATTCAATTCTTCGCTGGAAAGTCACGAACACAGGAAGAATTTTTTTATGCGTTTGAAGCTTTAATTGCAGCAAAAAAGCAAATAATTATCACTTGTGATACCTATCCCACCGAATTAGGTGGAATCGATAGTAGGCTAATTTCCCGTTTCGGATCTGGGCTTACAGTTGCTATTGAACCACCCGAACTGGAGATGAGAGTAGCAATTTTGTTAAAAAAAGCGGAAAAAGAACAGTTACCCTTACCAGAGGATGCTGCTTTCTTTATTGCTAAACATTTACGATCAAACGTTAGGGAGCTAGAAGGAGCACTTCAAAAAATTGAGGCATATTGTTCTTTTCATAATAAAACTCCAACACTAGAGGTTGTTCGAGATGCATTGAAAGACCTTCTTTCACTTCAGAAAACCGCTATAACGATCGAAATGATCCAAAAAACAGTGGCTGAATTTTTTAAGCTGAAGCTTGCAGATATGTATAGCAAACGGCGCCCGGCGTCGATAGCTATTCCCAGACAAATAGCTATGTATCTCAGCAAGGAATTAACTCAGAAAAGCTTACCTGAAATAGGTTATGCATTTGGTGGCAGAGATCATACTACTGTACTTCATGCAGTAAAAAAAATACAAAATTCTCGGCAGTCGAATGCCACTTTAAACCACAATCTCCATATTCTTGAACAACAATTAAGAAATTAAACAAAAGAATGTATAAAATGGGAATAACTTGTATATCATTGGAACATGACTTTTTTATTAACAAATAAGGCAATAATTCTTTTAACAACTTTTTCTTTTTTATCGTTATAAAACAGTAGTTTATAAAAACTTCAAATAAAAGTCTTTTCTACTATTATTACTAATATATATATGGAAATTATTAAATTCGAAAAAGAGGAACTATCCCAAGCGCTGCAACCTGTGCTTAGTGTTGTCGAACGACGGAATGCTCTTCCAATTTTGTTAAATGTTCTTATAAACTTTCATCAAAATCGAGTCTCTTTTACAACTTCTGACATTGAAATTCAGATAACGTCAATGTTATTAAACAAAAATAATAATTTAGAAAATGTTGAGTTAACTGTTTCTGCAAGAAAGTTCTACGAAATTATAAAATCTTTATCGGAGACGGAGACAATTAGCTTGTCTCTTCTCAAAGAAAAGTTTGTTGTCCAGCAAGCGCAATCAAAGTTTTCACTGCAAACATTACCTTCGAAGGATTTTCCATTAATAAAACTGACTGACCCATGCTTACTAGAATTTAGTTTTAAAAGTGACAAAGTAAAGGGACTGCTGGATTCAGTTGCCTTTTCTATGGCAGTTCAAGACGTAAGATATTACTTGAATGGCTTATTTTTACAAATTAGTGAAAAAAATGTTATCGCTGTTACAACTGATGGACATAGACTGTGTTTTAACAGTATGTCTATAGAATTGAGTGAAAATAGTATCGAACCAGTCACATGTATTTTACCACGAAAAGCCGTAATAGAATTACAGAGAATCTTCAATTCTGAAAGAAACACGGATGTTACATTTCGAGTATATTCAAATTATATGGAAGTTATTTTACCAACAAAAAAAATAATTACAAAGTTGATTGAAGGTAACTATCCTGATTATCAAAAAGTAATTCCGCAAGAAAGTAAACACCATGTCAAATTCAATAAGAAAGATTTGCTTGAAAAATTAAATAGGGTTTCCATACTAACATCAGATAAATATAGAGGGATAAGAATTCTGCTGTCGGGACAAAAAGTCCAACTAAAATCAACAAATTCTGATCAAGAAGAGGCAATAGAAGAAATTATTACTGAGGAGGGGACGGGAGAACTTGATATAGGGTTTAATGTTACGTATTTAATAGAGGCCTTAAACAATATTAGTTCTGAAAAAATTGGATTTTCATTCACCAATGCTCAGTCTAGTGCGGTGATAACGAACTCTGAGAATACAGAGTTTAAATATATTGTTATGCCAATGAGGCTTTAAATGGAATCATATACCTCGTCGTCGATAAAAATTTTAAAGGGTTTAGACGCTGTAAAAAAACGTCCAGGGATGTACATTGGGGATACTCAAGATGGTTCAGGATTGCATCATATGATTTTCGAAGTTCTCGATAATTCAATAGACGAATCCCTCGCAGGTTACTGTACAGAAATCACCGTGGAGCTAAGGTCAGATAACTCAGTAATCATAGCAGATAATGGGAGAGGGATACCCGTTGACATACATTCAGACGATGATGAAAATAGATCGGCGGCAGAAATTGTCATGACTGAGTTACATGCAGGTGGAAAATTTGATCAAGACTCTTATAAAGTGTCGGGCGGGTTACATGGAGTCGGAGTATCAGTAGTCAATGCATTATCCAAGTGGTTAAGGTTACAGATTAAAAGGGGAGGGAAGAAATATATTCTGGAATTTGAAGAAGGCATTTGCACTAAGCCACTTACCGAAATAGAACAATGTAATGAAACAGGAACTGAGATTCACTTTCTACCCTCAGTAGAAATATTTAACTCAATAGAATTTAAATATTCAATATTAGCAAAAAGAATTAGAGAATTAAGTTTTTTAAACAATGGGGTAAATATTTGTTTATCTGATGAAAGAACAGATAAGGAAGAAAATTTTACGAATTCTGGTGGTTTAAGTAGTTATGTAACTTACCTAAACCAAAATAAAACTGCAGTTCATACCAAAATTTTTCACGTTCAAAAAGACATGGATAAAGTACATGTTGAAATCGCATTACAATGGAACAGCAGTTATTATGAAAATGTTGTATGCTTTACAAACAATATTCCACAAAGAGACGGTGGCACTCATTTAACTGGTCTGCGTTCTGGCATGACCCGTTGTATCAATAAGTATCTTGAAATAAATGAGATAGGAAAGAAAACAAAAATAAATGTTCTTGGTGATGATTTGAGAGAGGGATTGACATGTATTCTTTCTGTTAAATTAGCTGAACCGAAATTTTCATCACAAACAAAAGACAAGCTTGTGTCAAGTGAAGTTCGGCAACCAGTTGAGGATGTTATTAGCAAATATTTCGAGGATTATCTAAATGAGAATCCGAAAGACGCAAAACAAATAATTTCTAAAATTATCGACGCAGCGAGAGCTCGAGAGGCAGCAAGAAAAGCTAAGGAAATTACGAGGAGAAAAGGAGTCTTAGACTCTATAGGACTTTCTGCAAAACTAGCTGATTGTCAAGAGCGAGACCCATCAAAATCCGAGATATTTTTGGTAGAGGGTGATTCGGCAGGTGGGTCCGCGAAACAGGCTAGAGACAGGAAGTATCAAGCCATTTTACCATTGAAAGGTAAAATTCTTAATGTTGAGAAAGCACGTCTAGATAAGTTGTTGTCATCGCAGGAAATTACAACTTTGATACAAACACTCGGCATTGGTGTGTTAAAAGGAGATTACTACGACCCTGATAAACTGAAATATCACAGAGTAATAATAATGACAGATGCAGATGTTGATGGATCACATATTAGAACTCTGCTTCTCACGTTCTTTTATCGACAAATGCCAGAAATAGTTAAACGGGGACATATTTATATTGCCCAACCACCTTTATACAAAGTTAAATTTAGAAAAGATGAGGCTTATATCAAAGATGACTATCATCTTGAAAATCATCTATTAAACATTGCAAGACAGAATGTACAGTTGTTATTTAATAAGGAGAACACACCAATTCGAGAAGAAAAACTTGAAGGTAGCTATCTTGATTTAGCCAAAGCAATATTACTGGCAGAGAAGAAAATCATACCACTAGAATTGAAAGTAAACAGAAATATCATTGACTCCATAATAGACGGCGTAAAATTTCGTTTAGATTCACCCGAACAGGTAATTCAGACTATTCTTGACTTTAATACCTGGGTAAAAAGAAACAACAAAGAGCACATCTATTTGGAGTTAAAGGAAAGTATTGAGGAACCTAATTCTAATTCCATAATGTTAGTTGACAGAGATCAAGTTACTCTTCTTGATGAAAGTTTTTTCAACAGCAAAGATTATAATTTTTTTCACGAACTATCACAAAAGCTAGAGCAATTTGAATCTTTCGAAATCTCTTTCAAATTTTCTAGCGATGATGAAGAAAAAAAACAGCCTGCATTTAGAACCGCTGTAATCAACATTTTAAAGCATGTTGAAGAAAAAATTACGTTGCAAAGGTACAAGGGGTTGGGTGAAATGAATCCTGACCAACTTTGGGAAACAACAATGGATCCAGCGACCCGGATTCTGTCAAAGGTTGAAATCAAAGATGAGTCAGAAACCGAAACTGAACGAATCTTTGTTAAATTAATGGGGGAGGAGGTAGCGCCACGTAAAGAATTCATCCAAGAAAACGCATTGAACGTTACTAATCTTGATGTTTAACCTTTTTTTGCTTTGAGACGAATTCAAAGCCAATTGATCTATCATCTTTTAATACCAGATATGCTTTGAATTTCCTTTTAGTTCTGGCAGAAACAAACGAATCGAGCAGATCTGTTTTTCCATCTTTGAGCAGTTTCGCCATTTGTTCTGTTGAAATAGTCTGTTGAAGTATAGTTAACCCGCTCTTAAAATTACACGATTTGTTTTTCCCTACTGAATTTGAACATGAATAGCTTGTTTTGTAAACAACTATATCTCCAGAGCATCTAGGACAACCACCAACAATGTCTTTTTGTTCATAGATTAACTTTTCTAAATTGTCGTCTTCATTCGACTCAAAATCAAATTTTAATTCGCAATCTTTCAAAATAATGGTGCCCGCAAATGGAAAACCTCTCTTACTTCTAAAACCTTCAAGCGGACCTAACTTTTTTTCTTTAATGAAAGTTTCAGCCTCAGTAACGGATAACAGTCTGCCTGCCGGAGTTTTTGAAATAGAAAAATCACAGACATTGCAGGCATATCTTTTGTATGTTTCACTAACTATACCGTCACACTTTGGACAAGGAACGTTGAGGACAGCATAATCTCCAGGAATGGTTTTACTGTCAAAGCTTTTTGTCTTTTCAACGATATTTGAAACCATATGCCTTATTTCTTTTATAAAACTATCTTTATCGCTAATACCATTTTCAATCTCTTTGAGTTTATACTCCCACTCACCAGTTAAATCTGCTCTCGACAACTCTTTAATGTTCAAACCATCCAATAACTGCATAAGCCTGGTAGAAGCAGTAGATATCAATAAGTCACGACCGTCCCTGATAATATATTTATCTTTAATAAGCTCTTCAATGATTCCTGCTCGGGTAGCTGGCGTCCCGATGCCTTTTTCTGCCATAGCTTCTCTTTGAATCTCACTTTCAACCAACTTGCCAGCCGTTTCCATCGCGGATAGTAAGGTAGCCTCTGTGTAATGTGCTGGAGGCTTAGTCGCTAGTTCGTCAAGGTCTACACTTTTGCATGTGACGTTTCCCTTTTCATCCAAAGGAATCAAGGATTCCTTATGTATTGCTTTGGAGTCCATGTAAAGTTTTTGCCAACCGGGCTCCACAAGGACCTTCCCTTCGGTTTTAAATGAATAATTTTTTAAAGATGTTATCCTTCTCGTATTTAAATATTTTGCTGCCGGGAAAAATATTCCTAAAAATCTTTTCGTAATTAGGTCAAAAAGTTTTGCCTCTGGTTCAGTAAGCTTTTTTTGACTAATTCCAGTCGGTATAATCGCAAAGTGATCGCTAACCTTTTTATTATTGAAAACCTTGTGTTTACTATTCACAAGATTTAAGTCTAGAGCCTCTGAGCAATGTTGCTGAAAATCCGAAAAGGACTTTAAAGAGTTAATTGTCTTCTTAACCGTATTTACATAGTCTTCCGGTAAAAACTTTGAATCAGTTCTGGGATAAGTTATAAGTTTGTGCTTATCATAGAGAGCCTGTGCAAGTCCTACAGTGTTCTTTGCGGAGAATCCAAAACGATTATTTGCTTCTCTTTGCAAACTCGTTAAATCAAATAACGATGGCGGCGATTGAGACAAAGTTTTGTTTTCATCTTCTGCTAATCCTTTTTCTCCTGAAATTTCTCGAATAATATCTAGAGCTATTTCCCGTTTCCAAATTCTACTATCTTTAAGCTGCTGATTTTCTTTGTCTTTTTTAAAATCTTTATCGAAATACTTGCCGGTATATTCGCCTTTTTTTGTTTTAAATCTTACATTAATTTCAAAAAAAGGCACCGTAACAAATTTCTTGATTTCCTCTTCTCTCCGCACAACCATTGCTAAGGTCGGTGTTTTAACCCTTCCGACCGGGGTTATGAAAAACCCACCATCTAAATTATTAAAGGCTGTGAATGCTCGTGTGCTATTGATACCGACCAACCAATCCGCTTCGCTTCTGCACTTGGCAGCATCAGACAATGGAATAAGATCATCGTTAGCCTTCAAATTATTAAATCCTGTTCGAATGGCTTCCGGTGTCATTGATTGTAGCCACAATCTTTTAATTTTATGCTTACTTTTGGTATATTCGACAATATGACGAAAAATTAACTCTCCTTCTCGAGCTGCGTCACAGGCGTTTATGAGCAAATCAATATCTTTTCTTTTTATTTGCTTTACGATCGTTTTTAGTCTACTTTCCGTTTTTTCAAAGGGTTCCAAAGAAAACTGGGGAGGCAAGTGGGGCAGATTTTTAAGACTCCATTTACCTCTTTTAATATCGTGTTTTTCCGGTACGACCATTTTTAACAAGTGTCCAACCGCTGATGTTATTACCATATCATCCCGTTCGTAAACATCTTTTAGTTTTTTAAAGCCACCGAGAGCTCTAGCTATGTCTGATGCAACTGAGGGTTTTTCTGCGATTACTAATGATTTATTCATATTTAAACAGGTTGAAATAAAGTAAAATTTTTTGCATCATATTACTCAACAGACACTTTTTGCAAGTTTTATTTTAAAAAAATATGGCATTACTGAAAATTCTTCAATTTCCTGACCCAAAATTACGCCTGCGAGCCAAGGAAGTAAAGATTTTTGATCGTTCTTTGAGAAACACCTGTGAAAATATGCTGGAAACGATGTACGATGCTAAAGGTATTGGATTAGCAGCAATTCAGGTAAATATTTTAAAAAGGATAGTGGTAATGGATTTGTCGGAGAACAAAAATGAACCAATGTTTTTCGTAAATCCGGAAATTATTAAATTAAGTGACGATACTAAAGAATATGGGGAAGGTTGCCTGTCCGTGCCGGGGATCTACGAAAAAGTTACAAGACCAAATTTTTTGAGCGCAAAATATTTTGATATAGATGGTTGTGAACATAAACTCGAAGCGGATGGATTGCTTTCGGTATGCCTTCAGCACGAGATTGATCATCTCAATGGTCGTGTTTTCGTCGATCATCTTTCGAGATTAAAACAGGAAAAGATCAACAGAAAATTGCAAAAAGAAAGAAAACGATTACTCGCTGAAGCGTAAGGAATGAATATTGGTTTTGCCGGATCGGATAGTTTTTCTTTAGAAATTTTGTCCGGGCTTAAAGAAATGGCAGCGAGTCGATTCAGCCTGGATTTGATTTTGACAATCCCGGCAAAAAGTCAAGGACGAGGCCGAGTATTTTCAGACAATCCGGTGACTTCCTTTAGCAAAGAAAACAATCTCCAAATTGAAACTATAAGTTCCAGCCAGGTCCTCGAAAACTTTCTAGCTGAAAAAATCTCAAATTTAGATTACCTAATCGTTGCTTCTTTTGGATGCCTCTTGACGGAGGAAACCTTAGCATTGCCAAAATATGGTTGTATAAATGTTCATCCCTCGCTACTACCTAAATGGCGCGGAGCGGCACCAATCCAAAGAGCAATTGAGGCGGGAGACGAAGTGACAGGCGTATCGGTTATGAAAATGATCTCAAAGTTGGATGCAGGTCCCGTTTGGAAAGTTGGGGAATATAAAATTGGCAACAATGACAATTACATGTATTTAGAGAAAAAGCTAGCAAAAATCAGTTTAGATCTGCTAAGGGTTTTTGTTGAAACTCCTTACGATAGAATAACTTTCAAACCTCAGTCCCAGACAGGGGTAACTTACGCAAAAAAAATAGAGGCAAGTGAAATGGAGATTGATTGGGCCTTACCTGCAACAGAAGTCGCTCGTAAAGTTAACGCATTCTATTCTAAAATGTGCGCACATACATTTTTGGATAAACAGAGGATTAAACTCGGCCATGTGGAAGTATTAGAACCATATTTGATTAGCAACAAACCTCCTGGAACGCTAGTAATCGGAAAAAAAAAGAAGGAGTCTACGCTAACAGTTTACTGTGGCAAAGGAATGTTAAAAATAAACTTGTTACAGAAAGCCGGTGGAAAATGGCTTGATGCAAACTCATTCATTAATGGTTTAAAGGGTTACAGCGAAATTCTACTAGGAGGCAATAGTTAGTGGCGTTTTTTAAGACTTCTATCCTTATGTTTTCTATCATCTGCTTGTTCGTTTTTTCAGGATATATTATTGCGGGAGAGGAAGGAATGTTGATCAGTTTGATCTTTGGGATCTTAAGCAACGTTTTCGCATATTGGTACTCCGATAAAGTCGTTCTCGCTATTTATAAAGCTAAACGGGTACATCAGGGGAATTTTCCAGAATTATTTCAGATGATTTCGGAGCTTACTGTGAATGCTAATCTTACAATGCCTGCAATTTACGTTGTCGATGATGAATTTCCGAATGCTTTCGCTACTGGGCGAGACCCCTCAAATGCAGCTATCGCTGTTACTCGAGGACTTATGAAAAGATTAACTGAAAATGAGTTAAAAGGAGTTTTAGCTCATGAGTTAGCACACATAATAAATAGAGATATTTTAATTGCAACAGTTAGTGCTGTTTTCGCTGCCGCTATTTCTTCTTTAGCATCTTTTGCTTTGATTTTTGGTTCTAGGGGTGGCAATAAACAAGCAAATCCAATAGTTATTTTTGTACTTGCACTTATAACGCCACTTGCTGCGACAGTAATTCAGATGGCAATTTCTAGATCTAGAGAGTATGAGGCTGATAGAATAGGGGCCCTGTTGACCAAGGATCCTCTCTCGCTTGCATCTGCACTAAATAAAATAGATTGTATTTCTAAAGCAGAGAGCTTTACCACTGTGCAGCAGCATCCCGAGACAGCCCAAATGATGATTGTTTCTCCTCTATTAGCGAAAGGGTTAAGCAATCTATTCTCTACCCATCCACCAACCCCAGAGAGAATATCGAGATTGCGTAGAATGACGAGCGATATTAGAGACAGATGAAGCAGTCTCCCCTGTGGAAGGATATGTCGATATCTGTTAAGCATTTTTTGAAAAAAAAAATCGATGTTGAACTTACGCCAAGACAGAAATATATAAGGTTTTTAGGAATTAAAAGATTAGCCTTAGCAAAATTCATTCTCGGAAAATATGCTCGTAAAAAGCCAAAAAACAACGTAGTTTTTGTTGTAGCTATTTGCATTGCACTTCATGAGAAGAGGAGATTCTCCGAACACACTTTGGTCAATCAGGCAGTGGAATGCTTGAAAAAAACAAATAATCAGAAAACCGTTGCTTTCGGCAACTATGTTCTCAGAAGAATTTTGACAGACTTGAATTTGTTTTCATATGAAGCAAAATATGAAGAAATTAAATGGAATGCTCCATTATGGTGGATAGAGTATCTAAAACAACAAGTCAGGGATGTTCATCTTAGAAAACTCCTGCTTCGGTCCTTGTCGAATCATCCACCGTTAAACTTGCGATTAAATAACCAAAAAAAACAAACCGAAGTGGTTGTTGAATTAAAAAAATTTAATCGAAAACTTTTGCAAGTCTCTTCTCACGGCTTATCAGTAATACCCCCTCTCGACATTGTTCAAACGTCTGTATTTAAGAAAGGTTTGGTAAGTGTTCAGGATATCAGTTCACAACAAATAATTGATCTGGTAGAACCAAGAAGCGATGAAAAAGTTCTCGATATTTGCGCCGCTCCCGGCGGTAAAAGCCTTGCAATCGCAACAAATATAAAGTGCCAATTATTTTCTAATGACAAATCCAAAGTAAGATTGCAAATGTTTGAACGCGAAATCAGTAGAATTAAGGAACAGTTAGTTACTGTACCGAAAATAACTTGTTTCAATCCACTAGATTCAAAGCAATTGGATTGCCTTTTTAGTCTAACAAGCGGTGGTTTTGATTATATAATTCTAGATGCACCTTGTTCAGGATCAGGTTTACAAAGACGCCATCCTGAAATTCCATGGACAAAAACCAGGCAGCAATTAGAAAAAATGCTTGTCATTCAGTCAAAACTCCTAGATGCGTCCTGGAAAATTCTCAAAAACAGAGGAATTCTAATTTACTGTATCTGTTCTATTTTTTACAATGAGGGTGAGGGACAAGTGGTGGAATTTCAAAAACGAACAAAGAATGTCAACAGAAAAAGTGCCCCAGGTTTGATTTATCCGACTGTCGGTAAGCAGTATTTTTCAGATAATGACATATTTAACAAACTAGATAGTAACGAATTAAAATACATAGGAAATGATGGTTTCTTTTACGCAATACTGGAGAAGTAAGCACGTCATCAAAAATTTTTTTTTGCCTTTGACTATTTTTACATTCATCATATGTGCTTGTTCAACAAAAACTGATGAAAAAAGCTCCAAAATTTCAGTAGAAAATGTAAAGCTTGTCGATAGCTCTGAAGGAGCTCAGCTCACTGGGGACGTCTCAGTTGAACTAGAAAATACCCTTATAGAGGCATTGAAAAAAGGTGTACCTTTAGAATTCTCGTCTGAATTCAGAATTTTTAAATCCTCTTTATTTGGTGTAAAAATTCTTTTTGAGAAGAAGCGTAGAGCAGTGTTGGAGTATCATGGTATAACTAGACGTTTTTCGGTGATCCTGGACGGTGAAGCTAGTTCGGCCTATTATGAGAGTCTTACGGAGGCGTTAGCGGCGTGCTTAAGCATAAAAGATTGGATTTTTTTTCCGCGAGGAATTCTGCCTGAGAATATGGAAGAAACCACTATACAAGTTCAACTAATGCTCGACGAGGAGGCCTTACCTCGGCCTATATCGATAGTAGCCTCATCCGACGAATCGTGGCAATTATCTTCAGGATGGGTTGACGTTTATGTAGGGGCTTCATTTTGAGTTTTTTTCTTAGACTTACACTTTTTTTAGTTGGGGCGACTTCATTAGGCTTGCTTCTTTTACTATCTCTTGCATCAAGCAATGCTCCGAGTATTGATATCAACTATACATGGCTTCTAAACGCTAATATCTTGCTATCTATGCTGATGATAGTTCTTACTGCTCTTTTGGTAAGAAAAGCATGGATAAGATACAAAAAGGGTGCTTTCGGATCAAAGTTAATAATCAGACTAGTATTTACCTTTGGGATTATAGCTATTGTTCCCGTCACCTTAGTATTTATCGTTTCAAATCAGTTTCTAGCTAAAACCATCAATACATGGTTTTCGCAAAGCGTAAATACCGCACTAGACTCAGGTTATGGGCTTGGACGGGCTACACTAGATGCTATAAAAACTGATGTAGTTTCTCAGACGAAACAAGTTGCAACTCAGATTGAAACTGAATCTAGATTGGATCTTTTGCGAACATTAGAAATTTTCGCTTCGAAAAACCAATCTGCTGAGATTTCTGTTTTTTCATCTGAAGGAGCCATACTTGCTGTTGAGGGTTCAGGAAAAGAACTGGTTCCCGATGTTCCATCAAGTGCCTTAATCAACCGGTTGAAAGCATCTGGCGCTTTGGTTCAAATTGAGTCGCCAATAAAAAAACAGGATGTTTTACAGGTTAGAGCTTTAGCCATGTCAGAATATCTTATTGATTGGGAGGATGAGTTAATTATTCAATGGATTGAGCCAATACCGGAGGTTTTAGTTAAGGACATCGAAGCCTTAAACAAAGGTTTTAACGATTATGAGCAATTACTGTTGGGAAAAGAGGGAATTAGTAAAATGTACGGTGTTACCCTTGTTTTTACTCTTTTATTAGCGGTCTCGGGAGCTTTGATAGCCTCCGTACTCCTGAGTGGTTGGCTTATTGGCCCCTTACGCTCGTTGGAAAAAGCAACCAAAGTAGTTGGTCTCGGTGATTTTCGTCCTCTAAAAACAGATAAGCTAAATCATGAGTTAAATGATCTTCTTTCATCGTTTAACGATATGATGATGAAATTAAGCGCAGCTCAAGCAGCAGCTTTAGATAGTGAGCGTCAACTAAAAACCTCGAGTCGTTTTTTTGAGCAAATCTTAGCAGGTTTGACAACTGGAGTTATGGTATTTGACAAAAATTGGCACCTTGAGCAATTTAACAGTAGCGCCCAGAAAATACTAGGGTGTTCGCTTGTTGATTATTTAGATTGCCCAATATCTCAGATTCCAATTATTTCCGATCAGGAAATTAGTTTTGGAGACTCCTTTGTTAATAATAACCACCAACAACGAGTCGATGGTATTAAAGAGGATGGAAGCAAGGTAAGTCTAATTATTACGGCATTCTTACTTCCGAATGTGGAATTTGATAACAGCAACAGAATTATTATAGTTTTCGACGATGTCTCTGTACTTTTAGAAGCTCAGAAATCGCAAGCGTGGGCAGATATGGCACGGGGTCTGGCTCACGAAATCAAAAATCCCTTGACCCCTATCATCCTCTCGGCAGAGCGACTGAAAAAGAGATTATCAGGAAAATTAAGTTCCGAAGAGGAGGTCGTTTTGGAAAAAGCAACGAGAATGATAATTAATCAGGCGGTTTCATTAAAAACAATGGTTAACGAATTTCAACAGTATGCAAGACTGCCTAAAGCTCGACCCGCTCAAATGGATTTGGATGACGTACTAAGAGAATTTTTGCAGATGTATTCTGGAGATAAGCGCATAAAATATGAGAGAGAAAACGGAGATACTCTGTTATTTAACTTCGATAAAGATCAAATGCTTCAAGTTCTTCATAATTTACTTCAAAATGCTCAGGATGCGATAAATAATAACCCACGTGGTTTGATAAAAATAAAGACATTGAGTGTCAAAATAGAAGATCAGCAAAAAATTCAACTTAGTATTGAAGATAATGGACCTGGTATCGATCAAGAAATATTATCGAGAGTTTTTGATCCGTACACTACTACCAAGGCAAAGGGAACAGGTTTAGGTCTGCCAATAGTGAAAAAAATTATTCAAGAAAACAAGGCCACAATAATATTAAATAATAAAAACCCAAACAATGGAGTGGTTGTTCATCTACTTTTTGATAGAATAACGGAAAAAGTTTGAATTTATGGCAGAGATACTTATAGTTGATGATGAGATAGGGGTCAGGGAGCTTTTGACCGAAGTTCTTCAAGACGAAGGTCACTCGGTAACACTTGCCGCCAACGGTGCAGAGGCCCGTGAGCAAATGAAAAGGCCATCGATTGAAGTGGTGCTGCTGGATATTTGGATGCCTGATACTGATGGGATTACTTTACTTAAGGAATGGATGTCGGCAGGGTTCCAGATACCTGTAATTGTGATGTCCGGTCACGCCACGATAGATACTGCAGTTGAGGCGACAAAAATTGGGGCTTATGATTATCTTGAGAAACCGATTACGTTATCAAAGCTAACCAATACAATTAAAAATGCAACAGAAAAGACACCTATGGGGACGCTATTTGATAGCCAAAGCGAACAGCAGATTGTTGGTGTCAGTCAAAAGGGTGTTGACGCGACTGATAAACGAATCGTTTCAAAAAAGGGAAGTGCTCAAAAACTCCAGGTGCAAAAAGTAGTCATCAGTGAAGATACAGAAGAAGTTAAAGAGGCTACCGCATTGACTGAGGCTAGAAACGACTTATCCATGATCAACTTAGACTCTCCGCTTAGGGAGGCAAGAGACTCCTTTGAAAGGATTTACCTCAGTTACCAACTAGCAAAATTACAGGGCAGCATGACCAGGCTTGCTGAGAGGTCTGGGTTAGAGAGAACCCATTTATATAGAAAAATACGGCAGTTAGGGATGGAGCTGCAGCGGGGAATTCTAAAAAAGAATAATCAATAATGAAAATTTTAATTTTGGGCGCCGGAAGGGTCGGCTCAAGCCTGGCAGAAATGTTGGTGAATGACAAAAGTGACGTAACTGTAGTTGATACGCATACCGAAGCACTAGACAAACTACAGGAGAGATTTGATCTGCGTACAGTTGCTGGAACAGCAACTTCAATAGAGGTTTTAAGGGACGCCGGGATAGATGATGTTGACATGATTGTTGCTGTAACTGCCGATGATGAGGTTAATTTGGTTGCTTGCAAGATAGCGCACAAAGTCTTCAATGTGCCTCAACGCATAGCGCGAACAAGATCCACTCAGTGGCTACACAACAGCGATTTATTATCAGAGGATGGTTTTGCAGTCGACAAGATTATCAGCCCCGAGACCTCTGTAACTGATACTATAAAACGCCTAATACAAATACCTGAAGCTCTTCAGGTAACAGAGTTCGCCAACGGGTCAGTAACGATGTTAACTGTGATAGCGCATCGCGGAGGCCTTTTAGTTAGTCATCCGATCAGTGATTTAAGGGCGCATCTTCCCACTGTAGATTGCAGAATTGTTTCTGTTTATCGCAATGGAATAGCTTTATTGCCAGATGCAACAACTAATATCGAGGTAGGGGATGAGGTGTTTGTTCTTGTAGCCACGGAAAATGTTTCTCAAGTTCTGAGAGAGCTGCGCCAAATTGATCGACCCGTCCGTAAGGTTATGATTGCTGGAGGGGGAAACGTAGGGGTTAGGGTGGCTCAGTCCATTTCTCAATCTATGACACCTAAAATTATCGACCATAATAAACTTAGATGTGAAAAAATCTCGAATATTCTTGGTAGTAACGCATTGGTTATCCACGGAGATGCCACAGATGAGGCACTGTTAACTGAAGAAAATGTAGCAGACGTCGATATGTTTGTGGCATTAACTAACGACGATGAAAATAACATTATGTCGGCACTTTTAGCAAAGCGACTCGGCGCTAAGAGAGTAATGTCTCTAATCAACAGAAAAGCATATGCGGAATTAGTAGAGGGGGGAAATATCGATATAACTTTAACTCCCTCGCATGCTACGGTTGGGGAGTTGTTGAAATATATTAGAAGAGGTGATGTTGAAGCCGTCCACAGTTTAAAGCGGGGCGCGGCTGAAGCGTTGGAAATAATTGTTCATGGAGACAAATCTACGTCAAAAGTGATTGGCCGAATGGTAGAACAGATTAACATGCCAAAAGGTTCATTCTTAGGAGCTATAGTGCGTGAAATTGATGGGCAAAATACAGCTTTGATGGCACACCATGATTTGATTATTAATAATAATGACCATTTGATCGTATTCATTTCAAATCGTCAGATAATTTCCGATATCGAAAAAATGTTTACGGTTTCGGCAAGATTCTTTTAATTATTAGTGGAGCATGACTATAATCCCCGCTCGGCTTAGCGAAGTTTTTTCGGTTGTTGGTTTAATAACCTCTTTTTTTTCTTTATTCCTTTTTTTACCCGCGGGAGTTGGCTATTTTTACTCTGAAATAATTTGGAGCGACTTCTTAATTTTGGGAATATTATTTTTTGCTTTTGGTTTAATAATATTCAACATTTTTAAAAAAACAAAATCGCATCCTCAGAGCTCCTCAGAGTTACAACCAAAAGACGGCTTGTTACTTGTGGTGTTTGTTTGGCTTCTACTTTCAATAATCTCATCAATTCCTTTTCTCTTATATGATGAGAGCCTGACCTTTATTAGAGCATTTTTTGAAGCTGTTTCTGGATTAACTACTACTGGAGCGACAATTTTTTCGGGTTTAGACGAAATGTCTCGAGCAATTTTAATCTGGAGAGCTATTTTACAATGGTTGGGAGGGATGGGAATTTTGGTGTTGACAATTGCCATACTGCCGATGCTAGGCGTTGGTGGTATGCAAATTTTTAGAGCGGAATCATCTGGACCCATGAAAGATAAAAAGTTCACACCCAGAATTGCAGAGACGGCCAAGGCGTTATGGACGATTTACATTTTTCTTACGTTGTTTTGTAGTCTCGGTTATTGGATAGCGGGAATGAACCTGTTTGATGCGTTCGCTCATGCTTTTACGACCGTTAGCATTGGCGGTTTGTCAACACATGATCAAAGTATAGGTTTTTATAACAGTTTCCAAATTGAGTCAGTAGCGATATTTTTCATGTTGCTTGCTGGCCTGAATTTTACATTACACTTTGCCGCATTTAGATCACTTTCTTTAAGTGTTTACTTGCACAGTATAGAAGCCAGATATTTTTTTGTAATTATTACCGTCTCTGCCGCGTTTGTCTTCTTTGTATTATTGATGATGCCGAGCGATTCAATTGGTTTAATAGAAATCGCTCGGTTCTCAATCTTTAATGTTGTATCAATAGCCACTACGACAGGTTATGCTACAGCAGACTATAATCTTTGGCCTACAATTGCATTTTCGTTAATGCTTCTACTTTCATGTTTTACAACGTGTTCGGGGTCGACAGGCGGCGGTGTAAAACTAATTAGAATTATAATTATGTTTAAGCAGGCTAAAAGGGAAATTTTGAGAACTGTACACCCCCACGCAATCATTCCAATCAAAATTGGAGGTCAGACTGTTGCCAATAGAGTAATTCTGGCAGTTTTAGCTTTTATGTTTTTTTATTTACTGACATTAGTTACTGCATTTCTTTTCCTAACCGCTACAGGGTTATCTGCTGGAGCTTCAATATCCGCTGCCTTAGCCTGCTTAAACAATCTCGGACCTGCATTATTTGAACTTGGGCCGTCAGCAAATTATGGCATTTTAAGTGAGGTTCAACTCTCTATCCTAGCGGCGGCAATGCTCTTAGGGAGGTTGGAACTTCTAACAATTTTTGTATTTTTCTCAACGTCATTTTGGAAAAGTTAATTTGCTTTACTAAATTGATAAATTGCAGTTGTACACCTAAGTGTCGGTAGGAAAACGATTTTTCGTATTGAATTAGCTCGCGATTCTTGTAGATAAAATGCTTTCACCTTACAAAAGTTTAAATTTTTAAGAAGGGATTCAAAATCCTTAATTGTTGCGAAATGAAGGTTTGGAGTTTCATACCATTGATCTGGAAGCCTGTTATTTACCGGCATTTTACCAAGTAACAAATCTAATACATGAGTCCAGTAACCAAAATTAGGTATGCTTACAATTACAGTTTTCGCTAATTCACTGGTTTTCTTTAATACTAGTTCGGTTTTAAGAGTAGCCTGAAGTGCTTGAGAAAGTATAACTACATCAAATTTATTATTATCAAAGATAGACAGCCCCTCCTCTATGTCTGCCTGAATCACATTTACTCTCTTCTCCATACACTGTAAAACTTTGTCAGGAGAGATTTCCACCCCATAGCAGGTGCATTGTTTTTCCGCTTCTAACCAACGGATAAGTGACCCATCCCCACAACCCAAATCAAGGACCCTTGATTTGTGAGCAATCCTTTGCGCAATCACCTTTAAATCACCCCTAAGCATCAGAGCATTCCTAACATATTCCTGAAGAAAACACGAACCAGTTCATGGTACTCTGGGTCTTCTAGAAGAAAAGAATCGTGACCATATTCCGATTTTATTTCTGAATACGAAACTTGAACATCGTTTGCCAGTAAAGCTGATAGTAATTCTTTGGAGTGACTAGGTGAGAATCTCCAATCGGAAGTAAATGACACGAGTAGAAACTTTGCTTTAACCACTTCTAATGCTTTAACAAGATCTCCATTCGTTTCTCCTGCAGGATCGAAATAATCTAAAACTCTAGTTATAAACAAGTAAGAATTCGCATCAAATTTATGAGAAAACTTTTCACCTTGGTACCTGAGATATGACTCTATTTGAAAATCTATGTCATACGAAAAGGAGTAATCTTTTTTTTCTTGCAAATTCCTCCCAAATTTCTCAGTCATTCCATCTTGAGATAAATAAGTTATATGCGCTAGCATACGTGCAATGGAAAGTCCTATGTTTGGAAATGTGTTCTCAGAGTAATAGTCACCTCCATGAAAAGATTTGTCTGATATTATTGCTCTCCTGGCGATCTCATTAAAAGCAATATTTTGGGCTGTTAACCTTGCAGTTGAGGCTATAATGATGGCGTTTTCTAACCTATCAGGAAAGGAAATACTCCATTGTAGAACTTGCATTCCCCCAAGACTACCGCCTATAATCGCGACGAAGCTATCTATTCCTAGAAAGTCAGCAAAAGCGGCTTGTGAATTCACCCAATCCTCAACAGTTAATAAGGGAAAATTGCTACCGTAAGGTTTGTTTGTTTTAGGGTCAATCGACGCTGGTCCAGTTGAGCCAAAACAAGAGCCAATATTATTAACCCCAATGACAAAAAATGAATTTGTATCAATGGGTTTACCAGGTCCAATCATATTATCCCACCATCCAACATCCTTTGAATTCTTTCTAACTCCGGCGATGTGATGAGAGGCATTCAGAGCATGGCATACCAAAACCGCATTATCCTTATTTTTTGATAGCACTCCATGTGTTTCGTACGTAAGAGTATAAGACTCTAGTATCTCCCCACTTTTAAGTTTGAGTGGCTTACTGATTTTGCAATTCCTTTCCTCCGTGTATACCATCGATATGCCTATATTTCTATCCTTGAAATTTGCTCTTTCATTTTTAACAGATCACCAACATTAATTGAGACTTCCCTTAGACCCATTTTTAAGAAATTTCTCGTTTGTTGAATATCATTTGCCAATTCGCCACAAATCGAAACGGGGCAACTTTTATTGATACATGTCTTAATTACAGTTTCAATTAAAAATTTCACGGCCGGATGCTCAGGATTATATAGATGTGATACTTTACTGTTCGTTCTATCTATAGCAAGTGTGTATTGCATTAAATCGTTAGTACCCAGAGAGGCAAAGTCAATATGCGGAATTAATGAATCTATTGCGATTGCAGCCGACGGAACTTCAATCATCGCTCCTACACAGGGTGGTTTTGGATTAATCTGACGAATTTTAGAAACGAAATTTACTGATTGATCAATCAACTGCCTCGCTTTGATTATTTCTTCTTTCTCAGTTATCAGTGGCAGCATAATCTTAACGTTTCCATATTCTGATGCTCTCAAGATTGCCTGAATTTGCGCACGGAAAAAATCCGTATTTTCGAGGCTAAATCTAATACCCCTCTGGCCAAGAGCTGGATTAGAATCTTGTGTGAACTTAGTAAACATTGTGGAGGGTAGTTTATCGGCGTCCAGATCCAAAGTTCTTATAACTACTGGTAGAGGACTAAGAGTCAAAATTACGCTCTTATATGCTTCAAACTGTTCGTCTTCGGTAAGTATCTTATTCCTTTCTAAAAAGAGAAACTCAGTCCTAAAAAGCCCTATACCTGATACACCTATTTCCATAGCTTTATTTGCTTCAGCTGGATTTTCTATATTAGCCATCAGACGAACATCGATATTATTTTTAGTCCTACAGGGTAAGCTAATAAATGCCTTAAGCTTCTGCTTTTTTTCATGTCCTTTTTCTATTCTCTCTTCATATTCCGCCAGAACATGATCGTCCGCTCCTACCAATAGAATGCCATACTCACTATCCAAAATAATTTTTTCACCATGTTCAATTAGGTGATTGTGCTCCTGAAGGCCTAATATCGCTGGAATTTCGAGACTTTTAAAAAGGGTTGCAAGATGCGAAGTAGGGCTACCAGATTCTAGCGCAAACCCTTTAATTCCATGTTGTATAAATTTTGGAATTTCATTTATTGATAATTTATCCGATAAAAAAATCCAACCGGGACCCACTTGTTCCGTTATCTCGGAATGGCTATTTTTAGGCTTTTTATTTTGGTCGAGCAAATTAAGTTTTTTCACAAGTTGCACAACAATCTGTTCTACATCAATTTTTCTTTCCTGAAAATAAGGATTTGATATTTTTGAGAACTGTTCCACAATATACTCTAGTTGTGTAATTAGAGCGCACTCTGCACTGATCAAAGAATTCTGAATTCTTTTCTCGGTTTCAAGAACCAAAAGTGGGTCGTTTAGGATTAGCCTCTGACTTTCCAATAAATTATCGAAATCACCAGTCTTGAATTCTTTGAATGAATCCGAGACGTCACGAAAATCTTTATCCAACATTTTTACGGAACGCCTAAGTCTTTCAATTTCTTTAACGGTCTGAGACTCGGTTATTTCAGTATGTCGAATCTCAAGTCCAGTGAAGTCAATATTTATCCAGGCTTTCGCAATAACTATATCCGTACCGACTCCGTGACCCATCAAAGTAAACATGATTAAGAGGATTCTCCAAACTTATCATCAAAGAGTTTTTCAATTTCGCTTAAAGCTTTTATTTCATCCGTTCCATTAGCTTCTACACGCACTGTTGAACCAAATCCAGCAGCCAGCAAAGTTATCCCTAATACACTTTTTGCATTGATTTTTTTTTCGTATGAATTGGATATTGAAATATCGCATTCAAAGTTGGTTGCCAAGTTTGATAACTTCGATGCCGCTCTCAAATGTAAACCTAATTTATTTTTAAGCGTAAGAATTTTATGTTCCATTTTTATTTTCTTTAAGTGACTCAATCCCCTTTTCTTTCGCCTCCAGAACTTTATCGAGTAACGAATCAAGAGATAGATTTTTATAGTTTACAGCACACACCAACATGGGAAGATTGACACCCGTGACACCTCGATATTCAACTTTTTCGTCTTTCAACCAACTAAAAAGACCGTTACATGGAGAGGCTCCCTTCAGATCAGAGAAAAAAAAGATTTCCTCTGGCTTTCCACATTCATGCCAAACTCTATCTATAAGCTCACGAATCTGCAGCAGATTGTAGTTAGGGCTTACATCAATGTTGATAACTTCTTTGATGGTTTTTCCGATTGAAAACTCAACACATTTTTGTAGGGAAGATCCTAGGGGTTCATGACAAACTAAAAAAAAATGCTTCATTGTTTGAGATTCTTAAGTTGGTTAAAAAATAAGGTAGCAAGGTGAGGACTTTTAAACTCTGCAATTTGCCTCATTCCAGTAGGGCTAGTAATATTGATTTCTGTAATTTTTTTATCAATCATGTCCAATCCTGCGAAAAAAATATCTGATTGTATGTTTGATGCAACTATGTTTGCAATTTCAAGCTCCTCCTCATCGAGCTTGACAATGGAAAATGTCCCGCCACCGGCTAGATTTGCAACAATAGAGTTTTCTCTAGGCTTTCTACACAGAGCAAATTTTTCAACGTTTCCATTAATAATTATTATTCGCTTGTCTCCCTCTTTAATATTAACAAGAAATTCCTGACTTACAATTTTATCTCGCCCTCTACTTGTCATAGAATCGATAATTGCATTCAGATTATAATCCCCAACGTTCAAAAGAAATACTCCTTGTCCTCCCATGAGGTTTAAAGGTTTAAGTACTATTTGTTTTCTAGACTGTAAAAAATCAATGATTTCATCTTTATTGGAGGATATTAATGTAGGAGGAATATAATCAGGAAACTTTAATGCGATTAATTTTTCATTGAACTTTCTCAATGCTTGTGGGGCATTTATGACTCTTACACCACGTGTCGCAACGAAATCTAAAATATTTGTGCCGAGTAGATATTCTTGATCAAATGGCGGATCTGTTCGAATAATAATAGCTGAAAAAGATAATAAGTCTTCCTTTGAAGTTACTTTTGTTTCATACCATGTTGAACTGTTACAAGGTGTAATGTAAGTAGCATTTACATAATGGCTTAATTCTCGAGACGTATTGATGCCTATATCCTGCAAGGTGCTAAACCAAACCTCGTATTTTTCCTTCCATGCCCCTTGCATTAAAAAAACGGTAGTATCGACTTCCGGTACTAGATACTCTAATTTATTTGCTATAAATAAAAGTTTCATTCCCGCACTTCCTTAGCTGCGGACAGCGTTGCTAAACGAGCAATAACTCCATAAAAATATAACCGGTTTGTGATTGAATCAGGGTCTGCGGAGGAGGCAGGTAATTGGCAACTATCTTCGAATGCAATTGGGAAAAATTGCATTCCAGGAGTATTGAGATTCTCGTCGAGCCCTTTTTTTGCATGTATCCTATAAAATCCACCAACAACATGATTGTCTACCAAATAGACTACTGGTTCCGCAACGCTTTGAACGTTGTAATCAATTACCGTTTCGAATGAATGAACTCCTTCCTGAATTAAAATATCTTCTACAGTAACCCCTTCCTTATTTTTTGACATTCTCTTGCGTTGTTTGTTATTTAAGTTATAAATCTCATTAGGTTGTCTAATCGTCATGACACTCATCCCATAAGTACCAGAATTAGCCTTTATCACCACAAATGGATTTCTTTGAATTTTATACTCGGCATATTTTTTCTTGATCTCATTCAATACTTCAGTGACATTTCTAACTAAACATTCTTCCCCTTTTTTTTCTTTAAAACTCACATTAGTGCACCTTCTGTTAACAGGACTTATAAGCCAATCATCAGCATCAAAAAGACCAGCGAATTCCTTAGCCGTTTCCGAATACAATTTAAAGTGTCTTGATTTCTTTCTTGTTGCCCAACTCGACTCAAGGCAGGGTGCTAATTTTTGATCAGAATTTAGTTCGCGGTATTCAGCAGGAATTCCCGATGAAAAATCATTATTTAATAAAATTAGATCTGGTTTCTTGCCATCCACATACAACGATCCATCGTGACGGGATACTCTCAGAACAGGAATGGATATGGTTTGTCCTTCTATATTTTTAAAGAAAATTTCTTTCAGCTGACAGAAAGAATCCTCGTGAGAACCTACAGTTACTTTGAGGCCTACATTACTTAAAAGTCCGTGTAAATGACCGATGTGCTGGTGGTAGTAAAGATTTCTGGTATGGTTTTCGGGAACAATTAATACTGTCTCTGCATGAGGACAATGTCTTTCAATAGCATTCATAAAGGCTTGTATGGTTGTGCGTCTATCATCTTTTCCAACATTATTGAAACCTGCAGGAAAAAGATTTGTATCCACTGGGGAAATTTTGAAGCACGCATTTCTCAGGTCGACGGAGGAGTAAAACGGTGGTTTGTACTTAGCAAACATATCCCTAAACCAGTGCTCAACGACTGATCTTTTCTCAATTACTTCGGTTTCAAAATTTCGCAACTCACCACACAAGTTTGCTTTTAATTGGGGGCCCATATCGTTATATTAATATAAAAAAACCCTCCCTAGACCAAATCGCTAGGGAGGGCGTGTACGGCGAGTTTGGTAAACGCTCGCCTGGAGAAATTAGTTAAGGTAGTAAGCCTTTTCGCTGTGGGAGGTTACGTCAAGACCTTCTCTTTCTTCATCTTCACTAACCCTGATTCCAACAAGTAGATCAGCAACTTTTAGAGCGACAAAGGCAACAACCGCAGAGACAACAATCGTAATGATTACTGCTTCAAGCTGGATGACTACTTGCGAGCCAATGGCAAAATCGTCGCCTCCGGTACCTCCTAAGTAGGGAGCTGTAAATACGCCCGTTAAGACGGCTCCCAGAATACCGCCGACCCCGTGGATCCCGAACACATCCAGTGATTCGTCTGCCCCCAATATACTCTTGAGGCCCGTGCAAGCCCACAGGCAAAAAAATCCAGCTATGGCTCCAATTATCACTGCCCCCATAATACCGACGGACCCACAGGCAGGGGTTATAGCTACTAAACCCGAAATCATACCTGATGCTGCACCTAGCATAGACGGTTTACCTTTAATAAAAGACTCCCCTAAATTCCATGCTAAGACAGCAGAGCAAGCGGCAAATAGCGTATTGGCAAAAGGTAAAGTAGCGCCAGAGGTAGCCTCAAGATTTGAGCCAGCATTGAATCCAAACCATCCAACCCACAAAATCGCCGCTCCAATGAGCGTCATTGGTAACGAATGGGGAGGCATTGGCTCCTTTCCGTAACCAATTCTTTTACCTAATACGTACGCGGCTACTAATCCCGCTACTCCAGAATTTACGTGGACAACAGTACCGCCCGCGAAGTCGAGAGCACCTTTGTCAAGAAGATATCCTCCTGGGCCCCAAACCATGTGACAAATTGGTGCGTAAGAAAACGTGAACCAAATCACTGCAAATATTAACACACCAGCAAATTTAGCCCTCTCCGCCATTGAACCCACAATCAAGGCGCATGTCAATCCAGCGAAGGTTGATTGAAAAGCAATGAAAATTGTTTCTGGCAGTACAATGCCATCTGTGAATGTCCCAGCTGTGGAGTCAGTTGTTGTGTTTGCTAAAAAGAGCTGCGAAAGACCTCCAAATATGGGATTCCCCTCAGTCAACGCAAGCGAGTATCCATAAATTGCCCAAAGTACAACAATTAGGGTAAACACAGTAGTCACTTGCATCAACATAGAAAGCATGTTTTTCGTTCGAACAAGACCTCCGTAAAATAAAGCAAGTCCCGGGACGGCCATGAAGGTTACGAGCAACGTGGCAGTCATCATCCACGCGATATCGCCTTTAAACATAGCTGGCTCTACAGGAACGTCTTGTGCAAAAGCTGCACCTGAGCAAAGCAAAGACAGAACGAACGCTTTGCCTATATTTAACTTTTGTAAAGTTTTTGTAAAAAATTTCATAATTAAAACCTTTAAATAATGTTGCGTTTATAAAGCTTCTTTACCAGTCTCACCGGTTCGAATTCGAACGACTTCTGTGAGATCTGAGACGAAGATTTTTCCATCCCCTATTTTCCCGGTCTTCCCGGCATTTTCGATAGCTTCAATAGCTCTTTCAGTAACATCGTCATCAACGGCCACGTCTAACTTAACCTTCGGAAGGAAGTCAACTACGTACTCGGCTCCCCTGTAAAGTTCAGTATGACCTTTCTGCCTTCCGAACCCCTTTACCTCAGTTACCGTGAGACCTTGAACTCCTATCTCAGACAAAGCTTCACGAACCTCGTCCAATTTGAAAGGTTTAATAACGGCAGTGATTAATTTCATAATTTTTCCTTTTAAATGTATTCCCATGGAGCGTTAAATGCTCTCTGGAAATTATTAAAGTTTCCATACTTGTTTACTAAAATGATTTAGAAAAAGATATCACCGCTCCAGAGGAGAACGCTGGCCCTACTGCTCCATCACCCTTGTTATCAACAAAGTCTAGGCCGAGCGCATATCCCTCACCAATATCATAGGCGAGGCTTACGCTATAGTCTTCATAATCAGCACCTGTGACTCCTTTAATATCAGAGGAACCAGCATGAGCGGATATCGTGATGGCATCAGATAAAGGAAACTCAAAGTTTATCTGCATGTATGTCGTTCCGCTATCATCCCCGACCCCGAACCATTCAGTTGAAAAATAATGATATCCAAGGGTTACAAATCCATAAGACGCTATTGCATAAATTTCGTTAGTGTTTATGTTTGGAGTTTGCCCAGAGTTGTCTGGATAATAGTAATATAGGTCACCAACATCTATACTTAACCCGCCCACATCGAATGTATATCCCCCATAAAGATCCATTTCGATGGAAGTATTACCAAATTCAACGTTAGAGTTCCAATTTCCAAGGTAGAATCCGCTGGAATGAGATAGGTCAAATCCACCTTGAATTGCCGGTGCGTTTTCAGTTTGGCTCGCTCCTCGGAACCTATATTCCGAAAAAACGCCGACGTTCGCTGACGTTTCCCACTCCGCTTTGGCGCTGCTTCCTATGGTTAAGGGAATTTGCATTAATGAAACGCAACAAATACTTGTAAGAAATTTATTACCCATTTTTTTCTCCATGTAATTAACAAAACAATATTGCTATCGCTATTTACGTGCCAAAAATTTATTTTTTTGCTAAAAAAAAATACATTATTAATCATATACTTAAGAAAAAACTGAATGGTAATTAAAAGCTGCTGATCATTTTCCAAGCGTAATTTGCACGAATACGAAGCAATTCGCTTAGGGGTCGTGCTCCGGTATTATAAAATCTTTTTCTTAACTTATTTCTAATGAAACTTTATTCAAGGTCAATACTCATTAGTTTTACTTAAAAATATAGTTGAATCACGTTTCTTATCATTTTATAGAGTTGAGAAAAAATTCAGCTTTTTCGTTCTTGAAGCTGTGCGGAGTCGATATTACTGCTCCTCTAGCCAAAGAATAATTATTTTTTAAATGTTTTAAAACTAGCACTACAGGTTTTGTATTCACTTCACCCACGAACCCGTCTAGTCGTATCCCGTCGACAATCTCAACTTTTGAAGTCATATTAAAGTTATTTTTTAACGCATCGTTAATGAAACCCTGTAATGAGCCAGGACTTGCTGAAACTTCTCCTTCATAGTTCATAACATCCAGGACAAAATTCATATCATCCACGAGTACAGAATATCTGTCGATAGTGATAACCATTTCTCGTGAGCGGTTTAGTATGTTAATCTTCCTGGTGCTTCTGTTCGGCTTAGCGGGGAATAGTGCTTCCCATCCAAATTCGTCTGTTTGGACCAGTCTCCAGTTGTAGGCCGGGTAACAACCATTTAAACTTAACAGTAAAATTAGGATAGAAAATCTTGCAGCTTGCAACATAATCTTCATGGTAACTCAATTCTCTTGCTCTTCAACATCCACTTTTATAGTTACGTCAGATTTCGCGCCATACTTATTTCAAGCAATTCAAAAAGAAAACCATCCAGACGGTATAATTCTAAATCATGAGTTTGATTATATTCTCAATGCACTCAAAGATCCCAGTTTCAACGACCAAATGGTTGGCGGTGTTCCCCTATCTGTCCGGCTATATCCTCTAATTGAGATGATCAAAGCTGCGAAATTCTCAAATGATAAATTCATTATTTGGGGGAGTCTGAGTTAACAGTAGCGATTTCTCTTAAATTTTGATTGGCAACTTCTTTCTGAATTCTTGATCGTCTCGCATAATCCTCTAATTGATCTGAATTAATTTGACCGACGTTAAAGTAGGTGGCCTCTGGATGCCAAAAATAAAAACCGCAAATACTGGCTGCAGGGTACATTGCGTTATTTTCGGTAAGGCTTAAACCAATTTCCTGGGCGTCTAAACAATTTGCTATAACTGGTTTGATACTGTGGTCTGGGCAAGCGGGATAGCCAGGTGCTGGACGTATTCCTTGATAATTCTCCTCGACGAGTTGCTGGTTAGAAAGGTTTTCCTCTTTAGCATAACCCCAGTAATCCTTCCTTACCAGTTCATGTAGACGTTCGGCGAAGGCTTCGACTAGTCTGTCGGCTAGGGCTTTAATCATTATTGACTCATAGTCATTATGTTTTTCTTCCAATGACCTTGTTAACTTTTCAACTCCGTCTACTGTGACAAAAAAGATCCCTAAGTAATCATTTCTATTATCTTCAATCGGTCTAACAAAATCCGCAAGGCTTTTATTTTTGCCACCACTAGGTTTTTTTGTTTGTTGACGAAGTCCTATCCATGTAAATAATTTTTGATTCAATTGCTCATCTGCGAAAACTGATAGATCTTCAGGACCCGTTCTGCGTGAGGGATAGATGGCAAAAATACCGTTCGCATTAAGCTCTTTCCTTTTCACTAACCGACTCAGCAACTTCTTTGCGTCCTTAAAAAGTTTGCTGGCCTCGTCTCCAACAATCTCATCTGATAAAATCTCCGGAAATTTACCTGCTAGATCCCATGCTTTAAAAAAAGGAGTCCAATCTATGTAATTAACGAGCTGTTCTAATGGAAATGATTTCAATACTTTTCTGCCGATGACTTTAGGAGTTGGAACCATGCAGTCCTTATCGATTTTAAAAGCATTTTCTCTAGCTTCACTAATTGAGATGAAAGGTATCTCCTTCTTGTTAAACTTGTCCCTGATATTTTTATAATTAAGATAAATTTGTTTTAGATAGTCTATCTTTTCATTTGAATTCCCCGTAAGCGATTGAGCAACCGGCACGCTGCGCGATGCATCAGGAACCCAAATAACAGGCCCAGAGTAGAAGGGAGCAATTTTCACTGCTGTATGTGCTTTAGAGGTCGTTGCTCCACCAATGAGAAGAGGAATTTTTTTATCTCTGAACCACAAATCCCTTTCCATTTCCCGGGCGACATGCGCCATTTCTTCAAGCGATGGAGTTATTAATCCCGATAGTCCTATAACATCAACATCATGGTTTTTTGCTTCCTCAAGAATTTTTTGTGCTGGTACCATTACACCTAGGTTTATTACCTCAAAATTATTACATTGCAAAACAACAGTTACGATATTCTTTCCAATATCGTGAACATCTCCTTTTACTGTAGCGATGAGTATTTTCCCTCTTTGTTTTGTTCCCTCTGTCTGGTCTTGTTCTATGAAAGGTACTAAATGAGCAACCGCCGACTTCATCACTCTTGCGGATTTTACAACTTGTGGCAAAAACATTTTCCCTTCTCCAAATAAATCTCCGACCACGTTCATTCCATCCATTAGTGGGCCCTCAATAACCTCTATGGGCTTCCCCCCTTCTGCATCTATCTTTAGCCTAGCTTCCTCCGTATCATCGGTAATGTGCTCTGTTATACCGTGAATAAGAGCATGTTTTATTCTGGAGGTGGAATCCCCATTACGCCATTCTTGGACTTTTTGTTTCACAGCTAGCCCAGAATCCAACGAGGAAGAAAAGTCAATCATTTCTTCTGTCGCATCTTTCGTCCTGGCAAAAACTAAATTTTCAACACGTCTTTTTAGCTCTGGATCAAGTTCCTCATAAACAGCGAGTTGTCCCGCATTCACTATGCCCATAGACATTCCAGCTTTAATCGCGTGGTATAGAAATACGCTGTGTATTGCCTCTCGGGCCTGATTATTGCCCCGAAAAGAAAAGCTCACATTAGAAACCCCTCCAGATACCTTTGCGAATGGTAGATTTTTTTTGATCCAACTTGTTGCCTCAAAAAAGTCGACCGCATACTCGTCATGCTCCGAAATTCCTGTTCCAATTGCGAAAATATTTGGGTCGAAGATTATATCTTCCGGGTCGAAGGATAATTTTTTGGTTAACAGATCATACGCCCGTTTACAAATTGATTTTCTTCTTTCAATAGTGTCTGCCTGACCTTTTTCATCAAAAGCCATAACAATTACGGCTGCTCCATATCTTTTGCATAATTCTGCATTACGAAGAAACTCTTCCTCTCCTTCTTTTAAAGAAATTGAGTTGACTACTGGTTTTCCTTGCGAGCATTTCAAGCCTGCTTCTAAAATTGACCATTTGGATGAATCGAGCATTAACGGAACCCGTGAAATATCTGGCTCAGAGGCTAACAGATTTAGAAACTTAACCATGGCTTTTTCTGAATCAAGCATGGCTTCATCCATATTGATATCAATAATCTGAGCCCCATTCTCGACTTGTTGCCTGGCAACTTCTATTGCAGCTGAGTAATCTCCACTCAAAATTAAATCCGAAAATTTTTTTGAACCGGTCACATTTGTGCGTTCACCCACATTGATAAACAGGGATTCCTCACCAATATTGCAGGGTTCAAGGCCCGATAACCGTAATTTTTTTTGGATCTTAGGAACAATCCTCGGCGCATAATTTTTTACTTTTTCTTTAATTGCTTTAATGTGCTCAGGTGTTGTGCCGCAACAACCTCCAACAATATTTATCCACCCTTCTCTCGCAAATTCAGAAATGAGGTCAGACGTTATTTTAGGGGTCTCATCAAAGCCAGTTGGTGCCATCGGATTTGGAAGTCCAGCGTTGGGATAGATACAAATTGGCACATCACAAATTTTATGCATCTCTTCTACATGAGGTCGCATCAAAACCGCTCCTAGAGCACAATTCAATCCAACGGTAACCGGTTTTACATGTCTCACGCTATTCCAAAATGCCTCTACGGTCTGCCCCGAAAGGATTCTACCCGATGCGTCGGTAACCGTTCCCGATATCATTACAGGTATACGCTTTCCCGTCCGACCTAACACGTCTTGGATTGAGAATAACGCGGCCTTAGCATTGAGTGTGTCAAATATGGTTTCTACTAGAAGAATATCGACTCCCCCATCAATCAAGGCCGTTACTTGCTCTGAATAAGATTCTAAGAGTTGATCAAATGTAATATTTCTGGCTCCTGGATCACTTACATCTGGCGAAATCGATGCTGTTTTTGGGGTCGGCCCTATAGCTCCTGCGACAAATTTTCGACAATTCGCTGAACTAAATTTTTGACAAGCCCGCTTCGCTATTCGTACGGAAGCTAGATTCATTTCCCTAGCTAACGCCTCTAAACAGTAATCAGCCTGGGCAACGGAGGTAGCTCCAAAGGTATTTGTTTCAATTATGTCCGCTCCGACCTCAAGAAATTTTTCATGAATCGATTGGATTATATCCGGTTGCGTAATCGAGAGTAGTTCATTATTTCCTTTCAGTTCAATGCCTTTAGTTTTTGCTTTTTCAATTTCTTTACGAATATCGACGGGAACTCGATTTTGGTGTTGGCCCACAAAATCCTCTTCCCCTAATTTTTCTTGTTGTAGCATCGTGCCCATGGCCCCATCCATAATAAGTATTCGCTCTTTCATTAAAGACTCAAGGGCTAGTTGAAGGTCACTGTGAGTGGTTGGGGAACTTTTAATCAATGACATTATTTAAACCTGTTTATTAAACTTGATATTCCAATATTTCAAACCCTGTGCATTAAGAGACAAATCTAAATCTAAAAGATTTCCAAATTCCTGTCTTGATATATTTAAATTAGTTGTGCTTAGTTTCCTGTATAGGAGCTCAAAAAGATTTTTCTTAATGCGATCTTGCTGGTTTTCTCCATTCCTAGTTGATTGTTGAGCGATCATAACATATTCATCAATCTGTTTGAGTAACTCATGACCATTTCTTTCGATATTCGTTATCTTCGAAAAGTGAGTGAGAAAACAGTTCTGTGGTTTTGCTTCCATTATTCGTTTTACAGTTGATGCTAACTTTGTCGGCTCAAATTGTGTAGGAGTTGATGAAATAAAGATAAATTCACCCTTGTTACTAGTAAGCTCTGGATATGAGATACCGAAGGCATCACCCGTGAAAAAAGATTCAGACTCCTCGTCAAAGATCACAATGTGATGATTTGCGTGTCCCGGCGCGTCTATGATTCGAAGCCTTCTGTTTTGGAATTTTATAATCTCCTCATCAGCTAGAGCTTTTATTCGATTTTCATCTACAGGGATAAGTTTCCCATATTGCTCGTTAGCCTCCTTTAACCCGTAAACATCCACAACTGCCATCCACAATTTTTCCGGGTTAACCATGTGCCGAGCTCCTCGAGGATGCACAGCTAATTGAGCATTTGGGCACTGCTTCATAAGTAAACCAGCTCCCCCTGCGTGATCAAGGTGAACATGCGTCAAGACAATCCACTCAACTGATTCAGGCGATATATTCAAAGTTTCGAGTGCAGCAAGAAACTGCTTAGCTGAATGATTAGTCCCGGAGTCAATGACCAATAGCTTATTGTTCTGATTGATAAAATGAATTGAGGCAAAATTCCTGCGTACGTAGTTGGCATCAAAACAAAATATATTTTTATTAAAAGAGGATATTCTATTAATCATCGATTAGTTTGCCCGGAGTGAAACGTTCTTCCTCAGAATATGGAAAAACGTCCTCAAATGATCCTCTTTTAATTTTTTCCTGTTGCCTCTTCCAATATAAAGGGTTTAGTAATTCTGAATGATATTTTAAAAAAGGTTTTTTTATTTTCTTGTTGCTAAGAAGAAATGTTTCAAACTCCTCAGGAAAAACATCGTTGGGACCAATAGAGTACCAGGGCTCACCACTAAGCTCGTCTTCCGGGTTATTTGGAGGTGGAACTGATCTGAAAACGCATTCTGTGATGTACTGAATCTCATCATAATCATAAAACACTACTCGACCATTCTTTGTTAGACCAAAATTTTTGTAGAGTAGATCTCCGGGAAAAATATTTGCGCTTATCAATTGTTTTATTGCGTTTCCATACTCAAAAATTGCTTTATCAACTTTCTCTTCGTTCGCTTTCTCTATAAAAACATTTAAAGGAATCATCCTACGCTCAATGTATACATGTTTAATTATTACGTGATCATCAATCTGTTCAAACATGTTACCTGCATTAGCCTGTAACTCATGGAGTAACTCAGCATCAAATCGCTCAGCAGGAAAGTCTACATTAGAATATTCCCATGTATCTGCTAATCTACCAACTCTGTCATGATGTTTTACCAATTGGTACCTGTTCAAAATGTGTTCCCTCGAGACATCCTTCTGCCTGTTGTCCTTAATAACTTTGAAGACGTAAGGAAACGAAGGTAAATTGAAAACTAGCATTACCAGACCTTTGATCCCTTCAGCCAAAACAAATTTATCTCTAGAATTGTTCAAATGATGCAGAAGATCTCTATAAAACAGCGTTTTACCCTGTTTTTGTAGACCCAGCATCGTATATAGCTCACTAGTTGGCTTAGATGGCATAATGGTTTTTAAAAAATTGACATATGCTGATGGAACCTCCATGTCGGCCATAAAATATGCCCTTGAAAACGAAAATAAAACTCCTAAACTGTCTTGATGGAAAACTATAGTGTCTAGAAATAATTCCCCCTTTCTATTCTTTAAGATTGGAATAGCAAATCCTGTGGGGTCACCATCAGAAACTATTCTCCCAATCATATAAGCACCCTTGTTTCGAAAAAATAAAGAGCGCATTACATGTATTTGAAAATCTTTAGAAGGCTTAATTCCTTGCAGAATTACTAACGTTTTTTTAATTATTAACTTTATATCTCTCGCGATATTTTCCCAGGATCCTTCAAGCCCTACATCTCTTGTAATTGTTTTAATCATCATCTTTAAACCAAGAGATCTGGGATAATAAACTCTATAAGAAGAGGGCTTTGAATCAAGGTATTCCGTAGATATGGAAGGCCTTACGAAAAGGTAATCGTGATTTTGAAAATAAATTCTGTCTAACACCTGTGTTGCAATTGAGTTGAAAAACGATTCTGCTAATTCAGGTTGTTTGTGCTCAGTTAACAACATAATGTATGCTTTTTTGACTTCAGGCCAAAACAAGTTTTCTTTAATTTCGTTACCATACTTTACCTCTAAATTAGATGAGGTTTCTTTCACTCTAAGGTCATAAAAACTAATTCTTTCGCTAAGAAGTTCTCTTATTCCTGAATACTCAGACTTTTCGAATTTATTTTTTGCTAATTGAGAGTTTGTTCTGAAAACTAAAAAGTGTTTGTCAAAACCCTCTAAAATGATCTTAGCGATGGATTGCGCTGAGTCTTTCATTACCTTTGTAAGGAAAATCCTTGCGTGGTTTCAGATCTATCTTTACCGATACTCATCAAGAGTCCGACACCTATGCCTAACGTTATCAAGGCGGTCCCCCCGTAAGACATCCACGGCAATGGGACTCCAACAACTGGTAATACGCCGGTTACCATTCCGATATTTACGCATGCATATGTGAATGTCATCATCGATAACGTCCCACCGAGCAACCTAGCAAAATCAGTTGGAGCGCCGATGGAAATCCATAATCCTCGAAGGGTAATTCCTGCATAGAGGAGCACTAAAAAAAAGGCGCCGAAAAATCCGAACTCTTCCGCATACCCAGAAAAAACGAAATCTGTCGATCGTTCGGGTATGAAGGCAAGTTGAGTTTGGGTTCCTTGCAACCATCCTTTTCCTAAGATTCCTCCGGAACCTACAGCCGTAATCGACTGTAATGTATGAAAGCCGGCCCCTAGGGGATCTCTCATCGGATCTAAGAGGGTACAGATGCGCAATTTTTGATAATCGCGCAATCCTGGCCATATGACATCTTCAGCGCAAAATCTGTCCCCAAAAATAAATAAGCCTAACAGTAAAATTATCAAAAATGTAACGCCGAGTGATATGATTCTCCACGGCAATCCAGCAAAGAAAAGAAGAATTGTTCCCGAAATGAATAATAAAATTGACGTCCCTAAGTCAGGTTGTCGCAAAACGAGAATCAATGGGAATAAAAATAGTAATAAAATAAATAACCAGTCACGTTTAGAATTTAAACCTTCCGATTTTTGCACAACCCAAGCTAAAAGTAATGGCAACGAAATTTTCAATATTTCAGAAGGTTGCATGTTGATAAAACCTAAATTTATCCATCGTGTGGCCCCGTTAACGGTTTCCCCAAAAAATTCTGTAGCAATCAAAAGAAAAATTGTCACGACATACGCTGGAATTGCAAATTTCTCAATTATTACAGATGGGACATGACTCAAAAAAATTATCAACAACCCAGCGATTAATATATTTCTAAGGTGTTGATAAAAACGGATGACCTCATCGTGACTAGAGCTGTATACAGCGAAGCAACTAATAATAGAAACTGCCAAAATCATTACTGATAATGGCTTATCTAAGTGTTTAAAGATGAAACTGATTGGTCTCGGGAGAATGGTCAACTTGTTCATTTCATGCAGTTTTTATAGTTTTTTACCTAAATAAAAGTCAAAAACTAACTTAGCTATGGGCGTGGCAGCGGTTACTCCGAACCCTCCATTCTCTACTATTACAGCTATCGCAATCTTTGGTTTATCAACCGGCGCAAAACCAATGTATAGGCTATGGTCCTTTAATCGATCGGGGAGTTTTTCTGAATCATATTCCTCATCTTGTTTGATTGTGAAGACCTGTGCCGTGCCCGTTTTCCCCGCAACTGGGTAAGGAGAACCGCCAAACACCCTTGAAGCTGTGCCAGATTTATTAACTTCCACCATTGCATCGATTACAAAATCAAACCAATTTTGTTCAGTATTCAATTTACCCTGAACAACAGGCTTAACATAGGTAAAGTCGCTAGCGTTAAACTCTTGACTCCCCTTAAACAATCTGGGTTTGATGACAATACCTCGATTGGCTATTATAGAAATCGCTTTAGCCATCTGTAAAATTGTAAAGGTATTATAGCCCTGACCAATCCCTATTGAAGGGGTCTCACCCTGTAACCACTGCTTCCCATGGCGTTTGAGTTTCCAGGAAGACGAAGGTAAAATTCCTTTGGCTTCTCCGCTAAGATCAACTCCAGTTTTTTCCCCGAATCCAAAAGGTGCTACAAATTCATGTATCAGGTCTACGCCCATTCCGATAGCAAGTTTGTAATAGTACGTGTCGCTGGAGACTATTATTGATTTCCTCATGTCTACCTGACCATGCCCTCCTTGTGAGCTATCTCGAAATTTATGATTGCCCAGCACGAAATAGCCAGGGTCGTTTACTATCTCGTTGGGATCTTTTGCTCCGGACGATAACGCTGCGAGTGCCATGAAGGGTTTGTAAGTAGAGCCCGGAGGATACAACCCTTTAAGAGGCCTGTTCAGCAATGGTTTGTCTGGAGATAAATTTAACTCTTCCCAGATTTTCTGATCAATCCCATCGATGAATGCGTTGGGATCGAAATTCGGCATCGAAACAAAGGCGAGAATTTCACCTGTTGATGGTTCTATCGCGACTAACCCCCCCTTTCTTGAGCCGAAGCTATCCTCAATAAGATTTTGTAAGGTTGCGTCAATCGTTAGAGCAATATTTTTCCCAGGAACAGGGTGACTATTGTTAAGCTCTCTAATCATCTTTCCGCCGGCCGTAACCTCTACGTGTTGATACCCTATCTTTCCTCGAAGAAGATGCTCATAACTCTCTTCAACTCCTAATTTTCCTATGTGTGTAAACCCCCTGTATTGATTTGCGTTTTTTTGTTTTTTTTGTCTTAATAAATCAGCCTCAGAAATTCTACCGATGTGCCCAAGAATATGGGAGGAGCTTTTCCCCAACGGATAACTTCTTATCAAACGAGGGCGTACTTCAACGCCCGGCAAGTTCTGAATTCTCGTAACTAACTTAGCTACTTCTATATCGTTGAGTGGTCCCCGAAGAGGAAGTCCGTCGTAGGAACGAACTTCCTTTCGTAGTCGATTAAATTTTCTGACATCTGTTTTTGTGATATCGATAACTTCTCTGAGAATGCGAATGGTTTTTTCGAAATTCACTATTTTTGAGGGCTGTAATTCAAGATAAAATCCAGCATCATTTCGAGCCAAGACTTTTAGCTCTCTGTCAAAAATCATTCCTCTGGGCGCTTGCTGTGGAAGGAGGATTACCCTGTTATCTTCAGCCTTAGATGAATGTTTCTCATGCTCTATAATTTGAAGCCAAGCAAGTCTTGACAAGAGTAATGCGAATACTATGGTTACAACCAATGCGAGGGTGCTTGCCCTTACCCGAAAAACTTTCTGGTTTTCGCGAGAGAAAATCATATCTTTATTCTTGAGCTAGAAGAGCGCGTTGTTAATTCCGATCCAGAACGCCTATTAATTAATTTTAACATTACCCACCCTACAAAAAAAGCGGCGATTGACTCCAAAAACGGTTTAAAAATAAACCACCATGGTGCCATGGTTCCATCTGCAAAATAGCGAACTATGGCATCAATTAAAAGAGCGAATGCGAATATTGGTATTAGGTTGACACACTGAGTTGCCAGTGGATACCAACTCAACCTCCTGTGAAATATGTTTGTGCAAAAACATAATATTGAGTAAAGAAGTGCATGCTGACCCAAGAAAGCTCCTGTATACACGTCCATGATTAATCCCATAAACCATGCAAAATAAAGATTTACCTTTCCTGGCGTATAGATGTTCCAAAAAACCAGAATAACAGCTAAAAAATCGGGCCATGGGAAGAGATTTGTTGTGGGAACTAGATTTCCGAAAAATGCAATCGCAATAGAAATATAAAAGATTTTTGATGTAGGTTTTCGCCGTATAAGATTATTCGGAACCATTATCAACTTTTTTCTTGAGCAAAATCATGACCTGGTGTTGTGCGCCGGCGCTTGATGCGGCTCGACCGATGACTTTGGGCAGTTGTCCAGCAGTTGCCGGGCTAACACTGATGATGTGGCCAACCATTATCCCAGGCGGATATATCCCTCCTAGCCCGGAGGTGATAACCTCGTCACCTATTTTAATATTTGCACTGATATCAGCGTACTGCAATTCGAACGTCGCTCTGTTACCTTGGCCCTTTGTTATTCCGATTACTTCCGAGGACGGTAAAGAGACAGGCACTGAAATATTCGAGTCAGAAACTAATGTAAGCTCCGATGAGGTGTTATACACTCTGCTTAGTTGACCTAAAATCCCTCGTGAGGAAATCACTGGATAACCAACAGCTAGTTCATGAGCTTTACCTTTGTTTATAACAACCTTGTCGGTGTAGATGTCAGGTAACTCGTATCTTATTTCGGCATTTACAAATGGAGGTTCCAGCTTAACCTGTAATCCTAGTAGGGCTCTTAGTTCTCTATTTTCATTCTCTAACTGTTGAATTTTTAACATTATTTTTGTATTAATTCGTAAATCATTTTCAAGATCGTCGATTTTGTTATTGAGAGAGAGAACTGTGGAGGCATGTTGAGATAAAGAAACAAAGGCGTCCCTTGGCAAAAGCAAGACTTCGATTACTGGTCTCGTGAAAGAGAAAAAGGTACTTCTAATTGTCGTTATAAAATTTAAGTTTAAATCCAGAGTAATTAAAGTAATTGATAATAAAAGACAGACAACAAAATTTGCCGTCAGTGAAGAACCTTGTTTAAATAATGGCGGTGGAGATTGTGATAGGGACACGGTAAAGAATTACTCTGTGGCCAAAAGCGGACCCAATTCATCAACCCTATCTATCGCCTCTCCGCACCCGCGTACCACGCACGTTAGCGGGTCTTCAGCTAGGTAGACGGGTAATCCGGTCTCCTCCATAAGAAGTCTGTCCAAGTCTCTAAGTAAAGCACCACCTCCTGTTATAACCACTCCCCTTTCAGCAATATCAGCGGCTAACTCGGGCGGTGTGTTTTCGAGAGCGTTTTTAATGGAAACAACTATTTGATTAATCGGGTCTGTCAAGGCTTCAAGGATTTCATTGCTTGAGACAGCAAACGTTCTCGGTATCCCCTCAGATAGATTTCGTCCTCTTACCTCCATTTCGTGAACTTCACTCCCAGGAAAAGCTGAACCAATTTGCTTTTTGACCATTTCTGCAGTTTGCTCTCCAATCAACATTCCATAATTTCGCCTGATGTAGTTAACTATTGCTTCATCAAATTTGTCGCCTCCGACCCTAACGCTCGCTGAGTAGACTAGTCCCCCCAGAGAGACAACGCCTATTTCACTTGTACCACCACCGATATCTACAACCATGGAGCCCGAGGGTTCCCCTACAGGCATTCCAGCCCCGATACAAGCTGCCATCGGCTCTTCAATTAAATAAACTTTAGAGGCGCCAGCCGACAAAGCAGATTCTCTGATTGCCCTTCTTTCAACCTGGGTGGAACCGCATGGTACGCAGATTATAACCCTCGGACTCGGAGAGAACATTTTCTTTTGATGGACCATTTTAATAAACTGTTTAAGCATTTGCTCGGTTACTGTGAAATCGGCGATCACGCCGTCTTTCATTGGTCTGACTGCTTCGATGTTACCAGGCACCTTACCAAGCATTTGCTTTGCCTTAGATCCGACTGCTTCGATGATCTTTTTTCCACCAGGACCTTCTTCCTGTCTTATCGCAACAACCGACGGTTCATTCAGAACAATACCTTTACCTCTCATGTAAATGAGGGTGTTTGCTGTGCCAAGGTCTATTGCAAGGTCTTGAGAAAAATATCCACTTAAAAAACCAATCATAATGTCCTCGTTATTAAATCTTTCGTCAAAATATAATTATAATTAAATAATTAAAGGAGATAATTCTTATATGAAATTACATAGCCGAGATATAAAAAAGCTTTTCGCTTTGTCTAAACTGACAATAAAAAAAGAGGAGGAAGATTCTTTAGCCCGTGAATTATCATCAGTTCTATCATGGGTTGGAACGCTACAAAGCGCCGATACCGAAAACATCCTTCCGATGACACATCCAGTTCCTCTAAATACGAATTGCAATAATGACCTCCCGCCAGAAAACATTTCCTTGGACAACGCTCTAAAAAATGCGCCTGAGTCAGAAAATAATCACTTTCTGGTTCCGAAAGTCATTGATCAGGTTTAAGTTAGATATTTTTTAAATTATTGTGCAAAATATAAGATTACTACGAAAATCCCTTGAAACCAAAAAAATTGGGGTATTAGAGTTAGTAACGGAACTATTACAAAAATTTGAGGATAATTCCTTAGGAGCAGTTCTTTGCGTAAATAAAGATGAATCTATAAAACAGGCAAAGGAAGCTCAAAAAAAGATCGACGCTGGAATTTCGGAGCCTCTTCTCGGAGTACCTTGTGCACATAAGGATGTTTTTGTTACGAAATACTGGAAAACAACGGCTGGTTCAAGAATTCTGTCGGACTATTTCAGTCCATTTGATGCGACGGTTGTGAAAAAGATTGCTCAGTCGGGTGCAATTTGTTTGGGTAAATCAAGTTGTGATGAATTTGCCATGGGGTCTGCGAACCAAAATTGCGCTTTTGGAACATGTTTGAATCCGTGGGATGAAAATGCTATTCCTGGAGGTTCTTCCGGTGGCTCAGCAGCATTAGTAGGCGCCGGGCATGCGTCTTTTGCAACCGGTACAGATACAGGTGGCTCAATAAGGCAACCGTCTGCGATGTGTGGGGTTACCGGGATGAAACCCACATACGGGCTAGTTTCCCGGTGGGGCATAGTTGCTTACGCTTCGAGTTTAGATCAGGCTGGTCCTATAGCGAACTCGGCCTACGACTGTGGATTAGTCTTGAATGCTATGGCTGGCTTTGATCCAAGAGATTCGACTAGTCAAAAGATTGACAAAGTTGATTATTGCGAGCTCATGAATGGTAACAAGGAGAAAGCTGGCAATAGACCTTTGAAAGATTTGGTTTTGGGGCTTCCAAAAGAATATCTCGCAGCAATTTATTCGGAGGACGTGGCGTTTGCTTTTGAAGAAGCAGTACGCACTTACGAAAAGCTTGGCGCCACGGTAAAAGAAGTTTCTCTTCCTCATACTAAACACTCTGTAGCTGCTTATTACGTCATTGCCCCTGCTGAGGCCTCATCTAATTTGTCGAGATTTGATGGTGTTAAGTTTGGTCATAGGAGTTCTGGGGCTACGACCCTTGACGAATTGTACATAGATACTAGATCGGAAGGCTTCGGGGCGGAGGTAAAGAGGCGTATCCTCGTAGGTTCCTTCGTTTTGTCTCACGGTTATTATGACGCTTATTACAATCAAGCGTCGAAAGTCAGGCGTCTTGTACTTCATGATTTTGAAGCAACATTCAAAGCTTGTGATTTTTTACTTTGTCCTTCTTCTCCGGTAGTAGCCTGGGATATTGGTACCCAACCAGATTTTGGCACAAGCTTTAATGGTCCTGAGAATGTTCCTAAAGAATATTTGGCTGATTTATTTACGGTTGGTGCTAGCTTAGCGGGCCTGCCAGCAATATCTGTCCCATGTGGTTTTGGGAAGGGCAATCTTTCCAGACGTCCTATTGGTTTGCAAGTCATTGGACCCCATTTTAGTGAACAGAGGATTTTGCAAATAGCGGATATGTTTCAAACTGTGACGAATTGGCACACTTTAAAACCTTTCGAGAAAACTTAAGGAAAAAATATAATGGGATGGGATATTGTGATTGGCTTAGAGACACATGTTCAGTTATTGACTAAATCCAAAATCTTTTCCAGAGGTGGAACGCACTTCGGACAAACGGCAAATACGGAAATCGACTTTGTAGATCTCGGGTTGCCTGGAGTTTTGCCAGTCGTAAACAAAAAAGCATTGGAGTACGCAATCTTATTCGGAATCTCAGTCAAAGGAAAGATTTCTGAAGAGACAATTTTTTCTAGAAAAAACTATTTTTACCCTGACCTACCAAAAGGTTATCAAATTAGCCAACTAGATAAACCTATCGTAATTGGCGGTAACGTCGATGTTACTCTTGATGGAAATAAAAAGTTCAATGTGGCGCTGACAAGAGCGCATCTTGAGGAGGATGCTGGAAAGTCCGTACATGAGGGATTCGGCGATCTTAGCTCAGGTATAGACTTCAATAGGGCTGGGATAGCGCTTTTAGAAATTGTTTCCGAGCCTTCAATCACGTCGGCTGCTGAAGCCGTAGCTTATGCAAAGTGTTTGCATAATTTGGTTACATGGATTGGAATTTGCGATGGTAATATGCAGGAGGGTTCTTTCCGAATGGACGCTAATGTTTCGGTAAAACCGCAAGGAACGAAAGTTTTGGGCACGAGATGCGAAATAAAAAACCTGAATTCTTTCAGGTTTCTCGAAAAAGCTATCAAATATGAGGCAGCTCGACAAATTGAGTTATTAGAGAATGATGAGCAAGTTACTCAGCAAACCAGACTCTATGATCCGTCTATTAACAAGACTAAAGAAATGCGCAGTAAGGAAAACTCGGACGACTATCGCTACTTTCCGGATCCAGATATTCCGTCGATAATAATTAGTGAGGAGCTAATCGACTCAATGACCAAGCAAATGCCGATGCTTCCTAGTGAGGTTAGAGAATCACTAGTTACGTTTTTTGGCATGAGTGAGGAGTCCGCTTATATCTTAACCTCAAAGAAACAATATTTAGATTTCTTTAATGATGTTTTAAAAAAAAGCTGTGAATTTTCAGGATTAGAAATTGGAAAGGATCAGCATAAAACTCAAATTACAAAGAAGGCAGAATCCATCTCCAAATGGATGCTTGGAAGGTTTTTTGCTCAGCTTAATAAGGAGGCTCTCGATGTTTCAAGTTCGAAAATCACTCCATTTGAATTGGCCGAAATTCTTCATCGTCTTGAATTGGGTGAGCTTACAAGTCAAACTGCTGCGAAGCTCTTTGATCTGCTCTGGAATAATGAAAACGAAAACATTGAAGATTTAGTAAAGAAGCATAATTTGACTGAGATTGAAGATGATAGTCTTGTTGATGATTTAATTTTTGATGTATTGGGTAACAATGAAAAAATGGTGCTTGAGTATAAGTCAGGTAAGGATAAGGCTCTGAATGCTCTTGTCGGCCAAGTAATGAAAGCGTCCAAAGGTAGAGCAAATGCACAGTCTGTTAAGAATAAAATAATACATGCGATAGCAAAGACTTAAAAATTAATTCAAGGATCCAAATTTTTTAAGATAGCTATCGATCTGCTTTAAATTTTTGCCATCTATCTCGCTGTGGTTTTTGAGATCAGATAATTTAACAATTGAAAATACAGGAACGCCCATCGATTCCGTTATTTCTTCCGTAGTATTGTTATAGTCTCTCGAAGCAACGCTTTGCCCTTGTTCCATTCTATCGAGAGCAACTAGGATTCCAGAGATGACTCCTTTTTCTTTTCTCACAATTTCAATGGCTCTCCTTGAGGACAGCCCGGCTGAAATAACATCATCTATGATTAATACATTTTTTCCGTTAATATCTCCGACTATTTGACCGCCTTCCCCGTGTATTTTCTTTTCTTTTCTATCGTATGCTATGTCCAAATTAAGAGAATAGTCACATAGCGTGACTGCAATCGCACTCACCAGGGGTATCCCTTTATACGCAGGACCAAATAGACAATCTACCTTTAAACCATGAGCGTTGATAATGTCTAAAATTTTTTTTGCGTAAAAATCGGCTAACGTGGTTAAAAGCTTTCCATTCGAAAATTTTCCAGTATTGAAAAAATACGGTGAGTCTCTACCTGCCTTTGTTTTGAATTTGCCAAAGCTTAAAACATTGCTGGATAATACAAATTTAAGGAACAACCGAACATTATCGTTATTCATGTCCAAAGTCTAAACGAGAAATATATTTTTATGCAAAAAGTAAAAGTTATAACTATAAATGTCAATGGTATCAGAGCAGCGAAAAAAAAAGGGCTCTTTCAATGGATCGTTTCGCAAAACCCTGACTATGTCTGCCTTCAGGAGACAAGGGCGCAAAAAAAAGATTTGGATTCCAGCTACTTTGACATAGTTATGAAAGATTCGTCATTAAAGGGAACGTATTTCTTTTCAATGAAACCAGGTTATGCTGGTGTTGCTATTTTTTCAAAGAGAAAACCGACAAATATTTTTGCCGGTATCAACGTTCCGGAGTTTGATGAAGAGGGTCGTGTTTTAAGGATAGATTTTGATGACCTGTACCAAGCGGCCCCCCTTTTTTCTTTAGTGAGCATCTATTTTCCTTCAGGCTCAGCCTCAGAAAAACGACAAGAATCAAAAAATCGTTTTTTGTCGGAGTTTAAAAAAAATTTACGTAGCTGGAGTAAGGAGCATACTTTATCAGGAAGACAATTCGTTATAGGCGGTGACTGGAACATTGCTCACAAAGAAATTGATTTGAAAAACTGGAAGCAAAATCAAAAAAATTCGGGTTTTTTACCCGAAGAAAGGAAATGGATCTCTGAGGTTTTCGACGAAGGGTGGAACGATGTGTTCAGATATCTCCGGCCCGATGATGTGGCTTTTACCTGGTGGAGCCAAAGAGGCAAGGCCCGTGAAAATAATGTCGGATGGAGAATTGACTATCATGTCGCTACAGCGAAGCTTGCTGGTAAATGCCAAAAAATTTGGGTTGAAAAAGAGCCAAAGCTTTCCGACCATGCCCCACTCATTGCTATTTACGATTTGTAGTTTCTTCGTAAAGGGGCGTCACCTTCGGTAACGTTTTTTTCATTTCTTCAATCCTATTATCTCCGGATGGGTGAGTTGATAACCATTCTGGAGGACCGCCTTTATTTGCTTTCATCATTTTTTTCCAAAGCGTAATTCCTGCGCTTGGGTCAAAACCAGAACGTGCCGCCAAATCTAATCCAACTACATCTGCATCGTTCTCATCTTTTCTGGAAAATCTGAGACTTAAAAGCTGCCTTCCGAAACCGATTATCCTTTTTTCACTTTTTCCCAGTCCAAGAGTCGCAGATAATAATTCTGCACCAAGGTCTGTTAATTGGGCCAAAGCTATTCTTGCTCTCGCGTGTTCTCTCAACGCATGCGCCATCTCATGACCCATAATCATCGCAATTTCATCATCGGTTAGTTTAAGTTCTTCTAAAATACCGCTAAAGAAAGCAATTTTTCCTCCGGGCATACAGAATGCATTCAACTGTTTATCTTCAATTAAAATTACTTCCCAATCCCATCGGGCTGCTTCAGGGTTCCACAAAGAAGCATGGGGTTGAATTCGAGCTAAAATACTCTCTAGTTTATGTAAAAGTGGATCATCGTCTTCTGCAAGTTTTTTTTGTTTTTCTGCTGCAGTTCTGATTTTCTCAAATTCTTTTTCTGCGGCAATAATGAGATCTCTGGAAGGTACTATATGCCTGACATTAGATGCACTTTTCACCTCAACACCATCTCCAGGACCAGAAAGCTGTTTTTGACTAGTTGTTGTGGCACATCCCCCAATAAAAGCGAAAGATAAACAAAATATAAAAATATTTAGCAATCTTTCATTTCGGATAATGTTTGTTGTAGACTTATTTTCCATGAATGTTCAAAAAGAATTGTTCGTTGATAGAACAAATAGCAAACTCCTATTTTTCACTACATTTTTAGGCTTTGCAAGTGGCTTACCTCTGGCCCTATCTGCAGGTACGCTTCAGGCATGGTTAACTGTCGAGGGCGTCGATCTTCGTGTTCTTGGTTGGTTAAGTCTCGTCGGACTTCCTTATACTTACAAGTTTTTCTGGGCACCATTACTTGACCGTTATAACATTCCTTTGGGACCCTCCTCTAGAAGGAAAGGCTGGTTGATATTTTTTCTTTTCGCCATGTCAGTTACATTATTTTTATTTTCATTCATCAATTTCTCGAATAAAAATGTGTTGGTAATAATAGCAATTCTTGCAATTTTATTGGCTTTTTTTTCCTCTAGTTTTGACGTAGTTTTTGACGCATGGAGAACTGAAGTTTTACCAAAAAAAATAATGGGATTTGGGGCAGGGTGGTCTGTGATCGGATATCGGGTTGCAATGATTACATCAGGAGCACTGGCGTTAATTATTGCTGAATTATATTTTGGATTTTCCGGAGTTTATTTTTTATTTGGTTGTGTGATGTTATTTTTTGCGATGTTTATTTCTTTGTGTCCCGAGAATAAGAGCAATACTGCACCAAAATCACTAAAGGAAGCTTTTAAAGAACCATTTAAAGAATTTTTTTCTAGACCGAACGCTATCCTCATCTTAGTGACTATAATCCTATATAAGTTAGGAGATGCATTTGCATTATCTTTGTCAACAGCATTTTTGATCCGTGGCGCTGGTTTTTCTCCGGCAGAGGTTGGCGCTGTAAGCAAGGGAGTTGGATTATTTGCAGTATTATTCGGAGGTCTTTTTGGTGGCTGGATTCTATCTAAAGTAAGCTTGTTTAGCTGTCTTTTATGGTTTGGTATTTTACAGGCGATCACGAACTTAGGATTCTGGTGGCTGTCGATTATCGCTCCCAATCTTACTGATATGGCGATGGTGATAATTCTTGAAAATCTCTCAGGGGGAATGGGGACAGCAGCGTTTATTGCACTACTTATGGTACTTTGTAACAAGAGATATACCGCTACCCAGTTTGCTTTACTCTCAGCCTTAGCCTCTGTAGGTAGAGTATTTGTAGGTCCTTTAGCCGGTGAAATAGCATTTAATTTTGACTGGCCAATATTTTTCCTGGTTTCTTTCGCGGTTTCAATTCCAGGGATATTAATGTTGTTTATTATTAGAAGACCAGTTGAGAAAATTCAATGAAGGTTAGTCTTTATCACCCATTATGTGAATGGTAACTTCCCTCATATAGTCCGCTAATCGATGTTCAAATAAAAAGATTCCTTGCCATTTCCCGAGCATGAGTTTTTTATCAATAATACTCAAAGTCAAATTTGTTTGGGTGAGAGATGTCTTTAAATGCGCGGGCATGTCATCAACACCTTCTATATCGTGTTGGTAAAGCTCATGGTTCATTGGCGCGATTTTATTAAAAAATGATATCAAATCCTTTTGAACATCAGGAGAGGCGTTTTCTTGAATCAATAAGGAGCATGAGGTGTGTGGTATTGTAAGATTAACAAGCGCATTTTTAAATCCTACTTCACTCACAGTAGCAATGATATTATCTGTGATTTCGTAGAGACCGATGCCTTTAGTTATAACATTAATTGTCCAAAATTTTTGTTCCATCCTTGTCCCAAAAGCTTTCTGTGTGAAAACACTGTTACAATTAAAGCGATGCAATTAGGGAAAAAACCTTAATGACAGTTTCTTTCAGTGAACTCTTTTGCTCTTTCGTCTATAAGTTTTCTTCTTTTTTTATCCATTTTATTAAGTGCGCCCACCATCAGTGATAATCGCGGGTTTTTTGAGAGGAATTTTTGATTTTTTTCAATAAAATTCCAGTATAAGCCATCAACTATGTCACACCATGGCCCTTTCTTGTAATTACTCATCTTTAAAATGTAGTTTGACCCGCAGATATAAGGCTTAGTTGCCATCAAACCTCCATCGGCAAATGTCGTCATACCAAAAACATTTGGTGTCATAACCCAATCGGAAGAGTCAACAAACATCTCCATAAACCATTTGTAAACTTCATGCGGGTCAAGTTCGGATAAATTCATTATATTCCCTATTACCATTAATCTATTTATATGATGAGTGTAACCAAACTTTTGTGCAAACTTGATTGCATCGTCAAGTGGCGGGATACCAGTAGTACCCTCGTACCAACTTTTTTTTAGCCTTCGAGAGTGTCCAAAAAAGTTACTTTTCTCTTGCACTTCACTTTTCTCCTGATAAATTCCTCTTATGAACTCTCGCCATCCAATAATTTGCCTCACAAGCCCTTCATAAGAGTTAATAGGAACCTTATCAATATATTTTTCCATCTCATGAATTAATTCACTCGGAGTCAAGAGTCCATTATTAAGCATAGGGCTTAATGCAGAATGAAATATAAAATTATGTTCCGAGCTGATAGCATCTTCGTAGGGTCCAAAATCTTTAAATTTATTCTTCAGAAAATCATTTAGCCAGCGTTTCACATCCTTTCTAGATACCGGCATCCATCTATTTTTTGTGTTACCGGGGTGCTCCCGAAAGATAGTTTCTATTTGACTTTTTAACTTTTCCTCATAATCAGGTTTACTTAACTTTAATAGCGTTGGAACTGTCATGGATTTTGGTAACTTTTTTCTATTTTCTTCGTCAAAAGACCACTTCCCACCGCTCGGCCTTTTATTGCCATCTAGAAGAATGTCTAATTGTTTGCGTTTTTCTTGATAATACCTTCCCATAAGAAGACTGTTTTTATCTTTAGCAAATATTTTAAAGTCATTTCTCTTAAATAAAAACATTGGCGAGGTAATTATTTCAATAGCTATATTTCTTTTTTTTGCAAATCGATTAATTCTTGCTTCGAAAAATTTATCTTCAATTTCAAAGAATATAATTTTATTTATATTTTTTTTCGTAATTATAGTTTCTAGTTTATTTTCATATTTTTCTTTAAACGATTTATCTTCTAACGATTTGTAAATCACATTGTAGTTTTTCTCACGTAACTCGTCACAATATTCTCTCATTGACAATAAAAACATCAGTATCTTCAATTTGTGATGCTTTACGTAGGAACAAAGCTCATAATCTTCAGCCATAAAGATAAAATTAAACCTAATTGTCTTCAAAAAACGGGGGTTAAAAAGTTGATTTCCCAAAATTATTAATAACGTTTTATTCATTTCTTTACCCTTTTTGGTTTTTTCCTTTTTGGAAAACATGTTCTACAAATCTCACAAACCATACCATTACATCCACGTGCGGTGCAAAATTCTCGACCGTAGAAAATTATTTGTAAATGTAGCTTATTCCAGAGTCGTTCTGGAAAAATACTTTTCAAATCTCTTTCTGTTTGGGAAACATTTTGACCCTTAGTTAAGCCCCATCTTTGGGCTAAACGATGAATATGAGTATCTACTGGAAATGCAGGGTGACCAAAACCTTGTGACATAACTACACTGGCCGTCTTATGCCCAACACCCGGTAATGACTCCAAATCTTGAAAGTTTTGAGGCACTTTCGAATTATATTTTTCAACAAGTATCTTTGATAGATTACTAATAGCTAAAGACTTCTTTGGAGCTAATCCACAAGGTCGTACAATATCGTAGATATTTTTAGTTTTTAGTTTCTGCATATCCTGCGGTGTATTCGCGAGTTTAAATAGTTTTGGTGTTACTTTGTTTACCCTTTCATCAGTACACTGGGCACTTAGTAGTACAGCTATCAATAATTCATAAATGTTATTGTGATTGAGTGGAATGGGAGTATCCGGATAAAGCTGCTCCAGATGTTCCATGATAAACAATACTCTTTCAATCTTTTTCATAGAGTATGTATAAATGGATAAATCTTGATCTCATTGCCCACTTTCCTTAGAGAGGTTATTTAGGATCTTTAACAGGCCAGACATGTTTCTTTAAACAGTTATAGCAATTTTTTATTTACTTTAAAATATCAGATGTTTCGCTTTTTAAAACATTTTTAATTTTTTTTTCAAAGTACTGATCGTAACAAGGTATTTATTCTCATTGGGCTAAAGCCCTTCTTGAAGCTCGTATTATTTTTGTTTTGATATTTGTCTAATTTGATAAGATGGGATGACACTCTTTCGTTGTGTCTGCAACCTCCCCTTTTGTGTATCAAGTTCTTATGACTTGGATTAGGTTCAGTGAGCGTATATTTTTTGAGATTCATTTATGCGAAGCGAAAGGAACTTCATTTTTGAAGTACGTTACTTTCTACAAAGTCAATCTCATCTGATGAAAGGCTGTACTTCTTATAAAGATCTTTATCATCCCATTTCCTTGTAAAATCTTGCAGAGGAACTAATGAATATACTTTTTTCATAGCATTTTGTGTATTTTTAAGAGTCAAGGTTAAAAAGTGAAAAAATTTTGTATTAATATAAAAACAAATATTACTTAATTCAGTCTTTGAATAGTCCGATGTAATTATTAGATATGTTTCAGTTGAGCATGAGTTTCCCTCGACTAGTATTGGATGAAGTTTATCGGAACCTAATTCACCAGTGCCCCATGCTTTAGGAATGAGGATTTTACTTTTAGATACGATCGACAGGTTCTTTTTGATCAATCCTCTATCGATAAAACCTAAACCGTCTTTTCTCCACCCTTGATAATAAAATGGAATTTTAGTTAGGTCTTCCCTATGAGAAAACGTTGGTTTAATTCTCTCGTACCCACCTTTTATCCGTACATCAAATCCGAATGGATCGTTCGCAGAAACTATTTTATCAAAGGTTTCTTCATTAAATTTTTTTACTTTTTTGATTATTGAGACCGATTCATTTCGTCGGATAAAGTCACTCATGCCATCCTCTAAAAGTGGCCGGAAAACAGTACTTGTTTTCTTCATATTTGATTTGGAAGTAACTTTGCATACTCCTTGATAGCCTCTTTCCCAAAGGAAATAACACACTCCTCCCTTTATTTCCACTCCTGAAAAGCAATCGGATGAATTAGTAAAGTCGTATAATTCTTTGACTGAATTGTCAGTAAGCATACTCTCTCGAAAAGCATCCAAGTCTCTACCTCCCGTATACCATCTAGCAGGTATTATCATTGTCAGGTACCTCGGTTTTAATCGCTTCGCGATCCTTACAAACTTGTCGTAAATTGGCACTGCACTCGAACCAACTCCACCTCCATCATTCATTTGATACGGAGGATTTCCGATAATTACATCAAATTTCACACTGAATAACCCCTACAGATTGATATTATGGATAAACGACAAGGTGAAAACTGGTGTTCACCATTTCTAAGATGCACTTTTTCTGTTTACTTCGCGATATCTGCATTTTAAACCATTTGAAAAAAAAACTGTTGGCCTTGACAACATTTATGTTTTCTGGAATCGTCCCCGGATTATGTAATAAGACACGTCTATTTACCTGTTTAGATTTAATATGGATCTTTCTTAAGATTTGAGTCGTTAAATGAATACCAGATACCTGGTACTTCAAATCATATATATCCTTTTTTAGTGACAGAAACCTATTGCTATATCCCATCTAATAATCTTAAGTAATCTATATAAAAAGAACTACAGACTATAACGACGTGCCGAAAAAAAATATCTTTATCAGAATCGGAATTATTCGGGTAGCGTACTAGGAACGTCGTTTGCAAGTTTAGTACAAGAAAAAAACTTTTACGCTCCTAACGTTATAAATGTGAGTTGGAATATCTTGATTACGCAAAGTTACTAACATGCTTTGTACGCTTCGTCAAAATTAACCAACGAATACTCCTTTATTGGTTGAGGTACTATTATCGGTTCTCCGTTATCGGATATTGGTGGCCCACCTTCAAAGGTTGTGCAGGCAAGTAAATCCATTAACGTAAAATCCCTCCTTTTTAATTTTTGCTCAATCAAAGTCCATTCACAAAAAGTGATTGGGTTGTTTGAGTTTTTCTGTTTAAAAGTTACAAAGTCCCCGAGTATGATATTTTTTTTTATAATAAACTCAACAGACTGAATTAGTTCTTTGTTAATATCTTCTCTAAAATATCGTTGATAAAACATACAAAATCTTCTATATAATTTATTTCTTGCACATTGAACATTATCTTTTAGTATTTCAATACCATAGATTGACCCTATGACAATAATAGAATTTTTTTCAAATTCGTATTTATTACATCTAAATTTTTTTACAAGGGTAGTTAGTTTTCGATTTAAAACTTCCATCAAAAAATTTCCGTCTCCGCACGCGGGCTCAAGAAATCGAGAGTCGAGTCTAGATGCTTCATGCTCGACCAGATTGACCATAGCATTAATCTCCGTTTTGGAAGTATTAACTTCCCCAAACTCAGATACCCTAATTCTAGACTTAACCTGTTTCACCCTAATATTTAATTGTCATGCAAATTATGAATTTGATATTTAACTCTCACAACTTGTGATTATTATCGTATGTTATTACATAAAGCCGATTGGCAAAGATACGCGATAATACAATTTAGCCAAAATTGTTATAAAAATAGACATTTCTGTTAACTATACAGTCACTGAATGTGTAAAAACATTTACTTTTATTGAACTGAAACCTTACCTGACTATTCCAATTTTTTTTCCATTTCTTCCTAGTTAACTAGTCTGCCCTTCAAACTCGCCTGTCTTAAATGCTTTACGACCCTCTTCAATATTAATTCCATCGATTTCTTTTCTGGTTCAAATATACAATTTCTTCATTAATAATATTCATATTGATTACCTAATTCTTTTTAATCCTCGATAACTTTCTTCTTTTGAAAGTTTATACATAACATCAATAGTTTTTTCCAGTCCTTCTTCACTTCCTGCAAAAGAATTTAATGCTTCATATTTTCTGCGTGTTTCTTTTTTTAACTCAGAAACTAAAAAATAATGATTTGAATTTTCATAAAGTTTCGCAAGATAGAAATAATCAGTGCCTTTTAAGAATACGGCAAATACCTTTAATGTTTTTTTGTTTACTTTAATGTATTCTCCGAGGTCGATACATTCATCTTTGATTGGTTTGCTTCGGGTATTATCACATCTTCTCATCAATTGCCAAACTCTTTCTCTAACTCAGTTAGTTTTATTTCACTCTTTCTAACAGTTTTAATTTTTCTTCTCCTTCATTCATTCTTCTTATGACGTAGTATAATGATCTAACGGATTCATTCCACTTTTTTCTCCGTTAAATTTTTATTTTGTGTTTGTTTAATATTGAACAAATTGTTCAATAGCTGATCTTTAACTCTTCGTTATAATATTTTATAGTTTCGCATAGATCTACTTTTCTTTTTGATAAAGAATATTATTACGTTTTACTTTTTCTGCAAATTTCAAAGTGATTTTCCGAAAGAAGTAGACACTTTTATCTACTCTACAGTCACACTTTTTGCCAAGTTTCTGGGCTTGTCAACATCATGTCCTTTTGAGTCTGCCACATGAAACGCCAGTAGTTGCAATGGAATAACATGTAGGATTGGTGATAGAAAACCTGCGTGGTCTCCTAGGCTGATTATTTTTGTACAAGTATCCTCCTGCAATTCAAATCCATGATCGGCAATTATGAATAATTTACCTCCTCTCGCTTTAACCTCTTCAAGATTATTTTTAAGTTTATGCACGAGATCGTCATTCGGAGCAATGGCAATAATAGGCATATTTTCATCAATAAGAGCTAGAGGACCATGCTTTAGTTCTCCAGCAGCATATGCCTCAGCATGGATATAACTAATCTCCTTGAGTTTCAGGGCTCCTTCCATAGCGATGGGGTAATGAATGCCTCTTCCCAAAAATAAGACATTTTGCTTATTTTGAAAATATTTAACCCAGTTTTTGATATTTTGTTCCTCATGGAGTATCGACGCTATCGCATTGGGTAGATGTCTCAATTGTGTCAAAAAATTTCTTTCATCTTGGACGCTTATATGAGACTTAGTTTTTGCTAGTGTCAGAGCTAGTATGAAAAGGGATGCGAGTTGTGTTGTGAACGCTTTAGTAGAGGCAACGCCAATTTCAGGTCCAGCTCTTGTGATGAAAGAAAGATTACAAATTCGCATAAGAGTGGACTCTTGGACATTGCAAATTCCAAATACCCACTCTAATCCCAAATTTCTGGCTAGGTTTAAGGCAGCAAGGGTATCTGCTGTTTCCCCTGATTGGGATATCCCGATCATAAGAGTTTTGTTCCTGATTACACTTTTGCGATATCGAAATTCGCTCGCAATTTCAACCGATACCGGAATTTTTGCCAATTCCTCAATCCAGTATTTTGCAACTAATCCGGCATGATAGCTCGTACCACACGCGATAATAATAATCTGTTCGACTTGCCCAAATACTCTTTTTGCAATATCACCGAATAAGCCAGCAGTTAAAGAATTCTCATCCAAAAAGTTTTCTAAGGTCATAGCAACTGCATTTGGTTGTTCATGAATCTCTTTTTGCATGAAGCTTTGATATTTACCGCGGGAAACACTATCGTTATTTACATCCAGCATAGTAATCTTGCGATCAACTTTATTAAAAGCATTGTTATAGATACTAAACTCTGTTCCTTCCAGACAGACTATATCTGATTCCTCTAAAAATACAATTTGGTTCAAAATACCAGATAACGAGTTTGGGTCCGATGATAAAAAGACCTGCTTATTTTCCTCATCAACACCTAGTACAAGAGAAGAGGCCTTTTTAGTTCCCAGTATTGTATTAGGGTCCTTATCACAAATGGCAACCAAAGCGTAAGCACCTACTATTTTTTCTCTCACAGTTTGTAACGCATGGATTATAGACGAACTTTTTTTCCTTTCTGCGTGTAGAAGATGAGCAAGAACTTCAGAATCAGTTTGAGACTCAAACCTATATCCTTGTTTAATCAGCAATACTTTAAGTTCTTTGTAGTTTTCTATTATTCCATTATGGATCACACAAACTGAAAAACCATCTCTGGTAGATAAGTGAGGATGGGCATTCGACTCGTTTACCATTCCGTGGGTAGCCCATCTGGTATGAGCAATCCCAATGTTAGAATATTTAGAACCAACAATTTTTTCTAGTTCAGAAACTTTCCCAACCGACCTATATCTCTCAATCCTGTGGTTTTCAAAACAAGCGATTCCTGCAGAATCGTAACCCCTATATTCTAATTTTTTTAGACAGCTAATTAAATCATGTACGACGTTCTCTTTCTTAATCCCCGCAATAATTCCGCACATAGTCTAATTTTTCTTCCAATTTTTTATAGTGGTTTGTTTTGCTCTCCCAACATTTAAACTTTTCGCCGGAGCATCAATTGTTATACAGCTACCAGCTCCAATCGTCGCACCTTTCTTGATTTTTATTGGAGCTACTAAGCTAGTATTTGATCCTACGAAAACGTCATCCTCAATCTTGGTTTTATGTTTTTTTTGTCCATCATAATTACAGGTTATGGCGCCAGCACCGATATTCACGTTTTTTCCGATTTCTGCGTCTCCAATATAAGAAAGGTGACTAGCTTTGGTACCCGTCTCAATAGTGCTGTTTTTAATTTCGACAAAATTACCAATACGACACTGCTCTCCTACTAATACGCCGTTCCTTAATCTCGCGAAGGGACCAACAATACTATTTTTCTTTATATGACTCTCTTCAATATAACTATAAGGTTCAATACAGACGTTATCCCCAATAACCGCATTCCTGAGAATGCTATATGCCCCAATTTTTACATTTTTTCCTAAATTAATCTCTCCCTCAAAAATACATCCTGCGTCAACAGTGACGTTCGTTTTAAATTTAATATCGCCTCTTAGAGTAAAATTATCTGGATTTTTTATTTGCAATCCTTTGTTCAAACAAAGCAGTATCTTTTTTTTTATTAAAATTCTTTCAGCTTCTAATTTCTGCTTCGTAGTATTAACTCCTAGAATTTCATCGGCGTCTTTTAGTTCATAAGAGTTAAGGTTCAGTTTGTTTTCCGCAGCTTTTTCTACCAGATCAGTGAGATAAAACTCACTCTGCTGGTTATCCTGCTGTATTTCGGAGATTGTATGTTTTAGAAATTTTGTTCTTATAATCATAGGACCTGCATATATTTCCGTTATTCTCTTTTCTTTTACGGATGCATCTGTTTCTTCCCTTATCGCAAGGATCTCTTTTTTTTCGCCCCGTATAACTCTTCCGTAACCCTTTGGATTTTTTAACTTTGTAGTCAGGATACTAATAGCTTCACCGGTTTTAAAACGATTTATGAAATTAGTAAGGGACTTTTTGGTCAACAGAGGCACATCACCAAATAAAATTAATGTCGGCGCAGAATCTCTAATGACAGGTAATGCTGACTTTATCGCATCACCTGTTCCTAATGCCCTTCTCTGAACTACGAATTTCGGCTTACGTTTTTGGTTGTTGGATTGGATGATGATATTTTTAATTTCTGAGCTATTTGGCGGAACCACAACAATAATTCTCGAGTCTTCAAAACACTGAATAGCATCGAGAACGTAGCATATCATTGGTTTACCACAGATTTGGTGAAGTACTTTGGGGAAATGACTTTTCATTCGCCTTCCTATGCCTGCCGCCAGGATAACCACATTCATCTCTTTAAGCCTAGCTTAGCAATAGATAGAGAGCCTAAAACCATTCCAATGATACTAAATAGCAGACCTATTATTTGGGGCTCTATGGGTAAGTCTAATTCAAGTATCTCAAGAGCTAACCACGATGTTATTCCTAGCAGAATTGCTAACATGGCACCAGAACTATTTGCCCGTTTCCAAAATAAGCCGGCTACAAGTGGTACAAATGCACCTGCAAGCGTTACTCTGTAGGCATTTTCTACCATAGTGTGGATTGTATCATTTGAGGAAATTGAGTACAGACAAACTATCGTTATGAAAACAAATAGCGTTAATCGAGTTGCCAAAACAAGTTGATTTTTCTCAAGCTTTTTACCAAAATATTGTATGACATTTTGAGTAAATAGCACTGACGGCGCCAACAAAGTTCCCGAAGCAGTACTCAGTATCACGGAAATAAGTGATCCGAAGAAAATAATCTGCAACCAAATGGATGTATGATTTAAGATCAAGTTTGGGAGTACAAGCTGGGAATCAATTTCCATCAGTTTAGAGGTTTCTGTCGGGTCGATAATAAAAGCAGTATATGCTAAAACAAGAGGAACTGAAGCAAATATTAAATAAAATAAACCACCGAATGTAGTTGCGATAGAAGCAATTCTGGCGCTCTGAGCTGCGTTTGCCCGCTGGAAAACATCTTGTTGTGGGATAGAACCTAAGGCCATCGTTAGAAATGCGGCGATCCAAAATAAAAACTCAAATGAATCGATAGCTGGTAAAAAAAGAAGCTTACCGTCAATATTCGCTCTGCTGATTACGGAAGCAATACCCCCTGCTAGACTGGTTGTTTCCGCTAGGGCAAAAGTTAAACCGATGACAATTACTACCATTTGCAGAAAGGTTGTAACAGCTATAGACCACATTCCACCGACTACTGTATAACCAAGAACAATAGTGGCACCTAGGAGGATACCATTGTGATTGGAGATGCCATCGTTTGATAGAACAGAAAAAACTAGGCCTAATGCTGTTATTTGTGCGCTAATCCATCCGAGATAGGAAATGATAATAAGTACCGATATAATAAGTTCAATATGCCTGTTATATTTTTTACGGAAAAAATCACCCAATGTCAGTAAATTCATGCTGTAGAGCTTTTTTGCAAAAAATAAACCAAATATAATTAGGCAGGCAGCCGCTCCGAATGGGTCGGAGGCTAACCCTATAATACCCTCCTCCAAAAAAGTTGCGGAGATACCAAGTACCGTTTCAGCTCCAAACCACGTTGCGAAAACCATAGCAAAAATTATAAAAAATGGGAGATTTCTTCCAGCTCTAATGAAATCATCTGCAGTTTTTGTTCTTTTTGAAAAATATAGTCCTAATAAAATTGAAACGAGAATATACAGAAAAATGAATTTAAGCACCATAGTTTAAAAAAATAATTAAGATAATGAAAATAAGGATGATAAGGACATAAAAAATAATACTTGTTTTAATCCAATACTTTAAGCTCTTTCGCAGCTCTGTTATTTCGAAAATTTTTTCTTTTTCGAGCTGATTGTATTTTCTAAGTTGGTCGACTAAATCGAACCCTAATCTAGGGATTTTAGGCAATTCTGAAGCCCAGTTCTCTGATTCTTTTAAAATTTGATTTTTAAAGGCAGAAAATCCAATTTGTTCGCTCATCCAGCGTTCTAAGAATGGTTTTGCTGTCACCCATAGATCTAACTCTGGATTGAGTTGCCTTCCGAGACCTTCTATGTTTAAAAGAGTTTTTTGAAGCAGTACTAATTGAGGTTGTATTATGACATTAAACTTTTTCGATGCTTGAAAAAGTCTGAGCAAAACTTGCCCAAGAGAAATTTCTTTCAATGGCTTATCGAAGTAAGGTTCGCAAACAGTTCTTATGGCTGATTCCAGTGATTCTACTCTAGTATCTGCAGGAACCCATCCGGAGTCTACGTGTAACTGTGCTACCCTTCTGTAATCTCTCCTAAAAAAAGCTAAAAAATTCCTAGCTAAATAATTTTTATCATAATCTGTCAAACTCCCTACTATGCCGAAGTCCAAAGCAATATATTTTCCGAAATAAGCACCTTGTTTTCCAATTAAAATATTACCAGGATGCATATCGGCATGAAAAAAACCATCTCTAAAAACTTGAGTAAAAAATATTTCAACTCCGTCATGAGATAGCTGAACTAAATCAATTTTGAATTCTTTTAATAAACTAATTTGATTTATTGGAATACCCTCTACTCGCTCCATTACAATTACGTCTGATGTGCAAAATTCCCACATCATCTCTGGTATTTTTAAAATAGAACTATTCGTAAAATTTCTTTTTATTTTTGATGCGTTACCTGCCTCGTACAACAGATCCACTTCATCATGGAGATAGTTGTCAAACTCTGAAACAACTTCGGTCGGTTTTAAACGTTCTGCCCCTGGAACAAGAGCCTTAATTACTTTTGCAAACAGATACAGTAATTTTAAATCACGTTCAATATCTATTAGTACATTCGGTCTTAGGACTTTTACTGCAACTGGTTTGGAATCTCGTTTCAGTTTTGCGAAATGTACCTGAGCAACCGATGCACTAGCGACAGGCTCCATGGAGAATTCGCAAAATACATCAGATATTTTTCGTTTTAAAGACTTTTCAATAATTGATACTGAAATAGTTCCTGGGAAAGGCTTCACTCTATCTTGAAGTAATGTCAATTCATCTGCTAGCTCATCGTAGAGAATATCTCTTCTAGTGGAAAGCAGTTGTCCAAATTTAACAAAAAGAGGACCCAATGTCTCTAGTGCAATTCTCAGTCGTTTTTCTTTTGAAAAATTTTTGTATTTCTTTCTACCTAACGCATTAACAACAGGTATAAATATCTTTATAAAATATGGTGTATTTACCTCTAGGAACTCAGCCAGTCCGTAGCTCCTAAATATGAACAATATTTTAAATAATCTAAAAATATTTGACATAGATCAAATTGAATTTCTGAAGTTAAAAACGTTTTGCGGAAGAATGGAACAGAAAATTAATAAAGAAAGTACCATTGATCCTTAGAATTTTTTTTTTACCTTATAAACAGATTTTGCAGAAAATCATTTTTATTTTGCCGGACATAATAATATACATTTTCTTAAATAATAATCCACAAGTTACTGGCGCAGATTAATTGCTCCTTTTACCCTCTTTACTTCCAGACAATTTTTTAATGACCTCATGTCCAGGAGATAATTTCAATTCCGACGGCGTCGCAGTTTTCGTATGCATCCTTTTTAGCAATTTTAACCTTTGTCGCTGTGACATTCTTTTGACTTGTACAAAACTTCGATATCTCAGTAATTAAAGTCTCCTGGAGAGAAAAGTGTTTTTTGTTTACTATGTTTCTAATGCCCTCTCTTATAGTGTCATAATCCAAAACCTCACTTATAGAATCTTTTTTTGGTGACGCTGCTGATAAAGGGAAATACATTTCGATACATACTACCACTGGTTGCTTTTGAAGAATTTCATGCTGATGAATTCCAATAGAAACTTGGAATTCTAACCGATCAAAGAATATGCATAAGTGGTTAGAAAGTTTGGGATGATCTATTAAACTCATTACACTGTGAACATAACGTCTCTATTGGAGGGAAGTAGATGTTGCCCCCCATCAACAATCAGATCAATGCCAGTTATGGCAGGATTAGATTCTAGCCAGACGACAGCGCTTGCAATATCGGCTGGCATGCTAGACCGTCCGAGAGGAGTTTTTTTGTGGCCTTCTTCAAAATTAGATTTGCTTTGATGTTCAGACCGGAGGGTAATTCCTGGCGAAATTGAAACGACTCTTAGCATTGGAGCCATCTCAACTGCCATTAATTTTGTTGCCTGATGTAATGCATATTTAGAAAGAGTGTAGGAGAAAAAATCCGGGTTAGGATTGGAAATTTTCTGATCTAAAATGTTTATCACCAGTGAAGTCTTTGGATCTTTAGTATTATTCAAAACATCAAATAATGCCTTAGTAAGTAATACGGGAGCGAGGCAATTACAACTAAAAGCAGAGATTAACTTCTCATCTGAAACAGACTTTGGGCAATCATATTGAAACTCAGACGCGTTATTGATCAATAAATCTATGGTACCAAATTCAAATAAAATTTCTTTGAGAATATTTTGGTAGTCTAGTTCCTTTTTTAAAGGAAAATTTGCATGGAGGATTTTTACCTTTACACCCATTTTTAATATTTCTACCTGCAAATCTTTTGCTTCTTGATGAGATTGATTATAGTGGATAATGATATTCCATCCTCGTGCTGCGAGTTTTTTACACAACTCTTTGCCGATGCGCCTCGCCCCTCCGGTTATAATGCAAGTTTTATTCATTGGTTTTAGTTTACATGTAAAATTTTATAAACAATATGCTTTTACAAAATTTAAAGAATTTTATTAAAAAAAAGGGAGGCTGGATTCCATTCGACACTTTTATGTTTGAGTGTTTGTATGGTTCCCAAAATAGCTATTATATAAGAAATCATTCTATGTATACTGAGATGCCGTTTGGTAAATCTGGCGACTTTATTACGTCTTCCTCACTAGGGCGGTGGATGGCCAAAGCGTACGCCAACAGTTACGAAAGAGTTTTAAATAAAACTCCTAGGATCGATCAAAAGGGCTTAAAAATTCGAGAGTATGGTCCGGGGAATGGAGATTTAGCGGCTAAAATTCTCATTGAGCTTTTTGAGCGTGGTAAATTGCCAGAAAAATATGAATTAATTGAAATCAGTGAGAGCTTTATGCAGGTTCAAAAAAAAAACATGGCAAGGATCCTCAAAGCACATAATGAGTCTCTTTTAAAAAAAGCAAATGAAATATTGGAATGGAAGCCTGTTAGCGTTAATTGTAAGAAATTTATAACGGACGTCTATCTACATCCGATTGAAGGACTGATTATTGCCAATGAGATCATCGACTCCTTTCCAGTTAAAATTGCACTTTGGTATCCAAATGACGAAATTTTAGAACTGGGTGTTAAAATTAACAATAAGGATGATTTGGAGTTCCAGCAGAATATTGCTGAGGAGAAATTGGTGAAAGAAGTACTCCAACGCAAAGGACAGGCAAAAGAGAATGGCCATTTATGGAAAACTCCCAGGATGCTTGATATCTGTTTACATACTGAAAGCTGGTTAGCAAGTCTGATGAAAACTTTTAGCGCGGGGGAGCTAATAATCTCCGACTATGGTTTAGAACGTTATGAACTAGATAGCGATAATAGAATAGAAAGTAATGTGACAGCCTTCACTAAACACTCTCAGATTCCTAAACTTGTTGACTGTCTAAAGAACGCAGGAAACCAAGATTTAACATATCTCATCGATTTTTCGCAATTGACAAAATTTTTTCTTGAGCGTGGTGATTGTCGCTTCAATCTTAAGACACAGACCGCGTGGCTTATCGATTCGGGAGCATTAAACCAGATCACGCGGGAATACGGATCCGAAAATGATGAGCAAAAAAAAATTGAAGAGCTAGGTAATCTGCAAAAATTGATGTCGGATAACGAAATGGGACAATCATTTCTTTTTTTTCACGTTTTTAAGAGACGATTCTCGTAATCAAAAATTCTTTTAACCGTTTTAATCGGTAATCCCTAATCTCTGATTTTATTGCCTGTCTGATTTGGTTACAGTCAATCACTGGTTTGAGAGAATCTTTGGATAAAAATTTGAAACAATCAGTCAATAGGGTTTTGTGTTCTGGATGGTTAAAAAAGGATACATATAAGAAATCGTCGAGATTTTCAGGGTTTCTAAATAAACTTGCTGTCTCAAAAATATCCAAAATTAGATCACACTGACTTTTCTGATTGCTAAATTTATCAATATACTTCTTCCTGGAGATTCTCGATTTATTTAAAACGGTTATCGCATTAACTACAGCCTTAGGAAATTTACAGTGAATATTTCTAACTTTGAAATTCTGAAATACAGCTGCCGCTATCCATTCCAGTGAAACCTTGCTCACTTCCAAATTTTTTAGAAACCCACAGAGTTTTTTATCAAATTCTGAGTAACCAGTGATTTGCTCCCAGGCGCCACAATCCAGGAGGAAATTAACCATATTGATCGGTTTTTGAGCTTTGAGTCCTTTTGCAAGTTCTACCCATATACGCTCTTTTGAAAGAGTTAATATTTCCCCTTCCTTAACCATTTGTCGACACAATTTGTAGGTACTATCGTGCACGCTAAAGCCGTTTAGTTGAGACAAGAAGCGACCCAATCTTATTAATCTTAAGGGATCTTCTACGAATGCAGTATGCACGTGTTTTAATGATTTACACGACAAATCTTTCATTCCTTGAAATGGGTCATGTAAGTTCCCAAGCTCGTCCACGGCCATAGCATTTATTGTTAGGTCTCTTCTTTTCAAGTCTTCTTCTAGCGAAATATCTTTACCTGTAAAAAAAATAAAACCTTTGTAACCAATTCCGTGTTTCTTTTCTCTTCTAGCTAAAGCGAGTTCTTCATTAGTTTCTGGATGTAAAAAAACTGGAAAATTTTTCCCAACAGCTTTTAGTCTATATTTTTTGAAATGTTCTAAGTCCGCTCCAACTAGTAAAAAATCCTTATCTGTAAAATTTTTTCCCAGAAGAAAATCTCTCACGGCACCACCAACACAATATATGCGAATAGAGTCGGGAAGTCTTTTAAAAAAAGAATCATCCTCTCTCCTTGGACATAAACCTTGAAGATTTTTCACGCTATTTATTTTTTGATAAAAATCCCGGAGCAACCTTATGAAGACTGGTTGGATTCTCTAAATTAAATACAAATTCCTTATTATCTGATGCGATTGATGGAACTTCCATTGAAGCGATATTATCCCTCGACATCAAGGTTGGACCAGGCATTTTTTCTAGAATAAATGCTTGAACTAAACCAATAAATTTTGGTAGTGGTACCACCATTGCTTTTCTTCCCGAGTAAATTCCTGAAAATTTAATGATTTCATACAAGGTGAACACCTCTGGACCAACACATTCATACACATACTTTTTTTTATTTTTTGACATATCTATACAACTGAAAATAATTCTTATGAGATCATTTAGATAAATTGGTTGAAACTTAGTCTTTGTCAATGCTATCGGTATTATTGGTGAGTACTTCTGCATTTTTGCAAATAAGTTCATAAATGAGTCTCCTGGGCCAAATACAACTGAGGGACGTAATATAACGAATTTACCAGAAAAGTTTTCAAGTTGTTTTTCAGCTGCATATTTTGACCGAAGATATTCGGACGGCGCTGACTCTGATACCCCTAATGCACTAACATGGATAATCTCTTTAACTCGTAGTTTGTTACATGCTACTACGAGATTTTTAACTAATTTGACATGTGCTTCATTAAAATCTTTTCCCCAAGGATCACCTTTTTTTGAATGTAGGCGCCCAACTAAATTAATTACTATGTCACTATCTTTTATTGCGATAGAAATACTATCCGGTTCGTTAGTGAACTCAAAAACTTTCAAGTTGGGAACTGTCCAAAGGGACCTTGCGTTTATTCGTTTGGTTGTTAATACATTAACCAAAAAGTCATTTTTTGAAAGGAAGGTAGCCAGCGCTCTTCCAATGAAACCGCTACCCCCAATTATTGAAATTGTTTTTCTATACTCGTTGACCATATCGACTCTTAAATCCGCAGCGCGTCTAAAATTTCATTGAAGTTTATAATAATTTTATCTTTATGTATTTCTTTATCTGGAATGATATCAGTTAATAGTTCTTTGTATATAGCACTACTAACGATGACGGCTTGAACATATTCTCTTGTTTCTTTAAAAGGTATCGATTCAATAAACATAGCGGCACTCATACTCTTCTTTTTTCCATCCGCTATCCATTTTCTTGCTCGAGATGGCCCCGCATTATACGCTGCTAAGCTAAGCGGAATAGAATTATTGAACCGACTTAAAAGTTTGCTAAGGTATCTAGAACCTAATCGAATGTTCTCATTGGGGTTGGTCAAATTTAGCTTTGCTTTGTTATTTTTTCTCGTTTCTAATGCAGTTTTCGGCAGAATCTGCATCAATCCTACTGCGCCAGCAGACGACCTAATTTCTTTATTGAATCGTGATTCTTGTCTAATTAATCCCATGATAAGCCACGGAGGAACTCCACTGATTCTGCCTGCTTCGGCAACAGATTCCTCGAAAGCAAGTGGATATTTAAATAGAAAGCTATCGCCGTTATGAGCATAAATAGCAGCCGATATACTTCGATCGTATATTTGTATTTTTGATAGATACGATGCCAGGTTTAAAAGTTTATCTGTTGAAAAATCTTTAATAAAAAATTTCCACTCAGAAAGGCCTATATGAAAAATTTGCGATTCAAATAACTTCAAGATATCTTTAAGCTGGTTATTGTTTTCCCACGATAAATTATTTGCCAGAGAGAGAGATTTTGGATAATAGACAAGTTGCTTATTTAAAACTTTACCCCTTGCTTCATCAATTCTAGCACTAGCGAGAAAGCCATAGAAACTTTGTTTTTTTCCTAAAGTTTTGAATATTTTCATTGCTTTATTAGTTTGATTCTGTTTTTCTAAGACTTTGGCCTTCCAATACATCCAGTTTTCATTCTTGCTTATGTGACCTGGAAGATTCGTTAACGCTTTATTGAATACATCATAGTTTGCACGACGTAAGGCCATTCGCGCTACAATTTCTAATGTTTCAGAGGGATGTTTCGAAATAGAGTCTAAGCCTTGGCTCACAGTATCCCAGGCCTTCTTATGTGTCACACCAAACAAAGCAGTCCCTAATTGAAGTTGTAGATAACTTTTTTGTTCTTTATTAAAAAGTTTTTTGCCTTCCTTGAACAATCTGTAAGCCTCTCGACTATTCCGGCTAGACCTGTAAATTATTTTCAGTACTAGATCCTCATTGATTCCAATCGATTTTTTTTTAAATAATTTTTTTAAATGCGTTAGGACTCGCATAGAAAATTCAAGATCTCCTTTCTTTGCCGAGTACCTCGCTCGTTCAATATAAAAATTCGGATTCATTTTCTCTTTTGTTAGCCATTCCATTATAAGCCGTTGGCAACCTTTCCTTGACTCATTTTCCATGACTAACCGCTGAAAGGTTTGTGGTTCAATATTTTTTCCGATATTTGTCAAGCAGTGTAACGATGGATTAGGGTCCTCCAACGAGTTAGTTGAGAAATTTATCGCTAGGTCCCTCAACAAATTAGAATTTTGAACAATCTCATCTATTTCATTAAAGTAAGTTTCTACTAACAAGTCAGAGAATCTATGCCCTCGATATTTTTTTATAAATGTTGTCAATTCGGTTTTGACATTTATTGAGTCGGGTTTTTTCTTAATGTTAAAAAGTAAAAGTTCATAATCTAGCCAACGAGTCAATACCTCTGAATCTATCTTGTCTTTTTGCTCCTTTAATTCTGAAAATTGTTTTTGATCTAAGAGATTCTTGAGATGGCTGATGGAGGCAGCAGAGGAACTACTTGACTGAGTGATAATTAGATTAAAAAAAAAAAGTAGTCCTGTCTTGAAAAAAATACTATTCATCATTATTCGCAAAGGGAATACCAGATAAAATGTCTACTATTGGTTTAGACTGGTTCATCGAATAAAAATGTAGTCCTGGGCAATTATTTTGTAATAGGTTTTTACAGAGTCGAGTAACAACACTTATTCCGAAACTATATATTTTTACCCTATCATCTCCAAAATCAGATAGCCTGTTTCTGATCCATTTTGGAATCTCAGCACCACAGGAATCGGAGAAACGAGCGAGTTGGCTAAAATTTGTTATTGGCATAACACCCGGAACGATGGGCACGGTTACGCCTCGTTTATGGGCTTCTTCAACGAATGAGAAATAGGCATCAGGGTTATAAAAATACTGGGTAATAGCCCCATCTGCTCCAGCATTAATTTTTTCAACAAAATAGTTAATATCCTGTTCACAACTATCAGACTGAGGGTGCTTTTCAGGGTAAGCGGCAACTTCTATTTTGAAATGGTTCCCAAACTCTCGTCTAATGAATCGCACGAGATCCACTGCATTCTTGAATTCTCCAAGGCCTCCATAGCCAGACGGCAAATCACCTCGTAAAACGACGAGCCTGGAAAACCCATGCTTTGCGTAAGAATCAAGTAGGTCAAAAATTGATTTTTCGTCAGACCCGTAGCATGAAACATGCGGCACACCTTCTTTAAAACTTTTTTTTAACTCTCTTGCGGTAGCCAGGGTTCCGTCTCTAGTAGAACCACCAGCTCCATAAGTCACAGATGCAAAACCAAAACGCATTAAAGAAAGTTCTTTTGCCGCCTCTTTAAACCTAGATATTCCTTCCCCCGTTTTTGGGGGAAAGAATTCCACGCTTAATTCCAACATTAATACCTGTATGTTTCAGATTTATACGGACCAGATATTTCAACTCCAATGTACGCTGCCTGTTCTCCCGAAAGCTCTGTAAGTTCCGCGCCGATGGAATCCAGTTGTAAACGGGCAACTTTCTCATCTAAATGCTTGGGTAAGACGTAGACTCTACCTGCAGCGTATCTGTCGGGATTACAAAATAATTCAATTTGAGCCAATACCTGATTAGCAAAAGAGGAGCTCATTACATAGCTTGGGTGTCCGGTCGCACATCCGAGGTTTACTAGGCGACCCTTAGCAAGCAATATAATTCTTTTTCCGTCTGGGAAAATTACGTGATCCACCTGGGGTTTAATTTCTTCCCACTCCAAATCTTCTAATTCCCCAACATCAATTTCGTTGTCAAAGTGACCGATGTTGCAAACGATAGCCTCATTCTTCATCGCTTCAACGTGTTTTCTATTTATTACAGACTTGTTTCCGGTGGCGGTAACAAAAATATCCGCTTTATCAGCTGCGTATTCCATTGTTACAACTTTATAGCCCTCCATTGCCGCTTGAAGCGCACAAATTGGATCTACTTCGGTGACCCAAACTTGAGCAGACAAAGCTTTGAGCGCTTGTGCGGAACCTTTTCCGACATCACCATACCCACAAACTACTGCAACTTTACCGGCAATCATTACATCGGTGGCTCTTTTGATTCCGTCTACGAGAGACTCCCGACATCCGTAAAGGTTGTCAAACTTACTTTTTGTTACGGAATCGTTAACGTTAATGGCTTTAAAAGCCAGACTTCCTTCGGCCGACATCTCATTGAGACGCAAAACACCAGTTGTTGTTTCTTCCGTGACCCCGATTACACTTTTCAAATTTCTTTCGTAGAAGCCTGGGTCAACCGCTAGTTTTTCTTTTATTGAATCAAACAACGCCTCTTCTTCCTCATTACCCGGATTCGATAAAACACTGGAATCTCGTGAAGCTTTTGAACCAAGGTGAAGAAGTAGGGTCGCGTCTCCTCCATCGTCGAGGATCATATTACTAGTCTGATCATTATCCCATTCAAAAATCTTGTGCGTGTATGACCAATATTCGTTTAACGACTCACCTTTCTTTGCAAACACAGGAACTCCCGTTTCTGCTATGGCCGCTGCGGCATGATCCTGAGTTGAAAAAACGTTACACGAAGCCCACCTCACATCTGCACCCAAATCGGTTAATGTTTCGATTAGGACCGCGGTCTGTACAGTCATGTGCAATGAACCAGAGATTCGTGCGCCAGCGAGCGGTTTGCTTTCCGAAAATTCTCGCCGAATCGCCATTAAACCAGGCATTTCAGTCTCTGCTATGCTAATTTCTTTCCTTCCCCAATTACTTAGGGACATATCTGCTACAACGTAATCGGCGTTTTTATCGCCACTTAAAACAGCACTCATACCACCTCCTCTATGAAGATGAGCGCCGTTATTACTTTTATATTAGAATTTAGACTAAGCCTGGGAGTCTATTCTCGCAACGCTCCTTAGTCAACTCTTTATTTTACTTCCTTAAATAAATGAAGTAAACATATTTATGGTTCGGAATGTGAAAAGAGTTCTTTAGCAGTCTTTCAACACATTTTCTTGAGTTCTGCAGTCTTATTTCTTTCTTCCCAACTAAAACCCTGATCTTCTCTTCCAAAATGACCGTAAGCGGCCGTTTTTCCATAAATAGGCTTTATAAGATTCAGCATGTTAATTATTCCTCTAGGACGTAAATCGAAAATCTTCTTCACGGCTTCCTCTATCAGTGAATCTGGTGCCAGGCCTGTTCCCATCGTAGAAACGTGTATCGAAGTAGGATTCGATACACCGATTGCGTAGCTCAGCTGAACCAAACACTTTTGGGATAAGCCAGCGGCTACTATGTTTTTTGCCACATATCTCGCTGCATACGCAGCTGATCTATCGACCTTTGAAGGATCTTTGCCTGAAAACGCCCCTCCTCCATGAGGAGCCGCTCCGCCATATGTGTCAACTATAATCTTCCGTCCGGTTAGGCCACAGTCACCTTGTGGCCCTCCTACTACAAAACGTCCTGTGGGATTCACGAGATACGTCACATTTTTAGCGGACAGGTGTTGTGGTAAACATGGTTTAATAATCTCTTCAATGACACACTCCTCTATCGTATTTTTTTCTACGTCTGGGGCGTGTTGGGTTGACATGACCACAGTGTCAATTGCGGCGGGGCGTCCGTTTTCATACCTGACGGTAACTTGCGATTTTGCGTCTGGTCTCAACCATTCGATTTGTTTATTTTTTCTCAGCCATGACTGTTTTGCCACAAGCTTGTGTGCTGTGTCAATGGCAATTGGCATTAAATTATCAGTTTCGCTGCACGCATAACCAAACATTAAACCTTGATCACCCGCTCCCTGTTCAGCAGGATCGTTACTGCGGTCTCGGTCGACTCCCTGGGCGATATCATTGCTTTGTTTATCATAAGCTACTAATACTGAAGCACCTTTGTAATCAATTCCGAAATCAGAGTTGTCGTACCCTATATTTTTTAGCGTCTCTCTGGCTATACCAATGTAGTCAACCTCTGCTGAGGTGCTGATTTCGCCAGCTAACAAGACCAATCCAGTGTTACACAAGGTTTCCGCAGCTACTCTTGCGCCCGGATCTTCTGCGAGAATAGCATCAAGAATATTGTCCGAAATTTGGTCAGATACTTTGTCTGGATGTCCTTCTGAAACAGATTCAGAAGTAAATAGGTACGAATGTGCCATTGTTTACCTTTTTTTTTGTAAGATGATAGAAAAATAAATGCTTTTATAATTTGAAACATCTCACTATAGCCTTCATTAAAATTAGTTTCAAATTTTTTGGAATATTTCCATTATCCTTATTGAGACTGCTCGGTAAATTGTTTGGCTTTTCGATGTGGCTCTCATCAAAAAGCTTTCGTAAGCAGTTTAGAAGAAATTGGCTTCAGGCAAAAAAAGCTGACAATACAGGTAAGATGGACGACTGTTCTTTTGTTAATGCTGTCGGAACCTCTGGTGAAAAGCTATTTGAAACTCCTAAGATATGGACGCAGACAAAGGTAGTTTCTTTAATTGAGAAAAAAGGTACCGATTTAATTCATAAAAATATAAATGCGGGAAAAGGTCTGATTTGCTTAACGCCGCATTTAGGTTCCTTTGAACTGGCACCGAGAGTTGTGGGCGAGTTAACGCCTTTAACTGTACTCTATCGTCCTCCAAAACGCGAAGATTTGCATGAATTGTTAGTGCATTTTAGAAATTCCAAAAATATAAAGCTAGTGCAAACTAATTATTCAGGAGTTAAATATCTAATAAAATTTTTGAAAAATGGAAACTGTGTTGGTATTTTACCTGACCATGTACCTAACAAAGGGGCGGGTAAATGGACCCCTTTTTTTGGAAAGTTAGCTTACACTAACACTCTGGTAATTCGTCTTGCGAAACTTACTTCTGCTCCAATCTCATGGGTTACTTGCATTAGAACCTCGAACGGGTGGAAATTTTCTGCTGAAATATGGGATCAGAAATTTGATAAAAATACAGACGAAAATGAAGGTTTAATAAAATTAAACAATAAAATAGAGGAGCTTGTTTATGATCATCCAGAGGAGTATTTTTGGGGATATGACAGATATAAAAAACCTAAAGCTTAAGTTCTAAGAGTTAACCCATGGATAAAATTAAATTTTCGAAAATGGAAAGTTTAGGTAATGATTTCATAGTCATTTATGAAACTGCACAAATCTCTAAAATTTTCAATCTCGAAAAGAGCCAAATTAAAAAGTTAACTGACAGAAAACAGGGGATTGGTGCAGATCAGGTTCTTGTTGTTAGAGATATAGGTAACTCAGTCGGCAAGTTCCACTACAAAATTTTCAACGCTGATGGCGGGGAAGTCGAACAATGCGGAAATGGGGCAAGATGCGTCAAAAAATTTTTGTTTGATAAAGGTTTTTGGACAAAAAAAAGTTTAACTTTGGTAGCGATGAAAAGTGAATTTTTGGTCCAATCGGTAAACAATAAGGACTTCACTGTTTGTTTAAAAGTCCATGGTACCCGACCAGGTGATGTGGGATTTGACGAGAATGCTGCCAGGGGGAAGGGGAAAGGGGCAAACCCTTACTACCAAATAAAATTAACCAATGAGTCCTCTATAAATCTCTGTTTGGTTTCTATGGGCAATCCGCACGGTGTATGCTGGGACACCTTTGACAAAAGTGTGCGGCTAAAAGACATATTTGAGCAATTAAATGCGATAAATATTTTTCAAAATAATATAAATTTGGGATTTTGTAAGAAAGAAAGTAAAAGAGCTTTGTCTTTACGCGTTTTCGAGAGAGGCGTTGGAGAGACAAAATCATGTGGCAGTGGTGCGTGTGCAGCTGTAGTTTCAGGAATTTTGAATGATTTCCTATCGGCGAATGAACTTATAGAGGTAAAAATGCAGCAGGGTTCACTGTTCGTGAAGTGGGACGGGGATTTTTTTTCTCCTGTTCTTTTATCTGGTCCAGCAAATACGGTTTTTGATGGGGAGTATTATGTGTAATGTGGTCCAACTTTGATGGTATGTGAGCTAGCTTTATGAAAAATTTGACCGAAGAGCAGAAAGTCAGAAAGTTTCTACTGAATGAAAAAGATTTTTTTGTAAGAAATGAGGACTTATTATGCTTGCTGAGGTTATCTCATCCGAATACAAGAGGTTCCGTTTCTTTGCTTGAAAGGCAGAACAAATTGCTTCGAAAATCATTAGATGAAATTAGAGAAGAACTGGGTTCTGTTAAACAAATTGCGCAAAAAAACCACGAAACACTCAATAAAGTATTTGATTGGATTTTAAAACTTTCTTTTGTCGCAGATGAGAAAAAAAATTTTTCGGTTTTTTTAAAGTTGACTCGGGAAATATTTAACTTAGACATTGTATCTTTGCTTTTGATAAGTGAATTGAGAAATGAAACGCAGTCTACTCCGAAAGAAAAACTATCAAATACAAACAAAGAACTTTTTAGTAAAATAAAAAATATTGAAATATCTATACTCGCAAATCCTGATTCTGAATTCAAATACTGGAAAAATTTACTTAGTTTTGGAAGATATAGTTATGCAAAAGCTTCTAAAACAGAATGCGCCAGCATGATAGTTTTGCCTCTAAGACGAAAAAAAGGAGGGCAGGCTAGGGGGGTTCTTATTCTGGGATCAACAAAAGCAAAAAGGTTTGATGAACGACTCGGAATATTTTTTTTGGAAAAAATTTCTGAAGTGTCGTCGTTAGTAACTTTAGCAAAATGAAAGTCGACATCAAAACTCGGGATTTTTTACACAAATTAGTTACTGATTACTTAGTGAGTTTAGAGGGGAATTTGGGGTATAGATCCGAAAACACGGTTAGAGCGGCTAAAAGTGATTTGGGACGGTTTCTTGATTATGCCAGTACTAAGGAAAATGCGTTAGCTCAGAAAATTCTTACTGAAAATTTCGTTCTAGACTACATCGCACAACTAAAAAAAAGTGGTTTATCTGACAGATCATTAAGTCGGCATCTGTCAACATTACGAAAATGGTTTGCATGGTTAGAAAACTATGCAACAAACCTGAAGATAGATTCTAATTTGCAGAGTATAAGAGGACCTCGTTTGCCAAATCTACTTCCGAAAGCACTGTCAGTTGACGAAATAGATTTGTTTTTTTCACAACGAAAAAAATACAGTAGATCATGGATCGACTTTCGAGATATAGCTGTCTTTGAACTGGCATATTCCTCTGGAGTTAGAGTTTCCGAGTTAGTCAATATTGATCTTCCTTCTTGTAAAAATAGCTTAGGAAGTTTGTGCCTAAAGAATATGGAGGTAGAGGTTTTGGGAAAAGGCTCAAAATGGAGGAGGTTGCCTATTGGAGAGAAGGCAAGGAATGCAATCGAGGAATGGTTAAAATATAGGGAACATGTCCTACCCACTAATGAAAATTTTGTTTCACATAACATACCTCTTTTCCTTAACAGATTTGGGAAACGACTATCAGTTAGAGGGATTCAAAGACGATTTTCTATTTGCTCAATTCAATCAAACTCGAGAATATCAATTACACCACACATGCTTAGACATTCTTTTGCGAGTCATATCTTACAGTCAAGTAAAAACTTGAGAGCGGTGCAAGAATTATTGGGCCATGTAAATATTACAAGCACTCAAATTTATACAAAACTAGACTATCAGTTTTTATCGGAAGTATATGACAAAAGTCATCCGAGAGCGAAGAAAAATAATAGTTGAAGCATGTGCATAACTTTCAATCAATGGTAGTCTCTAATTTTGAATTAGATTATTATTAATTATTCGATAGACAGGACTATGCTGGCGTAGGTTAATGAAAAGGAAAGATAAAATTCTTACGGAAGATGATTTGCTGAGAGACTCTGCAGATAATTACATGAGTGAAGAGCAACTACAGTTTTTTAAAAATAAACTAGAATCACAAGCTAATGAGCTTTTACAGAATGCTGATGAGACGACAGAACATTTGCGAAAAACTTCGCTTGTGCCAGACCCAGCAGACAGAGCAAGCATAGAAGAAGAACACTCTCTTGAATTAAGAACGAGAGATAGGGAACGTAAACTATTAAAAAAAATTGAAGAAGCAATCATAAGAATCGATAGAAAAGAATATGGATACTGCCTTGAAACTGGTGAGGAAATAGGTCTAGAAAGGCTTTTGGCTAGGCCAACAGCAACTCTTTCATTGGAAGCTCAGCAGCGCAGAGAAAAGCGTCAGAGACAATTTGGAGATAGTTAAAGTGAAAAACATGAGTAGAGTTTCTCCTAAGAAAGATGGAATTAATTTGAAAGCGGGCGCAGTAAAAAAAGCAGAGGTCTTATCCCAGGCCCTTCCATATATTAAAAAATTCAATAACAAGATTGTCGTTGTAAAGCTGGGGGGTAGTGCCTTAACCGATGAAAATTTAAGTTCGTCATTTGCCCACGATGTGACGTGGCTGAACTCGGTGGGTATTAATGTACTCGTTGTGCATGGAGGAGGTCCCCATATAGAAAATCATTTAAAAAAGTTAGGGATGCCAGTAAACTTTTTTGAGGGGACGAGAATAACAGATCTGGAAACTTTAGATGTTGTCGAAATGGTTTTAGCTGGGACCGTAAACAAGCAGGTCGTGGAACTTATAAATCAATCGGGAGGAAAAGCTGTTGGCTTAACGTGCCAGGACGGCAATACAATCAAAGCTCGTAAAAAGAAGGCAAAAAAGACTGAGGACAACGTTTCTGTAGACTTTGGCTCAGTAGGAGACGTAGAAAGCGTCAACGTAGACTTGTTACTTACTCTAATGGACGATAATTTTGTTCCAGTTGTTGCACCGATTGCATCTGGTGAGAGAGGGGAAACTTACAATATTAACGCTGACGTAGTGGCTGGAAAATTAGCTGAAACTCTAAAAGCGGAGAAATTGGTTCTCATGACTAACACAGTAGGAGTCTTGGATGATTCTGGTGATCTTATTCCAGAGATAGATGCTTTGACGATAAAAAGTCTGATAAGCAAAAAGGCTATTAGTGAAGGGATGATCCCAAAAGTTGAGGCTGCACTTCGAGCGTCTGAGCGTGGTGTAAAGTCTGTTCATATAATTGACGGTCGTGTCGAAAATAGTCTTTTGCTGGAGGTGTTAACCGATAGTGGAATCGGTACTATGATAAGAGCCTGATTGTGGTGCGTCTAAAAAAGAAATCTAATTTTGATGTCATATGGTTAATAGATTTGGACGATACTCTTTTTTTCTCAGGAGGAAAAGTTATGTCAGTCATCAATTCTCGCATGACGTCGTTTATTCAAAAGGAATTATTGATAAATTTTGAAGAAGCTAATAAATTACGAGTTGAATATTGGAAAAAGTATGGTGCTACGGCAAAGGGAATGCGGAAAAATCACGGTTTCTCATTTGAAACTTTCCTTAGTTTTTCCCATCATCTACCATCCTTCGAGGCGTTCATTGAATTAAAACCCTATATCGGTCGTATCTTATCGCGATTGATGGGAAGAAAATATTTGGTTACAAATTCTCCTAAAAGTTATGCTATCAAAGTTCTAAGCAGATATCGATTATTAAAATACTTTGACGGAATTTGCGCTTTTGAAAACATGTTAATAAATAGTGAAATCAAGTGCAAACCTTCGAGATTATTATGGCAATGCATTTTGCAAGAGACCAGAGCAAAAAAAAATCATCATATCTTAGTAGACGATACGCTCGCGAATCTAAGAACAGCAAAAAGACTCGGTTTTAGAACGGTTTGGATGTGTGAATACCTAAGAAAGAGAAGGTGTTGGAATGCGCAACACTCTTATCGTCCACCGTATGTTGACTTTAAAGCATCTACGTTTAAGCAACTTTTACGATTGGATGCAAAAAGACGTTAATTACTTCTGTTACGACTTGAGTCCATTGCTATTGGAACATACTTTGCAATGAATATTTTTGGTAACGTTTATTTGATTAAAACTCATTGAGAGTCCGTCGAATAAAAGTAGTTTGCCAGCAGTTTGTTTAATCTTTAGCAACGTCTTAATTGCTTCTCCAGCTTGAAGTACTCCTATGGTACCAACAACAGGGCTGAAAATACCGAAAGCCCCACATGAATGATCTATGAATTCTGGATTTTTTTCAAATACGCACGCATAACAGGCTGCATTTTGTGATGATGGATCTACAACCAGGAGCTGCCCTGACCAACCGACTGCGGAACCTATTACAAGGGGAACTTTGTTTTGGATACAAAATTTGTTGATCAGATGACGAGTTTTAAATCGGTCAGTGCAATCTAAAACAATTTCGCACCCTGCGATGAGTTTGTCTAGGTTTGTCTCATCTGCCTGATCATGGATGGCATCAATATTTACCTCTGGAACAATATTACTCAGCATCCTTTTGCCGGCACTAACTTTTGGTATGTTTAAATCTTTTTCCGTGAATATGACCTGTCTCGGAAGATTGCTGATCTCTACATTGTCAGGATCGACCCATTTAATATTTCTTACTCCCGCGGTCGCTAGATACAGTGCAGCTGGGCACCCTAAACCACCGGCACCCACAATTAAAATTCGCGCTGAAGTCAAACGCAATATAGAATTTTCGTCAAACTCGTTAAGAAGGAGGTGTCTACTATTTCTAAGTAGAAAATTCTCCTCTAACCTTGTCTTTGTCAACCGATTTTTGTGAAACTACGAGAATTTTTCCGGAACGTCATCTGTCTTTACAGGAAGTCCTCTCAGCAAATTTATGGCCTGTTTAAGCTGAAAGTCTTTCTCCGAGCCAAACTCAACTGGCATTTTTTGCGAGTTCAAAGACTGATCTCCTTGTTCGTCATTATTCGGGGATCTCTCGGACTCGCTCTTCTTGGACTTACCATCTAGGTGACGCGATAGATCGGCTTCTCGAACCCTGTCCCGGTCAAAAACGTCGCCAGCCTCTGTTTCTTCAACCCAAAAATCCGGCTTTATACCTTTTGCCTGGATTTTCTGTCCGAGCGGCGTGAAATATCTAGCGGTTGTTAGCTTTATCGCAGTGCTGTTAGTCAACGGCAGTATTGTTTGCACTGAACCCTTACCGAAAGACTGCGTCCCTAAAACTTTCGCTCGCTTGTGGTCCTGTAGGGCTCCAGCAACAATTTCCGAGGCCGAGGCAGAACCGCCATTTATCAACACAACCATGGGTAATTTTTTAGCCAGAGGGCTTAGGGTTGTCAAAGGATCTTTGCTGGTTCTTGCATAGTCTTCAGGCCGGGCAAAGAATTCTTTTACAGAGTCGGGTTGACGCCCGTTCGTGTACACAACTTTTACTCCCGCCTCAAGGAAAGCTGCTGAGACACCGACCGCTGCATTCAAAAGTCCGCCCGGGTCATTTCGTAAATCCAAAACAATCCCTCTAAGCTGAGTATCGTTCGATTCTGCAGTTTCAACCAACTTATTAAAATTCTTCACAACACCGCCGATCGTCTTTTCTTGAAATTGCGAGACTCTCAAAAAGCCTATATCTTTTTCAACCAATTTTGATCTGACACTGGTAACCTGGATGATGTCTCTAATGATCTCAATGACGATAGGACTACTTTCCCCCTCTCTCAAAACTGTAAGCTTGATTTTGGTCTTTGGCTTTCCCCTCATCAGTTTTACTGCCTCACCAAGATTCATCCCTTTGGTGGCTTTGTCATCAATTTTCATAATTAGATCGCCGGCTCTCATACCCGCTCTAGCAGCGGGCGTATCCTCAATCGGTGCGACCACCCTTATGAGGCCGTCTTGCGTGCCAACCTCTATTCCCAAACCGCCGAACTCACCCTGTGTGCCAACTTGCAAATCCCGAAATGCTTCAGCGTCAAGGTAACTGGAGTGCGGGTCAAGCCCAGAAAGCATTCCACTTACTGCTCCCTTTATTAACTCACTATCCTCCACTTGGTCAACGTAATTCGCCTTTATGGTTCCAAAAACGCTTGCAAACTTCCTTAAATCATCAATTGGCAGCCTGTTAGTCGGCTTATCAGCGGACACGTCTAATCCAACACTCAAAATCATGCCTGCCAAAAGGCCCATGAGTATAAGGAATGCGGATTTAAAATTCACTTTACTTTTGAACATAGGTCAATAATTATAAAGGTTTTATGGTGTAGTGCCAGCATTTTTTTTGGTTTCTTTCGCGCTATGTTAAAAAAGATCGCGAGACGACCTTTAGAGCTTCGTTAAGCTCAAGCTTAATCGGAGTTGCACGAGGGATATTTATCTCCTCGATCTCGTGAGCAGAAATTTTTTCCAAATACATTAATAAGGCCCTTATAGAATTTCCGTGAGCGGAGATAATAACTCTTTTTCCTAATTTGAGATCTCGTAATATTTCAACATCCCAATATTGCTTAACTCTTACGAGAGTCTCCTCCAAACTTTCGCTTTTTGGAACGAGCCTTTCGTCTAAGTGTGCATATCTATCATCAAGACCGTTCCAATTAGAACTTGACTCTGCTATTGGATCGGGCTTGTAAGCGAAGGATTTTCGCCACTTTTTCACGGTTAGTACTCCATGAGTTCTCTCCATATCATTTTTATTGAGGCCAGTTAAATGCCCGTAATGCCTTTCATTTAACCGCCAATTTTTTTGCACTGGAATCCATTCTTGATCCAACTCTTCTAGTGTTATCCACAATGTTTTTATAGCTCTTCTGAGCACCGAACAATGAGCAATATCAAATTGCATGCCGAGTTTCTTTAGCAGCTGACCAGCTTTTTTTGCCTCTCTCCTGCCTGTTTCCGTTAGGTCGGCATCTTCCCAGCCAGTAAACAGGTTGCTTTCATTCCAAACGCTTTGGCCATGCCTCATAATTATCACGTTATGGTTCTGTTCGGGGTTGTAAACTGAATTCACGGTATTTTGTATCACAGAAGAACAATTTTTTTGTTTATAATAACAGATTGTCTAAGCGGAGCATTTTTTGGATTTTTTTTTTGAAAATAGCCTTTTAATAGCTATTGCCTTTGTTAGCGGCGGGTTGCTTTTGTGGCCTCTGCTCACCAGAAATATCGGTCTGAGGGGTCTTGGCACTGCGGAAGCTACTACGATGTTGAATCGGCAGAACGCTGTTTTAGTTGATTTACGGGAGGATGACGATTTGTCACGCGGACTCATTCCGCAGGCCCAAAGGTTGCCTTCCTCGATTGTGCTTACACAAGCAGAGGAGTTCGATAAATATAAAAAAAAATTTCAAGATAAGAAAAATCAAAAAAAACCGATTATCCTACTGGGCACGAAAGTAAATTCCGTTGCGGTTGTAGGGAAAATTCTCAAGGAAAATGGTTACGAGGACGTGTTTTGTCTTGAAGGGGGGATCGAAGGCTGGATAGAAGCGGGACTTCCGGTTAGATTCAACGGGAAGTAGCATTTTTAATCGTACGTGTTCTGACCACACAACGTGTTATAAGAGGACATGGGAAGGGATTAGTTATGGCAGAGGAAAACGCCACAAAATCAGAGAACGGAGCAAATGCTCCGTCATTTAATTTGCAAAGGGTGTATCTCAAGGATCTCTCCGTTGAGATTCCGCATGCACCAGGTATTTTTTTGGACAATACACCTCCAAAGCTTGAATTCCAGGTTGATTCTAAAGAGCAGGAATTAGACAATGGCATGGTTGAGGTAAGCGTCAAATGCTCAGTGAATTGCCGCGTAGGAGAGAAAGTCGGTTTTCTTATCGAGGGTGAAGAAGCGGGTATATTCGAAATAAAGAATGTCGAGGACGCTCAAAGAAAATTATTAAAGGGCATCACATGTCCTAACATAGTTTATCCTTACCTAAGGGCTAATATTGCAGACGCCTTACAGAGGGCAAGCTTTCCACCCGTTCATCTCACTGAAATCAATTGGGAGCTGTTTTATCAGGAAAAGTTAAAAAAAACCAATGAGAAAACAGGCGATTAATTAAAAAAAATTGACATTGAGGGAGAACCAGTCTGCAAAAAAAAAAGCTGCTCTTTTAGTCCTGGGAGGAGGCGCATGGGGAACCGCCCTTGCATCGAGATTAGCCAACAATCCCAATATAACCGTTAAGCTCTGGAGTAGGTCCGAAGCTATCGCAAAAGAGATAAACAACTTAGCAGTAAATCGGAGCTACTTGCCCAAAATAAGTTTATCCAAGAACCTGGACGCATCTTCAAAGCTTGTCGAATCAATTTCGTGGCTAAAAAATGAACCTAACTGTGTAGTAAAATTTTTATTTCTTGCAATTCCAGCGAAAGGGTTTTGTCAGGCTTGCTCAGAGCTTCAGAGATTTAATTTAGATGGTTTTGTCTTTGTGTCTTTGTGCAAGGGCGTAATTTTTTTTGATGGGAAAAATTATTTTCCCTCAGAAGTGTTAAAAAAAATGTTTCCAAAAAATGACGTCTGCATCCTTTCGGGGCCAAGTTTTGCAACTGAAGTTGCTCGAGGACTACCGTTTGCAATTTCATGCTCGAGTAAGGACATAGTATTGGCCAGAAAGTCATCCGTAGTTTTGACGAGTGAAGGAATGCGCGTTTACGCAAGTTCGGATAATATCGGAGTTGAAGTTTCGGGCGCAATGAAAAATGTTCTTGCGATAGCATCTGGGGTTTGTGATGGTTTAAATCTGGGTTATAACGCAAGAGCTTCGCTAATTACGAGGGGCATGGCAGAAACTGTAAGACTGGGCATAGCTTTAGGAGCGGAGAAAGATACCTTCCTCGGTTTAGCGGGTGCTGGAGATCTTTTTTTAACCACTACCGGGGACTTGTCGAGAAACCGAAAAGTTGGAAAAGAAATAGCTTTGGGGGCTCGGTTAAAAACAATTTTGGAAGCTCTTGGGCATGTAGCAGAAGGCGTTACGAATGCACCAAAATTACTAAACCTCGGAAATTCGCTAAACGTTTCTCTTCCAATAACCGAGGAAGTGTGCTTACTGTTGGATGAAAAAAAGAGCGCAAGCGATGCTCTCGGCTCTTTGCTTAATAGAGAGCCTTCAGATGAGTGAAATTCATTGTCCAGTTTAGAGCCTATGGCCCGGGAAACTCAATCAAATCCATTAGATGCCTATTTTCTTCGAAAAGACACATTTTTTTCTGACGAAAATCCGCTATTCATAGAACAGACGGCATTGCTTGAGGAGCATGTTTCTAATTTACTTTTCGATAAAAAGAACCTTTTAACTGTTACAACCATCCCAAAACAGACAATTACTACAAAACTAGCAAAAAGGTTTAAGGAGTCCTACAACGTTGGTCAAGTTTCGAAATCGGTTCAGGACAAGCTTCTAAAAACTTACAACGGGAAAAATATCAGCATTGTTGAGGAGCTAATCGGTAGGTGGTTCACAAAAAGTTTATACAAACAGTCGACAAACTTGACCTTGAACAAGAAGATACCATTTAAAGCTAATTTTTTCTCATGCGTCATTGCGCTACCCGTATGTTTAGTCGAGGATAGAGAATCTTTTCTTGAGGAAGTTTTACGAGTCCTTGAAACGAACGGTTTATTTGCATTTGGCATGTTAGGCCCAGGAACGTTACATAACTTCTACGCAGAATTGGTTAAGCTCGGTAACGCTGTGAATTATGAAGTACCAATTGACAAACATGATTTGGGAGATTTATTGATCAAGACTGGTTTTGATAGCCCGATTCTTACCTCTAACAATATTGTGCTGAAGTATTCAGATTCTCAATGGGCATTTAATGAATTGCGAAAATTTTTGTACTTAACACCTACTTTTAAAAAAAATAGGGTTTTGGGAAAAAGGGATTTTAAAGAACAAGTCCTTGAGTGTCTGGAAAAATGCAGAGATCTCAGCGGCAATATCACCCTGGACATTGAGATGGTTACCGGCCACGCATGGCAGGGGAACAAAAAGCCCAAAGCAATGGTCAACGAAGGCCTGTCTCCGATTTTTTTTGATAAATAGTTTAGTAAAAAGGTAGGTATTGAATGGTTGGGTCACAATGAATATCCACAAAAGGTGTACTGAAATCGAGGGTTATCCCTATTGTTGAAGCTTAGGAAGGTTTGCACACTATCCATTTTGCGAAAGCAATCGAAGGTTACCGCAGGAGACATATGATATACTTTCGGGGGGATTAGAAGCATGGCGTGGACTTTGAAAAAGAATTGTGTCCTCTCCCCGCGGCAGTTCGGTATGTGTTTGGGTTTCGCCGGAACTATATCGGTCTGTATTGGGATGGTCTGGGCGTTTATGGGTTTTTGGTTAGTTTTTTGCTTTGTTTTGTTGGAATGTGTGGTTTTGCTTTTCGCTTTTTTTTGTTATGCTTCGCACGCAACCGATTTTGAAAAGGTTGTATTAACGGAAAAGGAAATCCTTTTTGAGTTTGAATCGGGAGGCAAGAGGGAAGTAAAAAAGTTACCACGGTTTCAAGCGAAGGCTAGGATGGCTGAAGCGGAGGGGAGAAAATTGGTTGAATTTAGCTGGGGAGCGAAGTCTATAAGGGTCGGAAGATTAGTCGATCTAAAAAGTAGAGAAAAATTTTTGGGCGAGATAAAGGGTTTTATATGTTAGCGGTTAAAAGAAATATTACAAAATGGTTCGCGGTATTTTCAGGGGGGATTCTAGTTGCCTGGTCATGCACCCTACCCGTTTTGGCGAATGACCTGAATACTCGATATAACTTGCGTGAACCAGTGACTGCTCTTGCTAAGGACCTCTATTTTATGCACTATGTGCTGCTAGCCATTTGTTTGATCATATTTGTAGGTGTTTTTGGTGTGATGTTTTACTCAATGTATGCGCACAGAAAGTCAAAGGGGCACCAACCTGCTGATTTTTCTGATAACCACACGGTCGAGCTGTTGTGGACGCTTATACCTTTCCTGGTCGTAGTCGGTATAGGGATATATGCAACGCCAGCCGTGATGGCTCAAAAGGATACATCCAATGCTGACTTGACGATAAAGGTGACGGGATACCAGTGGAAATGGGGCTATGAATATCTAAAAGGAGAGGGAGAAGGGATAAATTTCCTGTCAACACTTACGACACCATACGAGCAGAGGATTAACATTGCTCCGAAGACGAATGATTACCTCCTTGAGGTGGATAATCCGCTAGTGGTTCCGGTAAATCAGAAAGTTAGAGTAGTCATAACTGCTAATGACGTCATCCATGCATGGTCAGTTCCCGCGCTTGGAGTGAAGCAAGATTCAATTCCTGGGTTCGTTCGTGACTCCTGGTTTAAGGCGGAGAAGACTGGTACTTACGTAGGTCAGTGTTCTGAGTTGTGTGGGAAGGATCACGCATTTATGCCAATAGCCGTCGAGGTTGTGACAGCTGAAGAGTATTCGGAGTGGGTCGGGTCAAAACTCCGAGGTGATTCTTCCGCCGAGATCTCTAGTTTGTCTAACAACGAAAGTACTGAGAATAAATCAACACAAATCGATGTCGCTGGCATAGAGGCCGCGACTTTATCAACAAGCCAGCAGGAGGAAGTTAAATGAGTGCAGTTTTAGGTCCGCAGGAACATGTCGATCATCATGGTGATGCCCATGATGATCATCACCCGACTGGCTGGAGACGTTGGCTCTTCGCCACTAACCATAAAGATATTGGGACAATGTATCTTTGGTTTAGTTTTAGCATGTTTCTGTTGGGGGGAGTTCTTGCACTAGGTATACGAGCTGAACTTTTTCAACCTGGATTACAGGTCGTACAACCTGAATTGTTTAATCAACTGACCACGATGCACGGGATAATCATGGTGTTCGGGGCAATCATGCCTGCTTTTGTTGGTTTCGCCAACTGGATGATACCGTTGCAGATCGGAGCACCTGATATGGCATTTGCGAGGATGAACAATTTTAGTTTTTGGTTAGTGATACCGGCAGGTCTGTTACTACTGGCGTCGTTCTTCGTTCCGGGGGGAGCAACTGCTGCAGGCTGGACTTTGTATGCACCACTATCAATTCAGATGGGTATAGGAATGGATTTAGCTATCTTTGCCATTCATATCCTAGGTGCCTCCTCAATTATGGGAAGCATCAACATTGTTACTACGATTCTCAACATGAGAGCTCCTGGAATGACTCTAATGAAAATGCCTCTGTTTGTATGGACATGGTTAATTACTGCGTATCTGTTGATTGCAGTTATGCCTGTTTTGGCTGGCGCTATTACGATGATTCTTACCGACAGACATTTTGGAACTGCGTTTTTCAATGCAGCTGGGGGAGGTGACCCTGTCATGTACCAGCATATTTTTTGGTTTTTTGGTCATCCGGAAGTTTACATAATGATACTTCCTGCCTTTGGTATAGTTTCAGAAATTATTCCGACTTTCGCCAGGAAGAAACTTTTTGGATATAGCTCAATGGTTTACGCGACAGCTTCCATTGCGATATTGTCCTTTGTTGTTTGGGCACACCACATGTTTACTACAGGGATGCCGCTGACCGGACAGCTATTTTACATGTACGCGACAATGTTGATAGCAGTACCCACTGGTGTGAAGATATTTAATTGGTTGGCAACCATGTGGCGCGGAGCAATGACTTTTGAGACACCTATGTTGTTTGCAATTGGTTTCATTGTTGTATTTACGATAGGTGGGTTAACTGGGGTTATATTATCGGTGGCGCCCCTTGATATTCAGCTACACGACACTTATTATGTAGTTGCTCACTTTCATTACGTCCTGGTAGCGGGTTCGTTATTCGCCCTTTTTGCAGGCGTTTACTATTGGTTACCAAAGTGGACCGGACACATGTATAACGAAGGTCTAGGAAAACTTCATTTTTGGCTTTCTATGATCTTCTTCAACATAACGTTTTTCCCTATGCATTTTCTCG
>MDTG01333399.1_pt1 | contig 88303 bp, 79 predicted proteins | sample 811421 | NCBI WGS metagenome assembly MDTG01 (sample SAMN05326645, study PRJNA326480) | marine metagenome | isolation source: seawater | place: Pacific Ocean: South East | collected 2011 | reverse complement strand
GTGGTTGTAACTGCAAAAGCCAGTGCCAGCACGAACACAGATGAGTATGATTTTATCTCCCGCTATTTCTGGCCAGCTAACGGTGGTGATGAAGATCCGGTAACCGGCTCAATTCACGCCGGACTGTCGCCTTACTGGGCGAAGCAGTTAGCCAAAACAGAATTAGTGGCGTATCAGGCATCCGCACGCGGCGGCATCTTATATTGCAAGATCAGCAATGACCGGGTGTTAGTGTCCGGCTTTGCGGTATTATATCTGAAAGGCACCGTTTACATTTAAAAGAGAGCAGCTGGAACCCCGTTTTGGTCGACACAGAGTGTTTGAGTGAGCGTGAGCGAAGGAGTTGCTGTGGCGAGCCAAGGCGGGTGTTGCAGTTGTTCTCTCTGCATGCCGGATATAACGCTCTTCCTCACTCGTCAGCTTGCCAAACCCGCTCGCGTAATAATTCACGGTAAGGGCCTGAATCTGGATCATCATTAAACCACAGCCCCAGCACTTGCAAAAATTGTGGATGCTGGCGAACGAGAGGCAGTACCTGATTTATTTTTGCTATTGCCGCCCGGCCCCATTCTGAGTTGGTACAACCGACAGCACCAAGCACATGCTGTCCCTGAGTTTCGGCAATTTTCAAAAATACCAAACTGCCGGGGGGATTCTCAGCATTGTCTAAATTCTGCAGTATTTGATATTCCAGAGTGTAGTCAATGCGGCCTTTTTTAATCATAGCCAGAATAGCGACAGTCGCATTTTCACCCGTGTGAGAAATACGGCTGATATCAGTTTGCAGTGCTTTATCTAAAATGTTTTGCACGGCAGGGTAGTGCCGGCCATCGGGATAGCCAAAGCGTAAAGTATTATCGTTAATTAAACTGGCAAAGCTAACCGGGTTGCCATGACGCGCCTGAATTAAACGCGCTTTCTCCGGGGTAGTAATAATTCCGTGAGGGTAATAAAAATGCGTAGGCTCGCTTTGAATGGTGTCGCCCGGCGTGGCGCGATAAATCATGCACGGAAAGCATTGGTTTTTCTTACGTTGAAATTGCTGGCGGATACGGGATTGTGGCAACACTAAACGCTTGCTTTCAAGTTCGGGTAAGTGTTGATCTATAACGTCGATCAGTGCGTCACAAATACCTTTGCCCGCAAGCGGACCATCCACGATGTGAAAGGGGGGCGCGGTGTTAATTACCCATTCAAGCGAGTTGATCTGAGACTGATTAGGTTCTTGCGCTATAGCTGGCATGACTAAGCTCAGTAATAAAACCAAGCTCAGCAATAGGGTGGCAAGCGATAGCATATACCGTTTCAGCAACACTCCGGTTCTCTCCAGATAAGCGACATCATGGTTAAATAAACGGAATTGTACTCTGTGATCATAAATCGCCGCTGAACCAGACCTCTGGCTTTAAGTTGAAAGGACTGGACAGCTTTAACCAACTACGGTTATGTGTTTGCTTCCAGTTCAATGACTACTGCAAATGTACGCTAAAACCTTACTTACTCGCTGTATTTATCGCTGCCCCCTCTTTTACTGTAAGCTCGCTGCGGTATAAGCTTCAGTTCCCCACAGTGGCACGGTAGACAAGCTGTGTTTAAAGCTGCCCGAGGTTTCTTTGGTGGAATAAGACACATACATCAACGTTTGGTTTTCAGCGTCTAAAATACGACGTATTTTCATGGTTTTAAAGAAGATACTCTTTGATTTAGTAAACAGCACATCACCGTTTTTGCTTTTATCTATTTGCGCAATCATTGCTGCGGTAATAGGGCCGGTCTGGCGACAGGCGATGGAGCTGTCAGACGGGTCAGAAAAGTCGAGGTTAGCTTCAATACTTGAAACATGACAGGTTACCCCGGTAACGACAGGGTCGACAATGGCATCCAGTTTAATGTCCTTGGTGGTAAATACCCCCAGTGATACATCGCCAACTTCATTTTTGCCACAGCCGGTCAGCATCAGCAATAGTAATCCACAGTAAACAGGACGCATATGTAGCTCTCCTCAGGTTAGTTTTTCAGCGCTGCCAGCGTGGCAGGTTTGTTAGTCAGCATAGCACTACCGGCGGGGTAAGTAACTGCACACTGCCGGTTAGCTTTCTGACATGACTGGTAACAAATCTACTGTAGGCAAGACCGTTTGCCCGGTGCAGCATATCGCCAGTAAAAGGCTGCGCTGGCAGTTTTAAGCATATTGATTAAGGAATGAATATGGCGGTTGCAACATCAGGCTCTGGCGTGACGCCGGGTTTTGTCCGTTTTGGCGGCTGCTGTTATCTGGCCATTAACTATCTGGGCCAATTTGGTGAGTTGGCGCTGAGTTTATGGCTGATTTTCAAGGCAGATAAAATTGCCCTAAGGAGTAACCCATGAAGCAATCAGCATATCCTCTTTGGTTGCCGCTGGCCGCACTGTTGCTGGCTGGCATACATCTTACTTATGAACAGTTAAGTGGCGGGGTGCAAAGCCATCATCTGTTAAATGATGCGACGCTGCCGGCCATTTCTAACTGGTTTGAATTGCTAACATTGCCACTATTAGCTGCGGCACTGGGCTGGTATTGCCAAAAACAGCCTGCTCATTTGGCCAGATGGGCCAGGGTGCCACGCTCGATACTGCCCGGCCTATTTGGTGCTGCCTCCTATGGCGCAGTATTAGCCATTTCCTTCAGCGCCGGCATGCTGACCTTGACGAGTATTATATTTTTTAGTCTGCTGCTGGTTGCGTTGTTGTTCCCGGTATACCGGCTGCAGTATATCTGCGGCTTTGTTATGGCAATGACCTTTACTTTCGGCGGCATTCTGCCGCTGCTGATTGCCGTGCCGTTCGCGCTGCTATCCTGGATTTTACGCAGCATTCTGGCAGCAGTGGCAAGGCTGTGGCGCAAAAAACGGGCTGAAAAGGCTGTTTAGTTCATAGCAAAAGTGAAAAGTATTGCTGCAGCAGAAGTAACTGCAGCACTTCAGTCAGGCTTAATAGCTCATTCCACCGATGGTGCACTTAACGACACTGACTTAATTACCGCAACTTATCTGGGGCAACGGCTTGCTAATCTGGCTAAAAAATTTGGGTAGTTGTTATGTCTGCCAGCAAATGGAACATTGATTCGACATTAGCAGATAGTGTGATATTGTCATACTATACGGTATGAGAGGTACGAGCTATGAGTATGCACAGGAAAACCATTACCCTGACTAAGCAGCAGGACGACTGAGTAAAAACTCAGATTGAAAGCGGTCATTTTGGTAATGATAGTGAGTATATCCGGGATCTTATTCGCAGAGACCAGCAGGCGAGGGAACGTCTGGCCGCTCTGAGGCAGGCACTTATTGATGGCGAATCAAGCGGCCAGCCTAAAGCACTGAATATATCTGCTATTAAAGCGGCTGGCCGTAAACTGATGAAACCGGCTGACTAGTGTTAACGCTAAGCATTACACCGAAGGCGGAATCTGACCTTACCGCTATTTGGCTTTATACCTGCGCAGAGTGGGGAGCAGAGCATGCTGATAAATACATGGATCAGCTTGAGACGGGCATCAGACAGCTGCTTAGCCATCCATTGCTCGGCACTGACTATGCGCATGTGCTGACTGGCTATCGCAGATTGCAGGTAGAGCATCACGCAGTTTTCTATCGTGTGCTGCAGTCAGAGCTGCGGGTTGTTCGCGTTCTGCACCAAGAGATGGATGCGCCCCTGAGGCTGTTGGATTAACGTTAAAAACCACACACACTGATTCTCCAAAGTTGTCGTATTGGTCACGATGGCTAAGACTGCGTTCACCTATAAATCATTGTAAATAAGCCAGTTACAATGTAATGTCATCAACATCAAATTTACAAAGACGTACAGTTATAGCAACGGGGCGGGGCATACTGCTTTATCGTGCAGGTTTTGGCCACTGCTTGCTGCGTTATTAAATTTTAAAAAAGGAGTTAGTATGAAAAAAGGAATTATGTCGTTGTTGGGTTTCCTATTTTTTAGTTCAGGCACACTGGCTGATGAATTTGATTACGATGCGTTTGTTAAAGCTTATCACCAGGCAGAGGTGATGACTCAGCAACCAAATGCAACGGCGGAAGATTTGGAACATTATTTGTCTTTTCTTACCGATGACGTTGGCAACCAACATTTCCCGAACGCGCCTGATGACTCTCGTGAACCAGATGGCAAAGCCTTGATGCGTAAAGGTATGATGCATTATCTGGGTGTTCATACAGAATACAAAGCGGAACTTATCGACTATCAATATGGATACAACGCCGTTTCTATTAAGCACAAATATTCTGCAAAAGGCAAAAGAGCAGATGGTTCAGATTTTAGCTACAGCAAAGTAGCACTGGATGTACTTGAACTAGAAAATGGCAAAGTCTCTGTTATCCGTCGCTACAGTGAATAACTCACAGATCACAAATTTTATTGCCAGCAAAAAAACCTTGGCTGCGGCGCCAAACCGCTGCGTGGCTTTTGGCGGATTTGGCGGCTGTTAGCCGGTTTTCGGGTTATATTGCCGGTGTAAGTTGGAGATAAAATGACAAAATTTGGTGTGTTTGCCTCGCTATGCTTATTTTTCGCCTGTGCTGCCAATGGCCAGACTTCCAATGTTGATGTCCATACTGCAGTTGATGCTCAACTGCGGATTAATCAGCAAACACATGGCATTCCTGGTCAGGCCGTGCTTGTACTTCACAACAGCGAGATTCTGTACCGCAATGCTATCGGCGTGACGGCGCTCGAAAACGGCACACCTGTCACGCCTGAAACGGTTTTCCCGGTATATTCAGTAAGCAAGCTATTCGCCATCACCCTGGCGATGCAATTGCAGGAAGAAGGCAAGATTGAATTTTCTGCGCCTGCCTCACGCTATGTCGAGAATTTGCCGCAATCCTGGCGAAATATCCGGATCGAACAGTTTTTAAACCATGTCTCGGGCATTCCTGAATATTTTGACAGTAATGATTTCTCACAGCCTTTTTCGCCCAGCCTGAAAGCCGTTTTTACCAACTTAAAAGATGTGCCTGTATCTGCACCTGGCGAACAGACAAACTACACCAATACCAACAATCTGGTTATCGCGGCTATCCTCGAATCCATAACGGGTAAACCATACCGCACACTGGTGCGCGAGCGAATCATTGAACCGCTAGACCTGCAGGAAACGTGGCATGATCGTGCCGACGTACCCCAAAGTCGCCTTGTTGAAAGTTATCGGGCGAATGAGGGAGAAATTGAGCCTGATTTATCGATTGCATGGCCGGATTACAGCGCCGCGCACGTAGGCGCTTACATGACACTGGACGACATGGGCAAATTTATGTCGGCAATCGCGCAAGGGCGTCTTGTTGCAAAGCGGGAGCTGCTGCGTCTTTGGAAGCCCTATCAGTTCGCTAACGGTAACTTTGGATTTTTTGCCGCAGGCTGGGACTATGGTAAGTCAGGTCGCTGGCACGAGGTCGGCCACGACGGTGGCACCAAGGTGCGGGTGCGCATTTTGTTCGATGATAATCTTGATGATCATTACGTAGTTGTCTATCTGACCAACGGCAATAAAGATGGTGTCTGGTCGCACACGCTGGTCACTTCGGTCCAGGCGCTGATATTGCCGAAATAGCTGTGGCCTGGAAGAATAGCGCAACGTTTCTGGCCAGCTTTATTGAAGTTATTAAAATAAATGGAAAAATAATGAAGAAAAGGAATATTGCCAAAATAATAGTTACCTTTGTAGGTTTGTTATTTATTGCTTCAGCTGTTTTCGCTCAGCAGGCAGCAGTTTCCAACAATGAATACAGAATACTGACAGATACCCTTCATTCGGACGTTCTGAGCGAAAACAGAACTATTACGGTGCAACTTCCCAGGAGCTATAGCGCTTCGCCGGACAAGCACTATCCTGTTATTTATCGGCTGGACGGTAAGAGTAATATTCCGCTTATTTCGGCAGTGTTAGAGCGCCTGCAAGAAGCAAATTCTGCGCCTGAAGTAATCATTGTCGCCATTGAAAATACTGACAGGTTGAGAGATTTTTACCCAACCGTTAATCAGGAGCCTCAGGGACCTGTTGGCGCTGGCGGTGGTGCGCCAAAATTCTTAAGTTTTATAGAAAATGAACTTATCCCTTTCGTTGATAAAAAATACCGTACCCATGATTTTAAAGTTATTGCCGGGGCCTCCGCTGGCGGCGTATTTGTACTGTACGCTCTGCAAACCAACCCCGAACTTTTCCAGGCGCATCTCGCTTACAGTGCAGCTGTTTGGTGGAATTATGGGTCATCGGTGAAAAGCACAAAAGCGTTTATGTCTGAAACAAAAAAACTAGACACCTATTTATATATGAACATTGGTGAAGAAAGTGGCTTGATGAGAGAGCGCTACAACGATTTGCAAAGCTTTATTTCAGCCAACGCGCCTAAAGGCTTAACATTCATAAATGATGAGTTTGACAATGTCCCGCACGGGTTAACCTCAGTCGCTGGCATTTTTAATGCTTATCAGAATCTGTTTTTACCGCTACGGATGCCGCTTCGAGACTTTACCGGCGACACCAGCTCAATTGCAGTTTATTACCAGCGGCTATCAGCTCAATATGGCGAACAGACTGCGCCACCGGAATGGATGGTGCGTGAGTTGGCTTACCACTTCGTTAACATCGGCAATTTTGAACAGGCGATTAAACTGTTCAAATATGGCATAACGCTGTATCCCGATAAACCAGATGCATACAACGGTCTGGCCTATGGCTACGAGCAAAGTGAGAAGTACGTAGAATCACTGGCTCAAGTTAAAAAAGCACTCGCTTTATCTGGTAAAGGCTATGACGGCTATGACGTTTATCTTGCCCGCAAGGAGAGACTGCTAAAGCTTTTAGCTCAGTAAACACAGGTTCTGAGGTGGTGTCAGAAGTTTCAGGGTGTGAAGCAAACCTTCCTTTCGATATCTCACCGGGAATTTAAGTGATGTATTTGTATCCAGCTTGCCGCTAAAAATGCCCCGTGCTTTGTTAGACGGGTTGCCCCGTATTTGTCGCCGGCATAAATACTAGCTGTACCTATAAGTTATTGTAAGTTTTAAAGAACCGGGGTAATGTTTCTACATTAAATTTACAAAGGCAGGTTAACCCATGTTTAAACACGGGGCGGCCCGCCGAATGAGTATTAGATGCAAAAGAAGGGAGTTCCATAGATGGGATTTTATATTCGTAAAGCAATTAGCGTCGGACCCTTCAGGTTCAATTTATCAAAATCCGGCGTTGGCGTATCAGCTGGAGTTAAAGGGTTACGTTTTGGGACGGGACCCCGGGGCAACTATGTCCATATGGGAAGCGGAGGCTTGTATTACAGAAAAACTTTACCCTCTGGTTCCACTGGGAGAAATCAAACTTCAAATAGCCCAGAGTTACAGCAAAGCAACACCGAGATTGAGCACGAGTCATTAAGAGAAATCGAGAGCGCACATATCACACAGATGGTTGATTCATCATCGGCCGACCTTGTCGCTGAAATGAATGACAATAGAAAGAAGGTAAGAATCTGGCCGTTTATAGCAGTGCTTGGCGCTACTTTAACGTTTGTCGCCTTTAAAAGTTCAGAAACACCAACTCTTGCTTTTGCTATAGCAGCCGTTTCAGTCATTCTCACTGTTTTCGCATCGGTCAAGGACAGCTTAAGAAAAACAACGGTTCTATTCTTCGAGCTTGAACCTGAAATTGAAGCGCTTTATCAGGAACTGCACGACTCTTTCGGGCAGCTTTCATCATCATCTAGCAAATGGCACGTGGAGGCGGAAGGAGCTGTTAAAGATAGAAAACGTAATGCAGGTGCCACTAGTGTAATCAAGCGAACCTCAATATCACTGAGCTTAGGGAATCCACCTTATGTAAAAACCAATGTTTCAGTTCCATCCATTCCGGTTGGTAAGCAAACTTTATACTTTTTTCCTGACAAGGTGCTTATTTTTGAGCCAAATGGTGTTGGCGCAGTGAGTTATCCGAATCTTAGAATATCGGTGGAAAGAACAAGGTTCATCGAAGATGGAAGTGTACCAAGAGATGCAAAGGTCGTGGATAGAACGTGGAAGTATGTTAATAAACGAGGCGGCCCTGATAAACGCTTCAAGGATAATCGTGAACTGCCAATAGCCTTATACGAAGACCTGAACTTGACAAGTGATACCGGATTAAATGAACGGATTGAAGTATCAAGGGTTGGTCATGGGGATGGCTTTTCAAGTGCTATCGCCATGTTGGCAAAAAGCATCTAACATTGGGCTTCAAGGGACGCTTCGCTTCGCTGATTCCAGGCGTTAGCGCTAAAAGCGGTTCGCTTCCTGGTGACGAGTAGCGTTATAAAATTAAGGAAAAACAATGAAAAGAATAGTTCATGGATTACTGCTGCTCATTTTGGCGAGCCACTGGAGTAGCTGGGCTGCAGCGCGCCTACCGGTATTACAAGAACTTATGATTGATAGTGCTGTACTGGGCGAAAAGCGTGATCTGGTAATTTATCTGCCAGAGGGTTATCAAAATAGTCAGGATCGTTATCCGGTGTTATACCTGACCGATGGCAACATTCAGGGCCCACATACGGCCGGTACGGTAGATTATTTAGCAAAATTCGAGCAAATGTCGCCGATGATAGTGGTCGGTATTGTCAACCCGCTAGAAACTCGCGTTAGAGATCTGACTGTAACCCCTTTAGAAAAGCAAAACCCTAGTCAACTGGAAAATGCAGACAGATTTTTAGATTTTGTTGAGAACGAAGTGATTGCTTTTGTGAAAAAACAGTACCGTACTCTGGACTATCAAGTACTGTCCGGTACGTCTCATGGTGGTCAGTTTGCTATCAATGCATTGGTGAAACGACCTGGTTTGTTTGATGGCATTATCGCCATCAGCCCGTCTTTGTATTCGGATAACCATCAATTGCTTGGATTAGCTGAGCAGGCTTTAAAAAGCGATCAGTTGCAAGGGCGCTTGTATGTGTCGATAGCCAATGAAGAATTGACAATGACAGAGCCGTATCAACGTTTTGTTGATGTGCTAGCGCGTTATCCATCTAATAAGTTGACCGTCGCGTCCCAGACGTTTAGCAATGAAACCCACAATACGACCGTGTTGCAAGGGCAGTATGCCGGGTTAAAGTATTTGTTTTCTGAATGGCCTATTCCAGAAGGTGAGCCTAAAACGTTAGCTGATTTACAGGCGAAATTTACCATTCGCTCGAAGCTGCTCAAAACAGACATTATAATTCCAGAAGATAAAGCCAACGGTTACGCTGGGTGGCTGCAATATTTAAACCGGCAAAATGATGCGCTGGCATTACTGAAATGGAATCGAGCAAATTATCCTCAGTCTTTGAATGCTCATACAGCCTTAATTAAGGCTTATTTACATTTCAAAATGGCAGAAGATGCCAAAGCAGCAGTTAAAGATGCAGTAAAGACGTTAAATGAGCTTAGTCCTGAACAAAAAGAGAAGCTTGAAAGCTTATTTGTTTAGCATCTATCGAGTTGCAAAGTGCTAGCAAACGAAGCCAGCCGACACTTACGCGTTGCTGTTTTGGGCGTTAATGCCCGGTTATCGCTTTTATAAGACTCTTAGTTCTCCTTTACCTGGCAACTGTTGGTATCAACGAAAGCGCTGCCGGTAGGCATTGGGTGCCATCAGGAATTTTCGGACAAAGGCACGCCTGAAGGCGTCGCTGCTCTGATAACCGCAAGCCTCTGCGATTTTGTCGATTGGCCAGGTTTTTTCAACCAGCAATTGGCGGGCGTAATCCAGACGCAGTGAATCGACATATCGTGCCGGTGTTTCGCCTAGCTGCTCAACAAAATGACGGTAGAAATTGCGCTCACTCATACCGCAGTAGTCAGCCAGGCTGCTTATGCTTAAATCACGCTGCAGGTTTTGCAGTACCCAGCCCGTAAGGGAACTGAAGCGGGTATCCGTTTTACTCTGAAACTGCAGTGGGACTGAATACTGGGCCTGATCGCCAGCGCGGCGAAAATGCACCACCAGATAGCGGGCTACCTGGCTGGCAATGTCGCTGCCAAGATCATTTTCAATCAGCTTTAAACTCAAATCGATACCCGAAGTAATACCTGCGGATGTGGCAATATGGCCATTGTCGACAAACAGCTCATTTGCCTGCACCTGAATTTGCGGGTAGTGCTTTGCCAGTGCCTCAACAAACGCCCAGTGCGTTGTGGCTTGCAAACCGTTCAGCAGGCCGCTTTCAGCCAATATAAAAGCGCCGGTGCAGACACTGGCAATCCGTCTGATAGCCGGGTTTACCTGGCGCAGCCACGGACATATTGCCGCTTGCACCAGTGGCGCGCGCGAACCGGCGCCGCCTGGAATAATCAACGTATCCAGCAGGGTATTATTTGGTAACGCAGCGTCTGCCAGATTAAGATCATTAAGAGCCAGCTCTTGCAAAGAAATGTCTGCCAGCATGGTCAGACCGGCCTCAGAGCGATACGGGCCCGCTTTTTGGCCTATAAAAATGCATTCGTAGGGCGAGTCGGTGACATTATTGACAGAATGAAACGCTTCCAGCGGGCCAATTAAGTCCTGGCCGTTAAACTGGTCAAACAATAAAAAACCGATTTTCCTGCGCAGCATTAGTCACCTACCAACTTACACCTATGGCCGCTTATAAATATTGAGGGTAATAGCATAGCTATCAGGCGCAGTGTTAATCACTGCTGCTGAGGTTAACCAACCCGCGTTTTCTGCAGCGCCGCGCCATTCGGCCTGTAATACTGCGCCGGTATCATTTAATTGCCAGTCAGCATGCTTTGCCATAGCGTTTTTATATACCTGCAGCAAATGCTCTGCAGTGGCGCTGGTTGTAACCTTATATTTAACTTGCCAGCGTGTTTCATCACCAAAGGCACTGATCCGGTCAAATAAAATACCGTCTGGCCAGCTGTAGTCGTTTTGCGGCAACATGCGGTCGGCCATATTGGCCCGGACAAAGCCACCGTCCGGATCCCAGTCGTATTCAAGGTGCAGCGCCACGGTGCGGGCTTTATCTTCACCCAGTACCTTGCTTACCAGATGCAGTGAGGCATCGATGCCGGATGAAAGACCCGCGGAGGTGACGATTTGGCCGTTATCGACAAAGCGTTGCTGCCGCTTTACTGCAATTGCCGGGTAGTTCTTTTCAAAATTGTTTAAAGCGCGATGAAAGGTGGTGGCTGCTTTGCCATCCAGCAAACTTGCCTCAGCCAGAATATGGGCGCCGGTGCAGACTGATAAAATATGTTCGGCTTTCCCTTGCTGGGTTTTCAGCCAACTAAGCACTTGTTGATCGTGCATTACCTTGCCGGTATCGCCGCCCGGTACCAGAATGGCATCAGCTTCAGGCATGTTAGCAAAGCTGTAATGCGGGTTAACACTTAACCCCATCGCAGTGGTAACCGGTTTGCCGTTTTTTGAGACGGTAAACACCTCAAACTTAGCCTGGCCGAATACTTCATATGGCGCTGCAAAATCTATAATCTGCACCTCATCGAACATCAATATAGCCACTTTAAAAGGCTTACTGGCCTGAACTGGCAAAGCAAATAACGGCAGCATAAAGGCGAGGGTAAGCCAGCTCAGTGGCCGGATTTGCTGCATAAACCCTGCCAGCTTCAGACCGGTAAAAGCGATCAGATTTCTCATGGATGTTATCCTGTTGGTTTAAATCTGGCTCAGTTTATCCCTTGTTAATAGTGGCAGTATGACACGTTTCATACATATTCTGCCAAAGCCTAAACTTATTGAACCGCTATGTGAATTATTGCACCAAAGTTGACAGCCGCGGCGACCCCGAAACAAACATATTGTTGACCGCGGCAATGGGTTTTAACGATGATAGGCGCCTTCGCGCTCTGGCTGATACACAACCTCTTCTACTGTTATCGTTGACATATCGCCACTTGGTAACGGCCAGTTAATCGTGTCGCCGGTTTTCAGACCAATTAACGCACAGCCAACCGGCGCCAGCACCGAAATAGTGTTGTCGCTTTGACCTGCATCTTTCGGGTAAACCAGGGTTAGCGTGCTGGTTTTGCCATTGCCCAGGCGAAAACGCACCCTGGAGTTCATACTAACCACATTATCGGGCAGCTGCTGCGGTGATACTAAATCGGCACGTTCGAGCTCCTGACTTAGTGTTGTATAGCCAATACTGTCGGCACTAATTTGGCTAAGTATTGCATCCAGCCGATCATAATCGGTGGTGGACAGGGTGATAGCGGGAGAGGTCATCGTAGGCTCCTTAGTTTACTATGTTTAACATTAAGCACCGTTAGTATGCGAAAGCGCAGTGCGCATCCTAATAGTTGTAGTGAAATAACATCGTTAGCGGTTTTGCCAGGCAAAACACAGCCAAGTGGTGATAATAGTGAGATACGCCATGTGTGATAATCCGCTTGTTCCGGATCAACCAGTTGTAACCAGCCACTTTCGCCGGTGTCGATATTTTGCAGCTCCACTTTACTGCTGGGGCGGATAAAACCGCTGGCGCATAGGCTGCTTTGGCTTTTAATATCGGCAATAGCATGAAACATTTGTGCTAATTGCAGCGCCGAAAGTGGAAGAAACTGCCGGCAGGACAGCATGGCAACAAGACGAGCAACAATCTTGTTAGATTGTTTGGGATAACAGAAATACATTATAGCTCCGCTATACAGAGACAACTTTAATATGGGGTGATAAGCAGGTATTAAGCCGGTTTCGCGCAGGGCAAAACCGGCCTAGGAATGGCAGGCGATAGCAGTATTATACTGGCAATAAACGCTGGGGTTGACTGCCTTGAAAGTAATGGCGGTTTGCATTCGGCAACCATAGTGTATTGGCTGTAAAACTGCAACAGTATTAGTTAAAATGACGGTGCTGGTTAATCTAAAAAACATAAATAAAACCAATACCTATCTCGGCTTCATAACTACTGCGGGCGATGGGGCTGCTTCGAACGTCGCTACTGTAATGCTCATAAAGCGCCTCGGCGAAAATCTGCCAGTTATTGTTAACGATATGGCGATAATTATAATCCAGACCAAACGATCGCAAGCCGCCGCTTAAGCTGGTTTGGTTTAAGCCCGATGCCGCCGACTGCTCAGCAGTTATTCCAAAACCTTTGTTGGCGAATTTGCTGTCATGGAATACGACTACCGCATTAATTTCATGGCCGGAACCGTCATTCTTATCACCGAAGCGCCGGCCAATACCAAACAGCCCAAGATTACCTTCATCTGTGGCTACGGCCCGGCCAACCAGCCAGTAGCGCCAATCATCAGCCAGGGCACGACGGGCCTGCAGCACGAATTGGAAGCCTTCTTCGATATTACCAAGCCCATCCAGACGACCGTCATCGGAATCACTTTCTTCGCGGCCCTCATCGAAGCCTACTAAGGCTTCAAGTAGCCAGGTATCTGAACGAAGGCCGCGCCAGCCGAGCGCTTCACCAGCAAAAAAGAATACATTGTCACCGCTGCGCCACTGCACGGCTCCTGCAGGCTGGATCTCAACACCAAACTCATCCGAGCCCTCGTAGGCTGTCTCATATTCAACCCCAAGGCCTAAGCCGAAGCTCCAGCCATCTTCACCCCTGGAGAAATCATCAACTGAGGGCAGCGGTACCAATACCGTTTTACTGTCTTGCGCAAAAGCTGTGTGTACTAAAAACACTTGTAAGACAACTATAAACAATAACGCGGTATACGTTTTCATGTAACACACTCCAGACGGGGTTTAATAAAAATGCTATTCACAAAGTATAGTATTTGCGCAACCTGAACGCACAACGATGTTAAACGGATCTCTTTATAGCGCTAATTATTTAAATGTTCGGTTCGCCCTGATTATTCGAAGTCTAATCTATAGTTTGCCGCAATAAAGCTGTTTACAATGCCGGTTAAGATTGCCATAAAAAATTGCCAGCAGAGAATACTAACCATCATGAGCCTGATCTGTGAAACCGCACGTTTAATAATCCGCCGTTTTACGCTAGAGGATGCCGACTTTATTGTGCAGTTATTAAACGACGAGTCGTTTATTCGTTATATTGCCGATAAGCAAGTACGCAGCGTGGCCGATGCGGAAAATTACTTAACTAACGGCCCGCTTGCCAGCTATAACAGCCATGGTTTTGGCCTGAATATGGTTCTGTTAAAACACGCAGATTCGGGCGTAGATGCTGAACGGGCCACCCCGATTGGCATGTGTGGTTTGCTAAAAAGAGCTGAATTGAGCCATCCCGATTTAGGCTTTGCTTTTTTGCCGGAATGTTGCGGCAAAGGCTATGCACGGGAGGCTGCAACAGCGACGCTTAGCCAGGCTATTGAAACACATGGCTTGCACACGGTGCTGGCGGTAACCAAGCCCGATAACCTGCGCTCGAGTGCCTTATTACTAAAACTGGGCTTTGCTTTTAAACACGGCATTACCCTGTATGGCGCAGAGAATAAGTTGTATCAATATTTGGCTCCGTGAACTTCCTTATATAAAAACACCCCCGAAAACCTAATAAAAACGAGATATTAAATGCGCCAAAAAGGAAAAGTAGCAAATCCGACGTCAGCCTGGCCGATGCGTCTGGTACTGCTGTTTTTTATACTGCTGGGCGCAGCATGCTACGCTGGTAAACTGCCGCTGTATGTTTTAGCAGGGTATGCACTGACCAGTGTCATAACCTACCTCTGTTATGCTTGGGATAAGCGCAAAGCGCAACAAGGCCACTGGCGCACTCCAGAGTCTACCTTGCATCTGCTGGCTTTATTCGGCGGTTGGCCGGGTGCCTGGCTGGCGCAACACCGCTTGCGCCACAAATCAAAGAAACGCAGTTTTCGGCTGATGTTTTGCTTAACAGTACTGCTTAATATCGCGGCATTAGTTTTTTGGTTTATTAATTAACTAAGGTTACTTATCTTGGGTTGCCACACCCAGAGCCGTGCCAAACTCCTGATAAAGTTGTTGGTGGTATGCACCTAAAACTTGCGGATCGATACGGCTATAAAATGTTAGGGCTTTTGCAGGCTGTTGCTGCTGCAGGCAGATTTCTGTCAGCCGGATAAGATGAATAGCATGTTGTACCGGATACTCCGGGTTAGCGGTATAAGCCAGCGACTGTTCATACAGCTCATAAGCCGCCTGTAGTTGCCCCAGCAGTTGTTTAGTTCGAGCCAGGTTGCCCATCGCTATAATAATTTTGTTGTTATGCCCCAATGCAATGGCGGCATGTAATGCCTCGGAACGATACTCTGCTGCTTCGTCAAGTCTATCGCGCTGATGGCTGATAAGCGCTTGGTTTGAGTAAAGCTCAAATAGAAACAGCATGTCTTTGCTTTTCGAATATTTCAGCTCAACCTCGGTAAGCAGTTGTTTGGCCTGATCAAGCTCGCCCAACGAGTATTGTAAGTTCGCTAATTCGATTATTCGCAGTGGATTGCCAAAGGCGGCGTACACTTCCTGTAGCATCAGCATAGCCTGGTTAGCATAGTGTTGTGCATCTGTGGCTCGCCCATTGATAAATAACGTTTTGGCGTAATAAAAATACACTTGTAGTTTTAACATATCGGGTAGCGCTTGCTGTTGCAGCAACACTTCAGCCTCCGCTTGCAACAGCTGAAACTGATGTTGATCAAACAGATAATCAAGCTGAAACCCTTTTATCCGATACCAACCGTGGCTAAATGGGGACAACGCAGCGAGTTGTTGCTCAAGGTATTGCGCGCAGCTTTGGGCGGGGTTTTGTTGGCAAAATTGCTCGTGATCGCTCAGGTTCTCCGAGGCGCTCAGGTTAAAAGCCAGTAGCATGAAAAAAACAACAGCACTGCGCATAGAAGAAAACTACCAGTTAGTATACCAATCTATTAATTGATCACTATGCCGCTTAGCCATGCTTGCGTCAATTGCCAAGGCGCTTCAGTGGTAAAGCCCCAGGTTATTGCGAGGTGATCAACATTATTGTTAACGTCCATTCTCCGCTCATTTTCTTTTACATTAACCTGCCATGCACTACGCTTACAGATAATTTTTAACCGGACCCTGGCGGGGCTGAAGCAAAGTTGTGATTGCTGATTAAACATTTCTGCTTAAATGTGCTGCCAAATCGCAGATAGAAGCAGTTATCTTAAGCTTAACCATGTAGAATGCGCGCTTTATTTCGCGCGTTCAGCTTTGTGTTGTGATTGTGCCCACCTGTAGGATTTTTGATGAAAAAAACATTCGCGTTAACTCACCCTAAGCTGCAACCTGCTCGTTTAGTCGATGCTATTAAACATGAGATTAAAAAGTATCTGAACAGAGAACGTCGTAAGCCGTTGCCACAGGGCACAGACTACTGGACTTTCGATTGTCGTTTTGGTGCGTCAGAGCCTGAGGCGAAGCCAATATTCACCTCAGAAATCAATAAACATATTGATTCTGCAGCCGCAGAGGAATTACCGGCGTTTTATTTGGAAATTCTGGCCAGGGCCGCCAACCATAAACCACGCGTAGATGCAGACGACGCTGAATAATCTTTTTCTTATTAACTGTAGCGAATCTACAGAGGAACCTTTATGCAATTTTCATCTTTAGATTTAGCTACAGAGTTACAACGCGGCCTGGTTGAGTATGGTTACAGCGAGATGACCTCAGTGCAGCAGCAGGCTATAGTGCCGGCCCGTCGCGGTAAAGATTTACAGGTTACCGCCCAAACCGGTACCGGCAAAACTGCTGCCTTTGCTATACCAGTTTTACAGCAAATGCTGGATAAGCCCAAAGCGACCGCAGCGAAGCGTCCGCGTGCGCTGATCCTGACGCCAACCCGCGAATTGGCAGAACAAATTGCGCTAGCCGTTACGGGTTATGCGCAGTTTTTGTCACTAACCGCTACAGCTTTATACGGCGGAGTGAAAATGGGCGGTCAGGCCAGTAAATTGGCTGCTGGTGTGGATATCGTCATTAGTACGCCCGGCCGTTTGCTGGAGCACATTTCGCTGGGCAATGTGATACTCAGTGACGTGGAATTTGTGGTGCTGGATGAAGCCGACCGTATGTTAGACATGGGCTTTAGTACCGATGTGTTTAACCTGTTGCAACAAACCGCCACTAAGCGCCAGACCATGTTGTTTTCAGCAACCACGTCGCCTGCGGTAAATGAGTTGTCGCATAAAATTCTGCGTAACCATCAGCAAATCCGGGTGGCGAAAACCAACAGCGCGGCCGACACGGTAAACCATGTGGTGTATCCGGTAGAAGAAAGCCGCAAAATTGAATTATTTGAAAAGTTACTGGCAGAGCATAATTGGTTTCAGGTTTTGGTATTTACCAGTACCAAAGAGCAGGCCGACCGGTTGTTAGCTGAGCTGCAAAAGCGCAAAGTAAATGCTGCGGTATGCCATGCTGATAAAAGCCAGGGAGCCCGACGCCGGGCAATTGCTGATTTTAAATCGGCTGAGCTGCAGGTGTTAATTGCCACTGAAGTCGCGGCCCGCGGCCTGGATATTCAGGGCCTGGATTATGTAGTGAATTTTAACCTGCCGTATTTACCGGAAGACTATGTGCATCGTATCGGCCGTACCGGCCGGGCCGGGGCTTCTGGCACGGCTATTTCGTTTGTTAGCCGCGAAGAAGAACAAACCCTGGAGCGGATCCAGAAGCTTATAGGCAGTAATATCACCCGCATCAACAAACCGGGCTTCGAAGTCAGTAATCGCGGTTCTTTGCTAAAAAGCATTTCTCGTAAGGTATTAACCGGCCGCTCGAACAAAGCCACCGCAACGGTTATCGATCAGGCAGGACAGGGTAAAGCTAAGCAGAAAAGCAAGCCAAAACAGACGAAATAATATTGATTAAACACATGAAAAGTTAACAGTTTTCCCTTTTGTATATTTAAATCGTAGTGAAGGGATGCTAAGCATCCGTTCACTACGCTACCGCTTTTTACACAGACTTTCTGCGCGTAAACAGTGCTATCAGAGCCAAGCCGAATAAAGCAATGGTTGAAGGAACGGGGACCGCAACAGCATCATCCGCATCTTCCTGAGTTTTAAAACCATTAGTGGTGATGTTGTCTATTGAAAACGTTTCAGTAAAACCACCGGTTGCAGTCTGACTAAATTGGATTGTCGTGAATGGTGTATCGCTGATAAAGCCGAAAAAGCTAATAAAAGTAGTCGCGCGGCTTGCAATGTCTAAAGCAAATGGCGCGGCACTGTCAAACTGCACACTATAACTGTCAGTGGAATCTGAGTCAGAAAAGTCAAAACCAAACGCGGTAATGGGCGCAAAAAACCGGAACGTGATGTTCGGGCCATCGCCAGTGCCAGATGTTTCGAAAAGAGTCTCCCCCCAGGCTACAGAGTTAGTGTCATTAATCGCGGTACCGTAGGCACTATTTACGTTTCTTGCTGTGGCGATACCAGCTTGCTGATCGCCTCTGACGTTTAAAAATGAAAAGCCGAAGCCTTCAAATAGTCTCTCAACGCCTGGAGTTAACGCGCCAGCAGTTTCAGCGTCGAACGTTTCCAGCGTAGTTGTTCCACTGGTAAGGGCTGCATTGAAACTTGCCGCGTCGTTATATTCTATAATTGATGCTTGTGCACTTCCAAGAAACGTCAAACCGACTAAAGCTTGGCACAACAACATTTTCTTCATTGTATCTTCCTTAAATTTATAATTTTTTTGTGAAAATTAAACACTTTTCATTTACCTTAATAAAAAGCGGGTGGGTAAAGCAAGAAATGCGCCTACTATTTATGCTATTGAAAAATATAGTTAAATTTTGCTTTCCTCGTTCTTTTTCTTTGCTGCTGTAAAAAAATATGACACATTAGTGTCAATTGTTGATATTTATCAGGTTCAAGTTTAAACAACATGAATTTGATGCGCTGACAATGTTTACCTGGTTGTCAGTTTTGCTAAGTTAGCAAAAAATCAGCGTTTCATTTATATTTGAGCCAGGCCTGAAGCATCTTTCCCCTGATTCGCTTATTGGCAAAGTAGCTGAATAGCTGCAGAGGGCCGGGTTAACATTATTATTTTTCTGCTCAGGTGCATGAAAAGGTTCTGTAATGACTGAATTAAGCCCTGCCAAAGTCAGGCTGAAAACCCGGATTTTTCAAATAATTTATGAATCGGATACCCCTGCTGCCAAGGGCTTTGATATCTGTTTGGTGCTGCTGATTTTTTTCAGTGTCGCCATTATTATGCTCGACAGCGTGCAGGAATATCACGACCAGTACGGCACGCTTTTTTACTATACCGAATGGGTTGTCACCGTACTCTTTACCATAGAGCTTGCTCTGCGTATTTATTGCCTTGAAAAACCTGAAATTTACCTGAAAAGCTTTTTTGGCATCATTGATGTGCTGGCAGTATTACCTACGTGGCTGGCACTGATTTTCCCTGGCGCACAAACTCTGGTAGTACTGCGTTTACTGCGCACCCTGCGCTTATTCCGGGTACTTGAAATGACCGCCCTGGTCGGGCAGGGCCGCTTATTGTTAAAAGCGCTGGAACGCAGCCGGGGTCAGATCCTGTTGTTTCTATTTTCTGTGCTGATGCTGGTGGTGGTGTTTTCATCCATGCTTTATCTGATTGAACCGGACGATGCCGGTTTTACCAGCATTCCAAAGTCGGTGTACTGGGGAATTGTCACGCTTACCACTGTTGGCTACGGCGATATTGCGCCTGTTACGCCGTTGGGTCAGTTTATTTCAGTGATGATTATGCTGTCGGGCTACTCCATTATCGCGTTACCCGCTGGGGTGTTTTCGATGGAAGTGATCCGGGCACTGCGTGAAGAGCAATATTCAGATGAAGCTTGCCCCGGCTGTGGCGCTCACCAGCATGAGCAGGATGCCCGTTACTGCAAATATTGTGGCACCTGGCTGAATGAAGAATTCACTGAGCCCGAGTCTCCGGTAAAGCATGCCAGGAAAAAAGGGCCCGCAGGCCCTTAATAGTTATAACCAGGTTTGGTTATGGCTTATCGATCCAGGTTCATTACTTTAGTCCAGGCTTTGACAAAGTCGTCAACGAACTTCTGTTTAGAGGTATCAAAAGCATATACCTCGGCTACTGCACGAAGCTCTGAGTTTGAGCCAAAGACTAAATCAAACGGCGTTGCAGTCCACTTTGCTTGACCGGTTTTACGGTCTGAACCCTGATACACGCCTTCTTTATCGGTTTTTTGCCATACCGTAGCCATATCCAGCAAATTAACGAAGAAGTCGTTGTTTAAGGTACCCGGTTTGGTGGTAAATACCCCGTGTTTTGCGCCCATGTAGTTGGCATCAAGTACCCGCAGGCCACCAACCAACACGGTCATTTCCGGTACAGTTAAATCCAGCTGGTCGGCTTTATCCACCAGCATTTCTGTTGGTGATTTGTAGCTGGCGTCGGCATCAAAATAGTTTCTGAAACCGTCAGCGGTCAGTTCAAGTAAGCTAAAGGCATTAACATCTGTCATGTCCTGCGTGGCGTCACCACGGCCCGGTTTAAATGGCACCGTAATGTTATAACCGGCGTCTTTGGCCGCTTTCTCAACTGCAGCGGCACCACCTAACACAATTAAATCGGCCAGTGATACTTTTCGTCTGCTTTTGTTAAAGTCGGTCTGAATGCCTTTTAGAGCTTCAAGTACCTTAGCGGTTTCCTCCGGGTTGTTCACTGCCCAGTCTTTCTGGGGGGCTAACGCAATACGGGCGCCGTTGGCACCACCACGCATGTCAGTATCACGATAGCTGGCAGCAGAGGCCCAGGCCACACGCACCAGTTCCGGTACGGTTAAACCGGTGTCCATAATTTGGGTTTTAAGCGTCTTAACGTCCCGCTCGTTAATGGTGGATTGGGTTTTTTGGTCAATCGGGTCCTGCCATACCAACACATCTGCCGGTACTTCGCTGCCCAGAAAGTTACGAGGTGGGCCCATATCGCGGTGAGTTAGTTTGTACCAGGCTTTGGCAAAGGCTAAGCGATACTCTTCCGGATCGGCTAAAAAGCGTTCGGCAATTTTGCGATACTGTGGGTCGACTTTAAGTGCTAAGTCAGCGGTGGTCATGACTGGCGGGTTAAACTTACCCTTGACATGCGCATCAGGTACGGCTTTATGCAGTGATTCATCGGTGGGGATCCACTGAATGGCGCCAGCCGGGCTGCGGGTTTGTTTCCACTCAAAATTAAGCAGGTTGCTTAAATACAATGAGGTCCAGCGGGTAGGGGCCTGGGTCCAGGCGCCTTCTAAACCACTGGTGACGGTATCTTCAGAGTGACCTTTACCACATTTATTTTTCCAGCCTAAGCCTTGCTCTTCAATACCAGCTACTGCGGGATCTGCACCAACGCAATCTGCGGGTTTGTGCGCACCATGCATTTTACCAAAAGTATGGCCACCGGCGATTAATGCCAGGGTTTCTTCATCATTCATCGCCATGCGTTCAAAGGCGACCCGGATATTTTTAGCTGAACCCATTGGATCCGGCACTCCTTTTGGACCTTCGGGGTTGACATAAATCAGGCCCATGTGAGTAGCACCGAGTGGTCGCTGCAGCTTGCCATCGGCATCTTCCCGATCGCTGGCCAGCATTTCCACTTCCGGTCCCCAATACACCATGTCGGGTTCCCAGTCATCGGCCCGGCCTCCGGCAAAACCGTATGTTTTAAAGCCCATATTCTCCAGCGCAACATTACCGGCCAGTACCATTAAATCTGACCAGGACAGGGCCTCACCGTATGTTTGTTTTACCGGCCACAATAACCGTCGTGCTTTGTCTAAGTTACCGTTATCCGGCCAGCTGTTAAGTGGCTCAAAACGTTGCTGGCCGCCACCGGCGCCGCCACGACCGTCCAGGGTGCGATAGGTACCGGCGCTGTGCCAGATCATCCGGATAAAGAACGGGCCATAATTTCCGAAATCAGCCGGCCACCAGTCTTGCGATTCGGTTAGCAGGGCATTGATATCTTGTTTAACCTTAGCCAGATCCAGTTTGCTAAACGCATCAGCATAGCTGAAGTTGCTGCCATAGGGGTTTGAACGTGTATCGTGGTCGCGCAGGGCTGATAAGTCCAGCTGATCTGGCCACCAGAATTGATTGTCTCGTACTGACACGCCTTTGACTGCACCGGTTGCCACTGCACCTTTTGGCTTAACCATTTCAGGTTTTTGTGGCTCGTTGGCAAAAGCAGCGCCTGATGCCAATAGCATACTCATGGTAACGGCCAGTATGCTTTTACTAAATGCTTGTGTTTTCATTACTCGCGTCCTTTAAAGTTATCTATGGTTGTTATATCCAGTCGCGCGTTGTTTGCGGCTAATCACCGGAACTACCTTGCTAAAACGGTGGGCGCTGCACAACAATGAACAGAGTATAGTAAGTTCCTAATGGTTTTATGTGAAATAAACTGATTGCCCTGAACTATAAAAACGATTTAAGGTGCGGTTCGGTATGAGGGTGGTGTATGTTGCTAGCCGTGTTTGTTTAATTTTACCCAGGGGCAATACATGATTTCAGTGTGGCTGTTAAACAGCGTGGTTGTCGCCATTGTGGTGCTTATTCATTACGAGTTTTTGTACCGGCTGACCCGGCTTATTCCCAGCCTGAACATCAAACACCGCTATCGGATTGTGGTGGGGGTGTTCGGGGCGCTGATTGCCCACGCTATTGAAATATGGGTATTTGCGCTGGCGTATTATCTGATGCACCGGGCCGCTGGCTGGGGTGAGCTCACTGGCAACTTTGATGGCAGCCTGATGGATTGTGTCTATTTTTCGTTTACCGTGTACAGCACCGTTGGTTTTGGCGATATTGCGCCTTTGGGTGAGCTGCGGTATTTAACCGGCATTGAATCACTAACCGGCCTGGTGTTGATCACCTGGACCGCATCATTTTTATTTTTTGAGATGCAGCGTAACTGGAGTGAGCGGAAATAATTTGCAGTAAGCCATTCTACTAAACGCTATCCGATAAATAATTCCTCACAATGCAGAATGTATGGGTCATAAAATATTATTCAGACTCCCACTTATATCGCGTTGGCAAGGCGGTAAAAGCGCCGAAGTGTTGGCAGGTCAGCGAACCTGCTTTAATCGCTTTGCTAAGTATCAGTTTTTGTTTGATATTGTCTTGCAATAGTGAAGACCAGCTGTGCTCAGATAAGTGCTGACTAAGCTGATAAAGCCAGGCACCAACGAAAGCATCTCCGGCAGCTGTGGTATCGACCACCTTAACTGCAGCAACAGGTAAACTGAATTGATGTGCTGCATAGCTATTTACTGCATTACTACCAGCAGTAACCACTAACCAACTATTACGATTAGCCTGTAATTGTTCAAGCCAGGTTTTCGCTTCCTGCTGCTGAGCAAGGTAATTCAGTTCGTCATCACTAAGCTTAACGATATCGGCCTGTTCCAGTAACTTCGTTACCAAACTAATATCTGCCTGGCTACTTGCCCACAGATTATGGCGTAAGTTGGCATCGACCGACACCAACCAGCCATGCTTATGCGCTTGCTCAACCATTGCAAAACTAGTGTCCGCAATTGCGCTATCTGTCAAACTGTTTGAGCATAAATGAAGAATTGCCGGGGTTTGCCAAAAACCGTCTGGTAGATGCGCCATGGTATAAAGTAAGTCTGCAGCCGGTGGCCGATAAAATGAGAAACTTCTATCTCCTTCCTCGTTTAATGCAACAAAGGCCAGCGCTGTTTTTGCGTCGCTGGTAGTTGCACAGGCATGGCAATTTACGCCGTAATGGCTAAGCTCTGAAAGCAAAAACTCACCAAACATATCAGCACCAAGCATACCTACAAAACGTCCTTCACCGCCCAGCTTGGCAACGGCAACCGCAACATTCGCTGGCGCGCCGCCAGCAAAACGACGAAATAAACCTGGTTGTTGCGGGTCTTGTAAGAAGTCGATCAACACTTCGCCAAAACAATATACGGGTAATGACATGCCTGCCCCTCTAACCTTTACTCTTATCAATTATCTGGGAACCTTTGTTAAAGGGACATCAGAAATCAGAGTTTGTTGATGCTTTCTGAAATGATTAAGATAACACTACGTCATAGTTTGTAATTAGTAAACGTTAAGCGCAAAAAAACAGCTATATTTTTTTTGAGATGTTGCATTTAAGCTTAAATAAAGCAACTATAGCGGTTAGTTATTGCGTGAGGATGAGACAAATGGTTCAGAAAAGCATATCAGAATTACAACTTGACTCAGCTGAGCTGGCCGATTTTTCTGCCAAAATACTTAAACGATATAGTTCGTCACTCAGAGCGATAGCGAAAGATCGCTGGCCGCTGTTTCAGGCTCGCCTGAAACAGCATTTACCTGCGTTATTGCAGTTATATCTGCCCCTCTATGGCGAGCGTTTTGACAGTTATTATTATCTTGAACAGCTATTAAAGTTATTGGCTAAGTCTGTTTCGCAACGGCCTGATTATCTGCACCTTGAGGATGAAGAACCACAAGATTGGCATAAACATCAGCACGCTTTGGGCTCTGCCTGTTATGTCGATTTATTTGCCGATAATTTTGCTGGTCTGGCAGCTCGTATTCCTTATTTAAAGCAAACCGGCATTAACTATCTGCACCTGATGCCTTTATTTAAAGCACCTGAGCCTAATAGCGATGGTGGTTACGCTGTGTCTGATTACCGTAAAACGATGCCTGCGCTTGGCAGCATGCCAGAGCTGGCTAAGTTAATGCAGCAGCTGCATCAGAATGGTATCCGGCCGGTGCTTGATTTCGTGTTTAACCATACTTCTGATGAACATCGTTGGGCACAAAAAGCCAAAGCAGGTGATACGGATTACCAGCAGTTTTATTTCTTTTTTACCGAGCAGCAGCGCGAGCAGTATTCACCATGGTTGCGTGAAATTTTCCCTGAGATACGCCGCGGCTGTTTCACATTTGAACCCCTTGCTCAACGCTGGGTCTGGACAACTTTTAACAGCTTTCAGTGGGATTTAAATTACGCCAATCCTGCAGTATTCAATGCCATGGCCGAAGAAATGTTATTTCTTGCCAATCAGGGCGCGGCGGTACTAAGGTTAGACGCTCTGGCGTTTGTCTGGAAAGAAGCTGGCACAAGTTGTGAAAACCTGCCAAAAGCTCACACGTTAATTCAGGCATTTAATGCGGTTGCCCGCATTGCTGCACCGGCATTACAATTTAAATCTGAAGCAATAGTGCATCCGGATGAGGTAGTAAAATACATTTCGCCCGAAGAATGCCAGCTATCATATAACCCATTGTTGATGGCGTTGTTGTGGAATAGCCTGGCAACCCGTAAAACCCGTCTATTAACCGAATCACTACAGCGACGTTTTGCGATAGACCCGCATTGCAGCTGGGTAAATTATATTCGTTGCCATGATGATATTGGCTGGACCTTTGATGACAATGTGGCCTGGCAACTGGGTATTAATCCTGAGCATCACCGCCAGTTTTTAAACCAGTTTTACACCGGTCAATTTAGCGGAAGTTTTGCCACTGGCGTGCCATTTCAGCAAAACCCTGTTACGGGGGATTGTCGTGTCGCTGGCATGCTGGCGTCGCTTACCGGGGTAGAGCAGGCACTACAAAATGCGGATGAAACACAAAAACAGCGTCAGCTTCAGCAAGCACTGGCTAGAATTTTTATTTTAAACAGTGTTATTTTAAGTATTGGCGGCTTACCGTTACTCTATATGGGTGATGAGTTAGGCTTGCTAAATGACTACAGCTACCAGCAAGATCCAGCGAAACAGGATGATAGCCGCTGGGTAAACCGGGTTAAAGTGTCGGAACAGCAGCTGTTAACAGCAAAAGACCCTGCAAGTTTATCCGGACGTATTTATCAGCAGTTACAGCATCTGTTTAACGTGAGGGCCGGGTTAGCCGTGTTAGGGCCGGGCAGCACAGAAATCTTAGCAAGTGGCAATCCACATGTGTTTGTCTATCAGCGACAAGCTGACATGCAAGCTTTACATTGTGTGGTAAATTTTAGTGAATCAGACCAGCTGTATACCGGATTAACAGCAGGAAAATGGCGTGACGAATTAACCGGGCAGCGGTTTGACAGCCAAAGTATGATGTTAAAGCCTTACCAAGTGCTGTGGTTAAGCGCAATTAGTTAAATTTACATAAGCAGTTCACGCCGGCCTGTAGTAAAACTACCGGCCGGCTTTTTTTGTTGTTAAGAAAATAACGTTAGCAAAAGCAAAAAGAAGCCCCGTTGTACGGGGCAGAAAAGGAAAGAAACCGCTTTATAAAACAAATTAGTGTGACATTCTCTGCAGTTGTTGCTCCGCAGGGTTTTTCAGGTGATTCCACCATAAGCCGATGCTCATAATAACGGCAAAGCCCGTTGCCAGGTAAAACCCGTAGCGGACATCGCCAAAAATATCACCAACAATGCCCATCATTAATGGCCCAACAGCTGCGGCCAATGCGGTAAAAGCTAAAATTAAACCTGCCGCCGCTCCGTGTTGATGTCGGGGAAAACAACTAATGCCTTTAGAATTAAGAGTTGGATACATCATTGACATAAATAAGCCCGAGAGTGGCATCAGCCACAATGCCCAGGCAACACCCTGGCTCATACTTAAAACAAAACAAAACGCAATGGCAGTACTGAACCAGGCTAGCAAAATGGTCCAGCTAAAGCGGGTTAATAACCATTCGGCTAAAAACCGACCCGTGGTGCGTAAGATAAAAAATACTGTGATGGCATGGGCTGCCAGTAAAGTGTATTGACCTTCGTATTGTTGTAGCAGGGTGGGTAGCCAGACAAACACCGCCACTTCAGTGGCTACATAGCAGGCTATTGCCAGCGAAAAGCCAAGCGCATAAGGGTTTTTAACCAGTTTCAGACAGTGCCAGATAGACGTTTTTGGCTGGGTGACATAAGCAGGGTAGTCCATGCGCCAGGCGATAATCAGTAAAATCGCGCAAATCAAACCTGCAACCAGATACAGTTGCTCCCATGCCATATCCAGCATCAGCAGGACGGCGACCAGTGCCGGGCCAACAATAGCACCCAGTCCAAAAAAACCTTCGACCCGGTTCATTAAACGGGTGTGGCTAAGGGGGTTGGGGCTGATATCACCAATTAAAGCCAGGGCACCGGTTTTAAATAAACCGATGCTTAGGCCGCATAAGCCGAGCAGCAGCATATAAAAGTAAAAACTTTGGTTAAGCGCAAAAGCGAAGCAGGCAAGTGTGTAAATAAACAGGCCAAATAAAATGATCTTTTTGCGCCCAAGTTGATCTGCCAGTTGCCCTAGAAATAAGCCAGATAATCCAATAAAGATCATTGGCACGTAGTGAAACGCTGCGGCCTGGGTCAGGCTCAGATCAAATTGTTTGACCACTTCCGGTATAATCACCCCTACGGCATCAGTGGTCATAGCGAAAACAAAGAACATCAGGCAAGTCATCCACTTTACCTGGGTATAGGTATGCTCGGTCACCACAGCCGTGGTAATTACTGGTTTGTGTTGCATGTTATTACCCTGTCTTATGCAGGCATTTTGCCTGTCAGTTTTATAATGCCAGTAGTGTTATTGTTTTCTGGCTACCACAGTATGGTGGCTTTTGATTTATTGGTTTTCCAGGCTCGCTAAAGCCATACTTGAAATTACACCTTAAACGTTTAAGTATCAAGCCGGAGTTCGAAAAATGAACACAAAAGTTGCGGATTAATCAGTTTAGGCTGTTAGCAGCTGGCACGCAGCCTTAATTCACACTCCAGCAATATGTCCTGCTGCACATCACCGGCCAGTAGCATGCTGGCTGCTGTGCGGCCTTTTTCATCGCTATGCTGAGCGATAGTTGTCAGGGTAGGATAAGCTCGCTCGGCTTCTTCAATACCATCGAAACCAACCAACTTAACATCTTCCGGAATTTTTAAGCCAAGTTGCCTTGCTACACTCATTGTACCAAGTGCAATCCGATCGCTCATGCACAACAACAAAGTTGGTCTCGGGTGTTGTGTCAGCGCTTCACGGGCAGCAATTTCTGCATAGTGATGGTTATTAACCGGAATATGCCAGATTTGATCTGCACTAATTTCACGTTTTAAATCAGTCACCGCCGCCAGATAGCCATCAAGTCGACGACGGGAGATGGCTTCATTTTGATCGTAGAGCTCGTGGCTTTGCATGCGACATACCCGGTTAGAATCAAGTAAACGCAAGCCCAGTACTGCCACCTTGCCAGGTTGCTGCTGCAGGGCGTAGTGGGCAATATCGTAAGCATAGCGGTAGTTGTCGATATTAACTGAGCCAATACCAGCCAGGTTGCAATCGACACTAATCACCGGCTTGCCACTTTGTATGACCCGCTCCAGCTGTTCGTGATTTTTAGGACTGCCATAAATAATGAAACCGTCAGGAAGCGCTTCAGCTGTGCTGTGCACCGCTTTGCTACCCGACAATAACAGCATATCTTTGCCTTGTTGCTGTAACACCTCAGCAATACCTTTAATCAGCTGATTTGCTACAGGATCACTGACGGAATACTCAAGGGTGTCTGACAATAAAATTGCTATCATATCTGAACGACCCGTCCGAAGACTTCGCGCCGTAGCATTCGGGCCTGTAAAGCCGAGTTTCTCACTCTCTTTTAATATATGACGCCTTAAATCAGCTGATAGTTGGTCAGGGCGGTTAAAAGCATTGGAAACGGTAGCAATCGACACGCCAAGGTGTTTTGCTAATGATTTAAGCGTAACATTGGCCATTTAGTAGCTGATCCTTATGCGAAAAGTGTAAAGTAGTTCCGGCAGCACTGTATTACAGATGTTCTTAAACGTTAAGTTTTATTGTTCGAAAATGAGTTAAATGCCCACAAAAACAAAAGCGGCTGCCTGTGCAACCGCTTTATATTTGTTAGCAATCTTTGTTAAAACTGATAACGCAAGCCTAAAGAAGCGGTACGACCATTAATAGTCCGCGCGGTAATAATCCCATTGTCCGGAACGCTACCCTGTTCAGCTTCGGTAATTCCAATGGTATCAAACAGGTTATTGACGTTCAGCGAGAGTGTCAGGTTTTCGGCAAGTTCATAATTTGCAAAAGCATTAATTTGAGTATAGCCACTGAATTTCAGATCATTATTATCCTGAGCATAGGAATCAGTTGTGCCCACCAGACTAACGCCTATCTGCGCATTATCCATGGTATAACGTGCCAGTAAATTGTAGATCATATCTGCCTGGCGGCGAGGCGTGTTGCCAACGACATCAGGATTTAATGCGTCACTGCTGATCTCCGCATCAGTAAACGTTACTGAACCACGAAAGTCAAAGTCACCTATCCGGTAGCTACTTTCCAGTTCTATACCTTTAGCCTTGTAAACCCGGTCAAAAAAGAGTTGTGTCGTTGCTTCAAAGTTTTGCTCATCAGTTTCAGCGAAAAACAAGGTAGCAAATAGATTAAGATTGCCATGGCGGCTTTTGCTACCAATTTCATATTGTTTTACTTCGTCAATTGCGTCTTCACGAGCCACTGAGCCATCAGCATTAACTTTACCAAATAGCAGGCGGTCGGCATTAGCGCGGGCGCCTTTACTGATCCGGCCAAACATTGCCCAGTCGCGATTGAACTGGTAATTAGCGCCAGCAGAGTACGAATTATAGACCCAACTGTAATTGACCAGTTGCGGGTTTGCTAAATCAATACCAGATACACTTTGCTCAATTTGACTGATAACGCCATCATTGTTCATATCCCGGCTGCTTTGTGAAGCGCCGGCATAGGTGCCCGTTGCTTTGCCATTATCCCGCCTTACACTGGCATCAAGTGACCAGTCACCAGAGGCCCAGCCCACATTAATATAAGGGGCTTTCGTACTGTATTGGGTGTCGTAGTTACGTTGGCAGCAGTTTCCCCAGAACGGAACGCCATATGCCAGCTGCCCTTGTTCTGAAAACGCAGTTCCATCCGCGGCGTTAACGTTTAACAGTTCTGCATTATCTCCTTTTAAGGCCATCAGGTAAGAGTTCCATAGCCATGACATACTGATAGTCTGATCTGCCATGTAGTAGCCAAAAGTGACATCTACGTCGCCAAAACTTCTCGCCAATTTCAAATCATTTACTATAGAGCCAAAGTCATTGATTTCAACATCAAAGGTATGGATCCGCATGGCATCCGCTTCAGTGTATTCCTGGCCAGCCTGAGGGCCAACAGCATAAGTGAGCGTCGCGTTATCGCCAGTAATACTGTTGGCAATATCCTGTGCGTTGCCAACTTCAGCAGGAAACAGCGTAATAAAATTACCGCTGATGTCACTAATTCTGAAGCGATTGTCTAAGGTCCAGTTTTCGTCTAAATCAAATTGGGCTTCAACCCCAAAACTGTCAACTTTCGGATTCATGCCGTCGCGTACATCACCGCGGGAGATCTGATTATCACCGTTTAATCGCACAGTTTGGCTTAAATAGACCGATTGCAAAGTGTCCTTTTGTGCATCGTAGCCTGGCACTGAGCTGCCATCGGAATACATTGGCATTGGCATATAACTGGCGGCGCGATCATTTAAATGTTTGGCATAAACTCTTACGTAGCCCGTGTTAAATTCTTTTGTCACATTGGCTTTGATTTGATAGCCGCGCTCACCCTGATAGCCTGGGTCACGAACACCTTCACCCTGACGAACAAAACCACCAAAATGAAAACGCATGTCATTGTTAATGTCACCACCGAACTCAAAATCAGTTCTGAACTGGTCGTAGTTTATGCCTGACGTAACAGCGATGCTGCCGCCCTGGTGTTCGCCGGTTTTGCTGATGAAGTTGATAATACCACCCGGTGAGTTGCTTGCGGCGGTGCTGGCTGAACCGCCACGAATGACGTCTAATCTGGCCATGGTTGAATCTGCCCGGACAAAAATATCTGCGTTACCAAAAGCAATATCACCAAACTGCAGTACTGGTAAACCATCTTCCTGTAACGTTAAAAACTTCGCACCGCCTGCAGCAACCGGTAAGCCGCGTACAGCAATGTTTGCATTGCCTTCACCACCGGTAGACTCACTTCTTACTCCGGGTAACATTCGGAAAATTTCTGCTGTAGAGCGAGGGCTCGTTACATCGATATCTTCAAATGTCAGGGTGCTGACTGAGACACTTGATTGCATAACTGACTGATTACGTGAAACAGCCCCGGTAACGACAATACGTTCAAAACCAAGGCCTGACGTTGTGCTGGATTCTGTCGCTGTAACGTCATTTTCAGTAGTTGTTTCCTGTGCGTTTACAGTAGCAGAGCCTATTGCCAGGCTTACAGCAAGCGCCAGGCATGAACGATTTAAATTTTTTGTTTTCATCTGTTTTACCCTCGTCAATTCAAATTGGTATCGTTATATATTACTTAATCGTTTAAGTTTGTGGGTATAATTACAGCCAGGCCAACATCTCACTTATTCTGTTTTTGTTTTAATCCTGTAGCTTAATAAGCTGAAAGCCTTTTTTTTAGCTATTAATCCGCCATGGATGTTAGCTGTTATTTTAATCGCCTTGACCGTCTTAAACGTTTTACCTCTAAATATTAATTACGTCAAGCTTGGTTAATAACCAATCAGTTTTTTTGTGTTGTTTGCCACTGTTGGGTTGAGTTGGCTGTGCTGTCTAACCATTTACTGCGTACAATGCTTATCTTTTTCAGATGAAGGATGTTGTTTTGACTGTCCGTTTACCTGCAGACTTACTGCCCGGCCCTAGTGACTTATGGTTTCTGCCACTGGGAGGCTGTGGTGAAATTGGTATGAACCTGAACCTGTACGGTCATGACAGCCGCTGGTTAATGGTAGATTGCGGGGTGACGTTTTATAACCCATTACAACCGACATCCAGCCCCATTACCGCAGAAGTGCAGGCGGCTGATCCGGCGTTCATTGTCAAACACAAGGCGCTACTGGCCGGGATTATTATTACCCATGCCCACGAAGACCATATTGGTGCCTTACCGTTTTTATGGCCGCGCTTAGGCTGCCCGGTATATTGCACGCCTTTTACTGCCGAAATTCTGCGCCGCAAAATAGCCCGCAGTGGGTTATCACAAGATATGCCGATTATTGAAATTCCACTGGGTGGCACCTGCAATATTGGTCCGTTTTTAATTAACTGGCTAAGTATTACCCACTCGATACCCGAGCCTCAGGCGTTGTTGATCACCACGGCGGCGGGTAAGGTATTTCATACGGCAGACTGGAAAATTGATAATGCCCCTATGACCGGTAAGCCTTTTAAACCACAAGTATTTAAGCGTTTGGCGAAGCAAGACATTACCGCCATGGTGTGTGATTCCACCAATGCGTTAAGGCCGGGCTTTTCGGGATCTGAAACCGCCTGCTTCGAGGGCTTATTTGACGTAATACGCCATGAAAAACAGCGGGTGGTGGTCAGTGGCTTTAGCAGTAATATTGGCCGCCTAATCAGCCTTGGCCACGTTGCAAGAAAAACCGGCCGCTATTTAGCCCTGTTTGGCCGTGCCATGGAAAACATGGTGGGGGGGGCACGGGCCTGCGGTTACTGGCCGGACGATATTCCATTAATTGAACCCTCGCATATTGGCTATTTGCCTGCCAACGAGGTGTTGGTAGTTGCCACAGGGAGCCAGGGCGAACCCCGCGCTGCGCTGAGTCGCTTAGCGCAGCAGCGTCATCCGCATTTAATCCTGGAGGAGAATGATCTGGTGCTGTTTAGCTCTATTTTAATTCCGGGCAATGAAATGCTGGTCAGCCGGTTGATTGCGCAATTAAAAGTACTGAAAGTACGCACCTTACAAAGCGCCGACAGCCCAGAGCTAATTCACGTATCCGGCCATCCGAATCAGGGCGAACTCGACTTAATGTATCGCTATGTGCAACCCGCTATTGCTGTGCCGGTGCATGGTGAAGCGGAACATATTCAGGCTAATGCCGCGGTGGCGAAGGCTGCGGGAGTACGGCAACAACTGACCGGTCAGAATGGTGATTTATTTGTGCTGGCACCCCAGCCACGTATCTGGCATCAGGCCGTGGCAACTGGCCGGATCGCCGTAGAGCATTAGAACGGTTAGCCGCTCTGATGTATTAAGGTTGTGGCGACAACGCTTTTAGTAATCTTTTTTAGTTACCTTTCGGCTTTGTAATCAATTATGGTTACATATTTGACATGTAACCATAATTGATTACTATTAAACGCAGCTTAAACGGATCTGAGAGCAAAAGATGGCAGCAATTTATGCAGTGCTAACCGGCGATTTTGTTAAATCCCGTGGCATTGCCTCCGGGCAATACGATACGGTGTTGTATCAGCTGGAGCAACTGTTGGTTGCTCAGGCTGACACCCTGGGCGCTAGTTACAACTTTTACCGGGGTGACGCGTTTCAGATATTATTACCCCAGCCCGCTGAAGCGGTAACCCTTGCTCTGTATATTCGGTTAACGCTAATAAGTCTGGGCCGGGATTGTAAGATCAGTATTGGTTTGGGTGAGGTAACGAATTTACGACAAGATGTAAAAAGCGCCAGCGGCCCGGCTTTTACCCTATCTGGCAATGGCCTGGATAACTTACCAGGGGGACAACGGTTGGCAATTTTCAGCCAGCAGCAACCGTTGCAGCAAATATTAGCGGTGCCGTTACAGATGGCCGACAGCATGCTTAGCAAACTTACTGCCCGTCAGGCCGAAGCGTTATTGTTATATTTTCTGACGCCTGGCAGCTCGCATGAAAATATCGCGGGCGAACTCGGCACCTCCAGAGAGAATGTCACCAAACTGCTGAACAATAACCATGCTGATTACCAGCTGATGCAGGCATTTATCGAGTATTGCCACAGTCATATTTTAAGGGGCATAGCATGAGTGATAGCAGTTTATTACTGGGCTTAGTGCTGGTGCATGTTCTGGCCGATTTCTTTTTGCAGCCGACTGCTTGGGTGCAGGCCCGGGCGGCACAGCACTGGCGTTGCGCCCAGCTGTATTATCATAGTTTAATTCACTTTGGCCTGAACCTGCTGCTGTTAGTGTTGTGGTACCACCTTAGTTGGTCGGCTGTCAGCGTTATCGGCGTGATTGGTTTGGCGCTGCTCATTGCAATCAGCCACCTGCTGATTGATATCGGCAAGTCTTATTTTGAAGACCTGCGCTACTTTGTGCTGGATCAGCTGTTACATCTGCTGGTCATCCTACTGGTATGGCTGAGCCTGGCGGATATGGATTACCGTTCCCTGATTGTGCTAGGCGGGGTATTACTGCAACCAGAATACCTGCTGTTGTTACTGGCGTACTTGCTGTTAATGAAGCCAACTTCGGTATTAATAGGGATGGTGCTGACAAATATATCTGCTCCGGCTAGCACTACAAAGCAAGGCTCACCGGCTGCGGGCCACTTAATTGGCATTGCCGAGCGCGTACTGATCCTGACGTTAATTCTGGCAGGCCAGTATTCAGGCGTTGGGTTGGTGGTGGCGGCTAAATCAGTGCTGCGCTATAACGACTTACGTGATTCTCACGACCGGGCGCTAACGGAATATATTCTGCTCGGTTCATTGCTCAGTTTTGGCATGACCTTACTGGTGGCTATTGTATTATTGGGTTTAACACCCTTTGGTGTGTCGTCGTCAGCGTAACAGGTGCCGGCTGCTGATAGTTGCCCTATTAACCAATGCGGCCTCAGACAGTCCTGCTCAGATCTTAGCGGCATAGTATAGTTTTACAGGAGTTTATAACGTGATGGCTAATTTCGTACTTCATTCACTCACTGTTCCTGCCAGCAGGCGACTAAGCTTTCGTTTATTGTCTGCAAATGATGCTGCGTTATTATTCGAAGTTGATCAGGACGAAGAAGTCATGCGTTATCTGAATGGTGGTAAACGGACCTCTATGCAACAAATTACCGAGATATTTTTGCCGCGAATGGCCCAGTACCGTAACCCACAGCGGGGCTATGGGATCTGGCAGGTATGTCGTACAGTGGACAACGCTTATATGGGCTGGGTATTAATCCGGCCAATAGGTTTTAATACCGCCACACCAAGCGTCGACGATGTTGAACTGGGCTGGCGTTTTAAGCGACTATATTGGGGCCAGGGCTATGCCAGTGAGGCGGCGGCTGCGGTTGCCAAAGAGGTAGTAGCAAATAATAATGAAGTGCAATATGTATCAGCGATTACCACGCCAGACAATGCCGGTTCAATTGGCGTAATGCGTAAACTGGGTATGCGGTTTGTTAAACGCTATATGCATCAGGACGCGCTGGGTGAAGTGGATGCGGTGCTATACAGGAAGAAAATTGATGAAAATTACTAACATTTTACCCTGGTTTGGCGCGGCCAGTTGCGCGCTGGCGCTGCAGGTCAGTGCCACTACCATTTATCTGGTGCGACACGCTGAAAAACAGGACGACAGCAAAGACCCGGCACTGTCTGAGTGCGGTCAGAAAAGAGCACAAGCCCTGGCTGCTTTGTTTGCCGATATTCCGTTAGCTGCGGTCTATGCCACACCCTATCAACGTACCCAGCAAACGGCGGCAGCCGTTGCGAATCACAAAAAACTGCCAGTTCAACAATACGATGCGCGCCAGCCAAAACTATTACAACAACAGCTACAGGCATATGCCCAGCCAGTGTTGGTGGTGGGGCATAGCAACACTGTGCCCGAACTGGTTAAGCTGCTTAGCGGTATCGAAGTTGCGCCACTGACAGAACAGCACTATAACCTGCTTTACCAGGTACAATTGGGCCAGCAGGGCAGTGTGACCATTCGCCAGCAGCCATTCCAATGCCAGCATACTAATAACATTTAGTAAGGCAAAGCAGGCGCCAGCCCGCCATCAATAGTCTGCAATCAATAGTCTGAAAGCGATAAAACCGATTTTTTACGCTGGCATTGCTGTTTTTTATTAGTCAATGTTAAAAATGTTTGACATTGAGTTATTTTTAACTACCATTGTGTTTATTCTGTTGGTCACGAAGACCAAATTACATAAGGAGAGCAGCATGTCGTATCAGGAAACGATGCCATATCGGGAAAAAATAGCCTGGCTGTCTATGCTGGCGATGTTGTTCACTTTTGGTCCGTATTTTACCCTGGTGGCCAGTGGTTATTTTCCGGCAAAGCCCATGCCGGATTTGCACCAGCTGGCAGGCTATGCCATCACCGCGACACTACAGGTGACCCTGTTACTGGTGGGCCATATGGTGCTGCGTCGCCGCAACCCACAGGATGCAAAACTGCCGGCAGATGAGCGCGATATTGCCATAAAACAACGGTCAGTTACTGCGGCCTATTATGTATTGATAACCGGTATGATCCTGGTCGGGGTGGTAATGCCTTTTACCAGTAGTGGCTGGGAAATTGTAAATTCTGCGCTGTTTATGATTGTTTTCGCGGAGCTGGTGCAGTTTTCGATGGTGGTAGTGGGTTATCGCAGGCAGGCAGGATGAAGGGATCGCTAAGTAATAACATCCGCTTGCTGCGTTTTTTACAAAGCGAGATGACCCAGGCTGAGTTGGGGCAACGGGTAGGGGTAACCCGTCAGACCATTGCGGCAATTGAAGCAGGCAAATATTCACCGTCGCTGGAAGTGGCATTTCGCATCGCCGGAGAATTTAAACTGCCATTGGAGCAAGTGTTCCAGTGGCAGGCAGAATAGCTGGTAGTGCTATGCGACGGGGTATTCTGTCGTAAGACCCGTTGATGGCGACCTAAGCTAGTTATTAAACAAGCTCCAGTTGCTGAGCCGGTTTAACAAAATAAAAAGCCAGTATGAGTAAGCCAACTGGAAATACAAATACATTCAACGGGCTTAAAATTACCGTAAATTGCAGCAAGCAGCACACCATTAGAACTACCGCAAAATATTTCAGTAAGCTAGGGGCGCCAGTGCGGTTCAGTAGTAAAACAATACTAAGAATAACCCCCACCAAACCATATGCAAACAATACCCCAAGCGCCCCTATTATTGTGAACTCGCTAATAGTCTCTATAGTCTGATCGGTAAGGCCGGAGCCTATAATACTAAGTGTTATATCGATTAGCACCGTAGCGTGAAATAACGTCACTAAAAGTGCCATAATCAATAACAACACTGCCGCTGAACCGGAACTTAAACGCTCAGCAAAACTTCGGCGCAAACACAAATAAATATAGACCTCCAGCACGCCAATCAATACAAACACAAGGTCTGACAGGCTTAGGCTTAGTAAATCAGCACGGTATACTGCCATAAAGTTTTCTGTACCAATACTAAAAGCATATAGCCAATAGCTCGGAAATAGCACCGCTAGCAGCAGCGCGGCAATACCAGGTAAAAAATAGTCCTGTTTAGTCATAAAAACCTCCTGTAGTCATCAATTGTGTTCAAGTAGCAGTATTGTCATTGCTGATGTACTGCAAAATATCACCAGGCTGACAGTTCAACGTCTGACAAATGGCAGCTAGAGTGCTAAAGCGAATGGCCTTGACCTTGCCTGTTTTTAGCAACGATAGATTAGTCATAGACACGCCAACCTGTTGCGATAACTCGGTAAGAGACATCTTGCTCTTTGCTAATTGTATATCGAGATTAATTTGTATGTTCATAAGCAAACATTAGCGTATAAATTTTCGTATATCAATAAGTATTTTATGATAAACATAAAATAAATTATGTTTATCATTTTTCATGAGGAAGGGGAATGGGCCGTATTTGCAGCATTAGAACCGTTTTAGCGTTTAACACCTACCACTATGGCATTGCCTGAGTTTTGGTCCCATGGTGTTATTTTGGCATAGTCATGTGCCAACATATGCACTTCAAAGTAAGGGATAAGCAGTGCTTGCAACTCGGTAAAACTCACCGCCACCATAGTATGCTGGTCCTGCCAAAATTCAGTTATTGCTGCGGTAGTTTTGGCGATACTCAACTTTAGCGTTTGTTGCTCGCCTACGCCTTGATAATGCCATGCTGATTCAAATACAAACTGACTGTTATTAAGCTGGGTACCATGGCGAATGGTCGATAAATTACAAATTTTATCTTTATCTACGGCATTAAAAACAAATAATCCACCGGGCTTTAGCGCATTGTATATGCTGGCCAGACACTGTTTTAGCGCATTGACACTAGGGTTGTAATGCAGGGAATACAAAAAACAAGTGACCAGATCTACCGGTGCATCCAGCGTGAAGCTTGCCATATTATGTAGCACAAAGCGGGCTTCAGGGCAGCGGGCGCGGGCCAAATCCAGCATGGGCTGGTTCAGATCCAGGCCACTGCACTGATAGCCATAATCAATAAAATGCCGGATATGCGGGCCGGTGCCACAGGCTAAATCAAGATGTCTGTTGCCGCCATTTCCCAGCAACTGCTGAAGCCGGTGCACCATATTGCTTTGGGCCAGATAATTAATGTCGCGACACATTAAATCGTAGTAGGCCGATAAATCGGTGTAAAGGGCATTGGATGACGACATAATGGTGGCTGGCACTAAATTAAGGTGGCGCATTTTATAGCAGTTTAGGCTGTTTGCGAAGCAGGATTGTTAGCGTTGCCCCTGACTAAGCCTGTTATGATAACGGTCAGGCTGGTGAATATTGTCAGCGCCATGTTTTGCAAATGCCTGAATGACTAATCAGGCCAGTTGCTTGTGTTAACAACAAACGAGATCTGAGGTGATATGAGTTCCCTTCCTACGCAGCGTAGCAGTATCCTTGAGTCTACCCCACAACCTGTTTTACCGTGGCTTGCCGGCTTTTTAAAACCATATCGCGTCAGGGTGGCCGCTGCGATGTTGTTTTTACTGATCGGTTCTCTGGCGTGGCTGGCGCTAGGTCAGGGTGTACGTTTACTGGTCGATCAAGGGTTTGTTGCGGGCGATAGCGGCCGGCTGAATTCAATCATCCTGCTGATTTTGTTGATCACCTGCGTCAGTGCTTCAGCGGTGTTCTGTCGGTTTTATCTGATGACCTGGCTGGGCGAGCGGGTCAGTGCTGACATTCGAAACCATGTTTACCGGCATATGCTGCTGTTGTCGCCGGCGTTTTATAGTGAAACCCGAACCGGCGAGGTTATCTCCCGCTTTACTGCAGATACCACCGTACTGCAAACCGTGGTGGGCTCCAGTTTTTCGATGGCGCTGCGGTCGGTTGTCACCGCCGTTGGCGGCTTACTGATGATGGCGTTTACCAGTTTAAAAATGACCGGGTTAGTGTTAATTGCGGTGCCGCTGGTGTTGGTGCCTATTTTTGTATTAGGACGGCGGGTACGTCATATGGCTCGTGCCAGTCAGGACCGTCTGGCCGATATTGGCGCCCATGTAGATGAAAGTCTTCATGAAATTCATACCGTACAAGCTTATGGTCATGAAGCGCTGGATCAGCAACAGTTTGCCAGCAAAATTGAGCAGGTGATGTCCGCAGCAAAACAGCGTATTTTTTACCGGGCACTGTTAATTGGTGTGGTCATGTTGCTCAGTATCAGTGCCGTTACCCTGGTTGGCTGGGTTGGCGCACTCGATGTGCTGGCGGGCAAGATAAGTGCCGGGGAGTTAACTGCGTTTCTATTTTACGCCGTAGTCGTTGCGGGCTCTGTTGCTACCATCAGCGAAGTGATTGGCGAGATACAGCGGGCGGCGGGCGCTACCGAGCGTTTGATCGAATTAGCCAGCATACCGCTGGAAATCGCTGCACCTGCCACACCCGCCCGCTTAATGATGCCTGTCACAGGCAGCCTGGTGTTTGACGATATCAGTTTTTACTATCCGCAATTGCCAGACCAAACGGTACTGAAGCAGCTTAACCTGCATATTGCCGCAGGAGAGCGGGTAGCGTTAGTTGGCCCAAGTGGTGCCGGCAAAACCACATTGTTTCAGTTGGTGCAGCTTTTTTACAACTTGCCAATGGGCCGGATTTTGCTGGACGGCGTGGATATCAGCTTGCTTGACCCTGCCGAGCTGCGTGCGCAGTTTGCGCTGGTACCCCAGGATGCGGTGATTTTTGCTGATAGCGTGCTGGAAAACGTGCGATATGGCCGGCCTGACGCCAGTGAGCAGGATGTTATTGCTGCCTGCAAAGCGGCAGAGGCTGATGCGTTTATTCAGGAGCTGAGTGAGGGCTATGACAGCCAGTTGGGCGAGCGCGGCGTGCGTTTATCCGGCGGTCAGAAACAACGAATAGCCATCGCCAGGGCAATGTTGGCCGACAGGCCGCTACTACTGTTAGATGAGGCAACCAGTGCGCTGGATGCTGCCAGTGAGCACCTGGTTAAGCAGGCATTGACGCATTTAATGCAGAGCAAAACTACCTTAATTATTGCTCACCGGTTAAGTACCGTACTACATGCCGATCGCATTGTGGTGCTGGATAAAGGCCAGCTGATTGCTGTAGGTACACATAGCGAACTGATGCAAAGCTGTCCGTTGTATCAGCAGCTTGCTCAGTTACAGTTTTTAAATGCGGACAGTGCTGATTAGAACCAGAACGTCTTTAAGGCAGAATGGCTTCGTAAATTAACGTCATAATCGTGCCATAGCGGCCGGTTTCAAAGCTGTCAGCGCTAAATTCGTAGCTTTTACCGTTTGTAATAATCGGACTGTGTTTTTTATTGGTCAGCAGCACCACCATAAGGTTATGTTGCGGATCGATTAGTGTAGCCGTGCCAGTCCAGCCGGTATGGCCATAAGCATAGTCGCTGGCATAAGCGCCAAAATGCCAGTTTAAGTCGCCGCCAGCGGCGGTACGCCAGCCCAGACCAAAACGATGATCATAGCCGGATGGCCGGGTAAATTGCTGCACGACCGCCGGGTTGATAAATCGTTGCCAGCCATAGCCACCTTGCTGCGCCACGACACTCATTACCACTGCCAGATCGCGGGCACTGGCAAATAAGCCGGCATGGCCGGCCACTCCCTGCAGTGCATGAAAGGCTTTTTCATCGTGCACCTCGCCGCGCAGCACGCCTTGCCGGTTTGCCGGAAAGTTTACCCGGCCACCCCGGCTGTTTCCATCAAGCTCGGTAGCGGCGATGCGTGAAGGGGCGACGCCGTGTTGCAGTGGGTTAAACATCAGGTTATTTAAGCCCAGTGGCCGGTAAAACTGCTGTTGTAAATAGCGATCTAACGGCATCGCCGTCAAGCGCTCTATCAGCAGTCCCAACAGCATAAAGTTAACGTCGCTATAGCGAGCCGTGGTGCCGCGCTCACTGATAAAAGGAACCTGTCCCAGCAAAAGCTGATCGGTATAAGCTTTATTCAGAGAGTAAAATAACAAGCCATTGCTATTGTCAGGCCGATGAAAATGCACTTCTGGCGCATAACCACTGGTGTGGTGAAGCAGATCGCTGACTAAACGTTGTTCGCGGCCGTCACCAAGGTATTCGGGTAGGTAATCGCTCAGCGGGCGATTAATATCCAGCATACCGCTACTGACTAACTGCATCACGGCGTAGGTAGTGGCGTACATTTTTGTGTTGGAGGCAATATCAAATAAGGTATTGGTTTGCATAGGCTCTGGGGTAACCTGCTCGGTACCATCAGCGGTATAGCGAAGGGCATAACCATACGCAGTTTGTTTGATGATTTTGCCATCTTTTACCACCAGTAAAACGGCGCCCGGAAAGCCTTCGGCAATTTCCGAGTTTATCAGGCGATCGACCTTCGCAAAGCGCGGGCTGTTGATTTGGGCATGTAGCGGCTTCTCATCAAGCTCTGGATAGGGCAGTGCCAGAATGATCTGAGCGCTGGCGGGCTCTACGCTAATTAAATGGAGATAATTCGCACCGTCCCGGGTATAGGGCCCGATGTCCATTTTAAATGGCTGGCCGTGCTCTTGCCGGCGCAGCGTTATAAGCTGATTATTAACGGAGACAGTACCAGAGATCGCCTGAGCCATATCTACCAGTAGCGCGCCCTGGCCTTGCCAGCTGTTAAAGCGACGCCGGTTATTCACCCCAGCGCGACTGCTCTGTTGCCCCGGCCACTGCAGATAATGCTGGCCGGCCTGCTCAGAGAGCGCCAGTTGCTCGGCGGCCGTCAGCCGCTGTGCGCTCACCACGGGTATAACGGGCTCTGGTATTGCAGCACAACCGGCCAGTACGATCTGCACTACTACTGTCAGTGTTAATACAATGAATAACCGCATCTGATTACCTTGACCGTTTGAAACGACAAACACATTACTGATACTCAAAGGTTGCACTATATCAAGTTAGTCTGCAATTCAGAAACTTTGTTATTTAACGTATTCCTGCAATAGTTAATACAGTGTAATATTGGTTTTCTGATGATGTTAGTCAGGGATTGACGTCAATTCAGCAGCAGTATCAGAGACTTTCTGTAAAAAGCTTTCTGTGATGTACCAGAAGTGAAGGATGATTTATGAGGGACTATGAAAGTTGGCATTGGATACAGTAATGGCGAGGACGCCTGTGTTGCTGGCCAGCAGGCAGCAAAAGCTGCCATGGCTCAGGCGTCGTTTGGTAACCCTGACTTAGTACTGGCCTTTTGCAGTGGCAGGCTGGATCATCAGGAGTTTTACCGCGGTTTGCGGCTGATATTGGGGCCCGAGGTGAATATCTTCGGGGGCTCTGCAATTGGCGTGATCACCAATTCTCAGTTGTCGTATCAGGGGTTTCCGGCCGCGGTAGCGGTGTTGAAGTTTGAAGATAATTATTGTCAGATGGCCGTAGCCAGTGGCTTGTTTAATAGTCCGTTTAACGCCGGCGAGCAGTTAGCGGCGGCGTTGCCCAACATGCCAGATGCCAGTCTGTTGTTGCTGCTTTATGATTCCATTAAATTTGCTGGTTCAGAGCACATCGCGCCGGTGATGAACCCCTCGGCGCCACTATTGCGTGGCCTGGAGATGAATTTATCAAGTAAGGTGCCGGTTGCTGGCGCAGGGCTACTGGGCGATCAGGGGTTTGCCCATACTCAGCAGTTTTGTGGCAAAAGTATTGCGCAGCAAAGTGCTACAGCGCTGGTGTTTGGCGGTAATTTAACGTCATACATCGGGGTTATGCACGGTTGTCAGCCGTTAAGCACTCAGCGTTATACGGTCACCGGCATTTTTGGCCAGTATTTATATACGCTGGATGGTAAACCTGCAGTTGGAGTTATCGATCAGGCTTTTGGTAGCAGCAACTGGCGGCAACGTTCGCCGGTCAGTAAGCTATGTCTTGGCATTCCAGCGACTGACAGCACATCGCATGCCAGCGAAAATGATTATAGTAACCGGCTAATCAGTGGCATTTTACCGAATGATGAAGGCCTGATTTTGTTTGAGCCTGATATGCACGAAGGTATGCAAATTCAGTTAATGCGCCGCAGTCCGGCTCTTAGCAGAGTTTCGGCAAGAACCAGCACAGAGACACTGTTGCAGCAAATTAAGCAGGATGGCAAGCAGCCGTTCTTTGCGCTTTATATGGATTGCGCCGGCCGGGTGGCTCAGTTTGATGATAATGATCGACATAAAGCCGGCCAGGAAGACGCTGTAGAAGTACAAAATTTACTTAACAGCGCCAGAATACCGCTACTGGGCTTCTACTGCGGGGTAGAAATTGCGCCACACGCGGGCAAAAGCCGGGGCTTGGACTGGAGTGGCGTATTAATTGTATTTACCCGTTAAGGTACTACTTCGCTGTGACCGTACTGTTGTCAAAGTGACGTTGTAAATAGCTAATAATATCGGCTGACTCATATAGCCAGGTTACAGGTTGACCTGGCTGGCTGACCCGCAGGCAGGGCACTTTCACTTTCCCGCCGGCTTCTGCCAGTTCATTACGGTATTGTTGATTATGCTGCGCGTTGCGTTTTTCAATGTTAAGGCCTAAGCGGGCTATTTCTTTACGTACTTTGATACAAAAAGGACAAGCGCTAAACTGATATAACGCAAGGTTCTGACAATTTTCGTCAACGCTCAGTTGTTGCGCCGCGTCACGAGCAATGGCTTTTGGTCTGGTAAGCCATTCACTGAGTAACATAAAAGGCGTTAAGATAAGCCGGACCAACTTAAAGAACAAACGGATAAACAAGCGCATTGCGTACTCTTCAACTAAAGGAAAATCGGCGCAAGTATACCAAAAACAGGAGAGCAGTGTGAACTACCTGGCCCATGCGGTACTGGCAAAACCAAATCCTTATTCGTTAACCGGTAATCTACTGGGCGATTTTTGCAAAGGCCTGCAGGTTGGCAGTTTGCATCCTGATATTAAAGCGGGTCTGGACAATCACCGTGCCACCGATCGTTTTACCGACAGCCATAGTATTGTCAGGACAGCTAAAGCCGGGTTTTCGCCGGGGCGTCGCCGTTTTGCCGGGGTAGCACTGGATGTCTTGTTTGATCACTTCTTGATCAGGCACTGGCAGCAATTTTACCAAGCGCCATTTGCCGACTATAAAATGAAATTGTATCAACACTTGTCTGAGGCGATGCCTTTAATGCCGTTGCCAATGCAACATACGATGCGAAGGGTGTGCCGTTATGATTGGTTTGCCAGCTATCAGCATTTATCCGGGCTAGGCCAGGCATTGGACCATATTGCCGGCCGTATCCGCTTTGCAAACAATTTTGGTGGAATTATTGACGAAATTTCCCCACGGTATGCCGAGCTGGAACAGAGTTTTTTGCAGTTTTATCCTCAGTTGCAACAGCATTTGCAACACTTAGCGCTTGAGTCAGATACCGCGCGGCATATCAACACACCTTAGTCTTTTGGAGCGCCGTAGCACTAAAGTGTTATGGTTGAAATTTATACAGCTGCTTAAGTTATCGGTGACCTAACCAAGGAGTCATTTATGATAACAATAAAAAAAGCATTACTGGTTATTATCGCCAGTATGGCGCTGCTGTTAGCGACTAAATTATACGCCTGCGTTGACGCTGTCGTATTGGTACACGGCAATACCGCCAGCACCAGCAGTTGGAACAATACCTACAATTATTTACGAAGCAAAGGTTACCAGGCCGCTGATATATACCGGCCCAACTGGGGATCGAAAACGTGCGCAGCCTGCAACGATCATAGTGGCAGTGAGGAAACGCCGGTACGCAATGCCATCAGCTCAGCAATCAATAACTCCTGCACCGGTAAAATTGACGTTATTGGCCACTCGATGGGGGCCACTCTGGCTGCACAGCAAATTGATAAATTAGGTGTGGCCTCACAGGTTGATGCTTTTGTTGGTGTAGCAGGGGCTTTTCGCGGTTTATTAAGCTGTGGTGTTTACCCTTACAATGTCTGGAGCACAACCTGCGCAAGCAACGGTTTATCGGTGTCCAGTCCGTTTCTGGATCGCTTGTATGGCGTAAGGTTTGGCCAGCGGGTGTACTCCATTAAAAGTAATATCGATCAGGTGGTATGTTCTACCGGCAGTTGTCTGGTTTACGGTATACATAGCAGCCGGATTTGGGGTGAGAATGCTACCTATACTTATGCATTGGGTCATTTTGGTTTGCAAACAGATACCGCCGCTCAGCAATACAACTTAATCAGGTAGCGGCGGGTAAGCGACCGTAAAGTCCGTTCTTCAGAATTTAGTAATAGCTGAAGAACGGAAGTCTGTTTACCGGCTGTTGCGCTGATGGGGAGCCTGATAATTGATATCTGGGCCGACGGGCACGACCTGGCTCGGGTTTATCATGGTATGGCTGAAATAGTAATGGCGTTTAATATGATAAAAATCGACCGTGGCTGCTACACCAGGCCACTGGTAAAGCTCACGAGTAAAGCCGGCAAGGTTAGGGTAGTCTTCCAGTCGCTGTTTATTACACTTGAAGTGGCCATGATACACCGCATCAAAGCGAATTAAGGTGGTAAATAAGCGCCAGTCAGCCTCGGTTAGTAACTCACCGGTTAAGTAACGTTTTTTGCTCAGTATGGTTTCTACCTGTTCCAGTGCGGCAAACAACTGTGAATAGGCTTCCTCATAGGCTTGCTGACTGGTGGCAAAACCGCAGCGGTACACACCATTGTTAATGTTGTTATAGACCAGCTCGTTAATCTGATCGATTTGTGGCTGGATATCCGCCGGACAATAGTCGTCAGTATTGCCGGTAAGTTGGTTAAAAGCCGTATTGAGCATGCGGATAATATCAGCCGACTCGTTGCTGACGATGCAGTTTTGCTGTTTATCCCACAGTAGCGGTACCGTTACCCTGCCGCTGTAATCGTTCTGGTGGCGGGTATAAACCTGGTGTAAATAATCATAGCCAAACAGAGCATCACCGCTGCTGTGGTTACTGGTATCAAATTCCCAGCCATTTTTCAGCATATCGGGGCTGACCACCGACACGCTGATATAATCGGTCAGGTTTTTCAGCTGACGAAATATCAGAGTGCGATGCGCCCAGGGGCAGGCTAATGAGACATATAAATGATAGCGGTCTTTTTCAGCTTTAAAACCCGCTTTGCCTGTTGGGCCGGCGCTGCCATCTCTGGTAACCCAGTTACGCAGCTGGGCATTTTCCCGTTTAAATTCACCATCGTTGCTGTCGGTGTCGTACCATTTATCCTGCCATTTACCGTCGACCAGTAACCCCATGTCAGACTCCTTATTTCTTGCAAAAACTATTCAGCCAGTATCTGTTCACTGCTGATCGTATGTGGCAACTGTAGCCAAATTTAACCCGCGGCGATATTGGATAATAATGGCAGGGTTGTTCTACAAATTAGAAGATAGCCTGTTAAGCTGCAAGCGCAGCTATGCGCAGCAGGTGCTGACAGAATTAGCGCATGGCGATTAACTCAATAGCATTGTTAAAGCTTGCTATACTCTGTGAGCGTTATTTACGTTAACCAAGATCTGCGCACGTTGCGGGTGAAGTCTGGTTTTCCGGTTGGCAACAAGGAAAACGTTATGGACAACCCGGTTATTATTCTGCATGGCTGGAGCGACAACAGTCGCTCTTTTGCCACTATCAGTAAATTTATTAAACAGTTACCGAATAAAAAAACCGTGCATTTGCATCTTGGCGACTGGCTGTCGATGCACGACGATGTGACCTACACCGATTTGGGCACCGCCATGCAGCGTGCCTGGCATGAAATGGGCCTGCCAACGGCTGATCGCAGCGTCGATTTAGTGGTACACAGCACCGGCTCCCTTGTCGCACGGCAGTGGCTTACCCAGTTTTACAGCGCCAGCCACAACCCGGTTAAACGCTTTGTCATGATGGCGCCGGCTAATTTTGGCTCACATTTAGCCCACAAAGGCCGCAGCTTTTTTGGCCGGGCGGTAAAAGGCTGGGGCCAGCCGGGTTTTCAGACGGGTACGCAAATTCTTAAAGGGCTGGAACTGGCCTCTCCCTATAGTCAGCAACCGGCCTTTAACGATTTATTTGCAGAAGACAGCTGGTATGGCGCCGGCAAAATTCTGGCAACCGTAATGATTGGAAATACCGGTTACTCGGGTGTCAGTGCTATTGCTAACGAAGCCGGTTCCGATGGCACCGTGCGGATCAGTGGTGCTAATCTTAATTGCAGCCGCATCACGGTGGCGCTGGACGAGCAGCAATGCGTGCTACCCGGCAGTTTGCAGTTCAGTCGCAGCAAAGGCGATATTGCGCTGGCTATTCTGGACAACGAAAACCACAGCACCTTAGTGTTTAAAGATAAGGGGCCAAACAATCCACTTACCCAAACGATATTGGCAGAGGCGTTAAAGGTAGAAGATGCCGATTATCAGCCGTTAGCCGACAGTTTTAACTGGCAGCAGCAGATTAATGCACTTGACCCGGCCGTCATCGGCAAAAGCCCGCAGCGCAGTCAGGTAGTGTGTCAGCTGACCGATCATCTGGCCAACAATGTGCAGGACTATTTTGTGGAGTTTTACCGCACCGGTAAAAAAGATGAAAAATTTGAGCAGCAATTGTACCAGCAGTTTTTATGCGGGGTGCATGCCTATAGTGATAACGGCGCTTATCGTACCCTGTATTTTAACCTGGCCAGCCTGAACGAACTGCGCCAGCGCTATCAGCTCAATAAGTTGTACATTAGCTTTAATGCCGAGCCACATTATAAGCCACCGCGTCAGCCGGTTGGTTATGCCAGTGTCGCGGCCAGCGCCACCGCGGGCTTAAAGCTGCAACCCGATGACATTGACTGGTTATTTACCCCACATCAAACGGTGCTGCTGCAGGTGGTGATGCAGCGTAGCGTCGATGCTGCAGTATTTAAATTGCGCTAATAGTTGTGGCATAGCTGGAGATGGCAGAGTTAGTTGTTTTGCCAGCCCAGGGCTTTAATGTCTTGCATGAGTTGGGGATCAAGGTTGTCCAGAACCGCATTGTTTTCGATATGGCTTAGCATGGGTACTCCCGAAGTGGAATTTGCGCTGTTTAGCTTGGCTAAACCAAGATACCCGACTGGTGAGCTTGGGAAGTCAGAAATCAGCTGCTGATATTGTTGCTTTGCAGCATTTATGTCACCGCGCTCGGCCAGTTTAAAAGCCAGGTTGTACTGATGGCTAATCGCAACAGGGTCCAACTGGTGCGCCTGTTGTAAGGCCTGCCACGCATCCTGGCTGCGGCCAAGCTGTTCTAAAGCGACAAAGCGCCATAAATGAGCCTGAGCCAAATTCGGGTTCAGGCTAAGCGCTTTATCCAGCGCCGGTAGCGCGGCATCGTAGTTACTTTGCAGGTAAAACAGTAATAAGCCGCGCACGGCATGGGCTTCGGCCAGTTCGGGCGCACGTACCAATGCCTTTGCCAGCTGTTGTTCCGCCAGAGTGGCGGCAATATCGGCTTTTAATACACCAAAACTGGCACTGCCCTCGGCCAGTAAAATAATGGTATCGGCCAGTGCCACATAAGCCATGGCGTATTCCGGGTCGAGCGCCAGCGCCTGTTCGAATAAGCGGCGCGCTTCTTTAATTGATTCTGTGGTTTGTAATCGATATTGTTCGCGACCACGCAGGTACATCATATAGGCATCGGTACTGGCAGTATTATTCAGGTTAGTCAGGCTGCCTGCTGCTAAATAACGTTGTTGCAGCAAGTTAGCGATAGCCCGGGCGATTTCGGTTTCTACCGCAAAAATATCGCTCAGTTCCCGCGAAAAGCTCTGGCTCCATAACGTCATACCGTCTTTGGCATTAATCAGCTCTACCCGCAGCCGGATTTGATTGCCAATTTTATGAATGCTACCACTCAGTAAGGTATCAACCTGCAAACGCCTGGCAATATCCACCGGTAGCAGGTTTTTCCGGGCTACATTAAAACCGGCACTGGCCGAAGCGACCTGCAACCCTGGCACCCGGCCAAGCAGGCTAGCCAGCTCTTCAGTAACACCGGCTGCCAGGTACTGCTGGTCGTTATCGGGGCTTTGATCCCGAAATGGCAGCACCGCAATAGAACTGGCTTTAATGCTGTTTTCCAGACCTTCACTGCGTTTGGCAAAGTCAGTACGGGCGTTGTCGAAATAATGCAGGCCCAGCATTAAGGAGCCCACCATCACTACGCTTAAACCCAACCACCACTTAGGCCCCAGAGGCTTGGGGGTTTCGCTGTAATCAACTTCGGTAACCTTTACGCCCTGTGGCGTAATATCAAAATACCAGGCCAGGTAAAACACCACCGGAAAGCAGGCAAACAGGAAAATCGTCAGGCTGGTGGCAACAAAGGGACTTAAGTTTAAAAGCGGGGTAACCACAGCGATAATTTGTAACAGTAGCCAGATAACGCCCAGAAACGGAATAAGGGTTTGAATAACTTTGCGTCGGCGTAGTTCTGATAAAAACCGCATTACTACTTTCACGCTTGTCTCCCTGACCCTGAAATAGTGGCGCCAACCTGAACTGATAAACTATATAATTTAGCAGCTTAGTATTATCAGAGTAAGCGTAGCAGGCAGCCGATATTTTAACCAAGTAAAGCGGGATAAAATTTACAAACTTAAAAATAGCGCAGCTTGCCGCAAATTGTGGCTAAAGTGTTTCAAAATATTACCAGGCTAATGACTCTGCTGCCTTTAACACTTAACATGGCCTTGTAAATAAAATGACAACAAGAATTCATCCGGAGAAAAAGATTTGAAATTATCGAAAATTGTGCTGGCCATGGGCCTGGTAGCGGGCATTTCGGCGTGTAGCCAACAACCGGCTGCACCACAGTTACCGCAAGGCGTTAAACTGATTACTGAGCATACTCAGCAGAAAAACGGTGTGTCAGTACCCTACAAAAAATATGAGCTGGACAATGGCTTAACAGTTATTGTGCATGAAGATCATTCTGATCCATTGGTGCATGTAGATGTTACCTACCATGTTGGCTCTGCCCGGGAAGAGCTGGGTAAATCGGGTTTCGCGCACTTTTTTGAACATATGATGTTTCAGGGCTCAGAAAACGTTGGCGATGAAGAGCATTTTCGGATTGTGACCGAAGCCGGTGGTACGCTAAATGGCACAACAAACTCTGATCGTACTAACTACTTTCAGACAGTACCATCAAATCAGCTGGAAAAAATGTTGTGGTTAGAAGCAGACCGGATGGGTTTTTTACTGGATGCCGTAACGGAAGAGAAGTTTGAAGTACAACGCGAAACCGTGAAAAACGAACGTGGTCAACGTGTTGATAACAGACCCTACGGCCGCCTGGGGGAACGGGTATCGCAAGCCTTGTACCCGGTAGGACATCCATACTCATGGCCGGTAATCGGCTATATGGATGATTTAAACCGGGCCAATGTTAACGATGTTAAAGCGTTCTTTTTACGCTGGTACGGCCCCAATAATGCCACTATTACGATTGGTGGCGCGGTAACCGCCCAAGAAGTCCTCCCGTTAGTAAAGCAGTACTTTGGTTCAATTCCCCGTGGCCCTGAAGTGACCGCAGCGGCGAAGCAACCGGTATCACTGGATAGCAACCGTTATATTTCAATGGAAGATAACGTCCATTTACCGCTGCTTTATATGTCTTATCCGACGGTATACCTGCGTAACGAAGATGAAGCCGCGCTTGATGTACTGGCCGAGATCCTTGGCGGCGGTAAAAATTCTATTTTCTATAAAAATCTGGTGAAAACTCAGGTCGCGGTACAAGCTACGGTGAACCATCCCTGTGCTGAGCTGGCCTGTACCTTCAACTTATTAGCCTTGCCACACCCGACATCGGGTAAAAACCTGGCAGATATTGAAGCATTAATGCGGGACAGCCTGGCCGAGTTTGAGCAGCGCGGCGTGAATGACGACGACCTGCTAAAAGTGAAAGCACAAATGGAGGCCAACACGATTTATGGTCTGCAAAGCGTATCGGGTAAAGTAAGCCAGCTAGCAATTAATGAAACGTTGACCGGCAATCCGGACAACCTGCAGAACGATTTAAACCGGGTTAATAAAGTCACTAAAGAAGACGTAATGCGGGTGTACAATACCTACCTCAAAGGTAAAGGTGCAGTAGTGATGTCAGTGGTGCCGCGCGGTAAGCTGGAGTTAATTGCTGCTGCGGATAACTTTACCCCGCAAGAACAGGATTTTGGTGGCCCTTCTACCACCAGTGCCGACGATTTGCAGGTGAGGCGTGCCACCGATGACTTTGATCGCAGTGTAGAGCCACAAGCCGGAGTTAATCCTGCCGTTACGGTGCCAGCATACTGGCAAAGCAGTCTGGACAATGGCATTAAGGTATTAGGTGCGGCCAGCGATGAAACGCCAACTACTGCAATGTTGTTGAAATTAAACAGTGGTTTGTATTACGAAAACCCGGATAAAACCGGCTTAAGCAGCATGTTAACCGCGATGCTGAACGAAGATACCAAAAACTTCAGCGGTGAAGAAATTGCTCTGGAATTAGAGAAGCTCGGTAGTTATATCAGCATCAGCGCCAGCGATGAACATATTCAGCTTTATGTGTTAAGCCTGAGCAAAAACCTGGATAAAACCATCGATATTCTGATGGAGAAAATGCTGCAACCGGCGTTTAACGAAGACGATTTTAATCGCTTGAAGCAACAACGTTTACAAGGCATTCAACAGTCTGAGAAGAATGCGGGCTACCTGGCCAGCAATGCATTTCGTAAGCTGATGTATGGCGACAGCATTTTAGGTCAGCCTGGTGGTGGTACCTTAGCCAGTGTCACTAACCTGAGCCTGGAAGATGTAAAAGCGTATTATCAAAGCCACTTTAAGCCTGATGGTGGCCAGTTAATCGTGGTGTCAGATTTAGCGAAGGACAAGCTGCAGCAGGCGATTACGCCGCTTACGCAGTTTACCGGTAAAGCACCGGCGGTAAATGTTAAGGTGCCAGCAGATACCAGTCGTGGCTCGGTTATTTATCTGGTGCATAAAGATGATTCACCGCAATCAGAGATCCGTATCGGTAAGCGCAGTTTGTCTGAGGATATTACCGGTGAGTACTTTAAAACAGGCTTAGCTAACTTCACCATTGGTGGTAATTTTAACAGCCGGATAAACCTTAACTTGCGGGAAGACAAAGGCTATACCTACGGTGCCCGTACCGGGTTTAACGCAGATGGTTATACCGGGGTGTTTATTGCCTCAGCCGCGGTGCGGGCTGATGCCACAGCCGCGTCAGTAAAAGAGTTTATCGACGAGCTAAACCGCTTTAGTGCAGAGGGGGTTACTGATCCTGAGCTGGCATTTATGCGCCGGGCGCTGAATCAGCGTGACGCTTTAAAATACGAAACACCGAACGCTAAATTGGGTTTCTTAGCCCAGATCCTGCAGCATGATCTGGCGCCGACCTTTGTTGATGAACGCAATTCGATTATTGCCACTATCAGTAAAGAAAATATTAACCAGTTGGCAAAACAACACTTTAATCCAAAAGATATGGTGATTGTGGTGGTGGGTGACTCTGCCGTGTTACGTCCGGAACTGGAAGCTCTGGGATATCCGGTAGAAGATTTATCGTTATAAGAATTATGAAGTAGCAGAACGCCACCCCCGGGTGGCGTTATTATTCGCGAGGTGTTTTTCTGTCCGGCACCGGGGTAATACTGGCATTTTGCTGGTCCAGCCCCTAAAGTGGCAGAGTATGGCAAATTTAAGAGGCAGATAAATGGTTATCGGGTTATGGCTGGCCAGCCTGCTATTAGCATTGTTGACGTTATTACCGTTGTGGCGGTTTGAAGCATGGTGGGTTCGCGGTCTGGATTTTCCAAGGTTGCAGCTGGCGGTGCTCGCTGTGGTGATTGTCGTTCTGCAGCTGCTTTTTACCGACTTAACTCAGTTTAATCAGTGGTCGATGTTGCTGATAAGTAGTGGCTGCCTGTTATTTCAGCTGTGGTGGATACTGCCTTACACGCCGTTATTTAGTAAAGAAGTTATGGCAACGGCGGCCGATAGCACGAGTCCCTGCATTGCTATTCTCAACTCAAATGTGCTGGGCCCAAATCGCAATGCACAAGCCCTTATTGATTTGGTTAAACAACATCAGCCCGATATTCTGGTGACGTTAGAGTCCAATAGTTGGTGGCAGCAGCAGCTGGACCAGTTAAGTGATAGTTACCCACACAGTGTTAAATGTCCGCTGGATAATTTGTATGGTATGCATGTTTACTCACGCTTGCCATTACATAATGCCTCGTTGCAGTTTCTGGTCGAAGAAGGGGTACCTTCTATTCATGCTGAAGCAGAGCTGACTGATGGTAGCCGGATTGCCGTACACTTTTTACACCCTGCACCGCCGAGCCCGTCAGAAAACTACAGCTCTGAAGAACGTGATGCCGAATTACTGGTGGTGGCATCCAGTGTTAAAGATGTGACAACGCCAGTCATTGTCGCCGGTGATTTAAATGACGTTGCCTGGTCGGAAACAACCCGGCTATTTCGGAAGATCAGCGGATTGCTTGATCCCCGTATCGGCCGCGGTATGTTTAACAGTTTTCATGCCGATTACCCTTTTATGCGCTGGCCGCTGGACCACATATTTCATAGCAGCCACTTTACCTTGCAACAGTTACAGCGGCTGCCTTCTATTGGCTCAGATCATTTCCCCATGCTGGTCAGGTTATGTTACACCGGTAGGCAGCAACCGCAGGATGGCGTTGATCCCGATCAGGACGATAAACAGCTGGCGCAGGATAAAATGATGGCGCAAGCTGTAGCACCTGATCAGGTGCACCGTCCCGAAACTCAGGCGGTTCCATAATTAGATTTAATATTATTTAAGCTGTGCAGCTGAATCTTCACTTTTCACGAGCTGACAGTTTAATAACGGATTATTTATGCAATATTCAGTACTTGGTAGCAGCAACATTGATGTTTCCCGTGTTTGTTTAGGAACCATGACCTGGGGCACCCAGAATACTCAGCAAGATGCCGATGAACAGTTGGCATATGCTCTGGAGCATGGGGTTAATTTTATTGATACTGCAGAGATGTATTCTGTGCCACCAACTGCTGAATCTTATGGTGCGACGGAGCGGATCATTGGCGATTGGCTGCGCCGTAACAACGATAAGCGATCAAAGCTTATTATTGCCAGTAAAATGGCGGGTAGTGGCCTGTCGTATATTCGTGATGGCGGCATCATGACCGCACAAACGTTATTGCAGGCGGTCGATGACTCGTTAAGCCGGCTGCAAACCGATTACCTGGACCTGTATCAGCTGCACTGGCCCAACCGTGTTTCGCCGCACTTTGGCAGGCATAGCGTTGGTCGTATTGGTTTTTCCGACGTTGATACCGGCGAACAAACCGAGCAAATGCTGGGCTTACTGCAAGCGCTGGATAGTTGTGTCAAAGCCGGCAAAATTCGTTTTTGTGGTTTGTCTAATGAGTCGCCGTGGGGCATTAGCCAATATTTGCAGTTAAGCCTTGAGCACAACTTGCCCAGAATGGTCTCTATTCAAAACGAATTCAGCCTGCTGCACACCAAAGACTGGCCCTATTTAATTGAGCAGTGTATTCATGAAAATATAGCGTACTTACCCTGGTCGCCATTGGCGGGCGGCGCTTTAACCGGCAAATACCTGCACGGTGCAAGGCCACAGGGTAGCCGCTGGAGCATGCTGCAGCGTAATGGCCTGTTTCGTGATACTCCTCAATCGGCCACAGCGATAGCTGATTTTGTAGAATTGGCTGCCAGCCATAAACTTGATCCAGCTCAATTAGCCTTAGCATGGGTCAATCAGGTAGAGGGGGTTACGTCGACTATTATAGGGGCGACTACTATGATGCAGTTACAACAGAATATTGCGGCGTGGAATATCAGTATCAGCCAGACACTGCTGGATGATATCAGCCAGTATCTGAAACTGCATCCACAGCCATTTTAAGTTTATGTACCAGGATTACTCATGGAATTTTTAGCCTTTACGACTGAGACGCTTGGTACGTTAGCGCTGGTCGTGGTCGTCTCCATTTTATTACTGGCAACCATTACGGTGCTGCTACGTAGGCGAGTTAAAAGCGCTGAGCAAAGCCAGGTTCAGGCCAATGTCAGGGTGCAACAGCTGGCGGAGCGTTTACATCGTATCGCTGCCAGAGTGCCTGGTATGGTGTATGAATTCAGGCTGGATAATGACGGGAACTTTACCTTTCCTTATGCCAGTGATGCCATCCGTGACTTTTATCGTATCAGCCCGCGAGATGCTAAACGGGATGCATTGCCAGTGCTGGAAGTGATTCATGAAGAGGATCGGGAAGGCATGCTGCAATCTATTTATCAGTCTGCTGAAAGTATGACACCGTGGCGCCATGAGTACAGAGTAGTTACCGAGCAGGGCACCATACGTTGGTTGTTCGGTAATGCAATACCCGAGCGTGATGCGCAAGGTGTGAGCTGGAGTGGTTTTATTACCGATATTTCCCAGCGCAAGTCTGCCGAGCAAAAAATGCATCAGTTGGCCTATTATGATGGCCTAACCGGTTTGTATAACCGACGAAAAATTCAGAAGTGTTTGCAGGAGTTGTGTGCCAAAGAGGCTGGTGAGCAGCGCGCAGTGGTGTTAATTGACGTCGATCACTTTAAACGTGTCAACGATACCCTGGGCCACAAAGCCGGTGATGAGCTGCTGCGGCAGGTTGCTGAGCGGTTACAACATCATGCGCCCGCTGGTAGTGCATGTGGCCGCTTAAGTAGTGATGAATTCGTTATTCTGGTAACAGAATTACCAGGACAGCTGCCTGAATATACCAGTCAGCTGGAACGGTTTGCTTTAACCCTGCGGCATAATTTGCAACAGCCCTATGATATTAATGGTCATTATTTTAAAAATAATTTCAGTTTGGGGTATTGCGTCATTAATGACAGTAGCGTTAGCGCTGATCAACTATTAAAGCAGGCTGAAATGGCGGTCTCTCATGTAAAAGCGGCAGGTGGCAATGGCCAGCAACTTTTTGCGGCCAAAATGTATCAGCAACAGCAGCATCGTAATGCTATTGAGTTAGCACTGGCCGAAGCGGTGTCGGCAAAGCAGCTGAGTGTCCATTACCAGCCACAAATTGCTGACAATGGCTTAGTCAGCGGTGTCGAGGCGCTGCTGCGCTGGAATCACCCACAGCTTGGTTCAGTATCACCGGCACTTTTTATTCCACTGGCAGAGCAAAGCGGCCAGATTGAAGAGATTGGTTACTGGGTATTGCATCATACCTGCCAGCAGCTGCAAAAATGGCAGACCGATCCCAAACTTGCCGGTTTAACCATGTCTGTCAATATCAGCGCCAGACAGTTCTATTTACCTGATTTTGTCAGCATCATTTCACAATGTCTGGATAAATATGAACTGGCGCCGCAGTTACTTATTCTGGAACTGACAGAGAGTTTAATTCTGGCGAATCTGGACGATGCTGTTGAACGCATGCTGCAAATTAAACAACTGGGTGTCAGATTTTCCATGGACGATTTTGGTACCGGCTACTCATCGTTATCGTATTTATCGCGACTGCCGTTTGATGAAGTAAAAATTGATCAATATTTTGTGCGTAGCGGCAGTTCGGGTAACCCAAGAGATTGGGTTATTGTTGACGCCATAATTGGTATCGCCAATACCTACGGCATGAAACTGGTGGCGGAAGGAGTGGAAACCGCAGTACAACATAACTTGCTGCGCCAGAGCGGCTGTCTTTGCTATCAAGGCTATTTATTCGCTCGTCCGGAACCAGCGTCTGAAACAGCAGCCTGGATAAAACAACAACAGACATCAGCAACTGAAAGCTGAATAATAGAATTACACATTTAACAAATACGGGGTGCAATCCCTTGTTAACTGAACGCTCAGGCATTAAGCTCACTGTAAATAAAACCATGATTTGTCAACCGGCGGAATGATACTGTTATGAAGCAAATGATTGAGCAAGCGACTAATTTACCTAGTATTCCAGAAGTGGTTCAAAAACTGATTGCCAGCATGAGGGATGAGGATGTCTCAACAGAGAAGTTGGCCGGTATTATTACCAGCGATCAGGCGATTACTGCAAAAGTATTGCGTCTTGCTAACTCGGCTCATTATGGTGGCCAGCGTAAAGTGGGTTCGGTTAAAGATGCTTTGGTAGTACTAGGCAGGGACGCACTTCGCACCTTGGTACTTTCTGTCGGCTTGGTATCCAGTTTTAAAGCGCCGGCCAGTTTTGATTTAAAAACCTATTGGCGCAGATCATTTATGATGGCCAACCGGGCGAAATGGCTGGCTAAATTAAACAATGTTGACGCAGAAATTGCTTATACCTGTGGCTTATTGCATGGAATTGGTGAGTACCTTATTCACATTGTTAAGCCTGAGCTCGCTCAGACTATCGATCAACAAGTAGCCGGTGGGGCGCCTCGACGCAAAACCGAGCTTGAATTATTTGGTTTTGATTACACCATGGCTGGCAGCGAACTGGCGAAACACTGGAAATTTCCGGACGAAATAGCTGAGGCAATTCGATGGCAGCATCAACCCGCTGGCAGCGGCACTTTGTTGCCTTACGCCACACTGATGTATCTGGCCCGTTATATGATTAATTACAACGATAAGGTCGCGCAAGGCGTTTTTGACGACTTCCCGGTTAAACTGGTTCATGCTGCACATCTTAGTTTAGAAACCGTGTCTTTAAGAATGGAAAAGTTTGCGGAAGCGGACGACGATATTCTGACACTACTGCAGTAATATCGGCAAAGCTGGTAGCGGTAAGACATCGATTGCTTACCGCCAGTCAGATATAAGTGGTACTAGTTCAGGGCAAATGATTTAACAATGGGCTTCAAGCTTTTGGAGAAAAATGTCATGTACGGAGTAAAATTCGCTTTTGCGTCTGCTTTTATCGTAATCGTGTTGGTATTTATAAGCTATTCGGCTGACAGCCGCGAAAATGCCGCAGTTCCACCTTCTTTTAACCAGCCTGCCGAAAATCTGCTAACTGGTGGCCAGCCGACGCAGGCCGAGTTGGCAATGCTGAAAGCCGCTGGCATTACCAAGATTATTAACCTGCGGGGGGCAGAGGAGTCGATTTCTTATGATGAACAGGCAGAAGTCGAAGCGCTTGGCATGACTTATAGTGCTTTGCCGGTTGCTGGCGCCGGTGATGTAACAACTGATAATGCCCGTGCGCTTTATCAGTTGTTACAAGGTGATGAAAAAGTGTTTGTGCACTGCGCGTCAGGTAACCGGGTGGGGGCACTGCTTGCCATTGGCGCCCATGAAATTAATGGTAAACCTGTTGAGGAAGCGCTGGAGTTTGGCCGCGCCGCCGGCTTAAGCTCACTGGAGCCGAAAGTAAAAGCGGTGCTGACCGATAAAGCTAAGCAGTAACACCAAGCCTTATGCTACTGACAGCGTCAGCACGACATACATTACGATGTGGCTGATCACGACTACCAATGTCAGGGCATTTCGCAGGTTTTGGTAATCTTTACTGTAATGCCGGTTAATACCAGAGCCGAACTCTGCTATTCGCAGCAGCAAAAACAACAACGCTTGCAACAGCAGAAAATAACCCGGTAGCAGCGCCAGGCTGACAATACTGACTACCGGAAAACTGACTGCCAGTAAGGCGAGCTTATTTTCTGCAGCGGAGTTATGCTGCTGGTGCAGCACCAGCCAGAGTACACCGGCCATAAAACCCAGAATAAGTGCGCTGTACAGCTGATAAAGCTGCAATAGCGGGGCGCTGCCAGCCAGCCAGTGCATATGCCACTGCATATGATAGGCCAGCGGCAGCAAAACAAAAGGCAGCAAGCCAGCATAGCCCAGTATGTTAGTTAGTTTCATGGTTAACCTCGACTTTTCAGCTATTACGCCAGCGCCTTTGTCTGTGATCAGATTAGCAGAGCGTTTATCCAGCTTAAATACAAGGGTAAGCCTACTAACACATTGAGCGGGAAGGTAATACCCAATGCCGCCAGCAGTGCCAGACCTATATCGGCCTCGGGGATTGCCGCCCGGATTGCTGCCGGTGCCGCGATATAAGATGCGCTGGCCATTAAGCCCGCCAGCACCAGAATACTGCCACTGCTTAATCCCAGCATTAAGCCAAGAGCAATCCCAAACCAGGCCAGGACAAAAGGGGCAATTAAGGCAAATAGCATCAGCCGCCATTGTGTTAAAGGCAGTGGCGAGCAGACTTTAGCGGTACACAGGCCCATTTCCAGTAAAAACAGTGCCAATAAGGTACTAAAGCCACCCATTAATACCGGAGTAATGCCTGATAAACCTTGTGGCCCGTACAACCAGCCAATGAGCATGCCACCGCCCAGCAACAACACGCCACGGCTGGTGAGTGCTTCATGCAAAATGGCCAGCGAGCCGGCTTTGCTGCCGTTAAGATAGCGAAACAGCCATAGCATGGTGACGATAGCAGGCAGCTCCAGCAATACCAGATACAAGGTGGTTTGTGGTGCCATGGGTAAGTTGTGGTGAATAGCCAGCGCCATTACCACGGCAAAGGTCCCGGCGCTAACCGAGCCATAGTGCGCTGCCACACTGGCAGCATTGGCACTGCTAAGCTTTACCAGTTTGCGTAGCAATGGATACAACAGTAGTGGCAGTGCCACGCCGGTCGCGGCAATCAACCCTAGTTCTGGCAATATTGGTAGTAATGGCACACCATGCAGCGCCATACCGCCTTTTAACCCTAACGTTAACATCAGTAATATCGACAGGGTTTCATAAATAGGCAGTGGGACTTTTAAATCTGATTTAACTAAACCGGCCAGCAGGCCAAGGGCAAAAAAGGCAATAACAACATCTGGCATAATAAGCTCCGCTCACTTTCCACTTTCTTAGTGCAATGTGCTGAGTGTGCCGAAAAAAATTACTATTTCATAGCGATTAATGCGGTGCTGGCAAGATCTGCTAGCTTGGCTCAGGATACAGCAGCGCAAGGCGCTCCTGTTCAGTTAATATACCAGTTAGAATAGTGCGTCGGCGCAGTTTGCACATGCGCTCGCCTTCGTCCAGCAGTTCCCGTTGAAATAACTCGGGCTGATCAATACAATCCAGAATACTGTGCCAGTGAATATAGGCGCTGTGGCGCAGCTGGCCGGCCTGATAGCGCTGCTCCAGTCGCTGATACACTGCTGTTACCCGTGAAGGCTCAGCCAATAGCTTGGCAACCATGGCCTGGTGCAGGACTAAAATGTGTTTGTCGGTCGCGTCATGCGCTTTGGTCCTGACGCGGTTAAGCCTCGTTCTGCGCGGTCTCACAAAGCACAGTTACCATCAGAGCAGTTGGCACGGCTGCGAGCCCAAAAACCATAGGCTTTACTGGCCAGCCAATAGCAAGGGGGTAGCCGTAAAAAGGCAACCAGCTTGCGATAGCCTGCCAATTGCCAGTAATGGAGGCTGGCGTCGATTCCGATAATAAAATGATCCTGATCCCATAAATGAATTTGCTGCATCATCGCACTTTTGCTTACGCCAGCATAACCGCTAAAATCATCAGCACTAATATCGACCAGTTGCAGGTGAGGCGTTAGCTTTGGTGCTAATGCGCTTATTTCGCGTTGACACATTTTGCAGCTGCCATCATAAAACAGTTTTTTCATCATTAGATCCAGTTAGCCATCATGGCACCTGTTACGGTGCCATGGCTATTTCGATCAATCTCATTTTAGTAACAGTTCATCTACGCTGCCCTGTGCCAGCGGGTGATAGCCTGGTCGTGCTTTACTGTATACGGCTTTGGCAAATGCCAGCCCTTCTGGTGTTGTGGCCAGCTGCTTATAAAGCGGAATAATCAGTTTGCGCCGGCCAATATTGATCAGGTATTGCTGCAGCTGCGGCATTATGGGCTGATAACCGGTTTTCAGCGCCAGTAAATACCAGGCATGAGCAATTTCACTATTGGCAGAGGTGGTGAGCGTAAAGCGATTATCCAGCGCAACCATTTGTTCCGTGCTTAAACTAAGCGGTAAATTATTAATAAAATACAGCCACTCATGCACGGTCCAGCCGGCTGCAGGCAGCGATGCAAGATCTGTAGTGCCGTTCAGCCAGTTGTTAATGTGCTGCTGAACATTAACGAAGGCATCAGATTGCGGCTGTGGTGTGCCTGCTGGTAAGCCTGGCTGATAAATCCAGGTTTTGGCTTGCTCCAGTGACACTACACCCGGATGTTTTTGCAGCAGGTTTTTATCCAGATAATTTATAAAGGTTTCGGTATCAATACTTTGAAACGCATGGTCGGCAAAGTACTGGCGCACAAAAGGGTCAAATTTATCGCGGCCAAATTGTTGCTCCAGAAACATTAAAAACAGCTGGCCCTTGGTATAGGGTACACCACTGAAGGCATCGTCCGGGTCGCGACCCTGTAATTCGATATGCAAAATACTGTCGTTGGGGCTTAATTCGGTTAATTCGTCTTTTAAACCCTGTACTGACAACGCTTGCTCCATAACGGCGCGGTCAGTACCAAAAACCTGTTCCATAATCCGGTTTTCAACATAAGAGGTAAACCCTTCGTTTAACCACGAATCGCGCCAGGTAGCATTGGTGACCAGGTTACCTGACCAGGAATGGGCCAGCTCATGGGCGATAAGATTAACCAGACTGGCATCACCGGCCACCACCGTGGGGGTAATGAAGCTCAGTACCGGGTTTTCCATGCCACCGAATGGGAAGCTTGGCGGTAAAATCAACAAGTCGTAACGGCCCCAGCGGTATTCACCATAGAGTTTCTCAGTAGCGTCAATCATCGCCTGAGTGCTGGTAAACTCGCTGGCCGCAGCATGAAGAATGTAGGGTTCAGCATAGACGCCGGTTTGTTCGCTCATCGCTTTAAATTGCAAATCACCAGCGGCAATGGCAATTAAGTACGCCGGAATAGGTTTTGGCATGGCAAACTGATAATCCCCATCGCGCGCAGCGGCAGGGTTATTGGGTGCACTCATTAATACCAGCACATTTTCCGGACTTTGAATGCGTGCGCTGTAAGCCATGCGTACCGCTGGCGTATCCTGAATTGGGATCCAGCTGCGGGCATGAATGGCCTGGTTCTGGCTGAACATAAAGGGCGTGGTTTTACCTGCCGTCTGGGCCGGCGTTAACCACTGCAGGCCTGAGGCCTCCGGGGTAGAGCTATAGTAAATTCGCAGGGTTTTAGCCGCAAAGTCAGGTCTGATGGTGAGCTTGCTACCCAGCACGGGATCGCGTTCTGCCAGGCTAAAGGCTACTTTTTGCCAGCTGCCATCGTGTGCTTTGGCATACGCGCGGTCAATGACTAAATCGCGGGTATCCAGATGAACCACGGTCTGGTTTTTATCCAGCCAGTTAAGCTGTAAGTCGGCGAAGCCGCTTAAGGTTTTTTTCTCAAAATCCATGCTAAGGTCAAGGTGTAAATGGGTCACTGTGACTTGCTGGTAATTGGCATAGGTATAATGGTCAGTAGCACTGCTGGCGGCAAAACTGCCCAGCAACAAGGCGCAAAAAATAACAAGACGGTGCAACATAATTTATCCTTAAACAGCGTTAATGCCACTAGTGTAATACTAAAGCCGGAGTGGGCATAGTGTTGCCTGGTATTGCGTAGTACAGTTTACCACCGTGTAAAAACGCCGGCCAAAGCTTGTCAGCGGCGAAACCTTTGGCTATGTTGAACACAATAAAAAAACAAGGCTGTATTATGTTATCTAAACTGGGTTGGCAATTGTTGCGACTAAGCCGCAAGTTATGGGTTCGAACAACGTTGTTTACCCTGCTGGCTTTTTTTACGCCTGCCCTGGGGTTTTTGTTAAGTGATTTAATTCCTGACTCGCTTGGCGTAGCCATCGGTAGTGAAGCGGTAGAGAAAATTCTTACTATTCTCGCCACCAGCATGTTAACCGTAACCACCTTTTCTTTAAGTGTGATGGTAGCGGCATTTAATGCCGCTTCAACGGGTGTATCGCCGCGCGCTACCCGGTTACTGATGGCCGACAGTACCACTCAAAATGCCCTGGCAACCTTTATTGGCTCGTTTCTGTACAGCATTGTCAGTATCGTGTTGCTTAGCGCTGACGTGTATGGTGAAAGTGGCAGGGTGGTGCTGTATATCATTACTATCGGCATTATTTTACTGATAGTGGTGACCATTTTAATCTGGATAGAGCATTTATCCAGTTTAGGCCGGGTGGGTGAGACAGCCGACAGGGTAGAAGATGAGGCTTTTAAAGCAGTGCGGCGCTGCGAGCAACATCCCTGGATGGATGCTAATCAACTTGCCGATTTCTCCGATATTCCGGCCGACGCCAAAGCAATATGTACCGGGCAAATAGGCTATGTTCAGCATATTGATGTTAAGGCGCTGAATAATTGGGCCAATGAACATAATGCGAGGGTGTACATCAGCAGTTTACCCGGCGCGTTTGTCCATAAGAATAGGCCATTAATGTGGTTAAGCGGCGGCGATGCACCGCAAGACGATACGTTGTTAGCAGCGTTTTACCTTAGTGACAATCGTAACTTTGACCAGGACCCGCGCTTTGGTTTGATGGTATTGGCAGAAATAGCGTCAAAGGCGTTATCGCCTGCCGTTAACGACCCCGGTACGGCTATTGAGATTATAGGCCGCGGCCTTAGGGTACTTAGCAACTGGCCGCCTGAAAATTGTCAGACCGAGATAAAATACACAAGAGTATGGGCACCTGAAGTTAAGTTACACGAAGTGTTTGATGACTTTTTCACGCCTATCGCCCGTGATGGTGCGGCTAATATTGAAATCAACATTCGCCTGCAAAAAGCTTTTTTGGCACTGGCTGATTATGGGCCTGAATTTAAACGCTGCGCCAGAGAGCACTCAGCAGCTGCCCTTGCCCGGGCAGAGCTGGCAATCACTTATACGCCAGATATTGCCTTGCTGAAAAAGCTAAACAAACAATTTGATGAGTAATAGAAATTAACCGCTAAAACATACCTTGTTATTGCAAAAGCGTTTGGGTATGTTGGCGGTATTACGTTGTTACCCGATAGGGTTGTTATGTCTGATTTCTCTGCAATTAAACTTACTGAATTCAGCCACGGGGCTGGCTGTGGTTGTAAAATTTCTCCGCAAATACTGGATACCATTCTTAAAACCGATTCAACCTTCAGCGATGGCAAGTTACTGGTAGGCAATACCAGCAAGGATGATGCGGCTGCCTACGATTTAGGTGATGGCACTGCACTGCTTAGCACTACCGACTTTTTTATGCCCATTGTTGATGATGCTTTTGATTTTGGCCGCATTGCCGCCACCAACGCCATTAGTGATATTTATGCCATGGGCGGGCAGCCATTGATGGCGATTGCCATTTTAGGCTGGCCGGTTAATAAGCTGCCGCCAGAGCTGGCGCGCCAGGTATTGGAAGGGGCACGGCATACCTGCAAACAGGCCGGCATTATGTTGGCCGGTGGCCATAGTATTGATGCGCCAGAGCCAATATTTGGTTTGGCGGTAAGTGGTAAGGTGGCGATAAAGCAGTTAAAGCGCAACGATACGGCCGAACCAGGTGATAAGTTGTATCTGACCAAGCCCTTAGGGGTGGGCATTTTAACCACCGCGCAAAAGCAGAAAAAGCTGCATGCCGATCATGCCACTCTGGCGCGCGATAGTATGGTGCAGCTTAATCGGATTGGTGCCGATCTGGCTGCCGTGCAGGGCAGCAATGCCATGACCGATGTGACTGGTTTTGGTTTGCTGGGGCACTTAATGGAAATGTGTGAAGGCAGCGCCGTAGATGCCGTATTGGATAATGCGGCGATACCGGTGCTACCTCATGTCACCGAATACCTCGCCAAAGGCTGTATTCCCGGCGGCAGTGCCCGTAATTTTGTTAGTTATGGCGCCAAAGTATCGCCGTTAAGCCCGGCGCAGCAGGCAATATTATGCGATCCGCAAACCAGCGGTGGCCTGTTGTTGGCGGTAAGCCCCAACGCCGAAGCGGCCTTCAGGGACATAGCGCTGGCGTATGATCTGATACTGCAACCCATTGGTGAACTGACTACGCCAGGTAGCGGTCATCGGATCCGGCTGCGATAGCAAACCCAGATATGGCCACTGACTTACCGCTGGTAGCAAACTACCAACAGATCTTGTGCCAGCAGCTACCGCTGCTGGATCTGCGCGCACCGCTTGAATTTGACCGTGGTGCCTTTGCCGGCAGTGTTAATTTACCGCTGATGAGCGATAGTGAACGCACCGCTATTGGCCTGTGTTACAAGCAACAGGGACAGCAAGCGGCTATTGCCCTTGGGCATAAATTGGTACAGGGCGAGCTGAAAACAGCGCGGGTAGCAGCCTGGCGTGATTTTGCCTTAAAGCAGCCGAACGGCCTACTGTACTGTGCCCGCGGCGGGCTGCGCTCACAAATTGCCCAGCAATGGCTGGCCGATGCTGGTGTGGTATACCCCCGGGTAAAAGGCGGTTTTAAAGCATTACGCCAGGCGGCCATTACCGTTATTGACCAGGCTGCCAGCTTGCCCATGCTGTTGCTGGCAGGGCCGACCGGTAGTGGTAAAACCCGCTTGTTGCGTCAGTTGCACGCGGTAGATTTAGAGGCGTTGGCCAATCATCGCGGTTCCGCCTTTGGCCGCAAGCTGGCAGCGCAACCAGCTCAAATACGCTTTGAAAATGATTTGGCCGCGGCGCTGCTGCAAGTTCAGAAGGCTAAACCAGCCTATTTATTGCTGGAAGATGAAAGCCTGCTAATTGGCCAGCGTAATATTCCGCACGGTTTTTTTCAGGCTATGCAGCAAAGTCCGCTGTTGTTACTCGATGAGCCACTCGATGACCGGATTGAGGTTATATTGCAGGATTATGTGGTCGATTTGCTGGTTGAAGCGACAAGTCTGCATGGCGAGCAGGGCTTTGAGCACTTTGGCACCATGCTGCAACAGGCCATGGCACGCATTCGCAAACGCTTAGGTGGTGTTCTTTACTCAGAGCTGAACGGGCTGCTGACAGAGGCTTTAGCTGAGCAGCAACGCAGCGGTGATGTTAGCCTGCACCGGAATTGGATAGCGCGGTTATTAAGCGACTATTACGATCCGATGTACCAGTATCAACTAAAAAAACGCGAGCTGCCGGTATTAATGCAGGGCAATGCCGCAACGCTTAGCCAGTGGTGGCAGCAGCACTCTGTTGTCCGCTAACCTGCTTTTTACTTACGGGCCTTTATTAGTTAAAGGCTTCGTAGAGCACTTAGCTAAGGGCTTAGCTAATGGCTTAGCTGCGGGCAAACCGGCCCAGCTGCTGTTGGGTTCGGGCGGTGCCGCTAAGTAAGTCTTTGGCTGCCTTATCAATTGAGGCCATCTGATGGTGGGCATCTGTGGTAACTTTCTCTATGGCCGTTAAGTGTTGGTGAGTTTGCTGGTAGCGTTGTTCCAGCTGCAATACGGTCTGGCTGATATTCTGTATACCGCTTTTCGCTTGCTGCAATTCTTGCTGTAATTGGCCAAATTCGCCACTGGTATCAGTTATCTGCTGTTGGGCCTGCTGCGCCTGCTGGTTCAGGCTTTGCGATTCGGTGCGCGTTTCGCCCACCAGCTGTTCCATTTCATTTAAAAAGCCGGATATTTGCCTGGTGGCATCGTTTACTTTGGCGGCCAGGATGCGCACTTCATCGGCGACTACGGCGAAACCGCGGCCGGCATCACCGGCCCTGGCGGCTTCAATGGCGGCATTTAACGCCAGCAGGTTAGTCTGATCAGAGAAGGTTTCTACCATAACCAGAATTTGCCGCACATTTTCTGAGTTTTTATGCAGGCCGTTAATGGTGGTGCCAAAGGTATCAAGCAATTTAACTATACCGCCAAGCTGGCCACTTAACTGCTGCATTTGGCCGCTTGCCACTTTGGCTTTATCCACCGCGTGGCCGGATACCTGATTAACTTCATCGCCATGGCGAACTATTTCGGCCAGATCATCCAGCACCTGATCGCTGTCGCGGCGAATTTGACCGCTGCGTTTTTCGGTATCCTGCAAGTGCTGACGGGTACTTTTTACGGCTGTTGAAACCTGTTCATTTATCTGATGTGTTTCCTGTGCCTGTTGGTGTACATCACCCAGCAACACCCCAAGCTGACTTACAAACTGGTTGTACTCCTCAGATAAGGTGCGAAATTCATCAAAGGTAAAGGCCGGCAGGCGCAAGTTTAAATCAGTGCCCTTGCGGTTAGTGTCATGCAGCGCCGCTACCAGCGTTGTTACCGGCCGGACAAATAAATGATGCATATACCCGATGGTAAAAATAAAGGCACTCAAGCCCAGGATCAGCAGGGTCCACCAGCGGCCATTGGCACCACCCTCTGGGTAAGCGAGGTAGAGCGCCAACAGGAAAAAAATAGCTAAAAAGCTGATATTGCCGACGATTTTCCGGCTTAAGGTGCCGAAAAAGGTGCGTTCTATAAAAAGATACAGCGAAGATATACTGCTCATAAGTTGGCAAACCCTGTCAGGCAATAATGAGTTAAATCAGCATATCACAGGGTTTCACTGCTCGCGACCTGTCAGTAGCAGCCAGACATGATCTACCACAACAATTCGTTAATTTACGTTATTACAGTCAACAAGTAGCTGGCGTTTAATGCAGAAAACGCTATAGTTTTTCGGTGTCTAACCTAATAAGAACAATATGTTATGAAAACACGTCTGACAGAAATTCGCTGGGGTGTTATTTTCAGCCTGGTTACCTTGCTATGGCTATGGCTGGAGCAATTAGTAGGGCTGCATGGACCTTATATTGCGCATCATGCCACCTATACCAATTTGTTTGCGATACCGGCTATTACTATTTATGTGCTGGCACTGCGCCAAAAAAAGTGGCGTGATTACAACGGCGTTATGAGCTGGAAACAAGGCATAATAGCGGGGTTACTGATTACCTTAGTCGTGGCGCTTATTAGCCCGGCGTCACAATGGCTGTTCCATTCCATGATTAGTCCGCAATACTTCAGTAACGTTCGAGCCTATGCGGTGGCACAAAATATGATGAGTAGCGAGGAAGCCGCGGCGTACTTTAATTTACCAAGCTACATAAAACAAAGCGTGCTGGGGGCGTTTGTAATGGGCACGGTAACATCGGTGATTGTCGCCTTTTTTCTGCGTACCAGAACGCGACCATAGCGACACTATTGTTATTAACATTAGCAAAGGCAATAACTTAGGGGCCTTGTTTCGCCACTCTGAGCGCCCTGAAAACGAGGCCGGTTAAAAAACCGGCCTTTTTTCTTGCTTTTTAGCTGTCATCTATTAAAGTGATATTAATATGATATCACTTTGAGAGGATGCGTTATGTTGAAGGAACGAATGATTAACAGCAAAGGCGGCTTTGGCATGATTGGCGTACTGCTGATCCTGCAGGTGTTAATGGTCGCGGGAGTTATCGTTGTACCGGGTGTGGCTAAAGCGTTATTTTTACTGGCCGCAATTGTGGTACTGGTGTGCTGGTTTGGCTTTTATATGGTGCACCCGAATCAATCGGCGGTACTGCAGCTATTTGGCCGTTACGTTGGCACCGATTTAAATAACGGTTTACGCTGGTCTAACCCTTTGTACAGCAAGCAAAAAGTATCGCTTAGGGTGCGTAACTTTGAAAGCAGTAAAATGAAGGTAAACGACAGTGCTGGTAACCCGGTGGAAATTGCGGCGGTGGTGGTATGGAAAGTAGTTGATAGCGCCGAAGCGGTATTTGAAGTAGACAACTATGAAAATTTTGTCACGATTCAAAGCGAGTCAGCTATTCGTCATTTAGCGTCGAGTTATGCTTATGATGCCGGTAATGATCAGGACATCAGCCTGCGCAGTAGCACCGATGATATTACTGAATTATTAAAAGATGAAATTCAGGCGCGGCTGAATAAAGCCGGTTTGCAGGTATTGGAATCACGCATTAGCCACCTGGCGTATGCCCAGGAAATTGCCAGTGCCATGCTGCAGCGCCAGCAGGCAGCCGCTATCGTTGCGGCGCGCCGCCAAATTGTTGAAGGCGCAGTCGGTATGGTGGAGTCTGCCCTGGAGCAGTTATCTGCCCGTAACGTGGTAGAGCTGGATGATGAGCGCAAAGCGGCGATGGTAGGTAATTTACTGGTGGTATTGTGTGGTGATCATCATGTGCAGCCGGTACTCAATACCGGCAGTCTGTACTAAAAAGGGGCGGGTGTGGCTAAAAAAGCCTTTGCCTTACGGCTGGATGACAAAATGCTCAGCGCCCTGCAGCGCTGGGCTGATGATGAGTTCAGAAGTGTTAACGGCCAGATAGAATATTTGCTGCATGACGCCCTGCGCAAAGCCGGACGTCTGCCATCAAAAACGCCAGACGATTCTGGTAGTGATGCTGACGACAAAGCAAAGTAAGCCGCCAGCAAGATACGCAACGATCAACTATGCTTTAAGTATTAATAGCGGTTATTGGCAAAGACACCCTGTTTTTGTGTCTGGAAGTTTGACTGATAGCGTTCTGTTCTGTTTATCATCAGGAGTTGACTATGAGTATTGGACTTAAAATTCCAGTAAGAATGTTCAGGCTTGCCGTTGTGATACTTGCCACTGTCGGCATTCTGAGCAGTTGTGACCGGGCAGGGCAGAGGTTGGCCCCAGGTCCGGAGGATTCCGCTGCCGGTGATATCACCGGGCCAGATAAGCCGTTAGGGGAGGTTATGGAGTTCGATGGCTACACCATGCGGACTAGTATCACCCGCGCTACTGTATTAAACCAGAATATGGCGCAAAAGTATGGCATCGAGCAAAATCCGGATCTTGCCCTGCTGAACCTGGTTATTCAGGACAATAATGAGCCGCGCCAGGATGCCACGGTCAGCGCTGAAGTACATGTCGAACATGCAAACCTGCTGGGGCAGACTCAGGTAATTGAGATGCGTGCAGCCGAGACCGATGGTTATATTTCTTACTACGGTACCCTGGATACCAGCTCGCAGCGAGTTTTTCAGCTGAAGGTAACAGCACAGCCAGCCGGAACCGAGCAAATGCTGGAAATGAACTTTGAAGCACGGCTGGACTGGTAAAGGGCTTAGCTGCACCCTTTGGCAGATTATGATGTTAGCTTTAGCGCGGTTCTCCCGCCCGGCAATGAGTAGCGCAGAATACGCCAGAATACCGTGCTGTACTGGCGTATAAAGCTGCCGCTGTTATACGGAATTGCAAATTCTTCAGCAATTGCCTGCACTTGCTTTGCCATCGCAGGGTAATGCCTGGCCGGAATGTCCGGAAATAAGTGATGCTCAATCTGGCAGCTTAGATGACCGGTTAAAATATGCAGCCAGGTCGGGCCGGTAAAATTAGATGAGCCCAGCATCTGGCGATAATACCACTGGCCCCGGCTTTCGCCCTCGCACTCTGCAGCACTGAACACCTGCACCTCTTTGGTAAAATGGCCACAAAAAATAACCGTCGACGTCCACAAATTACGGATAAGATTAGCCAGTAAATTACCCGTTAATACCAACAACCACATTGGCCCGGCAATTAACGGGAAAAACAGATAGTCTTTCAGCAGCTGCCTGGCGCCTTTACCAAAAAAAGCTTTTTTTAACTGGCTGTCAGTAACCTGAGAATGACGGTCTGCTTTTTTGTTACCAGCAAACACCCGCTGCGCCGCCAGCTCGTGATACGACACACCCCACTGAAATAGCATACTTAGCACAAGGTAAGTGCCGCCTTGCCACAGGTTACGCAATCGCCAGCGAAAATCATTACTTAAGCGTAGCAAGCCATAACCAAAGTCACGATCTTTGCCAATAATATTGGTGTAAGTGTGGTGTTCAAAGTTATGCGTACGCTGCCACGAGCCGGCATCACAGGCAATGTCCCACTCAAAGCGTTTGGAATGCAGTACCGGATCGTTCATCCAGTCATACTGACCATGCAGCACATTGTGGCCAATTTCCATATTATCGAGAATTTTAGCCAGGGCCAGTAGCAGCACGCCTAACAGCCACAGCCACGGCGTAATAAAGCCCAGCACCATTAATACACGCCCGCTTAGCGCGCTTAGCCGCTGCACCAGAAAAACCCGGCGGATATAACGCGCATCGGCATCACCCAATTGCTGTTTTACCTGATGTTTCACGCCGTTGAGCGCTTGCTCCAGTGCGTTAAATTGCTCGGTGGAAAGTTTCATCACAGCTCCTGTTACAGCTTAATCACTAATTCGGTTACCGGCTGGCTGACACACAGCTGAATTTGCTCAACGCCATGGCCACTGAGGCTACCCGTTCGAATATCACGCACCTGGCCGGAGACTTTGTCGCAGACGCACTGAAAGCAGACGCCAATGCGACAACCAAATTGCGGGCTAAGTTGATGCTGTTCGGCGTTTTGCAAAAGGCTTTGTTGCGGGTTCAGTGTTACCGCTTTACTGATACCGGCGCGGATAAAATGCCCGGTGAGTGTGGGCGAATCGCTGGTAACTGTTGGCAATGCTGGCATGGCCAAACCAAATTGTTCTTGCTGAATACTCGCTGCATCTACGCCACTGCTAACCAGTGCGGCGCGGATCTGCGCCATAAAAGCTGCTGGCCCGCACAGGAAAAATTGTTTACTAGCCGCATTGGCAATAACCTGCTGTTGCAGGGTTGCCGAGGGGGTAGTGCAGCTGTCTGATAGTTGCAGGCTAAATAATGGCTGTCTGGCAGCAAGCTGCTCAAGCTCGCTTAATAAGGCGGCGTTCTCTTGGCCCCGCACCCGGTAATACAAACTGACCGGCGCCAGCCAGTGACGCTGGCTTAGCAACATGGCCGCAATAGGGGTAATACCGGAGCCGGCAGCAATAAATACCGCTGGCAGGGCAGGTTGCTGCCAGTAAAAATCACCTTGCGCCTGGCTAATATTCAGTAAGCTGTTGTCAGGTAATTGCGCCAACAGCGGAGTAAATTCGCCAATGCTGTTTATTTTGCAGCAAAGTTGTATTTGGCGCTGGCTTTGCCACCGTTTGAGCGACGAACAAATACTAAATGGTCGGCTCAGGTAGCGACCATTATGCTTAAGGGTTAATACAATATGCTGGCCTGGTACAAAGCCCGGCCAGCGGCCCGACACCTTAAGGGTGAGTAACAGCATATCAGGTGTTTGCCATTGCTGGCTTAAAAGGCTTGCCCGGTAAAGTCCGGGTAAAAAGCCGGGCCATAGCCGTTGCAGTAGCGGCAGCAAGTACAAGGTTAATGACGGCTGGTTTGCCAGCATTAAACAAAAATTGCGCCAAAGGCGGGGAAAAAAAGGCTTCACGTGGCTTATCTGCTTTCCGTTAAAGGTTACTACTAAATTTCAGCGCACAGTTGTACACTAAAATATCTGGTTTGGCCAGTTTGTTTTTGTTTTCTGCTTTTTAATTTTTATAAGTTAATGAAATTATATAATTAAATTTTAATTTTGAATGGAGTTGAAATCGAGTTCAGTGAACAGTTGTCCATTTTTTGTGGTGAATTACGGTTTTCACTTGTGGCGGGGCCGTTGAAGTTCGGTCAAACACGGCCCAGCACCGCTGGGGCTGTTGTGTAAATACCTGTTGTTGACTAGGCTCTATATATTCGATGCCTCTAAAGTCTATCCTATTTTGAAAACCTTTCTTAGCGAGCTAAAGCGCCGTGCTGTGGTTAAATCGATACTGGTGTATCTGGGGTTAAGCTGGTTACTGCTGCAAATTATTTCGGTGTTAACCAGTACGCTGGCACTTAACCCGTTGCTGGGCTCAGCGCTGTTTGTGCTGCTACTTTGCAGCCTGCCACTGGTTATCTACCTCGCCTGGTACTGTGATATTAGCTTTGGCGGCATAACACGCACGGCAAGTGTTAATGAACAAGACAAGCCCGCTGCCGCGCCGGGTAGCCGTCAATGGGCCGGTTTAGTTTTGGTTATGCTGGTTAGTAGCTATGTTGGTGTTGAGTACTATGGCGTGCTTGCGCAGCAACAGCTGACAAAGCAACAGGCCGCAACTGCCGCCAGCCAGGCTGGTACCAGCACTATTGCGGTATTGCCGTTTAGTGATGACAGCGCGGCGCAGGATCAAGCCTATTTAGCGCTCGGCTTAGCAGAAGAGATGACCAGCTTGCTGGGTAGTGCTGCCCATTTTAAAGTATCGGCCTCGCGCTCCAGCCAGTTTTTAAGCGAGCAGGGCTTAACCGCGCAGCAAATTGGTCAGCGTTTACAGGTTGATACCGTGCTGACCGGCAGCGTTAAGGCCATAGGTCAGCGGCTGAATGTGCGGGTACAGTTGCTGGATGTTAACAGTGGCAACACCCTCTGGAGCAATACTTATGCCCGCGATCTCGCTGCTGTTGCTGAGCTAGAACAGGAAATTGGCCGCTCGGTAGTCAATACGCTACAGGATAAATATGCAGAGGCCGGCAGTTTTAACAACCTGGCCAGTACCCGCAATGCCGATGCTTATGTGCTGTACTTAAAAGGCCGTGAGCAGTACCGCAAACAAACCACCGAAGCGATGCAGCAAGCCCGCCAGTTATTTGAGCAAGCGGTAGCACTGGACCCTGAGTATGCCAGAGGCTATGTCGGGCTGGCGGATACCCTAATTTTAATGGCTGAGGGAGGCTCAGGTGAGGCAGGCTTTGGTGTAATAAAAACGGATATTGCAGCCAGTTTAGCGCAACAGAATATTGATAAAGCGCTAGCCCGCCAACCCGGACTGGCTGAGGCTCATGCCGTATTGGGCTTAATTTCAGCTATTCAGGGAGATTTAACCAAGGCCATTGCTGATTACGATAGAGCGATTGAGTTGAACCCCAGCCTGGCGATTGCCTATATGTGGAAGTTTCTGGCATTAAATTCTCTGCAGCGTTTTGATGAATCATTACAAGCTTTAGAACAGGCCGAACAACTTGATCCATTATTTCAGACCAATACTTATAATTTAGGTTGGGCATTAAGCCGGGCTGGTCGTTTTGACGAGGCTGCGGCTATTTTTAAACAAATGCAATTGGATTTCCCCCAGTCACCGTTTCCCTATCAGGGTTTGGCTGATATCTATTTTAGTCAGGGCAATTTAGTCGGTGTTATTGCGGAAATTCAGAAGGCAGTAACGGTGTCTCCAGAGAATCAGACATTGGTGAGCAGACTTTTTTTTGCGATGCTAGAGTTGGGATTATTAGACGAAGTTAAAAATAAAGCATCGGATCCTACGTGGCAGCAACTTATTGAGACACACCATGAAAATATGTTGCTTTCTGACAGAAATTTTACAGCATTATTTGAAAGTATGGAGTTTAAGCTGGCGAGCAATCCTGATGATTATTGGATTGCTTTTGAAGTTGCCTGGTATCACTCTATGTTTGGTAGTAAGCAAAAAGCACTGAACTTGTTAACTGAGAAATCTAACCTGATTGAGCCGGCTGATATGTTTGGTATGCCATATTGTTCGCCGGCAATAGAAGTTGCCTGGGCGGAACGCCAGTTGGGGAATGAGGCAAAGGCAGCTGATTTTATTACACAATGCAAAACGCTGATGATTGAACAACTTCAATCTTCTATCACTTATTCAGAGCTGCATTATCTGGCTGCTCGCGTTTATGCGTTGGAGGGGCAATCTGCTAAAGCGATTAATGCTTTGTCTGAGGCTATCGAAAGAGGTTGGCGGGAGTGGTGGACTAAGTATGATCCGTTGCTGGCAAGCCTGGCTGGTGAGCCTGAGTTTCAGCAGTTAATCCAGTTTCTGGACGATGATTTGGCCCGGCAAAAAGCCGAGGCGCTAAAGTTGTTTACTGAATAATGTCGCATAAAAAAACAAAACAGGTTATCACCTGTTCTGTTTTTTTATTTCAAGATTATAAAACTTTAGCTTTGGGTTTTACGTTGTCTTCTTAAGCCCATCGTTAATACGCCTGCTAAAAACAGCGCAATAGATGCTGGAGCATTAACGGTTACCGGGCCGTCAATGGCCGGCAGAATAAGCAATATTTCACCATCAGAGAAAAACGACATGGTCGGGTTATTCACTTCTGAATCGTTTCTGTCGACATTGGTATAGCCACATACCTGAATAAAGGGGTCATTTCCGGCATCAGGATCAAAATCAGGGTTTGGTTTTTCGATACATTTTTCTTCAAATACAATTTCATAGTCCGGCTGGTTACTGGTCATAAAAAACCGGCCATTCGGGGCAGAAAGGCCAACACTTACATAAGCCATATAATCGCCGGGGGCAAAGGCAGAAGTAGGAGGGGTATTTAAGGTAACCCAGCCCTCTTCAATAGTACCGTCAGGCGTTACCAGATCACCAGCGGTATTAATATCGCCGGGCAGAGAAACGCCATCAACTAACCAGTTAACGTCGTAGCTGATATCCGGCGTATCAAAATACAGGCTGAAAAAGCCAAACATTGAAAGCGCATCACCCTGGTTAAATTCCCATACACAAGGCTCGCCATAAATCGCAAACTCTAATGCAGCAACCGCAGCATCAAATTCTGCTTCTGTGATCAGGCCGTCGTTAAAATCGTCTTGCAGAAAGCTTATCTCCTGGTCTAAGTTATCCAAATCGTCCTGGGTATAGCCATTAATACAGTCATTCGGCACGGAACCTAGACCACGGCCGCCACCGCCGACGGCGCGCAAAATACTGTTAGCGGCAAAAGGGGCATCAAAATTAAAGGCTGATTCAATAATACCCACTTCATTTAAATACTGGTTATCGACATAATAAAAAGCCTGGGAGAAATTTCTGCTAGCGTCGCCTCTGCCGCCAGACCTGACCAGCGTTGCTTCGGCAAACTGGGCAAACAAAAACAACGCTAACAATGGCAGGGTAAGTAGTTTTAGTTTTGTAGACATAGATATTCCTTAACATTAACGATACAACGTATGCGTTATTCTCACCAGTTACGACATGGCAGGAATGGATAAGCTACAGGTACTGCTTTAGCAAGGGTGTTAAGGTAGCTGCTTAAAAACTAAGCAAGATTTAAACCGTATTAGTAATACGCTTTTTATACAAGCACTTACTACTTTAGATTGTTTGGGGAAAATAGAATTTGTAAAAGACCCTGACGTATCTGCCTTAGGGCAACACTAAGTCTGATGCTGTGCTGATGACTGATCCAACAGTACCGGGCCGTTACCTTTCGCTGCCAATATATCGTCCGGGTTATACAGCGGGCAGCTGTTCATGCTTAAACAGCCACAACCAATGCAGCCGGTGAGCTGGTCACGGAGTTTTTGCATATAGCTAATTCTGGCATCAAGCATTTGCTGCCAGTTAGTCGATAGCAATTGCCAGTCTTCGGTGGTGGGGGTGCGGTTATCCGGCAGCGACAAAAAGGCCTGCTTTACTTCATCCAGGCTGATGCCCAGTTTCTGAGCGGCTTTAATGATTGAAATACGCCGCAGTACCTCGGGTTTGTAACGGCGCTGATTGCCGTTATTACGCCAGCTTTTAATCAGACCCTTTTGCTCGTAAAAGTGCAAGGTGCTTACCTTAACACCACAACGCTTCGCCACCCGCCCGACACTCCATGTTGCCTCTGCCATTTCTGCTCCGAAATTTTTTTTCGCCAACCCTAAAAAAACACTTTACCTCAACTTAGGTTGAGGTTTTAACCTGCCGGTCGAATTAATGCAAGGAGACAAGCTATGTATTTAGAACACGTTAATCTGGTAGTAGCCGATATCGATGCGATGCTGCAGTTTTACCGCGCAGCTTTTCCACACTGGCGCATTAGGGATGAAGGCGAAGGGGAATGGTATGGCAAGCCGCGAAAATGGCTGCACTTTGGCGACGATTATCACTATCTGGCACTAAGCGATCACGGTGAAGGTAACAATCGCGAGTTGGCTGGGCACAGCGTCGGTTTTGCTCATTTTGCTTATGTGACGACTAACCTGGATGGGGTGATTGCCCGGCTGAATAATGCCGGTTATGCCATTGCCAAAACGGGTGCTGATGAGCCGTTTCGGAAAAACATCTACTTTGTGGACCCGGCCGGCTTTGAAGTGGAGTTTGTTGAATATTTAAGTGATCACCCGGCCGAGCGGAATTTAAACCAGGACCGCTAAAACCGGATAAAAAAACCGCTGCCAGGCAGCGGTTTTTTGACTAGATGTTAAAGATTACAAACCCAGCTTGGTCGGCATGGCCGGTGCCTTACTGTGATCTTTGGGCGGGTTGGCTTTCAGCTCTTTTAAAGTATGCTCAATAGCCCGGTTTAACTGCACATCGATGCCTTTATTAACCGCTATCGGATCCAGTTCAACCTCAATATCCGGCGCCACACCTTCGTTCTCTACGCGCCACTCGCCGTCCGGGGTGTAGAAGCGGAAAAACGGTACTACGTGAAAGCCACCGTCGATCATCGGTGGATTGGTAGAAATACCAATTAAACCACCCCAGGTACGGGTGCCGATGGTGGTGCCCAGATTAAGCCGCTTAAAGGCCCATGGCAGGAAATCGCCGCCTGAGCCGGCGTCTTGATCAATCAGCATGGTTTTCGGGCCATAAATGCCGGCGCCTGGTGTGGTAAAGATCAGGCCATCGCGGTCTTTCCAGCCAGATAAAAACGGCCGGGCCAGAATTTCCGTAATGTAGTTAGCTGCCTGACCACCGCCATTTTTACGCTCGTCCAGAATAACCGCCGGTTTATCGGTCTGGGCAAAGAACATGCGGTTAAAGAAGTAAAAGCCACCATCGGCGGTATTGGGCAGATAAACATAAGCGACCTTACCGTCGGTTTTGTCGGCCACTAACTTACGGTTCTGCTCAACGCAATGCCACAGTCGCAGCTGATTCTCACTGGCCACCGGTTCTACAGTAATGTTGCGCTGGTTTTTGCCGCGGGCATCATCGCTAATGCTTAGCACGACTTGCTTGCCTTGGGTGTTATCCAACAGGGCAAACACATTGTCGCTGGCAGTCAGTTGTTCGCCATTAATTGCCAGTAAATAATCACCGGCTTTAGCACTGGCGCCCGGGACATTAAGCGGCGCATTTAAAAACGGGCTCCAGCGATCGCCGGTGTACACCGTTTTAAACTGATACTTGCCATTGTTAATCACAAAGTCTGCGCCCAGTAAGCCCACTTTGCTGCTGCTTTCCTGATGCACATCACCACCGCCAATCCGGTTGTGGCCCACCTGCAATTCGGCAATCATTTGTACCAGCACGTCGTTTAAATCTTCCCGGCGCTGCACATGCTTAAGCATTGGCTGGTACTTGTCGTAAATGGCCTGCCAGTTAATGCCATGCAGTTTGGCATCATAAAAAAACTCTTTTTGCATGCGCCAGGCATCATCAAAAATTTGCTGCCATTCTTTTGCCGGCTCAACAAAGCTGCGAACCTCTGCCATTGACACCGCTTTGGGTTCGGGTTTGGCTTTGGTATCAGCGACCTGCAGTTTATTCGGCACGCTCAGTAACAGCATTTTTTTGCCATCGTCACTTAAACTGTAACTGGCAATATCCTGGGTAACAGCTTCTGCTTTTTTCTCTTCAAAGTCGAAGCGGTATAAGGTGGCGCTATTGCGGCTATCCGAGCCAGGTAGCTCGTTGCTTATGCCGGGCTGAGTGCGCTCCAGATAAAACAGCGCACCATCGTCAGCAACACTTAAACTGTCATAATTACGCTCGGCTATTGGCAGGGCAACAATCCGGTTTTGCAGACCGTTCAGATCAAGTTTTACCGGTTTTACCGCTGGCTTATCCTCATCTTTGCTCTTTTTGTCATCTTTTTTAGCTGTAGCTTTTGCCGGTTCATCACCGCTTTTCGGCAGCAATGGTGATTTACCATCACTGGCCAGCACATAGGCATAAATAGCTTTTCGTAACGGCCGTTCCTGGGTGGATAAATCCAGGCCAACCTGCGACGGACCACTGTTGACCGATGCGGTAAAGTACAAATAATCCTGAGTAAATACCGGATCGTTCGCTTCGCTCATACCGTCAGTGATCTGAGTGGCCTTATTGTTTTGAAAATCAAATAATTTAATTTGGCTAAAGTAGTTTGCACCGGATACGGTATAGGCCAGGTAGCGGCTGTCAGGGGAGAACGACACATTAAAGTCTGTGCGCCGTAATGACGTATCGAGTTTTTGACTGCGCTTGGTTTTAAGATTAAACGCATACAGGTTTAAATGATTATCGTGATAGACAATCAGGTTGCCATCGGGTGAGAAGCTCAGCAGGTTAAAGTAGCCGGTATCGGCTAATGCAAATACTTCCGGCTCACTTAAGCCATCCTGATTTTCCAGCACCAGCTGATGCTTATTACCGGCATCAGAAATGTAAGCCAGTTTAGTGGCATCGGGGCTCCATAGGCCATCAAATTCACGCACGCCACTCGTTTGGGTTAAATTACGGCTGCTGCCATCTTCTACCGGTACGGTAAAAATATCACCACGGGCACTGACAATAACCCGCTGTCCGGTAGTGGATAAGCGGGCGCTGGTTAAGGTTTTACTGGCGTCTTTCCACTGTGGCCGTTTCTGGGCTGATTGCGTGGTAATACTGATATTAATGGGCTTACTCTGGCCACTATTAACATCAAACTGATGCAGGAAACCGCCCGCCTCATAGACGATGCTGTTGTCGTGGCCGGCCGCGCTGCGTAGATCCCAGTCAGTATTGTTAGTTAACTGTTTTACCTGCTTATCACGGTACTGAAACAGGTTAACGGCGGTATTATCGCGGTCTGATAAAAAATACACCGTATCGCCGAGCCAGAACGGGTTAAATTCATTAGCATTAGGGTGGGGGATTTTCTCCAGCTGCTGTTTTTCTAAATCGATAATCCAGACCGGTGGGGTGCTGCCACCGCGATGCAGCCGCCAGCCACTGGCACCGCTGTAGGCCATATTATTTGGCCGGTAAGCCAGTTTTTTGCCGTTATCAGATAGCTGTCCTTCATAGGCAACCGCTTCCATCAGCTTTTCCGGGTAACCGCCTTCAACACTTATTGTGTATAACTGGTTACTGCGGCTGTTGGCAATTTCGCGGTTCGACGCGAACACAATGCTTTTGCCATCGGGGCTCCAGCCATTAACGGTGTCAGCATCCGGGTGAAACGTCAGCCGGCTGGCCGGGCCGCCACTGGCAGGCATTACATAAACATCGGTATTGTTATCGTAACTGGCTGAAAACGCCAGCCAGTTGCCGTCGGGCGAGAATTTTGGCGCAAATTCACTGGCAGGGTGGCTGGTGAGCTGTCGTGGGTTCTGGCCATTGCGGTCGGTAAGCCAGATATCGCCCCCGTAAACAAATGCCAGCTGATTGGCTGATATATCGGGTTGTTGCAATAAGCGGGTGCCATCGTTTGCGACGGCGGCGGTGGCGCTAAGGCCCAGGCCGATACAACATAACATGGCCAGTTTTTTGGGTTTAAACATCAGAGTCCCCTGCATTTTTATTGTGGTTTTAAAAAAATAACCCACAAGTAATAGCACAGGATAACAATTGTTGATGTCAAAAACTGTAAGCAGAGTTTTCTGTGCGACTAATGTAAGCCATCAGCCGCACAGAAGTATAGATAGGTATCAGAACGCCGTGCTGATTAAGAAGCCGGTGTAGCCAAAAAATACCGCCAGCAATAACGCGCCTTCTAAACGGTTAATACGGCCGGCTTTTTTGATACCAATGCCCAGTACCAGTAAGGCGACAGTTAAACCAAACATCAGGGTATAATCGCGGGTAAGCACTACCGGATCGACCGCCATTGGCTTAATGAGTGCGGCAATACCGACCACGGCTAAGGTATTAAACAGGTTAGACCCGATAATATTACCCAGGGCAATATCATGTTCGCCTTTCTTGATGGCCATTAATGACGACGCCAGTTCTGGTAACGAGGTGCCGACGGCAACAACGGTTAAACCAATCACTAAATCACTGACACCCAGACCCTGCGCGATGTAAACAGCGCCATAAACCAGAAAGCGTGAAGCAATAATCAGCAAAATCAGGCCCAGTACCAGCCACATTAATGCCTGCTTTAGTGTCATGGTATTATTGCTGATTTCGGTATTAACATCGGCTGCCATGGCATCCTGGGGGTTACGCATGCCTTGCCATACCGACCAGGCCATAACTGCAGCAAATACGCCGAGTAAGCACCAGGCATCTAACCGGCTTAGCTGATGATCAAACAATTGCCAGCCAGCAAACAGGGTAATGGCCAGCAACAAAGGTAATTCTTTTTTAATGACCTGCGAGTGCACATTTATCGGGCTGATAAGCGCAACCAAACCTATAATGAGCGCAATATTGGTAATATTAGAGCCATAAGCATTACCGAGCGCCAGGGCGGGGTTGCCATCAGCAGCGGCCATGGCAGACACCACCATTTCAGGAGCCGACGTACCAAAACCCACCACCAACATACCAATAAGTAATGGCGGCATGCCACCAAAGCGAGCCGTCGCTGCGGCACCATCAACAAAACGATCAGCACTCCAGACCAATAACGTCAGGCCAAAAACTAACGCTAACACTGCCAGTAACATAAGGTTGTCCCCGTTGAGAATACTGTTGCATAGCATATCAGTTGCAACACTATTTTCCACTGAGCGCAGCGTTCAGCAGCAACTATTTTTCAGCTGTTATACTAAACTTTACTGAACCTATCAGCGTAGGCAAAAAGATCGTGTTGCGTTATTGCAATCTGTAATCAAAAAAACGGTAAAACAGGAAAAACGATGAACAACAACAAAAAAGAACAACCTTCAGCTATTCCGGCCAAAGCATATGAGTTATACGATAAATATGCTCATGGCATGTTAAACCGCCGGGATTTTCTAACGGCTATTGGCGGCCTGGCCATTGGCACGGCCACCGCGGCCAGTATTCTTGGTGGCTTATTACCGAATTATGCGCTGGCAGAACAAGTGTCATTCAATGACCCTGATATTACCGCTACCTATCAGACTTTTCCTTCGCCAGAGGGGCATGGGGAGGGGCGAGGCTATCTGGTAAAACCTGCTAAAGCCGAATCTGCGCTTCCAACCGTGCTGGTGATACACGAAAACCGTGGCTTAAACCCCTATATTGAAGATGTGGCCCGTCGTTTAGCCAAAGCCGGCTTTATTGCTTTTGCGCCTGACGCGCTGTGGCCACTAGGCGGCTATCCGGGCAATGACGACGATGGCCGACAAATGCAGCGCAGTATGGATGGTCAGAAAATTATTGCTGATTTAAAAGCCGCAGCAACCTGGTTAAATAAGGTTGATGGCGGCAGCGGTAAACTGGGGGTAGTCGGTTTTTGCTTTGGTGGTGCCATGACCGGCTTGCTGGCAGCGGAATTGCCCGATGTGGTGGATGCCGGTGTGCCATTTTATGGCTCGCCACCGCCAGCCGATAAAATTGCTGACATTAAAGCGCCGTTACTGGTGCAGTTAGGTGAGCTCGATACCCGGGTAAATGCGATGTGGCCTGAGGCTGAAGCATTACTGCAGCAGCATAATAAAACATTTACCGTACACCGCTATCCAGAGTCGCACCATGGCTTTCACAATGACTCTACCGCACGCTACAACGAAGAAATGGCGGAGCTGGCCTGGCAACGCACTGTAGCCTTCTTTAAGCAACACCTGAGTTAACACGCTCTGCCAGTAATCCTTTAAACAGCCAGCTTGTCGCTCAAAGGCAGGCTGGCGCTACACGGGTGTATTGGCGCAGCTGATACACAAGGTGGTGAAGGGTACGGCATTTAACCTTTCCAGTCCAATAGCCTCGCCACAATGGCTACAATTTAAGTACTCGCCATGCTCCATGCGTTGCAGTGCAATATCAATTTGCTTTAATTCTTCGGCAGCATTAAGTTCCAGACTGCTTAGTATCTGCTCGCTTTCTCGCTCAGCGGCTTGTTCGGCAGAATCAGCACTTCGCAGAAAATCGTGATGGTTAGCAGACAATTGACGTTCTAACTGCATTTTGTGCACTAATAATTTATGTTTTAACTGTTGTATCTGCATGATGAACCCCCTTTTTACCCTCAGTCTAAGCATAGCCTGCTTTTAAGGTTAAGGGGTTGATCTGTCTCATGTCTGCTGTTGTTGCTGTAATTGCCACATCCTGGCGTATTCGCCCTGGCGGGCAATTAATTGCTGATGATTGCCTTGCTCGGCCACCATGCCGTCTTTTAACACGATGATGTTATCGGCGTCGGTAATAGTAGACAGCCGGTGGGCAATGACCAGGCTGGTATGGTTGCGGGCCACTTCGCGCATGGCTTGCAAAATAGCTTGCTCGGCACTGGAATCGAGTGCCGAAGTGGCTTCATCGAATACCAGGATCGGGGATTTTTTTAAAATGGCGCGGGCAATAGCAATCCGCTGCTTTTCGCCTCCGGAGACTTTTAAACCGCGCTCACCTACTATGGTGGCGTCACCTTGTGGCAGGCTATCAATAAATTTACGCAAATGTGCCAGCTCGATGGCCTGATCAACCTCTGAGCCACTGGCATCCGGGTTGCCATATTGAATATTATCGCGGATGCTGCTGTTAAACAGCACCGTATCTTGTGGCACGATGGCGATTGCACGGCGCAGGCTGTCCAGCGTTGCGCTATTGATGTCCTGATCATCAATCTTGATTTGACCACCGGTAATGGCATAAAAACGATAAAGCAGGCGGGACAGGGTGCTTTTTCCCGCGCCACTGGCACCGACAATAGCCACCTTACTGCCAGCGGGCACGGTAAAGCTTAGCCCCTGCAAAATAGCGCGATTAGCCTGGTAAGCAAATTGGACATTGTTAAAGGTGATACCGCCGTGGCTAACCGTAAGTGCCTTCGCATCCGGGGTGTCGGCAATGGCGGGTTGGCGGCTAAGCAGCCCCAGCATATTTTCCAGATCGGTGAGGGCGCGGCGAATTTCGCGGTAAACAAAACCTAAAAAATTCAGCGGCAAAAACAGCTGGATCATGTAAGCATTAACCATTACCAGTTCGCCAAGACTGATATTACCGGCGCGCACTTCTGCCGCAGCCAGCCACATCAGGCTGGTTATGGCGCCAGCAATGATCAGCGCCTGTCCTGAGTTTAGCGCCAGCAAACTTAAGCGGTTTTTCAGCCGGGCCTGCTCCCAGCTGGCCAGAAAGCCGTCGTATGTTTTTGCTTCATACGCTTCATTGTTAAAGTACTTGACCGTTTCGTAGTTTAACAGGCTGTCGACCGCACGGCTGTTAGTGGTGTTGTCTGCCTGGTTGGCCTCTCGGATAAACTTATTGCGCCATTCGGTTACCGACACGGTAAAAAAGATATAAAGCGCTACGGCAATTACGGTAATAACGGCATACAACGGCGAGAACAACAGGCTGAATATGACGGCTACCGCCAGTATTTCGAACAGGGTAGGCACGATATTAAACATTAAAAAACGCATCAGAAAGCTCAGGCCATTGCTGCCTCGCTCAATATCACGACTGATGCCGCCGGTTTGCCGATCCAGATGAAACGCCAGCTCCAGGCTATGCAAATGTTTAAATACTTTCAGACCAATCTGGCGCATGGCGTGTTCAGTCACCCGGCCAAACAGGGCGTCGCGCAACTCGCCAAAAAATACCGTGGCAAACCGCAGCCCGCCATACAATAACAGTAACGCAACAGGCAGCAGCACCACGCTGCTGACGGTAGGGTCGAGCGCATCAATAATTTCTTTTAAGGCCCAGGGCATGGTTAGCGTTGCAGCTTTGGCGGCAATAAGCGCCAATATAGCCAGCAACACCCGGCCTTTAAATGCCATTAAATAAGGCCAGAGTGTGGCGATGGTCTGGCCCAGTTGCAGTGCCTCGGGGCGCTTTTGCGGTTCCGGTTGTTTAGCTGTACTTCGCATGCCGCGCATAGACTGCTCTATTTAATGATCACTAATGAGTATTATGCATAAGTACACAGGTAAGCGGTATCCTGGTTTACCTTTACCTGAAATTTCACATTAGCCGCAACGTTAAAATGCTGGCCGCTGTTAAACGTTTGCCAGTCAGTAGTGCCGGGCAGTAATACCGTTAATGCACCACTTATTACCGTCATTACTTCGTGCTGACTGGTACCAAATTCATATTCACCTGGCGCCATCACTCCCACGGTGGCAGGAAGTTGTTCGCCGGCAAACGCGATAGATGCAACTTTGCCATCAAAATACTGATTTACGTTAAACATGTCTTCTCCTTAAAGTAAGCGTACTAGTAAACCTTAAAACCACTGGTTTTCCCAGTAAAAAAAACTGACATTACCATGTAAAATAAACAGTTGGTTATTTTGCAAAATGTTAATGAAAATGACATAAATTAGCGCTATGGTAAGACGCTTTGTTTTATTTATTTAATAACAATAATCTCAGGGAATCACGATGAAAAAAACACTTTTAGCGGCCAGTATTGCAATACTGTTAGCGCCTGCAGCGCATGCTGAGCTCTTTATTTCTGAATATGTTGAAGGCTCGGGTAATAATAAAGCGTTAGAATTTTTTAACCCGACCGACACCACGTTAAATCTGGCAGATTACCGGATAAACGTGTTTTTTAATGGCAGTGCCAGCGCGGGCGTCAGCGTAGCATTAAACGGTGAGCTGGCAGCAGGTGCAACTTATGTGTTTGTTTCTGCCAGCGCGTCTGAAGAACTACTCGGTCTGGCGGATCAGACCCTCGGTGGCGGACTCTGGAATGGTGACGATGCCATTACCCTGACCAAAGGTGGTCAGGTGATCGACAGTATTGGTCAGATTGGTTTTGACCCGGGTTCAGCCTGGGGATCAGGAAATATCACCACGGCAAATGATACCTTACGTCGTGCCGCAGTTAGCTACGATAGCAACGCGTTGGATACGTTTGAGCCTGCTGATCAATGGTTAGGTTTCCCCCAGGATGATTTCAGCGATATTGGCTTATTTAATGGCGAAGGCGGCGGCCCGGGTGACCCGGATCCGGATCCGGACTTTGATTTAAGTTGCGGTGCACCATTTACGCCGATCCACCAAATTCAGGGCAGCGGCGATACCAGTCCGCTAGTGGGGCAGACGCTGGTCGTTGAAGCGGTTGTTACACAAACACTACCTGGACTGCGTGGCTTTAACATTCAATCGGCGTCGTTTGAGCAAGACAGCGATCCAATGACCTCTGAAGGCGTATTCGTGTTCACCGGCAGTGATAACCTGGCAGTAGTGGCCGGTCAACGCGTTAGATTACAGGCTAAGGTTGCCGAATTCTTTACCATGACTCAGCTTACTGATGTTGCTGCCACCATTGACTGTGGTACTGCGGCAATACCTGCAGCAACCGAATTGCAATTGCCGGTGCCTGATATGGCTTACTGGGAGGCGCATGAGGGCATGCTGGTCAGCTTTTCAGAGCCGCTGACCGTAAATGAGACGTTTGCGCTGGGACGTTTTGGTGAGCTTACCTTAGCAAATGGTCGTCGCTATACGCCTACTCAGGTTGTGGCACCCGGGGCAGACGCTATTGCTCTGGCCGCTGCCCATCAACTAAACCGGATTATTCTGGACGACAACAGCACAGTACAGAACCCGGCGCTGGTGCCGTATCCTGCACCTGGACTAAGCGCAGCTAATTCGGTGCGCGGTGGTGATACCGTGGTAGGTTTAACAGGTACTTTATATTATTCGTTTAATGAATACCGGATTATGCCGAGCAACCCGGTGACCATTCTGGCAGATAACCCAAGAAGCGCTGCTCCGGCTTTGTTGGCTGACGGTAACGTTAAAGTGGCCAGTTTTAACGTGCTGAATTACTTTAACGGTGACGGCATGGGTGGCGGTTTCCCAACCTCGCGCGGTGCAGATTCAGCGGTAGAGTTTGAACGCCAGCGTGCGAAAATTCTGGCCGCCATGGCAGGTTTGGACGCCAGTGTGATCGGCTTAATGGAGCTGGAAAATGATGGTTTTGCTGCCACTTCTGCCATCGCTGATTTAGTGGCGGGTTTGCGCCAGACAACGGGCCAGATGGATTGGCAATTTGTGCAGGCGCAGGTAAGCCCTATCGGTACCGATGAAATTGCAGTTGGCTTGCTGTACCGTGCCGATTTACTGGTGCCTGCAGAGGCCTCTCGTTTGCTAGATTCCGGTAATTCAGCTGTGGATGGCAGTGGTCAGCCACTATTTGATGACAGCCGCAACCGGCCGATGCTGGCACAACGTTTCCGTTTACTGGAAAATAATGCCGAATTTGCGGTAATGGTTAACCATCTTAAGTCTAAGGGCTCGGGTTGTGGTGCAGCTGATGGCGATAGCGGTGATGGTCAGGGGAACTGTAACTTAAGCCGTACCCGGGCTGCTGAAGCGATTGGCATTTTTGCTGAGCAATACTTTGCTGATATTCCGGCGATGGTGATCGGTGACTTAAATGCCTATGCCAAAGAAGATCCGATTACGGCACTTGCCCAGGCCGGTTACCATGATGTGTTTGACGTACTAGGTAAAACAGCAAGCTATGGTTATGTGTTTCAGGGGCTTGCCGGTTCATTGGACCATGCCTTGTTAAACCAGCATGCGCTACAGGTACTGGCCGATGCTGATAAATGGAATATTAACGCTGACGAGCCGATAGCGCTGGATTACAACGTTGAATTTAAAACCGATCAACAGATATTCGATTACTATGCCCCGGATGCGTATCGCTCGTCTGACCATGATCCGGTGATTGTAGCACTGCAGTTGGCACCGGTTTACCCTCCGGTCGACATCAATCTGGAGCTTATCCGGGTTAACCGCAGCCGTTCCGGTGCAACCCTGGTACAATTGCGTTGGAGCAGTGATGTGGACCAGGCCCTGACCCTGTACCGCGATGACAGCCCGGTAGCCTCGCTAAGCCGGCCTGGTCGTTACAACGACCAGTTCAAAAATCCAGTTGTGAACAGTGCGACATACCGCTTGTGTCTGGATGCAACCGCACAGTGCTCAGAACCGCTGGTGGTAAATTTTTAACAGAGGGTATGCTAAAGCTAAGCAGGCTTTGTTCGCCCTGAGCTTTTAAGCATAAAAAAACCTGCCAATTGGCATAATGCCGATCAGATAAGAATTTTTCAGATCGGTTGACCGATCCAAGGGCTGGTATATAAAGGCTTACAGAATGAACCCTGTAGGCCTTTTTTATG
>MDTG01325894.1_pt1 | contig 88390 bp, 65 predicted proteins | sample 811421 | NCBI WGS metagenome assembly MDTG01 (sample SAMN05326645, study PRJNA326480) | marine metagenome | isolation source: seawater | place: Pacific Ocean: South East | collected 2011 | reverse complement strand
TCGCCCTTCTCCCACAAGCTCGACGCCAGGCAGCTCCGGCCCTCGGGTCGGGGCTGCCGCTACGTACGGCCAGCTCGGCGAGCCAGCATTCGCGGGGCTGCGAAATGGCGGTGGCCAGGCTCGGCGGCGCCGGCGGCGGGCGGGGTGCTTGGCACAACTCTCGGCTGTGCCAGGCAATTGGGCTGAGGGTCTATTCTGGGCGCGTGGCCGATCTCCTCGCTCTCGAGCCTAGGACCTTTGCGCGTCCGCTTCCGCTCTGGCGCGTGCGCTTCCACGTCGCGCTGGGGATCTGCTGCTGGCTGCCCGGACCAGCGATCTTGCTCATCGGCTTGCTGGATATCTTGGCGCGGTGGAAGCGCGGCATGTACGACGTCGTGATCCCGGTCCAGGACGAGGCGAGCGCGAGGCGATCGCGTGGCTGACACGCTGCATACCGACCGGCGCGGGCTCGACGCCCTCGCTAGATTGAGGGGGTGAGCGGAATGGACCCGCACGACACGCGGCTGGCGCGCTTGCTCCACCAGCAGGGGCGGCTGCCCCTGGAGCAGATCCAGCGTCTGCTCTTGCAGACCCGGGCCGAGCGGGCGCGCGGTCCCGGGGCGACCCTGGCGGATTCCCTCGTGCAGAGCCAGCTCCTGCAGCCCGGCGAGGTCGAGGCCTGCCTTCGTCAGCTGGGCGCGCTCGAGGCCACCTCCGCGTCGACCTCTGCCTGGAAGGCGGGCGCCGAGGTCGGGCCCTACCTGCTGGAGGCGCAACTCGGGCGAGGCGCCATGGGCAGCGTGTTCCGCGCCCGCCACCAGCTCACCGGGCGCCCCGCCGCGCTCAAGCTGGTCCAGCCCGAGGACAGCGCCTCGCTCGACCGCTTCATGCGCGAGGCCGAGGCCCAGGCCCAGGTCGACGACCACCCCAACCTGCTGCGCGTCTACGAGACGGGCAGCGCGCGTGGCTTCGCCTACCTGGCCATGGAGCTGGCGGAGGGCGGCGACCTCGAGGAGCGGCTGCGCGAACGGCATCGGCTGCCTCCGCGCGAGGCCGCGCAGCTCGTCGCGCAGCTGGCCGACGCGCTGGCCCACGTGCACGAGCGCGGGATCCTGCACCGGGACCTCAAGCCGGCCAACGTGTTCTTCGACGCCGAGGGAGTGGTCAAGCTGGGGGACTTCGGCCTGGCGCGCGGCCCCGGGAGCCAACGCCTGACCCTGACCGGCGACGTGCTCGGGACCCCGGCCTACATGTCGCCGGAGCAGGCCAAGGGGCTGCACAGCGAGGTCGACGCCAAGTCCGACGTGTTCGCGCTGGGGATCGTGCTCTACCGCTGCCTGACTGGAGAGCTGCCCTTCAAGGGCCAAGGCTCGATCGAGATCCTCTCGCGCTTGATCAGCGACGACCCGCAGCCGCCCTGCGCGCTGGTCGAGGGGCTCTCGCCTCGCCTGGAGGCGATCTGCCTGCGCGCCCTGAGCAAAGAGCCCGACAAGCGTCCCAGCGCCCCAGAGCTCGCGCGTGCGCTGCGCGGCTGGGACGGCGCGGGCGAGGTCGCCGGAGCTGGCGCGAGCGAGCGGCGCGGAGTGCCGCTCGCCCTCTTCGTGGTCGGGCTGATCGGCGCCACCCTGCTCGGCCTCGCCGCGGGGGGGCTGCGACCTCGGAGTGACTCTGGCGCCGCTGAGACCCCGCGCGCCAGCGAGGCGCCCGCGAAGCGCGGTGGCTTCGCCGCCGGGGCGCAGGTCGCGCTGGAGCTGCCGACCCCTCCGCCGGAGGTGGAGCCACTTCGCGTCCTCGAGCCCAAGCTCGGGCAAGCCCTGGTGGTCGAGCAGGGCGGCCAGCTCCGCCTGGGCTTCGTGATCGAGCAGAACGAGGGGCGCCACGGGCTTTACTTCTGCGACCGCGACGGGCAGTGGTACGACGCGCCGGCGGGCGGGTTCCTGACCGACGGGTTCGGCGTCGGCGCCCGGGTCCGCTACGGACTGGAGGAGGGCGTGATCCTGCGCCGCCACGGCCCCATGGCGCTGATCCACTTCAAGACGGCCGAGCGTCGCTGGCGGCTGGTGCCCGAGCTGGAGCTGCTGAAGGGCGGCTGGCGCCCGGTGCGAGCGGAGGAGGAGCAGGCGCCGGTGGTGATCGCCCTCTGGGAGGAAGACGAGACCCTCTATCCAGGGATCGTGGCCGAGCAGCTGGGCGAGCTCGGCTGGGTGTTCTTCCTGGACGGGGACGAGGCCCTGCTTCCGCTGAGCAAGCTCCGCCGCCGTCCGCTGGAGGCCTACGACCGGGTCACAGTCGGCAAGCGGGCCGACAACCAGGTGCTCCGTCGCGCGGGATGGTTCATGGTCCAGCTGCGCCTCTCCGGCAACGACAAGGCGCGCTGGGTCGGCCTGGATCGGATCTCGCTGAAGCTGGAGTGACGCCGCGCTCAGAGCGCGCGGGCGATGACCAGGTAGTCCTCCCCAAAGGTCGCCCGGCCCGAGGCCGCCGCGACCTCGCTGGCGCGCTGCTCGAGCCGGTCGAGGGCGGCTTTCAGCTCCCGCCCCAGGGCGGCGTCCACGCGCCCGATCCGCTCCAGCTTGCGGCGGGCGACGCCCAGCTGGCTGTTGATATGGCTCTCGCCGTAGCGGATCGGGAACACCCGCTCCTCGACCACCGTCAGGCCGGCCCGCTCCAGGTTGCGGCTGACCCAGGCCCGCGGGTATTCGCGGTAGCAGCGGTCGCCGGCGAGCAGAATGCAGGCGTCGCGCAGGCGCTCGAGCTCGAGGATCACCTGGCCCCAGGGCAGGTCGGTCTTGGCGGGCGAGGGCTCGAGGCCCACCACGTAGACCCGCCCGCCCGGCTGGACGTGCGGGCGCAGGCGCGGAAAGAGCTGGTCCTGTCCGAAGGGGTCGAAGGCGTCGAGGGCGCCGAGCAGGTAGTCGGCCAGGACCACGTCGAAGCGCTCGCCCTCGAGCAGGCGCGGGTCCTTCCAGTTGCCGACCACCAGCCGGTCGTCGCGGCGGCGCGTGACCGCGCCGCCGGCCTGGGCGGCCATGCTGGTCGAGGCCGTGATCGCGGTCCAGCGCGGGCAGGCCTTGACCCCCGCGAGCCAGCGCAGCGAGTGCTTGCCCGTGCCCGCGTCGAGGGCGCCCTGGCCCCAGGGGCGGTCCTGGCGCCGCTCGTAGGTCTCGATCGCGGCGAAGATCGCGTCGCCCACTACGCCGTCCTCCGGATCCCGACGTCGACCACCAGCAGCAAGGCCGCCGCCAGCACGCACCACCACCAGGCGTCGCGCGGGCTGGGGGCGCTCCGGCCCTCGACCTGCCACAGCTGGGCGGGCGAGGGGTCGTAGCGGCCGCCGCTGCGCTCGGCCGCGAGCTTCAGGGCCGCCTCGTCGGGGCCGCTGCGGCGGAACTCGGGCGAGTAGGACTCGGTCACGGCCAGGACCTTGGTCCCCAGCAGCTGCTCGCCCTTGCGCTGGGCGAGCATCAGCCGGTGGAAGGCCCCGTAGGCCTCGAGCGGGAACTCCGCCTCGAACACGCCAGGGGCCGTGTGGCGGACCGGGACCGCGCGCGGCTGGCGCTCCTTCTCGGTGCTCAAGAGCAGCTCGGGCTCGACGTCGTCCCGGAACTCGCCCTGCCGACCGCGCACGTCCAGCTGGACGCGCACCCGTCCGTCCTCGATCTGGACCTGGCTCGAGGTGCGCAGGTTCGACTGGCCGCCGGTGGCCATCACGCTGCGGATCAGCTGCGCCCAGAGCTTGCTGAAGCCCTCCCAGGCGATCCAGTCGCCGGCCCAGCGCGCCTTGGCGTCGCTGGTCCAGGCGGCCGCGCGGCCGAGGCCGTAGTTCCACACGGCCAGGATCGGGTCGCCGTATTCGCTCGCCAGGACCTGGGTCGCCGTCCGCTTGGGCTGGGTCGCCACGTAGCCGAGCAGGAAGGGGAAGGACTCGGGGTCGAGCCCCTTGAGCGCGGCGTGCTGCTTGACGAGGCGCGGCATGAAGGGCTCCTCGATCAGCATGCTCTTGGACGCGCGCAGGGTCTCGCGCGTGAAGATCTGCGGGATCGTCGAGAAGTCGCTCGTGAAGTAGCTCTCGCCGCCGCCCCACTCGGCCAGGTTGCTCAGGAGCACCTTGTCGGCGCCCTCGCCGATCCCGACCGTCGAGAGCGTGATCGAGTCGGCGGCGATGTGGCTGACCAGCTCCTCGTAGCCGCTGCCCGTGGTCTGCCCGTCGCTGAGCAGAATGATGTGCTTGAGCTTGGCGCGCGAGTCGAGCAGCGCCTGGTAGGCCTTGTAGAGCCCGGGGTAAATGTTCGTCCCGCCGCCCGGCTCGAGGCGGGCCACGGTCGTCACGATCGCGTCGCGCTCGGTCGCGGGCGTGATCGGGCAGATCCACTCGGCCAGGCTGTCGAAGGCGACCACGCCGAACTCGTCGGTGGCCTTGAGCACCTCGGCCGAGGCGATCGCGGCCTCCTTGGCCAGCTGGATCTTCTCGCCGCCCATGGAGCCCGACTTGTCGATCACGAGCGCCAGGGCCAGGTTCGGCTTCTCGACGTTCTTGCGGATCGGCATCTTGACCGGGAGCGCCTCCTCGATCGGCGTCCGGTAGTAGCCGCCCAGGCCGAAGCTCTTCTCGCCGCCGAGCATGATCAGCCCGCCGCCTAGCTCCTTGACGTAGCGCTTGATCAGCTCCATTTGGCGCCGGTCCATGACCTCGCTCGGCACGTCGGAGAGCACCAGCACGTCGTAGCCGAGCAGGTCGTTCAGCTCGCTGGGCGTGCCCTGGGGCGGGCGCAGTTCGACCTCGATCTCCTCGGCTCGCAGGGCGTCCTCGAGGTAGCGCGCCTCGCGCGGCTCGCGCTCCACGATCAGGACCTTGGGGCGGCCCTCGACCCGGACCGCCCCGCGGGCCACGTTGTTCTCGATCCGCGTGTCCTGCTTGGCGTCGAGGGGGCTGACCACCGCCTCGAACTCGTGGAAGCCCTCGTCGAGCTGGAGGCGCGGCACCGAGAGCACGTTGCGGCCCGCCTTCAGCTCCACCTCGCGCGTCGAGACCTGGAACTTGTTCCGGTAGACGAGCACCCGGGCCTTGGTCGCGGCGCTGGCCTGGACCACGACCTCGAGGTCGAAGGGCGCCTGGACGCGCGCCTCGGCGGGGACGCGCAGCTCCTCGGCGATCAGCTCGGCGGAGGTCGCCTGCGCGCGCAGGGGGAGCGCGTCGAGGGGCACCCCCTCGCGCCGGAGCGCCTCGAGCTCCTGGAGCAGGTCGCCGCGGTTGGCGTTGCCGTCGCTGAGCAAGACCAGCCGCCGGCGCACGCCGCGGGGCAGGGCGCCGCGGGCCAGTCGGCAGGCGGCCGCCGGGTCGGTGGCTTCGACGCCGAGCTCCTCGCGCCAGCGCTCGACGCGGGCCAGGTCGGCCTCCACCTGAGCCAGCTCGCCCTGGGCGGCCGGGTCCAGCTCGCCGCGCTCGAGCGCTTGCTTGCGCTGACGCAGCCGCCCGCGCTCGCTGGCGTGCAGCAGGAGCGGCTTCAGCGCGGCGTCGAGGGTCAGCGCGGCGCGTCGCGGCGGCACGACCAGGCGCGGGCGCTGGGCGAAGAGGATCAGGCCCGCCCGCTGGTCGCGCGAGAGCTCCTTGGTCTGGGCGGCGACCTCGGCGAAGCGCGCCTCGAGGGCCTCGCTGGGGACGCTCTCGGACACGTCGACCAGGAAGAGCAGCACCTGCTCTTGGCTGCGCAGGGTGACCACAGGGCGCGCCAGCGCGAGGGCCAGGAGCGAGAGCGCCAGCGCTCGCGCCACCAGCGCCGCGCGGGCGCGCTCGGCGCTGAGGTCCGCGTAGCTCTTGCGGTGCGGCAGCCAGAGCAGGGGCAGGCCGAGCAGGAGCAGCAGCCAGAGGGGTTGCTCGAGCTGGATCACTCGGTCCACCTCCGGTGGTAGCTGCCCCACTCGAGCGCGTAGACCAGCAGCGCCAGGAGCACCGCCAGGGGCCAGAGCTCGTTGGGGAGCAGGCTGCGCTCGCGCGCGGCGGCGGGCGCCGCGGAGTCACTGGGCGTCGGCGCCACGGCCGACTCGCCGGGGGCGAAGAGGTTGACGCAGGTGGCGTGGACCGCGCCGCTGGGGAGGGTGAAGCCGACCGGGCCCGGGGCCTCGGTCTCGCTGAAGTAGAAGCGCCCCTCGCGCAGGGGGAGCTCCTCGCGGCGCGGCTCGCTGGCCCCCGGCGGGAAGAACTCGACCTGGACCGACTCGCCGGGGAGCGAGCGGAGGGGAGCGATCACCTCGCCCGGGGCGTAGCTGGGGCGCAGGAGCAGGTCCTCGCTCAGCTCGAACCAGGCCAGCGCGTTGCGGAGCAGGATCGGGAAGGCGAGCCGGAAGGGGAAGAGCCGCCCCGTCAGGTCGAAGGAGACGTGGATCACGCGCCGCCCTCCCTGGCTCCAGGCGGCGACCAGGGCCCCCTCGTAGCTGCTGACCAGGGCTTCGGCCTCGGGCTGGAGCTGCAGCGGCGCCGCGGCGGGCAGGGGCAGGTCGCGCCAGTTGAGGTAGCGGTTGAGCACGTGCCCGCGCTCCCAGTCGAACACCGTCGGGCGGGCCTCGAGCTCGCCGAGCTCGGCCGGGGCGCCGGGCGGGAGCGGGGTCGCGACCAGGAACAGGTTGCCGCGCGGGGGCAGCTCCTTGGGCAGCGGCCCCACGCAGAGGGTCACGTCGGCCGCGCGCTCGGCGGCCGGCAGCGCCTCGTACTCGGCCCGGGTCAGGGCCTGCGAGCTCGGGTCCACGACCTCTTGCATGGCCTCGAAGGCGAGGCGGAAGGGGAGGAGCTGCGCCTCGCGCTCGCACACGAGCAGGACCTTGCGCAGGCGGGCCGGGCGGACGATCGCGTAGGCCACGTCGTCGCTCGCGAGCGCGTCGGGCTGGCCGCCTTCGTGCGCGAGGGCCAGGCGCAGCGTGCCGCCCTCGGGGAGGGTCAGCTGAAAGCGTTCGCTCAGCTCCTGGCCCGGAGCGAGGGTCCGCGGCAGCACGCGCTTGACCTCGCCGTCGACCGAGAGCTCGAGGCGCAGGGTCCGCTGCTCGGGGCCGAAGTTGCGCAGCACCGCCAGCACGTAGTCGGTCCCGAGCGAGGTGTTCTTGCGCGCGGCGAAGCGGGTGATCCCGACGTTGGCCGCGGTCTCGCCCAGGCAGCGCAGCTCGAACTCCGGCTCCTTCTGCTTCGGCTCCTGCTTGGCCGGCTCCTCCTGCTCCGCAGCGCCCTCCTGCGCGCGGGGCGCAGAGGCCTCCCAGGCCTGGGCGACCTCGCCCGCGCTCCCGTCGCTGAGCACCAGCAGGCGCGGGTTGGGCTGGTCGGCCAGGACCTGGCGCGCGAAGGCCAGCGCCCGCGCGGGCGCCAGCGCGCGCTGGGTCGGGGCCGCGCCCTCGAGCGCCTCGCGCAGGCGGAGCCCGCTCCGCTCGAAGGGGCTGAGCACCTCGACCCGGTCCGAGACCGTGACGAGCATCAGCTGGTCCTCGCCCCGGCGCGCGGCGACCTCGCGCCGCTCCTCGGCCAGGGCCAGCTCGAAGCGCGTCTGGCCGCTCTCCTCGCGGACCTGCATCGAGGCCGAGGCGTCCAGCAGCACCAGCGTCTGGCGCGACTCACGCTCGCGGGCCTCGCGGCTGGGCTCGAGCAGCGCCGCCACCAGCAGCCCCAGGATCAGGAGCTGGACCAGGAGCGAGACCCAGCGCTTGAGCCGCTCGAAGAGCGAGCGGGCGCGGCTCTCGACGAGCAGGTCCTCCCACAGGCGCAGGTAGCCGACGGTCACCGCGCGCCGCTTGACCCGGATCAGGTAGAGCGCGACCAGGGGCAGCGCGAGCAGGCCCGCCGCCAGGAAGGCGGGGGAGGCGAAGCTCAGCGCCAGCAGGGCGGCGGTCACGAGACCAGCCCCCCGCGGCGGAGGATCGTGAGCACCAGCTCGTCGAACTCGACCTCGGTCGGGGCCCGCGAGTAGCCGTACTCGTTCTGAATGCAGAAGCGCTCGACGCTCGTGAACAGGGCCTCGTAGGCCTCGCGGTAGCGGGCGCGCAGCTCGTCGGTCACGTTGACCTCGCGCGCCTGCCCCGTCTCGGCGTCGACCAGACGCAGGTCCCCGCGCACCGGCGGCTCGCGCTCGAGGGGGTCGCTGAGCTGGAGCACGTAGACCTCGTGCTTGGCGTAGCGCAGGCTCTTGAGCCCGCCGCGGAAGCCGTCGAGGTCGAAGCAGTCGCTGAGCACGACCACCACGCCGCGCCGGCGCTCGCGCTTGACGAACTCGGTCAGGGCCGCGGCCAGGTCGGTCTCGCCGCCCGCCCGCTCGCGCCACTCGCGCAGCGTGTCGAAGAGCGAGTGGATCTGGGCGCGCCCCTTGAGCCGCCAGCGCCCCTCGCCCAGGCGCGAGGAGAAGGGGATCAGGTTGACGGCGTCCATGTTGGAGAGGCCGATATAGCTCAGCGCCGCCGCGACCTGCAGCGCGTAGACCAGCTTGGTCGTGGGCCCCTCTCCGGGCGAGAAGCGCATCGAGGCCGAGTCGTCGACCAGCACGCTGAGGTGGAGGTTCTCCTCCTCGCGGTAGAGCTTCAAGAACAGCTCCTCGAGCCGGCCGAAGAGGTGCCAGTCGACGTGGCGAATGTCGTCGCCCGGCACGTAGGCGCGGTGGTCGGCGAACTCGGCGCTGATCCCCTTGCGAATGCTCTTGCGGTCCGCGCGCAGCGACCCCTGCAGGATCTTGCGCGCGACCACGTTGAGCACCTCGAGCCGCCGCAGGAACTCGGCGTCGAAGGCGAGGGGATCTGCCAGGGCGCTCACGCGCTCAGCTCTTGACGAGGGCGGCTTCGTCGACGCTGGCCAGGACCTCGTCGAGCAGGTCGTCGCTCTGCTTGCCCTCGGCCTCGCCCTCGAAGTTGAGGATCACCCGGTGCCGCAGGGCGGGCTTGAGCACCTCGCGCACGTCCTCGCAGCTCAGGTGCACCCGCCCGTCGACCAGCGCGCGCACCTTGCCGGCGAGGATCAGGGTCAGGATCCCCCGCGGGCTGGTGCCGAACTTGACGTAGCGGCGCACGCTCTCGGGCGCGTGCTCGCTGTCGGGGTGCGTCGCCTTGGCCAAGCGGACCGCGTAGCGCTTGACGTGCTCGGCCACGGCCACCGCGCGCACGGTGGCCCGCATGGCCTCGATCCGCTCGGGGCGCAGCACGGGCTCGATCTCGATCGTTCGCCGCGAGGTCGTGCGGTCGATCACCTCGAGCAGGTCGTCCTCGTCGAGGTAGCCGACCATCAGCTTGAACAGGAAGCGGTCGACCTGCGCCTCGGGCAGGGGGTAGGTCCCCTCCATGTCGATCGGGTTCTGGGTCCCGAGCACGAAGAAGGGCTCCTCGAGCCGGTGCGTCGTCCCGCCGACCGTCACGCTGTGCTCCTGCATCGCCTCCAGCAGCGCGGCCTGGGTCTTGGGCGTGGCGCGGTTGATCTCGTCGGCGAGGACGACGTTGGCGAACACGGGTCCCTTCTGGAAGCGGAACTCCTTGGCCCCGTCGTCGCCCAGCACGAGCACCTGGGTCCCGACGATATCGGCGGGCATCAGGTCGGGGCTGAACTGGACCCGCGAGAAGGCGACGTCCAGCGCGCGCGAGAGGGTCCGCACCAGCAGGGTCTTGCCCAGCCCCGGCACGCCCTCGAGCAAGGCGTGCCCGCCCGCGAACAGGCAGGTCAGCACCCGCTCCACGATCGTGGAGTAGCCGACCACCTCCTTGCCGATCTCGTCCCGCAAGCGAACGAAGTCCTCCTGAAAGGCCTTCACTTCGGCGGGGCTCGGCCCGCTCTCCGCGTCCGTCATAGGGTCCTCACGATTGAATGAACCAAGACCAGGGGCTACTCGCGGCCCTGGGGCGGAGCCTCCGCAGGGGATCCCGACTCGGACTCCGCGTCCGGCTGGAGCCCCTCGAAGTAGCGCCGCAGATAGCCGCGATCCCCCGCCGGCACGTCCTGCCGCTGGATCGTGTCCTCGGCCGCGCGCTTGCTCGCCTCGATCACCTTCTTGGCCTCGACGCCCGAGCGGCTGCCGTCGTTGGCGACCTGGGTCTGGGTGAAGGCGCTCTGACCCTTGGTCTCGCGCACCTTGAGCTTGCGCTCCTCGCGCTGACCTTCGCTGCGGCGCGCCTCCTTGCCCAGCCACTCGTCGGTCGTCCCACGACCCGCCTTGTTGTTCGGCCGCACCAGGCGCCGCTTGACCTTGCGGATCTTCCCCTGCTGCTGGCCCTGGCCTGGCGGACGCAGCTTGCCGAGGCGCTTGAACTCGCCCTCGATCACCTCGGGGTCGTCGAGCTCGCCCAGCTCGCCCTCGACCTGCTGGAGGAAGTCGAGCACACCCGCGTTGCCGTCCATGTGGCGGCGCAGCGCCATCAGCCGGAGCAGCTTGGCCTCGACGTCCTGGAGCTTCTTCAGCTCCTCCTCGAGCTTCTTCAGCTCCTCGAGGCCCTTCTTGCCCTTCTCCTTGGCCTTGCGGATCTTCTCCTGCAGGTCCGCGATCATCTTCTTGATCCGGTTGGCCGCGGCCTGGTAGTTGCCGCGGTGCACGTCGTCGACGAGCTGCTTGTCCTTCTGGCGCGGCTTGAAGTTCTTGACCCGCCGCTTGAGCCGCTCCTGCTCGAGCTTCAGCTGCTCCTGCTCCTTCTTCAGCTCGTCGAGGAGCTCGGCGAACTTGGCCAGGGCGTCCTTCTTGCTCAGCGGCTTGCGCGTCAGGTCCTCAGCCAGCTCCTCGAGCCGGCGGCGGCGCTCCTGCTGCCCAGGGGTCGCCTCACCGCCCTCTTCCCGCGAGGCGAAGCGGCGGATCCGCTCGGCCTGGCCGGCGAGGGCCTCAGCCAGGGCCGGGTCGCGCGCGACGGCCTCCTGGGCCACGCCGGGGAGGATCAACGCGGCCAGCAGGATCAAGAGCGGCAGCGGCAGGAGCTTGCCCTCCCGGGGGACTCGCAGCGGGTAGAGCGCCTCGGGCTGGAAGGTCTCGAGCGCCGGGAGGGTCGAGCGCAGCACGGCCTCGCGGGGGTCCCCTCGCGCGATCAGGTCCAGCGAGGTGCTCAGGCGGTCCTTGAGGCCGAGGCGGTCGTCGTAGGCCTTGGCGAGGGCCAGGTCGCTGGGGACCCGGAGCTGAGCCCAGAGGGCGGTCCCGACCACCAAGCCGGAGACGAGCAGCGCGAGCGCGACGGGCGTCAGGGGTCCCGGCGCCAGGGCCAGGGGCAGGGCGGCGAAGCAGCCCCAGAAGCCCGCCCGCAGGAGCCCGTGGGCGAAGGCCGTCCAGTAGGCGCGCTCGCGCAGCTGGCGGAGCGCGCCCAGGATCTGGAGCTGCGGATCAAGCTCGGTGGGGGCGTCGGCCATGCTCGGTTCCTGGTCGCGAGGCGAGGGGCGCAGTCTATCACTCCCGGCCCGGCCGCTTCGCTCTATCCCTCTGTGGGCGACGCGATCGGCCGCCTGAGGCCTAGGCTAGACTTGGCCAATGCTCGCCAGCCGCCCCAAATGGCAGACGGATGAAGTGGCGCTGTGGATCGGCCTTCTGGTCCTGTGGCTCAGCTTCATCTACAACTCGACGAGTCGCCTGGCGTGGGTCTGCGAGGCGGCCCTGGCCCTGGGCTTCTGCGCCTGGGCAGCCTGGCGCGCGCGGCGAGATCCCCAACCTTGGCGCGGTCCCCAGGCTCTCGTGGCGGGCTTGCAGTTCACGCTGCTTGGCTTCGCGGCGGGGCTGATGGTCTACGCGCGGGTCTCGGACTTCCCAGGCATGATCCTGCGCGGAAACATGGCCACCTACCACGCGCCCGTCTATGGGCGGGGCGCCTTGGCGAGCCTCGGCGGGGGTCTGGCTGTCCTCTTCTGCGGCTCTTGCCTGGTCGCGCTGATCGTGCGCGACGCCGCGGAGAGTCGTCGGCTGAGCGCACTCGTGGCGGCGCTCCACCTCTCGATCCTGGGCTCCCTCTTCGCCGCTCGCTTCGAGTTCGGTGATCTGGGCTCGCTCCGCGGCACATCCCTGTTCCGTTTCCGAGAGCTCGCTGAGCACTTCGACCACCCGCTTGGCCTGTTGCGGAACTACGTAGGGGCGATCCCCGACTTGCCCACCGCCGCCGCGCACTATCCACCGGGCCTTCCCTTCCTGTATCGGCTCTCGCTCGACCTCGGCGCCGAGTGGCTGCCCTTGGCGCTGATATGGGGCTGCGCGGTCGTGATGATCTTGCCGCTGTGGGGCCTCCTGAAGCGGCTGGGCAGCGCGCCCGACTCGCTCGCGGTTCACGCGTTGCTCGTCGCCAGCATGTGCTGCCTCGCGCTCCCCTCGACTGCCGCCACCACGATTCAAGGGCTGCTGGCGTGCACCTGCCTGTGGCTCCTCGCTCGCGTGCTGAGCGGGCCGGGGGGCGGCTGGTGGGAGTCGCTCGCGATCGGCGCGCTGATGGTCCTGTTCAGCTTCCTGTCGTTGACCGTGGTGTTCTTCGGGCTCCAGCTGGCCTTGATTTCGCTGCTCGCCTGGCGCTGGGGGGGAACCGAGCTGCGGCGCGTGGTCCGTGTCGCCTTCCTCTCGCTCGGCTGTTACGGCTCGATCTTGCTCGTCATCCAGCTCACGACGGGCTTCGACCTGTTCGCCTGCGCACGCGCCACGACCGCGTCCCACAGCGCCAGCCGCGCGCAGTGGCTCACGAGCTGGAGTTGGCTCTACTACGTGGTGGTCTCGAGCGGAAACCTGCTCTCTTTTGCGGTGGGGTGCGGGTTGCCCCTCAGCGCGGTTGCGCTGCTGGGGCTGCGCCGCTTGCCCTCCCTCGCACCCATGCCTCGCGCCTTCGCGTGGGGCGGCGTGGGTAGCCTGGTGATCGCTTGCTGGGCCACCCCCTTCCACCTCGAGCTGGAGCGGATCTTCACCTTCTTTCTGCCCGCGATGTTCGTCGTGGGCTCGGCTCAACTCGAGGCGTGGCGAGGAGACGATCGGTTGGACCGAAAGGTGGCCGCGGTGGCGCTGGTGTTCGCGCTCGGGCAGGTGCTCGTCTTTCAGCACTGGCTGTGAGCCCTGCTGGCCGCTAGCGGTTGCCGGCGCCCGTCGCCTGGCTGGCCTGGCTGGCCTGGCCCACGGGCCCCGTGCCCGTCGCCTCCGACGAACCAGCCGGGAGCACGCGCAGGGCGCGGGCCTGGGCGTAGGCCTGGTAGCCCTCGGCGTAGTAGGGGTAGATCGAGGAGGGGCCGGCGCGGTAGCGGCCCTGCTCGACCCCGATCACGGGGACCGTCAAGCTGCCCCCGCTGGGGCCGCGCTCGAAGTAGAGCACCAGCGTGCCGTGGTCGACCTCGTGGTGGCTGACGCCGGCCCCCGCCAAGGAGAGCTTCTGCTCGTCGATCTTCATCCCGCCGGGGAGCTCGATCCGCGCCACGACCTGCCCCTGAGGCAGCTTGGTCCCGGGGCGGCGCTCGATCCGCACCCGGGCCTCGGCCTCGCCGCCGACGTCGATCAGGGCCGGGCTGTCGACCAGGAGGCGATAGGGCGCCTTCGCCGAGGAGCGGGCCTGGGCGGCGCGATAGGTGCAGCTGATCGAGTAGGGGACCTCGACCTCGCTCCGGAAGGCGAGGGTCATGCTGAGCGACTTGCCCGGCTCCGCGCTCGGGACCGCCGAGCTCAGCTCGAGCGGTCGGTGGCGCGTGGCGGCCACGGCCCCCTTCTGCTTCTTGATCCCGCGGCTGTTGAAGGTCACCGCGAAGGCCTGCGGCTTCTTGGGGACGTAGTCGGCGAGGGCGCGCACGGCCTGGACCGTGGCCTGGGTGCCATACCACCCGCCGCCGGAGTGGCGGCGCGAGAGCAAGTAGTCGCGGCACTTGCGCGCCGCGGCCACGCGCTGGCCTTCCTGGAAGGCGGCGCACATCAGGCCGGCCGTCTCGACCTGGAGCTGCAAGCCGACGCTGCCCATGATCCCCTGCTCTCCGCCGTCCCCTCCCTCGCGATCGATCATGCGCACGAAGCTGCGCTCGAGGGCCGCCAGCGCCTGCTCGCGCTGCTTGGCGGGGACCCGCTCGCCGAGGGCCAGCAGCACGTTGGTCTGGAGCGCCTGCTGGTAGTGGCCCTTGGCGCGCAGCTCGGTGGCCCGCTTCAGCTCCTTCCAGGGGAGGTCGGCCTCAGCCAGAGCCAGGGCCGTGAACAGGTGCTCCTCGCGGCCGAGCTTCTTGCCCTTGCGGCCCTGGGCGTCGATCCAGTCCAGCGCGCGCTGGAGCTCGACGCGCCCCTTGCCGGGGAAGATCCGCGAGTAGTGGGCCAGCTGGGCCACGGCCATGGCCGTGTAGCGCAGCTCCTGGTCCTTCTCGTTGGCGTCCGTCGCCTGCCAGAGCGAGAACCCGCCCTCTTCGTGCTGGAAGGTCTTGATCCGCTCGAAGCCCGCTGTCGCGAGCCCGTAGGCGCGCTCGAGCAGCGCGGCGTCGGCGCCCTGCTCGAGCAGGGCCGAGAGGACCATGAGGTTGGGGTAGTTGCTCGAGGTCGTCTGCTCGAAGCAGCCGTGGGGCGTGCGCAGGAGCGAGTCCAGCCCCTCGACCGCGCTCCCGAGCCCGCTCGGGGAGACAGTGCTGCGGGCGACCACCGAGCCCGGCACGGCGTCGCGCGGGATCGTGAGGTGGGTCGCGACGCCGCTCTTGGACTGGCCGCTGGTGGAGATGCTCAGCACCGGCTGGGGCGAGCTGACCACCAGGGGGCGGCGGTGGGTCTCGACGAAGGCCCCGCGGACCACGACCAGGCGGGCCTCGGTCAGCTCGGCCTCGGCCACGGCCTCGACGCGGAACTTGGTCCGGGCCCCGTGGCGGCGGGGGTCCTTCTCCACCCGGACCCGGTCCAGCGAGCGCAGGCAGGGCGGCAGCTCGAGGGTCAGCGAGTAGGGCAGCTGGCGGCCGTCGCGGGGCTCGACCTCGACCCAGAGCTCGACCTGGTCCCCGAGGCGCAGCCGCTCGGGCAGCTCGAAGCGGGTCGCGACCTCGCTCTGGACCTCGATCGAGGCCCGGGCCGCCGCGCCGGCGTCGCCGATCGTGCCCTGGGCTTCGATCGCCAGCGGGGCGACCTCGTGGCCGATCGGGAAGCGGACCGTGGCGCGGCCCTCAGCGTCGGTGCGGACCTGGGCCGACCAGAAGCGGGTGTCGCGGTCGTCGACCTGCTTCCAGCCCACGCGCTGGTCCTGCGGCGCGCCCTTGTCCAGCTCGCCGAAGCCGGGGGTCGGGCGCCGCTTGCCCTTGGGCAGGCGGCGCACGACGCGCGGCTCGGTCGCCTCGCGCAGGGGCGCCGAGCGGACGAAGGGCGCCCGCAGCAGGAGCCGGTCGAGCCCCGTCAGGCGCCGCTTGGTCATGTCGCGCTCGGGCAGCTGCACCGGCGGGCGAGGCTGCATGTGGGGCACCTCGAGGCGGCCCACCTCGCGGGCCGGCGGGCGCCGCTTCTTGGCCTTGCCGACGAGGGCCACGCCCTCGGGAGGGAAGGCGTAGCCGCCGCGCACGAGCAGGTAGGCGTGCAGGCGGGCGCGGGTCGCGGGGTCCTGGGCGAAGAGGTCGGCCCCGGCGCGGACCAGCCCGTCGTGGACGTAGGGCTGGAGCAGGGCGCGGGAGGCGAGCCCGGGGATCGGGGCGATCCGCTCGGGGCCGGACGCGCCGTGGAACACCGAGAGGGCGAGGTCCGCCGCCATGGGGGCGCCGTTGAAGCGGGTCTCGACGTCGATCACGGCCTCGCGCCCGGGCAGGAGCACCTGGTCCTCGCGCGGGGTCAGGCGGACCTCGAAGGGCCAGTCCTGGCCGAAGAGCAGCGGCGCCTTGAGCAGGGCCCGGTCCTTGCGCTCGACCAGGAGGTGGCGCACGCGCAGCAGCTTGGACTGCGACCAGGTCGCCTTCCCCTTGTGGAGGGTCTTGCGCTCGGAGTAGCCGTCCACGGTCGCGAGGGCCAGCTCGACCCCCTTGAGCGACTCGCCCTCGCGGGCGCGGACCTCGACCTCGGCGTTCCCCTTCCGGTCGCGGGTGATCCGCAGCGAGTAGGGGTGGCCGGTGTCCTGGGGGAGCGCGAAGCGCGCCTCGAGCTGGGGGCGAGTCACCAGCAGCTCGTAGGAGCGCTCCTTGGCGTAGGGCACGTCGATCAGGGCGTGGCCGTAGCGGTCGCTCTGCCAGACCCCGACCGAGGCGCCCCGGTCATCGACGATCCGCCCCTCGGCCGCGGTCGGCTGACCGTCGAGGTCGCGCACCAGGAGCGCGAGGCGCTGCGGGTGGCCGGTCACGATCGCGCCGCCCTCGGGGAAGGCGTCGATCCGGCCGACCGAGGCCGAGACGTGGATCGGGGCGGCCACGGCGGCCAGGTCGCGCTTGTGCTTCAGGCCCACGGCGAGGTGCCCGCTGGTCTGGGCCTCCTTGGGGACGAGGAAGCGGAGCGTGACCCAGCCCTCGCGGTCGGTCTCCTGGCCTTCCTCCTCGATCACGAGCGGGCCGAAGTCGGCCCGCAGCCGCGGTCGGACGCCCCGGATCGGGCGCCCGCGCCGGTCGAGGGCCCGCAGGGTGGCCGTGACCGCCTCCCCGGGCTGGTAGACCTCGCCGAGCACCTTCAGGCGCAGGCGCAGCGAGGGCAGCTCGGTGTCGTAGAGCTCGAGCGGGAGGCTATGCAGCAGGCGCCCCTGGGGCCCGCGCGCCTCCAGCTGGCAGGCGCCGCCGGCCCACTGGGGGTCGAGCAGGACCTTCCAGGCGGGCGCCGCGGCGCGCTGGAGCGTGGTCTCGCCCAGGACGGCTCCGCCGCGGACGAGGCGCAGCTGGAGCGGGAAGGCCCGCTCGGGGGCGTCCCCGAGGTGGACCCGGGCCCGGAGCGTGTCGCCCAGCCGATAGCGCCCCTTGTCCGTTTGGACGTGGACGAAGGGCAGGGTTTGGGCGTGAGCGGCCGTCGCCAGGGCAGCGACGACGACCGGGAGGAGGGCCGTCTGATTCATGGGGGAAGCCTCGTGCTACGCCCTATACACGCGGGTGGGCCGGGGAGGTTCCCTGGGAATTGGAGGCGGGGCCGGGGCCGGCGCCGGGGCCAGGGCCAGGGCCGGGGCCGGGGCCGGAAGACGGGGCCGGGGCCGGAAGACGGGGCCGGGACCGGGGAGCCGGGGCTGGGAGCCGGGGCCTGGGCCGGGGCCTGGGACCGGAGCCTGGGACCGGAGCCTGGGACCGGAGCCTGGGACCGGGAGCGGGAGACTTCTTGCCACCCTCCTCCCAAGCCCCTAACGTCCGGGCTCGTCCACAGGAGGCCGAATGCGCGCCCTAGCCCCCTCGCTCGCCCTGCTGCTCCTGGCGGCTCCTCTCGCGTCGGCGCAAGAGCCCCAGATCCACCACACGCGCCTGAAGAACGGGCTCGACGTGCTGATCGTGGAGAAGCACAACGCGCCGCTGGTCACGGTCGAGGTCGCGGTCAAGACGGGGAGCTTCACCGAGACGCCGGACACCAACGGGCTGAGCCACCTCTACGAGCACATGTTCTTCAAGGGGAACGCGGCCCTGCCGACCCAGGACCGCTACATGGCCCGGGTACGTGAGCTGGGGATCTCCTTCAACGGGACGACCTCCACCGAGCGGGTGAACTACTTCTTCACCTTGCCCTCGCGCAACTTCGCGGCCGGCATGCACTTCATGGCCGACGCGCTCTTGCGGCCGCTGTTCAACATGGACGAGCTGCGCGCCGAGCGGAAGGTCGTGATCGGCGAATACGACCGCAACGAGGCCACCCCGACGCACTTCCTCCGCCGCGGCCTGCGCGAGCAGCTCTACGGGGACCAGGCCTACCGCAAGAACCCCCTCGGGGAGCGAAAGGTGATCCTGAGCGCGACCCAGGAGACGATGCACCGCTTCCGCGAGCGCTTCTACGTGCCCAACAACAGCTGCCTGTTGATCGTGGGCGACGTGAACCTGACCGAGGCCCGGGTGTTGGCCGAGCGCCTCTTCGGCCCGCGGCGCTGGAAGGCCGGGCCCGACCCGCACCGGGTGCCGCGCGAGCCGCTGCCGCGCCTGGCCGAGACCAAGGCCTTCGTGACCGTGCAGGACACGCCCCTGGTGGTGCTCGGCGCGCGCTGGCCGGGGCCCGACGTGGGCCGCGACGAGCGGGCGACCTTCGTGGCCGACGTGTGGGGGACCCTGCTCTCGCTCCCGCACGGGCGCTTCCAGCGCACCTTCCGCGACGGGGCCCTCGCCGACCGCGTCCGCTTCGGCTACTACACCCAGCGCGAGGGCGGCGAGCTCGACTTCACCGGCGTCGTCCGCGAGGGCAAGGTGTTCCAGGTCCGCGACACGCTCCTGGCCGAGATCGCGGCCATGGCCGAGGCCGGCTACTGGAGCGAGGCCGACCTCGAGCTGGCCAAGCGAAGCCTGCGGATCTCGCGCGCCTACGAGGCCGAGAGCGGCGCCGACCTGGCCCACACCCTCTCGTTCTGGTGGGCGAGCTCGAGCCTCGACTACTACCGGCGCTACCTGAAGGAGACGGCCTCGGTCACCCTGGACGACCTGCGCACCTTCGTGCGCAACTACCTCGTCGGGCGACCGATGGTGCTCGGCGCCCTGGTCAACGAGGCCAACCGGACCAAGCTCGAGCTGAGCCCCGAGAGCCTGGCCCCGCAGGCGGCCAGCAGCGCGGACGCGGCCGCCAGCCTGGTGGAGTCCTTCCGCCTGGCCAACGGCGTGCGCGTGCTCTTCCGCCGCGAGCCCGGGGCGGCGGTCAGCGCGCTCCAGCTCTGCTTCGACGGGGGCAGCCTCGACCTGAAGCCCGAGCACCAGGGGGTCGACCAGCTGCTCTTGAGCGCGCTCCTCGACGGCTCGACCCGGACGCCCCGCGACAAGCTGCAGGCCAAGCTGGTGGCCCTCGGCGCGCGCACCTCGCGCGACGTCAACTACGACTACGCGCGCCTCTCGCTGGCCGCGCCGCGGGAGGGCTTCTTCTCCGCGCTCCAGCTCGTGAGCGAGTGCCTGCGCCAGCCGGCGCTGGACCCCGACCACGTGGCCCAGCGCCGCAGCCAAATGCTGACCAGCCTCGGCTCGGAGCAAGCCGACCCCGACCGCTTCGTGTCCCGGATCTGCAACCAGGGCTTCTTCGCCGGGCACCCCTACCGGCTGCGGCCAGACGGCACGAGCGAGACCGTCCCCCAGCTGAGCCCCGAGCTGCTGCGCGCGCGGCTGAAGCAGCTCCTGGTCTCGGGGCGGGTGCTGGTGGTCGTCGTCGGCGACCACGAGAGCAAGGGCGTCCGCCAGCAGCTGGGCCAGTCCCTCGGCTTCATTCCGCCGGGCAAGTGGGAGCGGCCCAAGCTGCCGGCCTATGAGCCGCAGCGCCGGCTGGTGCTGGACACGCGCCAGCTGCCGACCAACTACGTGCTGGCCAAGTGCGCCGCGCCGGCGCCGGGGCAGGCCGACTACCCCGCCGCGCGCCTGGCCCTCGACATCCTGCGCAAGCGGATGTGGAGCGAGCTGCGGACCAAGCACGGCCTGACCTACGCGGCCGCGGCCGGCGCCTCGAGCTACCGGGCCAACTACGGGTATATCTACGTGACGACCACCCAGCCCAGCAAGGCGATCGAGCTGACCTACGCGCAGATCCGCGACCTGCAGACCCGCCTCGTCGAGCCGGGCGAGCTCGCGGGGGTGATCGCCCAGGCCGAGACCCGCGCCTACGGCGAGAGCGAGAGCGCGCTCAGCCACGCCGAAGGGCTGGCCCACGCCGAGCTCGTCGGGGGCAGCTGGCGCGGTCACTACGAGCTGCCGGTCGAGCTGAGCCGCGTTCGCCCCCAGGACGTCCAGAAGGCGGCGCGGACCTACCTGCAGCGCTTCCACTTCGGGGTGATCGGGCCAGCCCAGCTCAGCCCGGCGGACGTGCGCTTCAGCGACGGTCGGGAGTGACTCGAGGCGTGGGAGCGAGGATCCTCCGCGCGCTCCGCGCGAAGGCGTCGTCTCCGCGGGCGAGGTCCTCGAAGAGCGCGCGGGCGCGCGCCTGCTCTTCCGCGTCACCGCGACCCAGTACGCGCGCCAGCCCGAAGCGCGCGCGACGGCTCTCGAACTGCAGGGGCTCGACCAGACCCCGCGACTCGGCCAGGCGGCCGGTCTCGAGCGCAGCCGAGGCCAGGTCGCAGGCGCTGTCGGTGGTCGGGCGCAGTTGGTGCGCGCGCGAGAGGTCCAGATAGGCCTTCTCGAAGCGCCGCAGCAGGAGGAGGCAGCCTGCTCGCATGGTGAGCGCATCGACGTCTTCGGGGTGCTGCTCCAGGTGCATCCCGGCCAGCGCGACGCCGCGCTCGAGGTGGGCCGCTCGCTCTCGCTCGCCCAGGCCTTCGGCCTTGGCCAAGGAGCGGTGGGCCACGCCGAGGTAGAGCGCGGAGCGTTCGTAGGGGCGACCCCCGTTGAGCCGCAGCACCTCATCGAGCTCCTTGCGGGCGGCCTCGTACTCCCGGCGGCGCAGGAGCACTTCGCCGCGGAGGTAGTGCCCCAGGAGCTCCTCCGGGTAGAGCGGGACGAGTCGGCGCAGCTGCGGCCAGGCCAGATCGCGGACTTTTCGCAGGAGGTCCGCGTTGCCCTCGGCCTCGAGGAGGGCCTCCTGGCTCAAGGTGAGGAAGGAGCGGTAGCGCTCGAGGCCCCTCGACCGGTCACGGGTCGCGAGGAGGGCGGCCGCGTGGGCCAGGGACAGGTAGTGGTCGGGCTCCAGCTCGAGCACCCGCTCGAAGCCCTGCAGCGCGGGCTCTTCCTCGCCGCATTCCAGGCACGCGCGCGCGTGCAGGAAGTGGGCGACCGCGTCTCGCGGGCGCGCGGGCAGCGTCTTCTGCAGTTGGCGGCGGGCCTGCTCGAACTCGCCCATGTGGAGGTGCGCGCGCGCGACCTGCACGACGACCTCTGAGTCCTCCGAGGCGCGGGACTGGGCGTCCTTGGCCAGGCGGCGCGCGAGCTTCCACTCCTTCTTCAGCGCGTGGAGGAGCGCTCGCAGGGCCAGCGCGAGCGGGTAGTCCGGGGCCGCCCGCAGCGCCTCGTCCAGCTGCTCCCGGGCGGCCTCTAGCTCGGCCCGCTCGAGCCGGGCCCAGCCGGCCAAGGTCAGGGCCTCGGCTCGATGCGGGCCCCGCTCGAGGGCGCGCTGGGCCGAAGCCAGCACACTTTCCCAGTCGGATCTCCTGGCGGCGGCGCGGGCAGCCTCGAGCTCGGGCGGTGGGGAGGGGAGCGCGGACCCGCGCGCGGAGGGGGTTGGCGAGTGCTGGGGGGGCGGGGCTCCGTGCGGGAGGCTGGAGGCCCCCAAGGCAGCGGCCCCCAGCGCCAGGGCGGCGCAGGCCACCGCGAGGGCGGCGCCGCGCGCCAGCCGGGGACGGGTGAGCGCGTCGCGCCAGGTGTTGAGCGCCGCGCTCACCTCGTCGGCGTCGGCGTAGCGCTCAGCGGGGTCCTTGGCCAGGCAGCGGCAGCAGATCGCGGCCAGGGCTTCGGGAACCTCCGCCGCGAGGGGCGGGACGGGGTCGTTGACCACGGCCGCCAGAGTCGCCAGGAGGGAGGCCCGGCGAAAGGGCGGCCCTCCGCTGAGGGAGGCGTAGAGGAGCGAGCCCAGCCCGTAGACGTCGCTGCGCTCGTCGGCTCGCTCGCCGCGGGCCTGCTCGGGGGACATGTAGCCGGGCGTCCCGAGCACGGTCCCGGTCGCGGTCAGGGTCTCGTCACGCAGCCGGCGCGCGAGGCCGAAGTCGGCCAACAGCGAGCGCCCGTCGCCGGCGAAGAGCACGTTGGCGGGCTTCAGGTCGCGGTGCAGCGCGCCGCTGCGGTGGGCCGCGGCGAGCCCGCTCGCGACCTCGGCCACGACTCGGGCCGCCTCGCCTGGGTCGAGCGCCTGCTCCCGCAGCCGGCCCGCGAGGCTGCCGCCCTCGGCCAGCTCGGTGACCAGGAAGGGGCGGCCGCGGTCCTGGCCGAGGTCGAGGACCCGGAGCACGTGGGGGTGGTCGAGGGAGCGGGTCGTCTCGATCTCGCGCTGGAAGCGGAGGCGCTCCTCGGGGTCCGAGAGGGCGAGCAGCAGCTTGAGCGCGACGCTTCGGCCCGAGCGGGGGTCGCGCGCCCGGTAGACGACGCCCATGCCGCCCCGGCCGAGCTCGTCGAGCACCTCGTAGCCGCCGATCGATTCCACGCACCCAGTCTCAGAGCTGAGCGAGCTCAGCGCTACCTCGCTGGGCTGGTGAGCTCAGCGGGGGTAGCGCTGCAGCTCGCGCTCGAGCGCTTGGCGCTCGCTCGGAGGCAGCGGGAGGCCGACGAGCTCCTCCAGGACCGCGCGCGCTTGGGGCTGCCGGCCGAGCTCGGCGAGGGCCTGGGCCTGGAACGCGCGGGGGCTGACCAGGCGGGGGCGGATCCGGGTGGCGGCGCGCGCGGCGGCGAGGGCCTCCTCCCGGCGACCCAGCGCGAGGAGCGCGCGGGTCAGGTCGATCTGGCCCTTGAAGTAGCCCGGGACCAGGCGGACCGAGGCCTCGAGGTCTCGCGCTGCGCCCTCCAGGTCGCCCGCCAGCAGGCTCAGGCGGCCCCGCCGGTGGAGGGCCTGGAAGTCCCGCGGCGCTCGCTCGAGGTGTCCGCTGACCAGCTTCGCTGCGCGAGTCAGCTCCGCGTCCCGCTTGGGCCCGGGCGCCATGCTGCGGGCGTAGTGTTCGCAGGCCTGGGCCAGCAGGACCTCGTAGCCCTCTGGACGCTCGGGGCGGTCGAGGAGGAGCAGCAAGCTGTCGCGGGCCTCGCGGAAGCGCTGGAGCTCGATCAGGGCGGTAGCGCGCAGGAGGAAGGCGCGCAGATCGTTGGGGTTCCGCTTCAGGTGCTCCTCGAAGGCCCTCACCGCGGGGAGGTAGAAGCGCTGCTCCATGTAGGCCGCGCCCGTGGCGTAGCTCGGCGGCAGGCGGTCTTGCAGCCAGTCGAGCTGCTCGCGAGCCTCGCCTTGCCTGCCCATATCGCGCAGCGCGGCGGCGAGGGAGAGGCGCACCAGGGACTCGCTGGGGTTGAGCTCCAGGGCGCGCCTCAGCTCGGGGAGCGCGTCTTGGGGGCGGCGGAGGCGAATCAGGATCCGGCCGCGCAGGAGTCGCAGCGGGCCCTCGTCCTCGGGCTCGCCGCGGAGCAGCTCGTCGGCGAGCTCCAGGGCCTGCTCGAAGCGCAGCGCGCCGAAGAGCGCCAGCGCGCGCATCAGCTGATAGGCCTGGACCTCGGGGGCGCGCGCGATCGCCTCCTCGCTGGCGGAGAGCGCCGCGGCGAAGTTGCCTCGCATTCGCTCCAGCCGACCGCGGAGGCCCCAGGCCGAGGCTCGCTCAGGCGTGAGCTCGCAGACGAGCTCGACGTCCCGCAGCGCCTCGTCGAGCCGCAGCTCGCTCTGCAAGGCGCTGGCTCGGGCCATGAGCAGGCCCGGTTCGCGCGGGGAGAGCTTCAGGCCGCGCTCCGCGCAGGCCAAGGCCCCCGCGGCGTCTCCCTCGGCCAGCGCCAGGAGGGAGAGGAAGCGCTGGGCCTGGGGCGTCGCGACGTGAGGGAGGTCGTCGAGCAGGCGGCGCGCGAGGTCGCGGTCGCCGCTCTCCATGGCGGCTTCGATCTGCGCGTAGGGATCGCCCGCGGGCGCAGGGCTCGCGCCGGGAGGGCGGCCTGCCCGGGTCGGGCTGCCAGCGAGGGACGCGGGGGGGCGCGGCGTGGGGCTGACGCGGGTGGCCAGCGCACCTCCCAGGCCGGCCAGGGCCAGCAGTCCGGCGCCGGCGAGCGCTCGCCAGGGCGCGGCGCCCGAGGGAGCAGGCGCTCGCTCCAGCTCCTCGGCCAGCTCCTCGGCGCTGGCGGGGCGCAGGGCGGGGTCCTTGGCCAGGCAGCGCAGGCAGGTCTCCTCCAGCTCGGGCGGGCAGGCGATCCCCAGCTCGCGCAGGCTGGGCGGGGGCTCGTTGACCACGTCGTGCAGGGTCTGCAGGACCGATCCAGCGCGGAAGGGCGGGCGGCCCGCGAGGCAGGCGTAGAGCAACGCGCCCAGGGCGTAGACGTCGCTGGCGACCGTCGTCTTCTCGCCCAGGGCCTGCTCGGGCGCCATGTAGCTGGGGGTGCCGAGGACGCTCCCCGTGGCCGTCAGAGACTCGCCGCCGGCGAGGGGGCGCGCCAGGCCGAAGTCGGCCAGGAGGGGGCGCCCGTCCCGGGCCAGCAGGACGTTGTCCGGCTTGATGTCGCGGTGGAGCACCCCGGCCTGGTGGGCGCGCTGCAGGCCGCGCGCGACCGCTGCCACGACCTCGATCGCGCGCTCGGTACGCAGGGGCCCCGCGCGCAGCTCGTCGCTCAGCGCGCCCGCGGCCAGGTCGGTGACGAGGAAGGCCCGCCCCTGGTCCTGGCCCGCGTCGTAGACCCCGAGCAGGTTGGGGTGGCGGACCTGGGCCATGGCCTGGACCTCGCGCTCGAAGCGAAGGCGCGCCTCGGCGTCGGCCAGGCCCAGCAGGAGCTTGAGGGCCACCTCGCGGCCGAGCTGCGGGTCACGGGCGCGGTAGACGACGCCCATCGCCCCGCGCCCCAGCTCGCTCAGCAGCTCGTAGCGTCCGACTCGCTCCATACCGCGCAGTCTGCGCTGGGGAGGGAGTCGTCGCCAGGGAGCGCGCTCACCCCACGGTGGGGCGGGCGCGCAGGCGGAGCAGGCCGGCGCTCAGGGCGAGGATCAGCAGCGCGAGGGGCGGGGCGGGCGCCTCGTCCCCGAGCGAGCAGCCCCCGCCGCTGGAGCGGCGTCCCGCAGGAGCCGGCGCCGCCGTCGCGGCCGGAGCGGTGCTCGAGCTCGGCGGCGCGCCGCTCGAGCTGGTGTTGGGGGCCGTGGTCGCGCTGGGGCTCGGCGCGGGCGCGGGGAGGTCCGGGTCGAGCAGGTCCAACACGCCGCGGGTCAGGGCCGCGCGCTGGGTCGAGTCGCCGAGGGCCTCGAGGGGGAAGCCGAGGGTGACCACCGAGCGGGCCTTGCCGACCCCCGCGCTCGGGGCGCCGCTGGCCTCGTAGGCGACGAGCTGCTGCGCGCCGCCGGCCGCGGCGATCACGTCGGGGCTCGCGACCTCGTAGCGCCCGCTGCCGAAGTCGAGGGGCCCGAGGCTGGCCAGGGGGCCGCCGGGCTGGCCGCGGGCGATCCGGGCCCCCGCGTCGTCGCTCACGTAGCGGGCGCCGAGCACGTCCGCCAGGAAGGCGGCCCCGCCGCCCTGGGCGCCGAGGTCCCAGCCCAGCTCGCTGCCGCTGACGAAGAGCCGCCCGCCGCCCTGGACGTAGTCGCTGACGGCCTGCTGCTCGGTGGGGTCGAAGGTGCGCGTCGCGCTGCTCTCGCGCCCCAGCAGCCAGTCGATCAGGGCGTAGCGGCGCAGGTCGAGGCCCTGGCCGAGGGCCTCGTTGGCGGCGAAGTCGACGCCGACGTGGGCGGGGAGGTTCGTCGCGAGGGCGTCCACGTGCTCGACCGCGTAGTCGTAGGTGTAGCGCCGGTGCCCGTTGTCGTGGGTGAAGCGGTAGGGGCGGTCGAAGCCGTCCACGAGCAGGGTCCCCTGGGGCTCGCCGATCCGCGCGCCGCCGACGGGGGTCGCGAGGCCCTCGCCGCCGCTGTTCTTGGCGCTGACCTTGACGAACACCCGCTGGCCCTCGCGCAGGCCGCTCAGCTCGTGGCGGGTCGAGGAGACCTCGGTCCCGTCGTCGAAGCCGAAGCCGTCGCTCGAGAGGTAGACCTTGTAGGCGCTCGGCGCGGCGCTCGGCTCGAGGGGGTCGAGGGTCTCCTGCCAGGTGATCTCGAGCCGCCCGCCGCCCAGGTTGGTCAGCCGCAGGCCGCGCGGGGGGAGGGGAGAGACCGTCGCGTTGGGGTCGAAGTGGCGCAGGATCCCCTTGTAGATCGCGCGCCCGGCGACCTCGCGGAAGCCGGCGTCGCGCAGGCGGGCCGCGTCGCCCGCGTGGTCGTGGAAGGCCAGCTCGACCAGGGTGCTCGGCATGTTGCGCGTCTCGCGCAGCTCGCCGAAGTTCGCCACGTGGGTGCCGCGGTCGCGCCAGGCGGGGTCGAAGCTGGCCTGCACGTCGCTCACGATCTGGCGGTTGATCGAGTTGCGCAGCCCGTCGCTGGCCAGGTAGAGCGGGCTGGGGTTGGTGGTGTGGTAGCCCGCGGGGCCGACGCCGCCGTGCCCGTTGCCGAAGGAGTAGGCCGAGGTGCCCTGCCCGCCGCCGGCGTTGGTGTGGAGCGACACGTAGGCCCAGTCGGAGCGCCAGCGCGAGGGGTCGTTGCCCGCCAGCCAGGTGGCGTAGGTCGAGCGGATCGTGACCTCGCCCAGGGTGGTGTTGAAGCCCTTGTGGGTCAGGAAGGCCTTGGCCCCCTCGCGCCAGCGCGGCAGGCCGCTCGGGCCGACGCCGCCGCCGAAGCGGACCCCGTCCCCGACCACGACCTTGGTCGGGTCGCTGCCCTGGTTGCTGAGCACGACCTTGCCGGCCTGGCCGGCGGGGAAGTGCCACTCCCCCAGGAAACGCCAGTGGTTGCCCATCACGTGCTGGGGCAGGCGGACCTCGCTCACGCCGCCCGAGTGGTGGACCCGGTAGAGGGCGTCGCGGGCCCGGTCGCTGCCCTGGGTGAACCAGACGTAGACCGGATAGCGGCCGGCCCGAGGGAGGTCCGGGGTGAAGGTCAAGGTGGCGCTCTCGTTCGCGGACGAGCGCGCCCAGCGGTAGCCGCTGCCGAAGAAGGCGTTGACGTTGGTCGAGGGGGTCCAGGTCCCGCTCGCCGCGGCCGCGGGGTCGTCGACCAGCTTCTCGGCGGTCTGGAAGCTGCGCTCGCGGCAGGACTCGACCCGGCAGCCCGCGCCGACGAGGTAGCGCTGCACGACCTCGATCATGATCTCGTTGGTGTGGATGTCCTCGCGGATCTCGTGCAGGAGGGGCCGCTGCCAGGCCCAAGCGCCGTTGCGGAGCATGCGCCCGTGACCCGGGCTGAGCACCACCGTCTTGCCGCTGAGGGCGCCGGGTTCGCTGGGCACGAGGTGTTCGTCGGCGAGGACGACGCTGGCGCTGAACAGGGCCGAGGCGAACAGGGCCAAGGCCGCGAGGGTGGGGACGCGCATGGATTCGCTCCTTCTCTCCGCAGCCAGGGGGCACTCTGCGTGCCGCGCCTAAACCCTTGCGCGACGGAGGAGGCCGCGAGCGCTGAAAAGACCGCTGAAAAGACCAGCCACGTTCCGGGTGGGACGGACCGCTGTCTCGACGTTGGTCGAAGGTCGGGATAGAAGAGGGCAGGAGGTCCTTCGTGCTGCGGATCGCTCTGTTCCTGGCCACCAACCTGGCCGTGATGCTGGTCCTGGGCGTGCTCCTGGCCGTCCTGAGCGCCGCGGGCGTGATCCCGCCCGAGTATTCGCGCAGCTACGGCCCGCTGCTCGTCATGTGCGGCATGTTCGGCTTCACGGGCTCGCTGATCTCGCTCTTCCTCTCCAAGACGATCGCCAAGCGCTCGGTCGGGGCGCGGGTGATCGAGCAGCCGCGCGGCGCCGAAGAGGCCTGGCTGGTGCAGACGGTCGCGCGCTTGGCCGAGGAGGCCGGGATCGGCATGCCCGAGGTCGCGGTCTACGACTCGCCGGACATAAACGCCTTCGCCACGGGCGCGCGCCGCAACGACGCCCTGGTCGCGGTCAGCACCGGCCTCCTGCGGCGGGTCGACCGCCAGGGCGTCGAGGGCGTGCTCGGCCACGAGGTCGCGCACGTGGCCAACGGCGACATGGTGACCCTGACCCTGCTGCAGGGCGTGCTGAACACCTTCGTGCTCTTCTTCGCCCGCGTGATCGGGATGGCGATCGACAACGCCATGCGCCGGGGCGGGAACAACAACCGGGCCAGCTTCTACTACCGCGGCCCCGGCTACTACCTGGGCGTGATGCTGGCCGAGCTGGTCCTGGGCGTGATCGCGACCGTGATCGCGATGTGGTTCAGCCGCTGGCGCGAGTACCGCGCCGACGCGGGGGGCGCGCGCCTGGCCGGCACCTACCCCATGCTGCACGCCCTCGAGCAGCTCGCCGACTCGGCCCGCGCCGATCGCGAGGGCCTGCCCGAGTCGCTGGCGGCCTTCGGGATTCGCCCCAGCAAGGGCGGCATGCTGGCCAAGCTCTTCTCGACCCACCCGCCCCTCGACGAACGAATCCGCCGCCTGCGCGCCCGCGCCCAGAGCGAGGGGATCGAGGTCTAGCCGAGCGGGTCGATGTCGTCGGGCTGGTTGATCTCGATCTTGACCTCGCCCGGGTCGCGGACGCCTTCGACGCGGACCACGCCGCTGGCGTCGAGGGTGCCCTGCTTCGTCTCGCCGTTGGGCAGCGTGACGGTGTAGCTCCAGCCGGTGACGTCCTCGCCGGTCGTGCTGCGCACGTCGAACTCGACGAAGTGCTCCTGCTCGCTCTCGCCGCCTTCGCGCGGGGCGACCGACTCCGGGAGCGGCTCGGGCTCCGCCGGGGGCACGGTCTCGGTCGGGCGGTTGAGGGTCAGGTGGGTCGAGTAGCCCAGGCCGGGCTGGAAGTGCTGCAGGACCTTGTTGATCAGGTATTTGCCGCTGGCGCGCTTCCCGATCGCCTCCAGCTCGACGACCTGGCCGGGTCGGAGCGAGGAGTCGCCCTGGCAGCTGGCCAGCCCGTTGGCGTAGGACTGGGCGTAGTGGTCGATCTGGGAGGTCGCGAGCGCCTCGGCCTCGCCGATGTCGAAGAGGGGGGTCTGGGCGAAGAGCGCCGGCCGGCTGCCGCCGGCCTTCTCGGCCAGGGTCGCGCCGAGGTCCTGGGCGAACTTGGCCGGGAGGGACTTGGCCGTGATCGTCTTCTCGATCTTCTCCTTCTTGACCATGTCCCAGGCGCGGACCGTGACCTCCGAGAGCTGGCTCGCGGTGCTCATGCGCCCGTTGAAGGCCAGCAGGGTCTCGCCCCACTTGAGCACCCGCGCGGGCTCGACGTCCTCGACGGCCTTCGCCTCGAGCTTGGTGTTCTTGGCGTCGATCGTGAGCACGAAGCCGAGGCGCTGGCAGCGCTCGCGCAGGAAGGCCAGGTTGGTCTGGTTGAACTGGACGACGTAGGGCTGCTTGACCTTGGTGTCGGGGATCGTGAGCGAGAGGCCCGCGTCGCTGGCGACCGTCTTGAGGAAGTCGCTGTCCTTCTGGTCGAGGAAGGTCCGGCTGCGGCGCTCGCGCTGCAGCTTGGCCTGCTTGTCGAAGGCCACGACCGTCACGATCGCGGGGCCGCTGACGGGGAACTCGCAGTCCCGCCGCACGATCTCGCCCGTGAACACGTCCTCGATCCCGGTCTCCTCGTAGCCGAGCTTGACCGAGAGCTCCTTGCCCTCGACGAAGCTGTCGGCCTCGGTCCAGGCCAGGTCGGGGTTGCTGAGCTTGAGCTCGAGCGCGTCCGCGAGCACGAGGCTCTGATGGACGCGGATCGTGATCACCGACTCGAGGACGGCCGAGCTCGCGGCGGCGCCGTCGATCAAGAGATCGAACTTGGGGACGTGGTCCGTCTCGCCAGCCGACACGCGCTCTCCTCCTCAGGGCAGCGACCGGGGCCCAGCCGCCGGGGGAATCATAGAACCCCCAGCGCGGGCGCGCTCGGGTTTAGCGGCTGAAGCAGTCCTTGAGCAGGGTCAGCTTGAGCGGGTCGTTGCTGCTGATCTTGCCGCTCATGAAGTCCATCATGGAGGGCTTGTACTGCCCGCGGATCAGCTGCAGGAAGAGGTCTTCGTCGGTCTTGAGGAACACGTCGCAGCCCTCGGTCTTGCCGCGCGAGAACTCCATGGCCTCCGGCGTCAGGCGGGCCGTCCATTTCTGGCCGGGGTCGTCGCCCAGGGAGAAGTAGAAGCTCAGCTCCTGATCGAGGACGTTGGGCTTGTAGCGGGACTGAAGGTCGGCGAAGGCCGCCGCAAGGTCGTCGCTCATGACACTCCTGGTGGTTCGGAAGCCGCCAAGCTTACCGCACCCTCAGCCCCCAGGAGGACCTGAGGGTCACCTGCGAGCGGCGAGCACCAGGTAGTCGAAGGGCGCGTGGCTGCGGCCGTCGGCCAGCTCGCGGACCAGGATCCCGCGCGCCTCGGCGCGAGCGACGTAGAGCCCGGCGCAGGGGCCGCGCGGGGTGACCTGGACCGTGACGCTCTCGGGGTCGACCAGGCTCGTGAAGTGCGCCGGCAGGCGAACGACGGCCTGCCCCTCCTCGAGGCGGGCGCTGCCGCGCACGTAGAGGCCGTTTTCGGGGCCGCCCAGGCTGCTGTAGACGACGGGCGCGGGGGTCTCGGCCGACTCGATCCGGGAGACGCGGGAGGAGACGCGCTGGTTGCGCACGCGAGCCTCGGGCGTGTGGTCGACGATTCGCACCTTGGGGCGCGGGCGGCTCAGCTCTCCGCTCGACCGGCTGCGCTCGTCCTTGGGCTCCTGCTTGGGCTCCTTGGCCTTGCTGGGAGCGCTGCCGACGTAGTTGCTCCAGCTCTCCTCTTCGAAGAGGTCGGCCTTGAGCGCGTTGGCGACGTCGCTGGCCTGCTCGGCCTGCTTGTCGTGCTTGGGGAGCGGGCCGAGCTCCCAGCTGCCGTCGGACTCGAGCACCTTGGCGCGGCGGCTCTTGCGGCGCGAGGACTTGCTCAGGCGCCGGCTCTCCTTGCTCAGGCGACGGCTCTTGCTGCGTTCGAGGCGGCGTGACTCGCGCTCGAGCCGGCGAGTCGTGGCGGTGTCGACCTCGCCGGTCTCGTCGGCCGGGTCGGCGCCGATGACCTTGCCGCGCGGCGCCGCCGGCTTGTAGTCGAGGGCCGGGGCGTCGTCGGCCGAGAGGCCCGCCCGGCCGAGCAGGCGGCGCAGGACCGCGATGTTGCCGTTGATTCCGTTCTGCACGTCGCAGAAGAAGCGCAGACCGACCTGGAGCGCGTCGGGGTCCGAGTCGACCCGGTCGACGCGCACGACCTCGGCGAAGAGCTCGATCTCCTGATAGACAGGCGGGATGCGCAGCACGCAGGTCAGCGAGTCCTGGGGCTCGAGCGCGGCATCCGAGCCGCGGAAGAAGCGCCGGCGGGGTGCTGGGAGCCGCAGCAGCGCGCCGCCGCGGCTGCAGTTGAGGATCGACGCGCGCTCGCGCGGTGCCTGCCGGCCGGAGACGGAGGTGATCTGGGCGTTGCCACCGATCACGACTCGCGTGTGCTCTCTCCGCTCTTGACCCACGGTGCCTCCTGATCGATCCATGCGCGAGGATAGGCAAGGAGACCAAGCGATGACAGAAAAAATCGTCCTATTGCGACGGCCTTAATCGTCGCCAGGACAGGGCTTTATTTCTCGCAGCCGGCTCGCCGCCCAGATCTGGGGGTGGGCAGGGGCGGAATCTGGGCGTTTGGGGGCCTATCGTGGCCCGCCCAGGAGGGGCCATGAACCGCGTCGCTCTCACGCTCGTGTTCGCTCTGCTCGGCTGCAGCGATCCACCTCCCCCGCCCGAGCCGGTCCCGACCCCGACTCCCAAGCCGGCGCCCGTGACCGATTGGCTCGACGAGCACCCACGCGAGGGGGACATCGGCGCGGCGGCCGCGGTCGAGACCAAGCACTACCGAGTCGTGTCCAACCTCAGCGCTGCCTTCGTGGAGCGCTACGCGCAGCGCCTCGAGCGCTTGCACGCGGTCCTGCGCCTGCGCTTGGGCGCCTGGCCCACCGACACCAAGCGGCCGCAGGTCTGGATCTACGCCACGGCCGAGGGCTACGCCGACGAGGCCATGGTTCCGGGCTCCCTCGCCTTCTACTCCTTCAGGGACCGCCGCCTGGTGCTCAAGCACGGGCGCTACTCGGAGCAAACCTCGCTCGATGGCCTCGCCGACCAGCTCGCCTCGCTCTACCTGCACCAGCTCGTCGGCGAGCGGATTCACCAGCTCGGCTGGCTGGCCGCCGGCGTCGGCAGCTACCTGAGCGCCTTTCGCGAGGAGCATGGCGCCTTCGTGCTGGGGGCGCCGCGCGACTCCCTGCGGGAGCGCCTCGCCGGCAGGGAGGCCAAGCTCCTGCCCCTGATCGAGGAGCCCTGGACCCCCGAGGCCCGCGCCGACGCGTGGAGCCTGGTGCACTGCTTGTTCGAGCACAGCGAGCCGGCGCTGCGCCAGCGCGGTCAGCGCTGGCTGGAGAAGCTGCTCGTGTTCGACGGCCCCAGCGCGCCGGCCGATCAGGTCGCGGCCCTCGGCGCCGAGCGCGACCAGCGCGAGCTCGAGCGGGACTGGGCCAAGTGGCGGGAGCGCCTGGCCAAGAGCCCTAGATGAGCTCGTAGAGGGGCGTGGTCTTGGGGCGCTCGCGGGGGGGGTGAGCGCGAATGAACTCCACCGCCTCGGCGGGGTCGTCGGTGAGGTGGATCAAGTCCCCGTAGGCGTCCGCCATGCCGCGCGTGGCCACGAACTCGCGGATCAGCCCGACCAGGGAGCGCCAGCGCGTCTCGCCCAGGAAGACCATGGGGCTGCGGTAGCGGAAGGTCGCGTAGTGGTTCTGGGCGAGGTCCATGAAGACCTCTTGCATCGTGCCCGCGCTGCCTGGCGCGTAGATCACACCCGCGGTCGCGATCGCGAGCAGGCCGTCCTCGCGCAGGCTGTTGCTGAAGTACTTCGCGATGTGCGTGCTCCACAGGTTGCTCGGCTCGTGACCGTAGAACCAGGTGGGGATCGCGAGGCTCTTGCCGCTCTCGGGGCGCTCGCGCCCGAAGCGCTCGGCGACCTCGGGGTCGACCTCGCCCCCGTAGGTCTCGAGCACCTGGCGACCGCGGCGGAAGTAGCGCTTGATCGCCTCGAGGTACTCGGGCGTCCCCTCCTCCTCGCCGCCGTCGAAGCGATCGGCGGCGCTGAGGGTCGTGATCACCTCGTCGAGGACGCGCGGCTCGGAGTAGTTGCTGAAGTAGGGGCCGAGGTTGCCCGCCTCCATGATCCCGGGCCCTCCCCCGGTCGCCACGAAGTAGCCGGCCCGGGCCAGCGACCAGCCGAGGTGCGCGACCTTGCGGAAGTAGGGGTCGCTGCGGCGGGTGCCGTGGCCGCCCATGATCGCGACGACCCCCGCGCCGCGCTCCTCGCGCAGCACGTCCTCGAGGGCCACGTCGATGGCGTGGTCGTGCAGGCGCTGAGCGAGCTGCTCACGCAGCGGCACGCCGCCGGGGCAGGAGCGGGCGCGGTCGAAGTGGGCGTAGATGCGAAAGTCGAGGGTCGCGGGGTAGCCGCCCTCGTCCTCGCCGGCCATGAGCTCCGAGACCGTGTAGAGGTCGCCGCGGTAGGGGTCGTAGGGGATCCCGCGCAGGGGCGGGAACACGCCCGCGCCCCGACGCACGAGGTCGAGCTCTTGCTCGGTGTCCCGGAAGCGACAGCCGATGAAGATCGCGCCCTCGACCTGGGCCCGCGCCAGGGCGTCGGCGTGGGGCGCGAGGTCGATCGCCTGGATCGCGAAGCAGCGCAGGTCGGGCGGGCTCGCCGCGGCGAGCTGGGCGGCGAGCTCGTCGGGGGTGTCGAGCTCGAGGCGCGCGGAGCGCTGCTGGTAGGGGCGGGCTGGATGCATGGAGGGCCTCCGGGGCGGCATTGTGGCAAGGGAGGCGGTTGGCGGGGTGGGGGGGGAGTTCGTTTGAATTCGAGTTAGGAATTGGGAAGGGTGTGGAGAGCGCCCAGGCCAGAAGGGTCGTGGTTTCGAAGGCGGCGCTCCGAGATCCTTGACACGCCGACCGGAGGGCGCCAGCGGATCAGCGAGAGCTGCTCCTCATTCCTGATTCAAGTTCAAATCAGGAGCAGGTCAGCGGGCGCCCGCGGAGCCAGGTCACTCGCCGGCGGCCTCGACCAGCGCGGCGAGCTGCTCGACGACCTCGTCGATCGTCATGTCCGAGCAGTCGATGTAGGTCGCCTCGGGGACGCGGACCAGGGGGCCGACGGCGCGGCTCTGGTCGCTCAGGTCGCGCTCGCTGATCTCCCGCTGCAGCTCGTCGAGGGGGGTCTGGTCGCCGTGGTCCGCCCGGCGGCGGCGGGCGCGCTCTTCGACGCTGGCGTCGAGGTAGACCTTGACCGCGGCGTCGGGGAACACGACCGAGGCCAGGTCGCGGCCCTCGGCCACGACGTGGCCCGGAGTCCGCTCGGCCAGGGCGCGCTGCTGAGCCACGAGGCGCTGGCGGACCTCGGGGCAGTTGGCGAGGTGGCGGATCGCGGTCGTGACCTCGCGGGTGCGGATCTCGGCGCTCACGTCTTCGCCGTCGAGGTGGACCCTGCACTGGCCCGCTTCGCCCGCGGGGAGGAGCTCGATCTTGGCGCCGTCCACGACCTCGGCCAGGACCTTCGAGTCGTCGAGGTCCACGCCCATGCGCAGCGCGCGCAGGGTGCACGCGCGGTACATGGCGCCGGTGTCGAGGTAAAAGGCGTCCAGGCGGTCGGCGAGCCGACGAGCGACGGTGCTCTTGCCGGCGCCCGCTGGGCCGTCGATGACTACCTGCACGTTCGCCGAGTCGCCTGAGTTAGGCTTCCAGCAGCTTGGTGCAGCGGAACCCGATCACGTCGACCTTGGTCTTCTTGCCCGCCCAGAGGGACGAGCTGCCGATCGCGAAGCGGGGGTCCACCGGGTCGACGAAGCTGCCGCCCTTGAGGTAGTGGGCGCCGTCGTGCTCGGGGTGGGCCGTGTTGGTCCACTCCCACACGCCGCCGATCATGCCCACCACGCCGTAGGGCGAGGCGTGAGCCGCGTAGTCCTTGGCCGGACGGAGCTCGGGCTCGCGGTCCCGGTCGTGGTGCAGGTTGCACATGTCGGGCGTGGGCTCGTCGTTGCCCCAGGGGTAGAGGTAGCCCTGGTCACCGCGCGCGGCCTTCTCCCACTGCTCGGCCGTGGGCAGGGTCTTGTTGGCCCACTTGCAGTACTGGAGCGCGTCCATCCAGCTGACGCCGGTCACGGGGAGGTCCGGGGCCGCCATGTCGGGGTGGCTGTCCCAGATCCGCGGGGGGCGGTAGTTGGTCTCGGCGATGAACTCGCGATAGCGCGCGTTGGTGATCGGCTCGATGTCGATGTAGTAGGGCTCGAGGACCGTCTCGCGCCCCTCGTCACCAAAGAGGAAGGGTCCGCCAGGGACGAGCACCATGCCGGGGATCTCGGGAGCAGCGATCTTCTTGACCTTCTCGGTCAAGTTCTCCTCTTCGATCATCTCGACGGTGTCGGCGTAGCGGTCCTCGACCGCGTCCCACTCGGTGTCCCCGCTGACGCGGCGATACACCTCGAACACTTCCTTGGCCTTGACCAGGTAGCGCGCGCGGTTGGTCTCGTCCGAGAAGGCCTGCTCGTAGAGCAGGATCCCGTAGAAGAAGCACTCGCTGTCGTCGTTGAGCGGGAACTTGGCGTAGTACTTCTCGAAGAAGCGCAGCGCCTCGTGCTCGTCGAGCTCCGTCGAGGGCTTGGTGTTGTCGATGTACTTCGCCCAGACGTACTGGCAAATGACGTCTCGCGTCAGCTCGCCCGCTCCCTTTTTCGTCGTCGTGTCGGCCGTCTTCGCCAAGGGTTTGCTCCTACGGACGCTCGTAGAGGACGACTTCACCGGCCAGACCCTCGACATCGAGGCGTCCCAGCCGGCGAGCAAAGCCCATCCGCTGCATCAGGTTCTTTTCGTAGCTCTTGACGCCCTCGGGGCTAGAGCCGTTGACGTTGAGGTAGGCGCGGTCGCCGCGCAGCTGGAAGGGCGTGCCAGAGCCCCCCTCGGTCCAGCTCTTGAGCTTGGCCAGTCCTCGCTCGAAGTCCTTGTCCCGGTGGTCGAAGTCGGCGACGGCCTGGCGGGCGCGAGCCCCCATGATCGTCACCGTGACCCCCAGCAAGGCCTCGGATCGAGACGAGGGGTCGGCCGGAGCCGCTTCCTCAGCCGGGATCTCGCCCTCTTCGCTCTCCGCGTCTGCCTCGGGGGCCGGGGCCGTCACCACGTCCACGGTGACGATGGGCGCCGGAGCCGCTGAGAGCGCGCGGAGGATCTCGACCTGATTGCGGAGGACCTGCTTGAGGGTCCGGTTCAGGTCGCTGACCGAGAGGACGTCTCCGCGGGCGTGGTCGAGGTCCTCGAGCAGCTCCTCGCTCCGCTGAGCGAGGCGCTCGAGGCGCACACCCTCATCCCCCGTCCGGGCAGCCTGGGAATCAGGCGCGTCGGCAGGTGAGGGGTCGAAACCATTCCCGTTGGAGAGGGACAAGAGGGACTCCAAATCCCGGTGGCTGGTCAAACGATCTCCCGAACCCCTGCCTCAGGGCAGGGCTCGGGAGGGCGGGATCCTACGCCCCCCCCTATGGAGGGTCAAGCTTTGTGACCGGTCAAAGGGGGGGTCAAGCCGGACCCCCTGAGGTGTCGAAGAGACCCTCGGGGAACTCCCACTGCTAGCCACAAGTCACTAGAATCCGCGCCCCCGAAGGAGGGCACGTGATTCCCAAGATCGAGATCGAACACATTCACGCCCGCATGGTCCTCGACAGCCGCGGCAACCCGACCGTCGAGGTCGACGTGCTGCTGGAGGACGGCAGCCTGGGCCGGGCCATCGTGCCCTCGGGCGCCTCGACCGGCGTCCACGAGGCCCTCGAGCTGCGCGATGGCGGCGAGGCCTGGCACGGCAAGGGCGTCGAGCAGGCCGTCAAGAACGTCAACGAGGAGCTCGAGCGCGCTCTGGTCGGCATGGACGGCTTCGCTCAGGCCGAGCTCGACGCGCGGCTCAACGAGCTGGACGGGACCAAGAACAAGTCCAAGCTGGGCGCCAACGCGATCCTGGGCGTGTCCCTGGCCTGCGCCAAGGCGGCCGCCGAGGCGACGCACCAGCCCCTCTACCGCTACCTGGGCGGGGTCTCGGCCACGACCCTCCCCGTGCCGATGATGAACGTCGTCAACGGCGGCAGCCACGCCGACAACGCCCTCGACGTGCAGGAGTTCATGATCGTGCCCTGGGGCGCGAGCTCCTTCAGCGAGGCCCTGCGCTGGGGCGCCGAGACCTTCCACTGGCTCAAGAAGCTGCTCAAGGACAAGGGCCTGGCGACCAACGTCGGCGACGAGGGCGGCTTCGCCCCGGGGATCGACTCCTGCGAGGAGGTGTTCGAGCTGCTCCTGGCCGCGATCGAGAAGGGCGGGCGCAAGCCCGGCAAGGACATCGCCCTCGCCCTCGACGTGGCCGCCAGCGAGTTCCACTCCGAGGCGGGCTACCGCGGCGCCAACTTCGGCAGCAGCGACCCGCTCAGCGCCGCGAAGCTGACCGAGGCCTACAGCGGCTGGCTGTCCAGGTATCCGATCGTCTCGATCGAGGACGGCCTGGCCGAGGACGACTGGGAGGGCTGGGCGGCTCACACCGCCAAGCTCGGCGAGAAGTGCCAGCTGGTCGGTGACGACCTCTTCGTGACCAACACCGAGCGCCTCGCCCGCGGGATCGAGGGCAAGATCGCCAACTCGATCCTGATCAAGGTCAACCAGATCGGCAGCCTGACCGAGACCCTCGACGCGATCGCGCTGGCGCGCAAGCACGCCTACACCGCGGTGATCAGCCACCGCTCGGGCGAGAGCGAGGACACCACGATCGCCGACCTCTCGGTCGCGACCGGCGTGGGCCAGATCAAGACCGGGTCGCTCAGCCGGACCGACCGGGTCGCCAAGTACAACCAGCTCCTGCGGATCGAGGAGGAGCTCGGCCCCGCCGCGCGTTACGCCGGGCCGGCAGCCTTCCCCGCGGGGGTCTCCGTCTAGAGAGAGCCACACCATGAGCACCGAGCAGGACCCAGCCGCCGCCAGCACCTCCCCCAGCCGACGCCGTCGCGCGGGGGGAGCAGGGCGGCGGGCCGCCCTGCGCGAGGTCGCCTACCTGACGGGCATGCTCGTCACGTCCGGGCTGGCCTTCTGGGTCCTGGTCCTGCTCCCGAGCCGTCTCCAGACCGAGGAGCTGCGCCTTCGCCACGAGCGCTCCCTGGCGGAGGTCGAGCAGCTCCAAGCAGAGACCGCGCGCCTCGAGCGCGAGACGCGCGCGCTCGAAGACGACCCCTGGGCCGTCGAGCGCGCGCTCCGCGCTCGCCTGGGCTTCCTGCGCCCGGGTGAGCGCGTGCTGCGGTAGCGTCACCACGAGTGACCTTCTCCACCTAGTCCGCTTCCTCGGCTAGACTCCCGCTCCGCTGGGGAAGGGGAGCGAGCTGTGTCACAGGTTCAGACCCAAGCCGGAGGGCCGCGCGGTCGCGCGCCCGACCCCTTGTTGGGGGTGGTCCTCGGTGGCTACCGGTTGGTCGAGGTCCTGGGCAAGGGCGGCATGGCGACGGTCTACCTCGGCCACCGCCAGGGGAAGAACGTCGCGGTCAAGGTCCTCGATCCGCGCCGCTGCAAGAACCCCGACGAGGTCAAGCAGTTCCTCCGCGAAGCCCAGACCATGCAGCGGATCGACCACCCCAACGTGGTCCGCGTGTTCGGGGTGGGCGAGCAGGACGAGAAGCACTACCTGACCCTGGAGGTGATCCAGAGCGGCAGCCTGGAGGACCTGCTCAAGGCTCAGGGCGGCAAGGTCTCGATCGACGAGGCCGTGGACTACGCCCGCCAGATCGCGAGCGGCCTCGCGCAGGCCCACCGGCTCAAGATCGTGCACCGCGACATCAAGCCGGGCAACGTGCTCGTCGACGAGGGGCCGCAGCTGAAGATCACCGACTTCGGCCTCGCCATGATGGTCGACGGCAGCGAGGGAGCCCTGGGCAAGTGCAAGGTCGTCGGCACGCCGCACTTCATGTCGCCCGAGCAGATCGACGGCGTGCCGGTGGACGGGCGGACCGATATCTACGCGCTCGGGGCGTCGCTCTATCAGCTCGTGACCGGCTCGACCCCCTTCGCGGGGAAGTCGGTGATCGAGCTCTTGATGAAGCACACCTCCGAGCCGGTGCAGCCGCCGCACGAGCGCGATCGCAGCGTGCCGCGCTGGCTCTCGGACGTGATCGTCAAGACCATGGCCAAGCAGCGCGGGGATCGCTACCAGCGCTGCGAGGAGCTGCTGACCGAGCTCGAGGCGCGCCAGTTCGGGGCGAGCGTCGACCCCGCCGCCGCGAAGGTAGAGAAGGAGCCGCCGCCTCCCCCCAAGGCGCTGATCGAGGCGCGTCCGCCCGCCAAGCTCAAGCCGCAGGGGATCTCGCTGCGGCGCCACCCCGTGCTCAACTACGGCTTCGGCGCCTTGCTCCTGGCGGCCTTCGCCCTGGCTGGCGTCGGGCAGGGCGCCGTGCAGGCCGTGTTCTTCGCGCCCGAGGTCGACCAGCAAGCGCTCTACGACGAGCAGGCCAGCCAGGCCCTGGGCAGCCTGCGGCGGCAGCTCGCCCTGGGGGTGGACTCCCCGGGGCGCGAGCTGCGCCTGGCCGCGGAGCGCTATCGCGACTTCACCAACGCCTATCTGGGGACGCCCGCGGGGCTCGAGGCCAGCTCCCTGGCCGAGACCTGCCTGAAACGAGCGCAGGCGAGCGAGGAGGCCGCCTTGGGCCGGCTGTTGGAGACGGCTCGCGATCGCTTCGCCAAGCGGCGCCTGGGCCCTGCCCTCGACGCCCTGAACGGCGCCCCAGCCGACCTGAGCGAGGAGGCCGCGGCGCCTTTGCGCGAGCTGCGCGCCAAGATCGAGGCCGAGCTGGCCCAGCTCGGCTTCGCCTGGATCCCCGAGGGCAACGCGCAGGTCGGCGAGGGGGCGGGCCAGCGCGAGCGCTTCCTGACGGGCTTCTACCTGCAGCTGCGCGAGGTCAGCTGCGGAGAGTACCAGGAGTTCCTGGCCGCCACCCAGACCCCGCCGCCCGCTGGCTGGCCCGAGGGCAAGCTCTCGGCTGAGCGAGCGCAGCTGCCCGTGACCGGGGTGGCCTGGAAGCAAGCGGCGGCCTACGCCCGCTGGCGCGGCTGGCGTCTGCCGCGCAGCTCCGAGTGGGAGAAGGGGGCGCGCGGCGCGAGCGGGCAGCGCTGGCCCTGGGGCGACGAGGCCGAGCCCAAGCGCTGCAACTGGGGGCCGGAGGCCAAGCTGGCTCCCGTCGGCAGCCACGAGCAGGATCGCTCGCCCTACGGCTGCCTCGACATGGCGGGCAACGCGCGCGAGCTGACCCTCGGACCTGGCTCGCGCCCCGGCCAGCCGCGGCTGCGAGTGTGCGGCGGCGGCGTCGGCAGCGAGCACGTCGAGAACACGCGCGCGGCCTTCCACGTGGACGGCGTCGCGCCCGCCTCCAGCGACCCCGCGGTCGGCTTCCGCTGCGCCCTGGACGAGCTGCCCCCGCGCGAGGAGGGCGACAAGTGAGCGAGGCGCGGTCGACGGAGCGCTTCAAGCGCGAGAGCGCGAGCTACGAGGACATCGTCTCCAAGCCGCCGCTGCTCTCGGGCGAGTGGTCGCCCGACGCCTTCGTCAAGGTGCTCGACAAGCTCGAGGCGCGGCCGCCGGTGGCCTTCGTGCTGATCTCGGACGGCCTGAGCGAGAAGTGCGTGTTCTTCCCGGCGGGCGGGCTGCGGCTGACCTCGGTCGGGCTGCGCCGTGGCAAGGCGCTCCACGACGAGCTGCGGGCGCACCCCTCCTACGAGCCGGGCTGGGAGCAGGTGATCCAGCAGGCCTCCAGCGACCCCGAGAAGGGCCTGGAGGAGCTGGCCAGCGGCTCGATGCGCGAGGCCTACAAGGAGATCAGCGCGCGGATCGTGCGCGACGAGCTGTTCGACATCGTGGTGTGGACGGGCGCCGACTTCGAGTACCGCGAGACCAACCCCCCGCCGCAGATCTTCGACCCTGACCTCGAGGCGGTGAAGCTCTCGCTCGGGGTCAAGAAGCAGCTCCAGGAGGTGCGGGGCGGGATCAAGCACTGGCGCTCCCTCCTGAGCAAGGCCGGCGACCCGAGCAAGACCACACTCAGCCATCCGCGCGGCACGTCGGGGAGCCCCGCCGCCCAGGCCGCGTTCAAGGCGATCGCGCAGGCTCCGGGCAGCAGGTTGACCCTGGACGAGGCGCTGGTGGTGGGGCGCCGCGCCGGCGCCAACGCGGTCGAGCTGGTCAAGGAGTTCGTGGAGCTGAGCAAGGTCAACGCGGTCAAGCTCGACCGCGCGCCGCCGCCGATCCCCCAGGAGCTGCGGGTCCAGCTGGGCCTGGATCGCGCCGCCTTGATCGAGGAGGCGCTCAATCGGCTGATCAATCAGCTCGCCGCGCACAAGCGCCTGGCGCAGGAATACGACGCGCTGGGCGAGAAGGAGAAGGCGGCTGGCCACCTGCGCGTGGTCGGTGAGCAGCTCAAGGTGCGCCAGGACAACGAGGGCGCGCTGGCGATCTTCCAGCAGATCCTCGGCATGTCGCCCTTGGCCTTCTTCGCGCGCGAAGAGGTCGCCGAGCTGCTGCAGGTCCTCAGCCGAGGCCCGGAGGCCGTCCAGAACTGGCTGCGGCTGGCGCGCGACCTGGCGAGCTTCAAGCTCTTCAACCGCGCCTTGAGCCACCTGAGGCGCGCGGTCGAGCTCCAGCCCGAGGAGCCCGACCTGCGCCGGCACCTGATCGACTGCCTGCTCGCGCAGGACCGCAAGTCGGAGGCGGCCGGGGAATACCAGCAGCTGGGCGAGCTCTACGAGCGGCTGAACCGGCGCCCAGAGGCGCTCGCCTGTTACGAGCGCGTGCTGGAGCTGACCCCCAACGACGAGGAAGCGCGGCTTCGCGTCGAGATCGCGGCGGCGTCTGCGCAGCGCTTCCCCGTGGGGGCCGCCTTGGGGCTCTTGCTGGCCTTCGTGGCGCTGCTGGGCGCGACGGGCTGGGTCTACCAGCGCCACCAGGTGCTCCTGGCCCTGGAGGCCGCGCGCGCCGAGGCCATGGAGCAGGCGCAGCAAGGCGACTATCACCCTGCCCGCGGCACGCTGGAGGAGTTCGAGCAGCTGCACCCCGGGGTGGGCGAGCAGCGCCTGCAGACGGCGCGGGCCGTGATCTCGGCGCTCGAGGCCCAGGAAGCGCGGGGCCTGCTCATGCACGCGCTGCGGCTCGAGCAGCGCAAGGAGCTGCGCGAGGCGCGCGAGCTCTACCGGGAGCTGCGGGACGACTACGCTCAGGCGCCGGCGACCGAGAAGGCGCTGGAGCGCCTGGTCGACCTCGACGCCCTCGAGGCCAAGGCGGCCGGCGTGGCGGCCGAGGTCGAGACGGCTTGGGCTGAGCAGCGCGACGACGAGGCCTTCGCCCGCTGGCAGGCGCTGATCGGCGACTACGCCTGGACCGACGCCGCGCGCGCTTGCGCCTGCCCGCTGGTGCTCGAGTCCCGGCCCGAGGGCGCGAACCTCAACATGGCCGGCAAGCGCCTGGCCGAGGTGACCCCCGCGCGCCTGCGGCTGCCCTGGCTGGAGCCGGTCCCGCTGCGCTTCGAGTACGAGGGCTACGAAGACGTCGAGCGCGAGCTGGACCTGCGCCGCCTCCCCCGCTCTCCCTTGGTGGCGGTCCTCCCGCGCAAGACGCTCTGGCGGCGCGCGACCCTGGGGCCGATCGTGAGCCCCGCTCAAGTCGACGCGGGCAAGCTGCTCTTCGTGAGCAGCGACCAGTGCCTCTACCTCCTGGGGCGCGGGGGACGGCTGGCGTGGAAGAGCCCGCGCGATCCGGTCGAGGATCGCTTCGCGCTCTACCGAGACGTGGCGGGTCCGCCGCTGCGCATGAGCACGACGGCCCTGGTCGCCGAAGAGAGCGGCGCGCTGCGGCGGGTCTCGCTCGAGAGCGGAGAGCTGCTCGGCACCGTGCGCCTGGGGGCTGGGCTCCGCAGCGTCGGCCTGCTCGAAGAGCGCGCGATCCTCACCCAGCCGCGGGCCGTGCTGGCCGTCGACGAGGAGGGCGCGGTCGTGTGGCAGGCGCGCTTGCCAGCCGAGCGCGTCGCGGCCGCGATCGACGTCGCCAAGCGGCGCGTGCTCGTGACCCTGGCGGGCGGCGGGCTGTGCGTCGTGGACGGAGCGAGCGGCAAGGCCTACCGGCCCTTCCCCTTGGGGGCGGAGCCTGCGGGCGAGCCGACTCCGGCGCCGGGCGGCGCCCTGGTCGGGACCGCGGACGGGCGGCTCGTCCTCCGCTGGAGCAAGGTCCGTTGGAGCGCGAAGCTCCCCGCCCCCCTGCGCGGGCAGCCCCGGATCCACCGCGACCGGGTCTACGCCGCCGCTGGCAAGTGGCTGGTCGCGCTCACGCTCGAGGAGGGCCAGGAGCTGTGGCGGACCGAGCTGCCAGGCCTGGGGCTGAGCCCCGTCGTCGAGCGGGATCGGCTCTACGTCGCGAGCGAGGACGGCGCGCTGCTGGCCCTCGACCGGAGCGGCAAGGTCCGCTGGCGCTTCTTCTGCGAGGGCGCGATCGTGACGCCCCCCGTCTCGGACTCGGGCTCGGTCTACGTGCTCGGGACCGACTTCCAGGTGCACGCCTTGACGGCGGAGTAGCGCGCCGGCTCAGGAGGCTCGCGTGAGCGGCATGGTCTCGACGATCCTCGGCGGAGTCGGGCTCTTCCTGCTCGGCATGATCCTCCTGACCGAGGGCCTCAAGGCGCTGGCGGGTGACTCGCTGCGGACCTTCCTGGCCCGCTTCACCGGGGGGAGGTTCTCCGCCGCCACGGCTGGGGCGCTGCTGACCGCCCTGGTGCAGTCCTCGAGCGCGACCACGCTGGCGACGATCGGCTTCGTGAGCGCGGGCTTGCTCAGCCTGCAGCAGGCCGTGGGCGTGATCCTCGGAGCCAACCTCGGCACGACGAGCACGGGCTGGCTGGTGTCGGTGCTCGGGCTCAAGTTCAGCATCAGCAAGTTCGCGCTGCCCTTGATCGGCGTCGGCGCCCTGGCGCACCTGCTGACGCGGGAGCGACTGGCCCAGCTCGGGCTCGCGCTGGCCGGCTTCGGCCTGATCTTCGTGGGGATCGATACGCTCCAGACCGGCATGCAGAGCCTCTCGGCTCGGATCGATCCGGCGAGCTTCCCCAGCAGCTCGGCCCTCGGCGGGCGGCTCCTGCTCCTCTTACTCGGGGCGCTCATGACGGTGGTCATGCAGTCCTCGAGCGCCGCCATGGCCACGACCCTGACCGCGCTCCACACCGAGACGATCGACCTGACGCAGGCCGCCGCGCTCGTCGTCGGGCAGAACGTGGGCACGACCGTGACCGCGGGTCTGGGCGCGATCGGCGCCTCGTCGGCGGCCAAGCGCACCGCCCTGGCGCACGTGCTCTTCAACCTGCTGACCGGGACCCTGGCCTTCGCGGTCCTCGTCCCCGCGGTGCAGGGCCTGGCCCTCGCCGGCAAGCGGGTGGGCGTCGACTCACCCGCCCTCTTGCTGGCCGCGTTCCACACCGGCTTCAACCTGGTGGGCGTGATCCTGTTCCTGCCCCTGCTCGGCCCCTACACCCGCTTCGTGACCTGGCTGCTCCCCGAGCGCGGCCCGCGCCTGACCCGCAACCTCGGCCCGCTGGTGGCGCGCGGGCCCCTCGCCCTCGACGCCGCCAGCCTGACGGCGCGCGAGATCCTCCAAGAGGCGCTCTCGGCCCTGCGGCTCCTGCTCGCAGGGGAGGGCCCGCGCTCGCCGGCGCTCGCTCGCCTGGACCGCGTCGAGAGCGCCTTGCTGGAGACCCGCGCCTTCCTGGGCGAGGTGCGGACCCCGGTCAACTCGAGCGGCCACGAGCGGCACCTCCAGCTCTTGCACGTCCTCGATCACCTCGACCGCCTCTGCAGCGCGGCGCGCGAAGAGGTGCCCTTCGGGCGGGTCCGCGATCACGCCGACGTCCAGCCGGCCCTCGCGATCCTGCAGCGCGCGCTCGAGCGGGTCCTGGCCGCCCTCGCCGGTCAGGAGCCGCTCCCCCACGGCGCCCTGCAGGAGGAGTCGCAGGCGCTCGCAGCCCTGCGCAAGGGCGAGCGCCCCCGCCTGCTCCGTGCGGCGGCCGCCGGCGAGCTGAGCCCCGAGCGGGCGGCCGAGGTGCTGGAGGCGGTGCGCTGGATCGATCGCGTCGGCTACCACCTCTGGCGCGCGGGGCACCACCTGTTCACGACCGACCCCGCCTCGATCGAGGCCGCCAGCCTGCCCGAGGACGTGGAGGCGGGCGAGGCGCCCGAGGGGAGCGAGGAGCGAGCGTCGGTCGACCCAAGTTGAGTCGCGGCCGGCCCTGGCACCTCTCCGCTTCGGCTGCGCTGAGGGTCCTCTACGCTCTCGGCATGAGTCGGACGCGCTTGCTCCTGGTCGGATCGCTGCTCCTGAGCGCAGCCTGCGCGAGCGCGCCGCCGCCGCCGCCCGTCGGCGCGGCTGACTCGCCCCTCTCCGCCAGCCTGCGCCTCGACCTGCGCCGCGGCGGCTGAGGCAGCAGGGCCGCTCGGCTCACGAGCGCCCTCAGACGTCGGGCCGGCGTCTACTTCGCCTACGTCAGCGCCAGCCGCGCCAAGGCCTGGATCGACCTCGACCGCGCCGAGCGCGCGCCGATCGACTTCGAAGAGTGGCACCGGGCCTGCAAGCGGGGGGGCTTCCTCCCGCTTGGGATCCGGCTCGAGGCCGTGGGGCGCGTCGAGGAGCGCCCCTGCGGGGAGTGCGGCGAGGCGCGGCCCTTCCTGGTGCTCGAGGAGCGGGGGCAGGCGATCGAGCTGACGGACGACTCGCACCAGCCGAGCGGCGGCGGGGTTCAGCGCGGGCAGCTCCGGGACTGGCTCGGCTCGCACCCGCGGATCACGCTCGAGGCCCCCGCTAGCGAGCGATCTGCTCGTTGAAGGCCCTGCCCAGCGCCTTGGGCAGCTCCCCTGGGCCCAGCGAGGTCAGGGCCTGGGCGGCGGCTGGGCGGAGGACCTCGTCGCGCTTGCCGCCGGGTGGGATCAGCCGGAGCGCGTCGTGCACGACGCGGGCAGGCTCGCGCTCCAGCGCGACGCCGGTCAGGAGCGCCTGCTCGAAGAGCAGCGGGGAGAGCTCCTCGTGGCGGCTCTCGAGGGGGGCGAGCAGCTCGGCCGCCTGGCGGAGGTAGGTCCAGCTGCGGTCCGGGTTGCCGAGCAGGCGCTCGCACTGGCCGACGCGGGTCACGGGCACGGGGTCCCCGCGCCCGCCGAGCTCTTCGAGCCCTTTCCAGCGCGAGAAGACCGCGTGGGCCTGGCGGGGGTCTCCGAGCAGGAGGTGGCACTGGCCCGAGAGGTCATGGGCGCGGTCGAAGCCGGGCATGTTGGCTTGGGTTCCCTTGATGGCCGGTGTGCCCATCAGGCTCAGGTGCAGCTCGCACACCTCGATCGTGCGCTCGTAGCGCTCGACGCTGAAGAGCATGCCCTCGAGGCGAGAGGCGGCCTCGAGCATCAGGATCGTCAGGAAGACCTGGGTCTCGGCGGGCTCCGCCTCGCGTCGGCGCCGCAGGTCACGCCACAGGGCGTCTGCGTCGTCGGTGGCCTCCTCGAGCAGGGCGCGGACGCGCTCCTTGGGGGCGCCTCCCCAGCGGAGCAGGGTGGCGCGCCGCTCGCGCAGCTCGGCGAGGAGCAGGCGCTGGTCGGGGGAGAGCTCGGCGCCGAGGTCCACGGCGCGCTTCAGCTCGGCCAGGGCGCGCTCGGTCACCTCCTGCCAGGCCTGGTTCGAGTCGGGCTTCGCGTCGAGCAGCTCCGCGGCCGCGTGCCGGTAGGCGGAGACCCCGCCGAGGGCCCGGGCGCGGCAGAGGTGGAGCCAGGCGCCGCTCAGCCCGCGCTCCGCGCAGGTCTCGATCCGCTTCAGGCTCTTGAGGAAGGCCGGCGCTCGCTGGGCGTCGGGGGTCAGCTCCGCGGCGATCGCGCAGGTCTCGGCGAAGGCGCGCCCCGCCTCCTCCTCGCAGCGGGCGAGGGCCTCCCAGGTCTCCTGGCCGCGCGCTCGCTCGAGGCCCGCCAGCGCCACGCGGATCTCGACGAGATGGTCCAGGATCCCGTCCAGCTCGTCCTGGACCTCGGCCCAGGTCCGGCGCCAGTCGGCGAGGGCTCGCTGGGCCTCGGGGGTCAGCGCGACGCGGGTGGCGCGCCAGGCCAGGCGGAAGCTGCCGGAGCGTGCCTGGGCGTCGACGCGGCGCAGCTCGGCCAGCTGCCGCTCGAGGCGCCCGCGCTCGGCCTCCAGCCGCTTCATGCCGGCGCGCGCCAGCTGGTCCTGATCGGCCGCGCTCAGGCGGCGTGAGCGCTGCGCCTCGCGCTCGGCGCGCTGGCGCTCCAGCTCCCGCCGCTGGCTCCACGCGGCCAGCTCGGCGCGGAGGGCGAGCGCGCCGTAGGCGAGCCCCGCCAGGAGGCAGGCCGCCCCGCCCAGCAGGAGCGCCCCGCTGAGGAGCGGGTTGCGCCGCGCGCGAGCGCGCAGCCGCTCGAGGCCGGTCCGCGGACGGGCGCGCACCTCGCGGCCGGCGAGGTAGCGCTCGAGGTCGTCGCGGAGGTCCGCCGCGTCGGCGTAGCGCTCGCCTGGCTCCTTGCCGAGGCAGCGCAGGACCAGCGCGTCGAGGTCCGGGGAGAGCTCCGGGCGCCGGCTGGAGGGGGGCGGGGGGTCTTCCCGCAGGATCTTGACCAGGAGGGCGGTCCCGCGCGCCTCCTGCCCGAAGGGCGGGACGCCCGTCAGCGCCGCGTAGAGCGTGGCGCCGAGCGCGTAGACGTCGCTCTGCGGGCAGAGCCGATCGAGCTCGCCGTTGGCCTGCTCGGGCGCCATGTAGGCGGGGGTCCCGACGAGCTGTCCGGTCTGGGTCAGCTGCACCGCGTAGTCGAGGCGGGCCACGCCGAAGTCGGTCAGGACCGCCCGCCCGTCGGGTTGGGCGAGGAGCACGTTGTCGGGCTTGAGGTCGCGGTGGAGCACGCCGCGGGCGTGAATGTGGGCCAGGGCGTCGGCGACCTGGCGCGCGATCTCGACCGCCTCGCGCGGGTCGAGGGGCCCTTCGCGCTTGATCCTGGCGCGCAGGTCCTCGCCCTCGACCAGGGGCATGGCGTACCAGGCGCGGCCCTGGTGCTCGCCGCTGGCGTGGATCCCGACGACGCCGGGGTGCTGGAAGCGGGCCGTGACCTCGGCCTCGCGCGCGAAGCGCTCACGGAGCGTGGCGTCGCTGAGGGGGTCGAGCAGGAGCTTGAGCGCCACCTGGCGTCCGGCCGCGTCCTCGGCGACGTAGACGACGCCCATGCCGCCCCGGGCCAGCTCGCGCACGACCCGATAGGGGCCGATCGTGTTCGCCTCGGGGGAGCTCTCCACGCGCCGATCCTAGGGGTGATTCGCGCTCACGGTCCGCAGCCGCCGCGGTCCCACTTGAAGACGCGGCCGTGGGAGTGGCGATAGAGGGCCACGCCCAGGAGGAGTCCCGCCAGAGTGATCAGGACCAGGCCGATCGCGGGGCAGGCGCCGCTGCGCCGAAGAGCAGCCTGCGCCAGCGGCAGGCTGCCCGGGATCCCCTCTACTCAGCCTCGTCCTGCTCCTTGTAGCGGTCGAGCTTCTTGAGCAGGCCGCGGCGGGAGAGGCCGAGCATCTTGGCGGCGTGGGTCTTGTTGCCGCCGGAGGCCTCGAGCGCCTTCTCGATCGTGATGCGCTCGAGCTCCTTGATGTTGAAGGTCGGCAGATCCTCGCCGCCGCCTCCGCCGCCGCCGCCGCCGCTGCTGCTGCTGCTGCTCTCGGGGCTCTGGATGTGCTCGGGCAGGTCCTCGACCGTGATCTCCTGGACCCCGAGCGCGTTCATGCGCTTGAGCTCGTTCTCGAGCTCGCGCACGTTGCCCGGCCAGTGGTAGCCGCTCATGACCTCGATCGCCTCGGGGGTGATCGAAGGCGGCGGGGTGTCACTGGTGCCCAGCCGGTTGAGCAGGTCGCTGACGAGGTTGGGCAGGTCCTCGAGGCGCTCGCGCAGGGGCGGGACCTCGACCGGGATCACGTTCAGGCGGTAGTAGAGGTCGCGCCGGAACTCGCCGGTCTCGACCATTTTCTTGATGTCGCGGTTGCTGGCCGCGATCACGCGCACGTCGACCTTGACCGTGCTCTTGCCGCCGACGGGGCGGACCTCGCCCTCCTGCAGCACGCGCAGCAGCTTGCCCTGCATGCCGGCGCTCATCTCCTCGATCTCGTCCAGGAAGAGCGTGCCCGAGTCGGCCTGCATGAAGAGGCCCTTGTGGCCGCGGACCGCGCCCGTGAAGGCGCCGGCGGCGTAGCCGAAGAGCTCGGAGTCGATGAGGGTCTCGGGGACCGCCGCGCAGTTCATGGCGATGAAGGGGCCGCCCTTGCGGGAGCTGGCGTAGTGGATCGCCTTGGCGAGCAGCTCCTTGCCGGTGCCGCTCTCGCCCTGAATGATCACGGGGAAGGCCGTCTCGGCCACGCGCTGGAGCAGGTCGAACACTCGCTTGAACTTGGGCGACTGGGTGACGATGTTGCCGAAGCGGCGCACCTCGTCCTCGTCGTGGCGGCGCAGCTCGGCCTCGACCCGGCGCAGCTTGAGCCGCTGGCTCTCCATGCGCTGCTGCATCTCCTCGACGCGCTGCGCGTTGCGGATCGCGATCGCGGCCTGGTCGCAGAAGGACTCGAGCGTGCGAATGTCGTCCTCCTGGAACACGCCGACCTTGTCGGGCTCGTCGAGGTAGAGCGCCCCGAGGACCTGCCCACCCGAGAGGAGGGGCGAGACCATGACCGACTTGAGGTCGAGGCCGGCCGCCGAGGCGTAGCCGTCGCGCTCCTGCGCGGCGCGCGCCGTGACGACGGTCTCGCGCCGGTCGATGCACTCGCGGATCAGGCGGCGGCTGATCGACTCTTCCGGCGAGGTGATCGAGGCCCGCTCGAAGTTGCGCGCCTGGGCGACGCGCATCTGCCCGCGCTCCCAGATCACCATGAAGCCGCGGGTCGCGCGCGAGAGCTCGACCGCGGCGTCCATGATCAACTCGGTCACGCGCGCGAAGTCGGTCTCGCCCACGATCGCCTTGTTGATCTCCAGCAGGCGCTGCAGTCGGCGCTGCTCGGGGGTCAGGTTCTCGAGGTCGCTGGGCCGCATGTGCGGCACGGGCTGGCGCTGCTCGCGCGGGGCGCGCTTGACCTTGGGCTTACCGCCCGAGAAGGCGTCGAGGATTCGCTGCGCCTGGCTGGGGTCCTTGGCGAAGGAGGCCAGGTCCTTGCCGTCCGGCAGGGGGCCCGACTCCTGGCTCGGATCCTCGAGCGGGTCGCTAGAACGCGGCTGGCGTCCGCTCTTGCGGCGGATGCGGCGGCTGCTGGAGCGCTTCTCGTTTGGGCCTTCCACGGTCCCCTCAGACTACCCGATCGATTCCCTCTAGGGGTTTGGGAGCGCCATTCCCTCAGGACTCGAAATACTTGAGCGCCATCAGGGGGAGGGGGTAGTTCCAGGAGACCTCGCCCTTGCCCGCCGCGTAGAGGTTGGGCCAGAGCAGCGAGAGCACGAAGGCGACTCGGCAGAGGGTCAGGCGGGCGGGCGCGGGCTCGTGCTCGCGCAGGACGCGCAGGCCGAGGAAGAGGCAGGGCAGCAGGTAGATCAGGCTGCGGGTGATGTCCCACACCGAGAACGCGGCGCCGATCACGAGGCCTCCGGCCAGGATCGCGCCCAGGAGGAGGGCCCTGCGCCCGGCGCGCCACAGCGCGAGGCCCGCCGCGAGCACGAGCAGCCAGCCCCCCTCGAGCCCGGTCCACAGGCCGAGCGGCAGGTTGTTGAGCTGGTTGACGAGGTAGCGCGCTCCGGTTCCGGCGAGGGGCGTGTGGAGCCCGTAGCGCGCGCCCAGCCAGGCGCGGCCGCCGGCGTAGAGCCCGAGGGCGAGGGCGACCGCCAGGCAGCAGGGGTCGGCGACTCGCTTGACCCCGCGCTCGGCGGGGGCCTCGACGAAGTGGAGCAGGGCCACGAGCCCGGCCGCCAGCGCGCCGCGCTCGTCGGTCCAGCAAGCGAGCGAGACCCCGACCAGCACCGCCGCCGGGTTGCGCCAGGCGCAGGCCAGGGCCAGCCCCAGCAGGGCCACCGCGTCGAAGAAGCCGCGGTGCTCGACGAAGGCGCTGATCCCCATGAAGCAAGAGGCGACCAGGAGGGTGACCAGCACGGCGGCTCTGCGTTCGCCGCTGGTCCGCTCGGCCGCGAGGGCGACCAGCGCGAAGAGCAGCACCCCGCAGAGGGCCTCGAAGAGCTTCAGGCCGGCGGGTCCCAGCCCGAGCAGGTGGGCCAGGCCAGGGGCGACGAGCCGGAACGCGGTCTTGGCGGCGTGCCCGGCGGGGTCGTGCTCGCGCGGGCTGAGGGGTTGCGCGATCTGCTCGCGGAGCGGCTCCCACTCCGGGGCCGAGCCGATCTGGGTCGTGGCGGCGGGGCGCGGGAAGGAGCAGAGGAGCGCCAGCAGGGTCGCCGCGAGCGCCGTCTTGAGCAGCCAGCGCTCACCCGCGGCCAGGCGCTCGAACCACGCGCAGAGGGCGAGGGCTGCCCGCTGGAGCGCGGCTAGCGCGTCAGGAGGGGTTGGCTCTGGGGGCTCCGTGCGCTCGCCTGGTTCCACGCGCCCTGCTTCCTGCGATCGGGCACGGGCACGGGCACGGGCACGGGCACGAGGGGGTTTGGACTAGTGATCCCAGTGAATCGTGAAGGGGCGCCAGATCGAGGGGCGACGGTAGGTCATGAAGGCCTTGGTGTAGGTCACGTCGTCCAGGAAGGCCCACTGGATATCGAGGGCCGCGCCCTTGACCATGCCCGCGAGCGGACCCGTGGCCAGACCGAGGGGGAAGAAGAGGAGCACGTTGAAGATCCAGTACTCCGGGTGGTACTTGAAGGACGCGCGGTTGTAGCGATACACCTGGGCCGGCGCGTCGATGCAGCCGGTGAAGGCGCCCGTCAGCAGGCCGGTGAAGGTCGCGCAGCCCTGCGAGAAGGTCAGGCACACGCTCAAGACCAGCGCCGCGGCCAGGTGTCGCGCGCGGAGTCCGCGCCGCTGCTGCGTCACGCGCAGCAGCACCGGCTCAGCGTTGGTGGAGCTGCTGCTGCTGGAGTCGACGGAGGGGGTCTCGAGATCGGCCACGGCACACCTCATATGCGGACGTTTTACCCCACGGGACGGGGTGGGAGCCACGCCTGAAGGGGGAACGCTCAGCGGGGGCCCGAGGTTTAGTCCCTGTCGCAGCTCCCTGTCTCCGCTAGACTTCGCCCCTTCGCCCGTCCCCAGGAGCCGTTCCAAGGAGCTGCAGATGGACTTCCGCCAGCGCATCGAAGAGGCCCTCAAGAAGAGCCGAGCTCGCTACACCGAGATCCGGCTCGAGGTGACGACCGGGACCCGGGTCGTGTTCCGCGGCGAGCGGCTGGAGACGGCGACCGAGACCCTGGACCGGGGCGGCTTCGTGCGGGTCTTGGCGCGCGAGGGCGGCTGGGGCACGGCGACCTTCAACGACCTGGACCTGCTCCCCCAGAAGGTCGAGCAGGCCCTGGCCTGCGCCGAGGCGGTCCCGGCGGCCAAGGTCGAGCTGGCCGGGGTCGAGGCCGTGGTCCACGAGACCCTGGCGAACCTCGAGGAGGACTTCCGCGGGGTCTCGCTCCAGACCAAGGTCGACAACCTGCGCGAGCTCAACGACCTGATCCTCAGCGGGGACGAGACGATCCAGTCGACCCGCGCGATCTACCAGGACAAGATGCAGGCCGTCTACTACGGCAACTCGCAGGGGACCTGGGTCGTCGAGGAGCGCCCGCTGCTCGACCTCTACTGCATCGCCGAGGCGGTCCGCGGGGACGACGTGGTCAGCCAGGGCGAGGCGCTGACCCTCAGCAACTCCGGCTTCGAGGCGGTGCGCGACCGCCAGGACATGGCCCGCGAGGCCGCCCTGCGCGCCCGCGAGCAGCTCGACGCCGAGCCGGTCCGCGGCGGGGTCTACCCGGTGATCCTCAACCCGACCCTGGCCGGCGTGTTCGTGCACGAGGCCTTCGGGCACCTCTCGGAGTCGGACTTCGTCTACGAGAACGAGGAGGCGCAGAAGATGATGCGGATGGGGCGCGAGTTCGGCCCCAAGATCCTCAACATCGCCGACAGCGGGGTCGAGAAGCCCGGCGACCTGCCCGGCAGCCACGCCTACGACGACGAGGGCGTGCCCATGCGACGCACCCAGCTGGTCAAGGACGGAGTGCTCGTCGGCCGGCTCCACTCGCGCGAGACGGCGGCCAAGCTCGGCGAGGAGCCGACGGGCAACGCGCGCGCCCAGGACTACAACCACAAGCCCCTGGTGCGTATGCGCAACACCTTCATCGAGGCCGGCGAGACCAGCTTCGAGGACATGATCAAGGACATCGAGCTGGGCGTTTACGCCTGCAAGGCGCGCGGCGGGCAGACCTGCCTGGGGACCTTCTCCTTCTCGAGCGCCTACGCCTACATGATCCGCGACGGCGAGCTGGCCGAGCCGGTCCGCGACGTGATCCTGGCGGGCAACCTGTTCGAGACGCTCCAGAACGTGAGCGCGGTCGGCGACGACTTCACCTGGGAGCGGGCCGGCCGCTGCGGCAAGGACGGCCAGTCGATGCCCGTCGCCATGGGCAGCCCGCACCTGCGGATCGAAGACGTCGTGATCGGAGGCAATTGATGGCCAGCGCCGACACCACCCACCTGCTCGAGTCCCTCGCCAGCGCCGGCGGCGAGGCCGAGCTCTTCACCGCCAGCTCCGACTCGCTCGAGGTCTCCTTCGCGGCGGGCAAGGTCAAGGGCGCCATGGCGCGCGAGGTCTCGGGCCTGGGCGTGCGCGCCCTGCGCGAGGGCAAGCTCGGCTTCGTCGGCTGCCGCGACCTCTCGCCCGAGGGGCTCTCGCGCCTGGAGGGCAACGTGGCCGGCTCGCTCGCGGTGGGCGACCCGAGCGAGCTCGAGTTCCCCGGTCCGAGCCAGCCCGAGCGGGCGAGCGACGAGCTCGAGCTCTACGACCCCGCGACCGCCGCCCTCGAGACGGGCGACCTGCTCGCCGCCGGACAGGAGGTCCTGGGCGCGCTCCAGGCCGAGTTCCCCGAGACGGTGTTCGACCTCACGGTCCGGCGGAGCGTCGGCAAGGTCGGGCTGAGCAACACCCGCGGCCACGCCCACGAGGACGGCTACACGGTGTTCTCGCTCTCGGTCGAGGCCAACAAGACCGAGGACGAGGACGTGTTCATGGACTGGGCCTCGGTCAGCAGCACGAGCCGCGAGCGGGCCGAGCCCGAGCGCGTGGTGGAGCAGCTGCGCCAGCGCCTCACCTGGGGCCGCGAGATCGTCGACTTCAAGCCCGGGCGCTACCCGGTGCTCTTCACCCCCTCGGGCAGCCTCCTGCTCTGGTCGCCGCTGCTCCAGGCCCTGAGCGGCAAGACGGTCATGCTCGGCACCTCGCCCCTGCGCGAGAAGGTCGGCCAGCAGGTCGTCTCGCCGCGGATCCAGCTCCTCGACGACGGGCTGCTCACGGGCGCGCTCGGCAGCTCGGCCTTCGACGACGAGGGGATCCCGCGGCGGACCCGCTCGCTGATCGAGGACGGGGTCCTGCGCGGCTTCGTGCACAGCCTCGAGACCGCGCAGAGCTGCGGCCACGAGCCGACCGGCAACGGCGAGCGCGGCGGCGCCACGGCGCGGCCCGAGCCCGGGTTCAGCAACGTGCTCGTGCGCGGCGGCGAGCAGAGCTGGCGAGAGCTGCTCGGCTCGATCGAGTACGGCGTGCTCTGCCACCGCGTGATGGGCATGGGCCAGGGCAACACCCTGCCGGGCACCTTCAGCAACCCCCTCGACCTGGCCTTCCTGATCGAGGGCGGCGAGGTCAAGGGGCGGATCAAGGACGCCTCGATCGCGGGCAACGTCTACGAGCTGCTCGCCGACGAGCGGCTGGGCGGCCTCAGCCAGGAGGTCGAGCCCGTGGGCGGGAGCGCCTTCCTGCCCTGGCTGCGGATCGAGGACGTGAACCTGGTCGGCAAGAACCAGGCGGGCTGAGCGCGTGGGCTGGCTGCTCCGCCGCCTCACGCGGCTGCTCAAGCTGCTCCTGCTCAGCCCCCTGCTCCTGCTGCGGCGTCTGGTCGGGCTCTTCGTCAAGCCGGACCTGCTGCGGATCCACCTCCGCGGCGAGGTGCCGGACTTCTCCAGCGCGTCCAAGCTGCAGAAGCTGCTCAGCAAGCGCCCGCCGCACCTCTCGCTCCATGAGGCCGTCACGGCGATCGACGAGGCCTGCCAGCCGGGGCTGGGCCTGAAGGGGATCCTGATCGAGCTCGACCAGTGCCAGCTGGCCTGGATCCAGGCCGAGGCGCTGATCGCCGCGATCGAGCGGGCCCGCAAGGCGGGGCTCAAGGTGCTCGTGTGGGGCGACTCCATGACGGGCCCGGCCCTGGCCGTCGCCGCCCAGGGCGACCAGAGCCTCGGCTCGAGCCAGGGCGTGATCGGCTTCCTCGGGATCCGGGTCCGCAACCTCTTCGTGCGTGACCTGCTCGAGCAGGTCGGCGTGGTGCCCTTGATCCACCGCCACGGCGCCTACAAGAGCATGGGCGACATGTTCAACCGGCAGGAGATGAGCGAGGCCCACCGCGAGATGAGCGAGGAGCTGGCGCAGGACCTCTACGCCCAGATCAGCGCGCCGGTCGCCAGCGGCCGCTCGCTCAGCGCCGACGCCTTGCGGGGGCTCCTCGACGCCTCGCCCGTCAGCCACCCCGAGGCCGTCGCCGCGGGCCTGCTCGACGGCGAGGCCTTCCGCGACGAGCTGGAGGAGAAGGCCGGCGCCATGATCGAGCTCGAGGACCCGAGCAAGGCCCGCGTGCTCGCGCCCGAGCACCTGATCGCGCGCCGGCGCGGGCGCAACTGGCGCCGCTCGGTGTGGAGCGACCCCCCGGTCCTGCAGGTGATCGAGCTGCGCGGCTCGATCGTCGACGGCGAGACCGGGCGCGGCTGCCCCGCGACCCTCGCCTGCGAGGCCCTCGACGAGGCGCGCGAGGACGACGACGTCAAGGCGGTCGTGCTGCGGATCGACAGCCCCGGCGGGAGCGTGACCGCGTCCGAGCGGATCTGGCGGGCCGTCAAGCGACTCGACCAGGAGAAGCCGGTCGTGGCCAGCATGGGCCGCGTCGCCGCCTCGGGCGGCTACTACATCGCCGTGGGCGCGCGCGCGATCGTGGCGCACCCCGGCACCCTGACCGGCTCGATCGGCGTGGTGCTGGGCAAGTTCAACGCCGGCCCCGCCCTGCGCCGACTCGGCGTCAGCGTCGACGGCGTCCAGGTCGGCGCCCGCGCGGGCCTGCTCGACCCCGACCGCGGCCTCGACCCCGACGAGGACGCGGCGCTGGTGCGGCACCTGATGGCCTACTACGACGCCTTCGTGGGCCGGGTCGCCGAGGGCCGCCAGCTGAGCAAGGAGGCCGTCGACGCCGTGGCCCAGGGCCGCGTCTACACCGGCCGGATCGCGCAGGAGCGCGGGCTGGTGGATCGCCTCGGCGGCCTGCGCCTCGCGATCGAGCTCGCCAAGCAAGAGGCCGAGCTCGGCGAGTTCGTCTCGCTCGAGCGCGTGCGGGTCAAGGACGAGCGCGGGGTCGCCGCCTCGCTCCTGGGCGGCAGCGCCCTGCCCAGCTCGCTCCTGCCCGCAGGCCTCGGCGAGCTGAGCGAAGCCGGCGAACTCCTGCGCGCCTCCGCCCTGGCCTGGTGCCCCCTCTGGGTCGAGGGGGCTTGAGCGCGCGAGATTTGCGCGCGGCGAACGGAACCCGAACACGACCTGCCGGTCCCGGTGGCTAGCGTCTGTCCAAACGCAGACACTTGCGCTACTACCGGCCGGAGGCGGACAGCCCTCTCCCAACGACGACGGAGCGGGCAGAGGCCGCCGAGGCCGAGAACGAGCGGCTGCGGCGCAAGATCGCGCTCCTCGAGGGCGAGGAGGGCGCGGGCGCTTGAACCCGCGTCGCTCGACCCGCCGCTCTCGTCGGTAAGCTGGTTGGGTGGAGCACGCTGCCACAGCGTCGGATTCGGCCAGGAACCTTGCGTCGACGGTCCTCGTCGCGGCAGGGTCCACGGGTGCACTCCTCGGCTACGCCCTCCTCGCCCTCCGCGGCGGCTGGCGGGCGGGCTTGGCTGGCCTCCTGCTCCACGCCGTGTGCCTGTTCCTCGCCCTCCTCCCCCTGGCGCGGCTCGCCCTCGGCCGGCGCTACGCGACCGCGCCCCTCGCGGCGCGGCTGAACGCGCTGGCGAGCGCGCTGGCCTTCGCGCTGGTCGCGCTCCAGACGCCTGGCTTGGCGTGGATCGTCGTGCCGGCGGGGGTGGGGCTGGTCGCGGCCGAGCTGCGCTCGACGCGCGCGCCGGCCAGCGAGGGGGTCGCGCCGGCGCTCGCGATCGCAGCAGGCTGGCTGGCGCTGGCGGGCTACGCCTACGCCGAGCCGAGCGTCTACCCCTTCGCGAGCGGGTTCGCGCTGGTGGGGGTCCTGCTGGCGGGCGCCGCCTGGCGGGGGAAGCGGCGGGCGACCTTCGGGGCGCTGGTCCTGCTCCTGGGCGTCGGCGCCTGCGAGCTGGCCTGCCAGGCCAGCGGGTTGCTGATCCGCGGGCAGGCCGAGGCTCGGCGGCGCTACTACCAGGAGCTGCACCAGCTGGATCCAACTCTCGGCTACCGGCCGCGCCCCGGGCTGCGCGAGCTGAAGCTGAGCTATCACCTCGACCCCGACCTGCGCGGGGTCTACAGCACCGACGAGCGCGGCTTCCGCAACGTGGGGCGCGACTACGCCGCCGCGCAGGACTGGTTCGTGGGGGACTCCTTCACCTGGGGCGCCTGGGTGACGCGCGACGAGTGCTTCGTGGGCCAGCTCGAGCAGCGCTGGGGACGGCCCGCGGTCGCCCTCGCGGCGGGCGGCTACGGCGTGCTCCAGTACGAGGCGCTGGTCGAGCAGGCCCTGCGCGAGCGGCCGGCGCGGATCTGGCTGTGCGTGTTCGCCAACGACCTGGCCGGGCAGATCCCCCTGGCTCAGAGCGGGGCCCACTACGAGGAGTTCGCCACTCGCTTCACCCGGGCGGCTTCGCTCTTCCGCGCCCTCGACCTCGGTCTGCGCGCGTTGGTGCTCCGCGCGCGCGGGTGGGGACCGAAGGAGGCCCAGGCCGGCGTCACCCTCTGGCCGGCGGCGGGCGCCGCGCGCGACTACCTGGCCTCGAGGCATTACGAGGCCGTCGAAGCCACCTACGCGCGGATCCTGGCCCGCAGCCAGGAGGCCGGCGTCTCGCTGCGGGTCGTACTGATCCCCTCCAAGGAGCTCGTCTACCGAGCCGACTACGAGCGCCTCTTCCCGCGCCAGCGCGACTACCTGCGCAACGAAGCCCAGGGATACGAGCGCCTGGCAGGGATGGCCGCCGAGGCGGGGGTGCCGTGTCTCGACCTGACCCCTGCCCTGCGCCGGGCCGTCGAGGTGGGAGAGCGGCCCTACTTCGCCCTCGATCCCCACTGGAGCCCCTTGGGGCACCAACTCGCGGCGGAGGCGATCGCGGCCTGGCGCCCCTGATCGAGGCGACTACGTCGTTGACGCTCCCGTGGGCGCATTCGGCACGGAGCCTTTTCGCCAAAGGGGTTAGGCCGACGCTGGGCCCCCGCTCCGCGGCACCCGGCTTGCCCCTTCGTCTGAGGGAGAAGGAAGGGAGAGCACCATGGGACAGCTCGTGGTTCAGGCGCTGCGGAACACCGCCAGCTGCCCCTATTGCCGTGACACGCTCGAAGAGACGGGGCTCGTGCACTGCGGGCTGTGCACGACGCGCTATCACGCCTCCTGCGGGGACGAGCTGAAGACCTGCGCCTTGCTGGGCTGCCAGGGGAGCTTGACCCTCCCCGGCGAGGACCCCCTCCCGGTCGTGGACCTGCACACCTGGCTGGACGCGGGGCGCGATCTGCTCACGGCGCTCGGCTACCTCGGCTTGCTCCTGCTGCCGGCCCTGCTGATCGTCTGCGGGCCGTGGCTCCTGGGCTGGCTCCTGAGCGGGCTGGTGGAGGCGGTCCGGCTCACGGGCCGCTGCACGATCGGGCTGCTCGAGGCGGGCCCGTGGCAGGCCTCGCTCGTGGCGCTCGCGCCCCTGGCCCTGGCCATCGCCTTCGCGATCCAGGGCCGGTGCAGCGCCTGAGGCGGAGCTAGTTGCTGGCGCTGAGGACGGGGGGCGGGGCGAGCTCGTCGAGCTCTTCGCTCAGCTCGACCTGGATCCCCGGGCAGCGGGCCTTGAGGCGGTCGAGGCGGCGGCGCAGGGTGCGCGCGTCGCGCACCAGGAGGGCCTCCTCGTCGGGAGAGAGCAGGCCCTCCGCGCGGCGCGCCAGGCGCTCGCGGACCGAGGCGAGGAGGCTCATTAGGCCAGCGCCGGGCTGGAGTCGAGCTGCGTGCGCAGCCGCTTCAGCCGGTCCGACTTGGTGGACACCTGGCCGGCCACGTGGTCCCGGCTGCGGTAGACCAGGCAGCCCGAGCTGAACAGGGCCAGAATGTGGCGCATCAGCTGCTCCACCTCCGCCGCTCGCTCGAGGCTCGCCGAGTAGCTCGCCGATCCCCAGTCCCGCTTCGTCTTCTTGTTGCGCTCGCTCATGCCTGTCCTCGCTTAGCCGAAGAGCTGACGGGTCAGCTCCCCGAAGTCCTGCTCGTCCTCGTGGCTGTCGAGCCGCTCCTCGGCCCACAGCTCCAGGTGGTCGCCCGCTCCCACGAACACGACCCCCTTGTCCAGACCGGCCAGCGAGCACTGCTCCTTGGTGAGGGAAATCCTCGCCTGGCGATCTGGTTTGACGCGCTCGGCCGACATGCGCACCATGCGGAGGTATGCCCGCACGGTCTTGTTCCCCACCCCGGCCCCCCCGGCCCGGAGCCCCTCCAGCTCGCGGAGGCGCGCCTCGAAGCGCGCCCGCGGCCAGAGGGCCAGGCAGGGGTCCCCACCGAGCTCTCGCGAGAGGACGAACTCCTCCGTGTCGGCGAGCTGCTCGCGGAAGGCCTTGGGGATCGCCACTCGGCGCTTGGCGTCCAGCGTGTTGGCGTGGTTGCCGAGCAGGTCCAGCGAGGGCGCCGAATCGGGCCCCTCCGCTGCTTCCTGCTCGATGCGTTCCATTACCACGCTTCACCACTCCTCCCCCTTTTTACCCCCGTCTCCCCACGGGCGCAAGCCCTTGTACAGACGGGGATTTGGCCGCTGCCATCGGCAGCGAGGGCCATCGGGGGGCGAGATGGGGGGAGCGGTGGGTGAATGCGTGGGGAAGCTCCCCGCGCGTCGACCTTGAATGTCAAAGACTACGGCGGGGGAAATCTGGGGGAATCCACGGGCTCGCAGGAGCCCGCTAGCGGAGCTCCCCGAGCCGAGCCCGAGCCGCCCCGTGCAGGCGACGCGCCGCCGAATCCGCCAGGCAGGCCTCATAGGCCGTCCGCGCTACGTCCCGCTGGCCGCGGACCTCGGCCAGCCGCCCGCGCCAGTAGGCGAGGGTCCCGGTGGGGAGCCGTGGGCCTGGGCGAAGCGCGTCCAGGTCCAAGGCGGCCTGCTCGCTGCGACCCAGCTCCAACAGCGCGATCGCGCGCTCCAGCCGGAGGTTGGGGTCGTCGGGCTTCAGGGCCAGGGCCTCGCTGAGCGAGTCGAGGGCCTCGGCCCAGCGCCCCGCGCGGGCGTGGAAGAAGGCCTGCAAGCGGAGGGGGTCCGCGCGCCCCGGCGCCTCGGCCACGAGGCGCTCGATCAGCGGGCGGGCGGCCTCGGGCTGCCGCAGGCGCAGCCAGGTCTCGGCCAGCAGCTCGGCGCTCTCGAGGTCGCTGGGGTCGAGCTCGAGCAGGAGCGCGAGGTCTCCCGCGGCGCCCTCTAGCTCACCTTGCTGCAGGCGCAGGCCCGCTCTTCCGCGCAGGCCCCGCGCCGAGCGCGAGCAGGCCAGGGAGCGGCGGAAGTGGTCCTCCGCGGCGCGCAGGCGCCCGTCGCGAGCGGCCCGCTCTCCGAGCAGGGCGTGGGCGGCCCACAGGGTCGCGTCCCGGCGCAGGGCCTCGCGCGCCGCGACCGCAGCCGCCTCGGGCTCGGCCTGCGCCCAGGCCACCTCGGCGCGGGCGAGCTCGAGCCAGGCGTCGCGCGGCGCGAGGGCCGTCGCGCGCAGCAGGGCGCTCGTCGCCGCGGCCGGCGAGCGGCTGGCCGCGGCCGCGCAGGCCCGCAGCTGCCAGGCCTCGGCCGCGAGGGGGTCGAGGGCGCAGGCCCGCTCGGCCGCCGCGGCCGCCGCCGCGGCCTGGCCGCGGGCGAAGCGGGCTCGCCCCAGCAGGAGGTGCGCCCGCCACAGATCCCCCCGCCGCTCCACCGCGGCCTCGAGCGCGCGGGCCGCAGCGACGGGGCGCCCGAGCAGGAGCTGGCGGGCGCCTTCGGCGAGCGCGCCGACGCCGCCCTCCGGGTCGAGGTCGGCGGCCTCGGCGAAGTCGGCGCGCGCGCGCCGCCCGTCGGGGCCGCGCGGGTCGAGGGCCAGGCGGAGCAGCCCGCGGGTCAGGCAGAGGGCGGCGCGACCGGCGGGGTCGCGCGCCCCCTCGCCAGCCTCCAGCTCGTTGAGCAGCCGGGGAGCCGCGATCGCCAGGGACTCGCCCGCCTGCCGCAGGCGCGCCCAGCGGGCCTCGACCAGCGCAGCCCGGGCTTCGCCCCAGCTCGGGTCGAGCTCCAGCGCGCGCTCGCAGCGCTCGACCCGGGCCGCGAGGTCGGGGTCCTCGGCGCGCTCGGCGAGGAGCGCGCGCGCCTGCCCGATCCGCTCACGCGCGGCGAGCAGCTCGCGCAGCTCGTCCAGGCGGGCCTGCACGTCGACCCGCTCGCGCAGGGCGGCGGGCAGCGCCTCGGCCGCGGCGAGAGCGGCGGCCGGATCCTCCTCGCCGAGGGCGAAGAAGCGGGCCGCCTGGGTCGCGAGCTGCTCCTGGCGCTTGGACCACAGGCTGCCGATCAGGCCGCCCAGGAGCGTCAGCAGGACGACCGCGGCGAGGATCGCGCGCACCTTCGCGCCGGACTCGGGGTCCGGCGGCGGCGTCGCAGCGCGTCGCTTCAGCTCGGGCGGCAGGCGGAGGATCGAGCTCTCGATCTCGGTCTGCTCGTGCGGCAGGGGCAGCTCGAGGTCTCCCTGGCGCGCCGTGACGGGGCCGCTGTCGCTGATCCGGCCGCCGTCGCTGGGCGGGAGCTGCAGCCGCTCGAGGATCGTCTCTCCCTCGTCGCTGGCGCGGGCCTCGCCCGGGACCTCGAGCCGCTGCGGCAGCGTCTCTTCCTGGGGGTCGCCCTCCTCGCTGGGCTCCTCCCTCACGGCTGGGGCTCCTCCGCGGAGCCCTCCTCCGGCGCGGGCGAAGCGGCGGGCTCGGGCTGGGCCAGCCGCTCGAGGAGCAGCACCCCGACCACACCGACCCCCAGCAAGGCCAGGCTGCCCCAGGCGGCGCCGCTGCTCAGGTCGGGCAGGCGCGGGGTCGAGCCGATCAGGCGCTTCTTGTCGCGCACGACCGTCCAGGTCCGCTCGGCGAAGGGCCAGAGGGCGTAGAGCGAGCCGGCCATCAGCCCCGTCATGAAGGCTAGGGTCGAGCGCTCGGCGCGCTTGAGCAGCCAGGTCAGCAAGCGCGCGAAGGCCAGCAGCCCGATCGCGCAGCCGCAGGCGAAGGGCAGCACGACCTCGAGGAAGGGCTCGAGCCGCCCGCCGCCCTCGTAGGGGTGGATCACCTCGCCCAGCTTGCCCAGGACGTAGGCGTACTTGCGCAGGATCAAGAGCACGAAGGAGCCCGAGATCCCCGGCAGGATCATGGCGCAGATCGAGACGCAGCCGCAGAAGAACACGAAGACTGGCGACTCGGGCGTGTCGGTCGGGACCGCGGTCACGACCAGCAGCCCGGCGCCGAAGCCGGCCAGGGCCGCGAGGGCCGCCGCGCGCGCGTCGCCCTCTTCGTGGCGAGACACGTCTCGGCCGAGCATGAAAATGCTCCCGAGCACGAGGCCGAAGAAGAGCCCGTAGATCTGCTCGGGGTGGCTGTGGAGGTAGCGGGGGAGCGGGAACACGCGGGTGAAGAGCACCACCCCGATCGCCTGGCCGCACACCACCGCGCCCAGGAAGCGCCAGCCCACGTGCTGGTGGATCCCGGCCAGGTCGAAGCGGAGCAGGCGGCGCAGCGCGGTCAGGTCGAGCGAGCGGATCGCGGCGACGAAGCGCACGTAGATCCCCAGGATCAGCGCCATGGTCCCGCCCGAGACCCCGGGCACCACGTCCGCGGTGCCCATGCACAGCCCGCGCGCGATCAGCCCCGGGACCTCTTCCCAGGTCGCGCCGCCGGGGGTGGCGCTCTCGGGATCGGTCGGGTCGAACTCGGCGACGTCCTTGCTCATGCGCCGAGGTTAAGCGAAGGCGCCGCGGCGAATATCCCGAGCGTGAGAGCGTCTCTCCGGGCACGGGCGCCCGCGGCGGGCACAGGGCCAGAGGCGCTCGGGGGGACCGTGCTTCCGACATCGCTTCGACCGAGCCCTGCGCGCTCGGCTCGCGCCGCCAGCGCGGCGCTCTTGTGCCTCTTCGCCGCCAACCAGGCCGCCGCCGACGTGGTCACCCTGACCAACGGGTCTCGCCTCGAGGGCCGGACCCGGCGCACCGACGCGGGCCTGGTCCTGAGCGGTCGCTACGGCGAGACGGTGATCCCCTGGCGGGACGTGGCCCACCTCGAAGAGCGCCTGACCCCCGCCGAGCGCTTCGCCCGCGAGCGACGAGCGCTGGCCCCGGGCGACCTGGCCGGGGCGGCGCGCCTCGCGGGCTTCGCGCTCGACCACGACCTCGAGGCGGAGGCCCGCGCGCTGCTCGAGCCCTACGCCCGCCTCTCCCCGCGGGACCCGGCCCTGCGCGCGCCCCTCGAGCGCTTGCTCTTCCGCTTCGAGCAGGGTCGCTGGGTCCCACCCGAGGTCCACTTCCCGCGCCGCGGCTGGGTCCGCCTGCGCGGCAAGTGGCGCAGCCCCCAGGAGGTCGAGAAGCTGCGCTCGCACGACGCGCTGGTCGACGTGCGCCAGCAGCGCGACGCGGCTCGGGAGGCGCTCGCCGCCCTCGAGCGCCGGATCGCCTGGGACCAGCGCGAGGTGGCGCGTGCCCTGCGCGAGCAGGCGGAGCTGAAGCGAGACCAGGCGCTCCTCCCCGAGCGCCTGCGCGCCGCGGAGGCGGCCCTGGCCACCCGCGCCGCCGACCTCGCGGTCGCCGAGCAGGCCTTGCTCCAGGCCCAGGCCGAGGAGGCCGCCTGGCGCCGCGTCCGCTGGCGCTGTCCGCTCGAGCCCTGCGGCCACGCTCAGGGCGAGGAGGGTCCGCGCTGCCGCCGGGGTCAGCGCTGCCCTGACTGCGAGCGCCGCTGCCGCCCTCAGAGCCCCTGCCGCGCCTGCCGCGCCCATCGCGACGAGGGCCAGCGCCTCGCCCGCCGCGTCGAGGAGGCGCGCAGCTGCGCCGAGAGTCGGCGGCGGTCGCGCAGCAATGCCCTGGAGCGGGTCCAGGAGCTCGCGCGCCTGCCCGAGCGGATCGCGGCCGCCGACGCGGCCCTCGCGAAGGCCCGCCAGCGCCTGGCGGCGACCCTGCGCCGTCGCCCGGGCTTGATCCAAGCCGATCAGGCGACCCAGCGCGCGCTCTTGGCCGCTGAGGCGCGCTTCGACCGGGCCAAGGCCGCCGCCAAGGGGGCTCCCGCAGCTCGCAAGTAGGGCGGCCCGACGGTTGCCGCCTCCCCTGGCCCTGAGTATGATTCCGCCGCTTCGGCGACATAGCCAAGTGGTAAGGCAACGGATTGCAAATCCGTCATTCCCCGGTTCGAATCCGGGTGTCGCCTACGACAGGACCCGCGAGAGACAGCTCTCGCGGGTCCTGTGCTTTGAGGCTAGCTGAGGGTTTCTGCCAGCTGCCGTCTCGACGCTCGCGCCGACGCTGTCGACCCAAGCCGCTAGCCCGAGGACGCGAGTCGAACGCGCAGGCTGACGTTGACCACCAGCAGGATCAAGCACAGGAAGGTCAGGCAGAGGGTCAGCTTGAAGTTGTGGTAGACCCCGGGCACGTGGACCCGGGTGGCGACCTGGTCGTCCTGGAGGACCGAGATCGGCTTGCCCACCTGGCCGCGCCAGGAGTAGCGGTCCCTGTCGCTGATCCAGGCGCTCACGTCCTGGCCCGAGTCGAGCTTGATCTGCAGCTTCGCGCCGAGGTGGTCGCGGTGGATCCCGACCACGGTCCCTTTGGCGGGGGTGTAGCGGTCGTAGCGCGTCTTCTCGTAGACGCCGGCCCCGATCGTGAGGGCGAGGACCAAGAGGAAGGCGCGGGAGAGCCCGCGCATGCGCGCCGCGAGGTCGTCGTTCAAGCTGGGCCTCCGCCAGTCGAGCCAGGCTAGCGAGAGGCGGGGCGGGCGCGCAACGAGGGGCTAGTTCTTGCCAGCGCGGTCGTCGTGCTTGTTGTGGTAGTAGCCGCTGGCCTGAGTCTCGTAGGCGTTGTCGTAGACGAAGCCCTCGAACTCGAGCCCCTCGAGGGCGCCCGCGATCTCGGGGTCCTCTTCGGCGAGCCGCTTCAGCAAGCGCAGGAGCTTGCGCTCCTTCTGCTTGAGGAAGGAATCGGTGTCGACGTCGCTGTCCTCGGGGAGCTCGAAGCCGAGCTCGAGGTTGGCGAACACGCGCACCTTCGACGTCATTCCAAGAACCTTTCGTGGCTCCCGCTCGAGCCTCTTCCTTTATAGACCTCGCGCGCCCCCGCGCAATGGCAAGAACCGTTGCTCTCGTCGCGCTAGCACTTTGACTCGCACCTCGGACATTCCCGTCCCGCCTTTACTCGGCCTTGGCGCTGCGCCGGGCGAGGACCTCGTTGAGCAGGTCGGGGCGATCGGTGGTGATCCCGTCGACGCCGAGGTCGAGCAGCTGCTCCATGATCTCGGGCTCGTTGATCGTCCACACCTGCACCGAGCGCCCGCTGCCGTGGGCGGCGCGGATCAGGCGCGGGGTGGTGAGCGGGATCCCGCGGTCGCGGTCGTGGTCGCTGAAGCGCGGGATCTGGAGGATCCGCGCCTGCGAGCCGAGCCAGCCGCCGAGGCCGACGAGGTGCAGCCCATAGAAGAAGGTGATCTCGCGCGAGGAGCAGCCGGTCGGGACCTCGGGGGCCAGGCGACGAAAGCGCCCCAGCAGGCCGTGGGGGAAGGCGCCGACCACCGCGCGCTCGGGAGCCAGCTCGCGCAGGATCGTGACCACTCGCTCGACGAAGTCGGGGTAGGGCGAGGGCTTGAGCTCGACCGTGAAGCGGTGCTCGGGGAAGGCCTCGAGCACCTCCTCCAGGCGGGGGATCGCCACGCCCTGCCCGCGGAAGGGGAAGCTCTCGCCGCCGTCGCGGCTGAAGCGGTAGCCCGCGTCATGGGCCCTGAGCTCGGCCAGGGTCTGCTCGGCCACCAGCCCCGAGCCGTCGGTGGTGCGGTCGACGGTCGGGTCGTGGATCACCACGATCTGGCCGTCCTTGGTCTGCTGCACGTCGAACTCGAGCACGTCGACGCCGGCCTCGACGCCGGCGCGGAAGGCGGGCAGCGTGTTCTCGGGCGCCAGCCCGCGCGCGCCGCGGTGGCCCGTGCGGACGATCCCGCCGCCGGGCGCGATCAGCTCGTGGAGGGGCTTCAGGCCCACAGGCCGCGCTCGCTCGCCCAGGCGGCGAAGAAGCGCAGAGCCTCGGTCACCGGCTCCTGCTCGCCGAGGGCCGCGAGCTCGCTCGGGCTGACGCGCTGGAGCTCCTCGACCTCCTCGGCCTGGATCGTGAAGGGGCCGTCGTGGGTGGCGCGGAACAGGCGGATCTGCTCGTAGTGCACCCCCGCCAGCGGGGGGAAGTGCGCCAGCTCGCTCAAGGTGGGGCTGACGCCCAGCTCCTCCTCGACCTCGCGCGCGGCGACCTCGGCGTAGACCCGGTCGAGCTCCTCGTCGGGGCCGCCCGTGTAGTCGCTCTCCTCGACGTGGCCGGCGCAGCTCATGTCCCAGTAGCCCGGGTGGGTCTGTTTGTCGCGGTGGCGGCGCTGGATCACCAGCTTCCCCGCGCTGTCGAAGACCAGCACGTGGATCGAGCGGTGGATCAAGCGCTCGACGTGGATCGTGTGGCGATCCTCCCAGCGCACGAAGCGGTTCTCGGCGTCGACTACGGCAATGCGTCCCGGCATGCCGCGATCTTCGCCGGGGGGCGGGCGAGGGCAAGGGCGGTCGTCAGCGCTCGAGCGCGAGCGTCGCGACGAGGTCCCCCTTGGCGTCGGGCGAGAGCACGTAGGCCCGCCCCAGCTCCCAGGCCAGGCGATAGGGCTCCCCTCGCTGGGTGCGCGGCAGCTCGTCCAGGAAAGGGCCCTCGGGTCCGACCATCAGCTCGTGCAGCGAGCGCGCCCAGCGCCCGGTGCGGACGCGGTGCAGCTTGAGCGCGTCGCCGATCGCCTTGGCGTCCGCGCGGCGGAGCTCGGCTTCGTGCACGCGCAGCTCGCAGCCGAAGAAGCTCGGCGCGCGCTGGTCGACGGCCAGCGCCGCCACCGTCAGCACGCAGGCGCCCACCAGGGCCCACCAGGGCGGCCAGCGCAGGCGCTGGCGCAGCTCCACCCAGCGGGGCACGGGGTCGGCCGGGGGCGCCTCGCTCAGCTCGATCACGACGGGGGCCGGGAGGGGCGGCGCGCTCGCCACGCAGCCGAGGGAGGGGCAGCGCCCGAACTCGGCCTTGCACTCGGTGTGCATGAACACGCCGCAGAAGCGGCAGCGCACGAGGTGCCCGACCGCCTCGTCGTGGCAGAGCGCGCAGCGCAGGCGTTGGCGGCGGAGCGTGACCTCCATCGATCCTCCCGCCCTGAAGACGCGCCCGCGGCGGGGAGGTTTAGTCCCCGCTCGCGACCGCGGCCACGTTCAGCGAGCTGGTGAGCGGGCCGATCTCCAGGGCGCGCGTCTCGCGCCCCTGGGTCCACACCAGGAGCAGGCGCCTCTGGTCGCGCGCCAGGCTGTAGCGCGTGCGGCTGAGGGGCGCCGCGTAGCGCGGGCCGAGGCGGGCTTCGTCGAGCTCGGCCAGGGTCTGCGGCAGACGGCCCCGCCGCTCGCGGAAGGTCCAGCAGGCGGCGCGGATCTGCTCGCTGCAAGTGTCCCGATTGGCGCCACTGCTGGTGGACTCCGCGGGGACCGCCAGGGCGCCGATCACCCCCAGGATCACGAGAACTGCGACCCAGCAGCCGCAGGGCTCGAGCAAGAGGCTCAGCACGAACTTGCCCGCGCTGGCCAGCCAAGCGCGGAGGTCCACCCGCTCGACGGGCTGGGGAAGCGGCAGGCGGCCGCGGCAGCCCAGGGTCGGGCAGCGGCCCAGGCTCGCGAAGCAGTCCTGGTGGGCGAGGGTCCCGCACAGCGCACAGCGCCCGAGGGCGCCGTAGGCCTCGTCGTGGCAGAGCGCGCAGCGGATCGGGCGGGCTTGGAGGGTGATCTTCATGGCGCGCGCTCCCTCACTTCGTGCTGGAGGAGCTCGCGGACCTCCAGGCCAGGTCCCTCGTCCGCGCGCCACCACAGCAGCAGCCGGCCCTGCTCGACCTGGGCAAGGTGGTAGAGCTCGCCGTTGGGGGCGTAGCGAGGGCGCCCCTCCGGGAGCTCTTCGATCGACGCCGGAAGGCGCCCCTGCTGTTGCAGGTAGTTGTCGCTGAGGGAACTCAGCCGTCCGCGGTCGAACCAGGCGGCGTCACGGCTCGGGTCACCGAAGGTAGGGACCAGGACCGAGATCGCGAGCAGGAGCAGTCCGAGTTCGAACAGGGTCGGGCAGAGCGCGCGCAGCCCGAGGCTCAGCAGGCCGCCGGCGGCGCGCAGCCAGGCGCCTAGCTCGTCGCCCCAGCCCGGGCCGCCCTGCGAGCCCACGGGACGCGCCGGGGCGCGGCAGCCCAGGGTCGGGCAGCGGCGGAGCTCGTCCCGGCACTCGCGGTGGGCGAGCGAGCCGCAGGGGCAGCGCCGCAAGGCTCCCCGGGCGGGACCGTGGCAGACCGCGCAGCGCAACCCCGCCGCGCTCACCCGTCTTCGACTCGCTCGAGCCAGGCCACCGGGCGCAGCTCGAAGCTGCCCTCGCGGCCCCAGGCCAGGAAGAGGCGTTCGCGCCCGCGCACGAGGCGGTAGTAGGCCTTGCCGCTGGCGTAGTGCGGGATCCGCGGCTCGCTGGCCAGGCAGTGGAGCTGGCCCATGGAGGTGGGCAGCGCGCCGAAGGTGCGCTGGTAGGTCCGGCAGGCTCGCTTGACGATCACGGTGTCCTCGCCGCGGTCGGTGCGCAGACCTGGCGCCACGAACACGCCGGCGCACGCCAGGATCAGGAGCACCAGCGCTCCGCCCCAGCCGGGCTGGTCGACGAAGAGCAGGCTGAAGGCGCGCTCGCAGAGGCCGGCGGCGACCTCGGGCCAGTCGCCTTCGGCCTGGGTCGGCGTGCGCAGGCGACGCGGACGGGGGGGCGGGAGCGCGCAGCCGAGGGTCGGGCAGCGGCCCAGCTCGCTCGAGCACTCGCGGTGCGCGAGGGTCCCGCAGGGGCAGCGGTGGAGGGGACCGCGGGGCTCGTCGTGGCAGATCGCGCAGCGGAGGAGGTCGCTCATCGGACCTCCCGCGCGGCCCAGCCGCCCTCGCCGTCCGGCCACACCAGGAGCAGGGAGCCCTCGCTGTGCGTGAGCTGGTAGGCGCCGCCCCGCGGGGTCTGGCGCGCCCTGCGCTCCACGTAGATCAAGGACAGCTCGTCGATGTCCGTGGGCCAGCGCGCCCGACGCTCCTTGAAGGCCTTGCAGGCTTCGATCAGGCGCAGTTGGCGGACCTCGTCCGGCGAGGGCCAGCCTGAGGCGACGTGGGCGGCCACCGCGCCCAACGCGAGCAGGGTCACCACGGCCAGGCCCTGCACCCAGGGCAGGCGTCGTCGCCGCGCGCGCTCGGGCACGAAGGCCGGGGCCCGCTGGACCTCGCACTCGCTGCCGGGGCAGGCGCCGACCTCGCTCAGGCAGGCCTCGTGCCCGAGCACCCCGCAGCCCTCGCAGCAGATCAGGTCGCCGAAGGCGTCGGTGTTGCACACCGCGCAGGTCAGGGCAGGGTCGGCCCGCAGGACGAGCTTCATGCGGACCTCCCCCGATCGCTGACTGGCCCTCGCCGCGATGACGAGGGCGGCGCGCAGAAGTTCAGTTCCATGGCTCCTCCAAGGAGCCCCCCACTAGCGTTCGGACACACCACCCCGGCCGTCCTCACTCGGCGCTCGTAACCTCAGCGACCTCGTGCAGACGCCAACCCTCGCGGGTCTCCCACACCAGGAGCAGGTGCCCCTCGTGCTCGAGGAGGGCGTAGGGCTTCCCCGCCGCCGTGTAGCGGGGAAAGGCGCCGTAGTGGCGGTAGCGCACGAGCACGTCGAGGTCGCGCGGCCAGCGCCCCCGCAGGCCGCGGTAGATCCGGCAGGCTCGCTCGAGCTGTCGGGTGCCCCGCTCCAAGGGCTGCTCGTCGTTACGAGGGGTGAAGTAGGCCGCGAGCACCACGAGGCCCGTGACCATGCTGAAGAGCAGGTGCGCGGTGTCCGAGGCGAAGACCTCGCGAAGTGCCTGCAGTCCAGGCAGACGGCGGTAGGCCTGGTGTCGCGGGCGCGCGACCACCGCCGGCGACGAGCCGCCGGAGTCCATGGGCTGGCAGCCCAGCGTCGGGCAGCGGCTGAGCCCCGCGAAGCACTCCTGGTGACCGAGGGTCCCGCAGCCCGTGCAGCGGGTTAGTGAACCGTATGCCTCGCCGTGGCACAGCGCGCAGCGCAGCGCGCGCTCCTGAACGTGGATCGAAAGCGGACTCGGCACGGGCCCTCCCCGGTTGGGGGTAGGACTGGGCCGAGGGCGAGGAGTTTCGTCCCTTCTTCGGCTAGCCCAGGATCTCCTGAGCCGCCGCGGCCGCCGCTTCGACGTCGCAGGCGTGGCCGCTCTCGCCCAGCGCAGCGCCCACGGCGCGGACCGTGCGCAGCAGGTCGTCCGGTCGCTTGGTCACGACCCCCATGTGGCCGACCCGGAAATACTGCGTCTTGAGCTCGGGCAGCAGCCCGCCCGCGACGACGGCGCCGTGCTCCTTGATCCGGCCCAGCAGCGAGGCGTCGACGCCCTTGGGGTAGCGGAGCGCGCTGAGGGTGTTGGCGGTCCAGGCCTCGTCGCTCGGCAGGAGCTCCAGCCCCAGCGAGCTCCAGGCGGCGCGCATGGCGCGGGCCGCGCGCTCGTGGCGCTGGAACACCTCCTCGATCCCCTCGCTGACCAGCTCCTGCAGGCCGACCCGCAGGGCCATGATCAGGGTCGTGGCGGGGGTCGAGAAGTAGCTCTTCTGGGCGGCCTCGTAGGCCTGCTGGATCGGGCGCCACACCTCCCAGTCGAGGCACATCGGCGGGGCGACCTTCAGCGCGGCGCGGGCCTCGAGCGCGCGGGGGCTCGCGACCCAGAGCGCGAGGCCGGCCGGGAGGCCGATCGCCTTCTGGGAGGCGGTCAGGTAGACGTCGGCGCCCCAGGCCTCCTGGGCGAAGCGCTCGGCGGCCGTGGCGCACACCCCGTCGAACACCGAGAGCAGGCCGCGCTCCCGGGCCAGCTTGGCCAGGGCCTCGGCGTCGGTGCGGACGCCGGTCGAGGTGTCGACGTGGGTCGCGAAGAGGGCCTGGCAGCCCTCGGCGGCCCGCGCGACCTCCTCCAGGCTGGGCAGCTCGCCGGGGGCCGGCATCCGGGCTTCGCGGACCTCGACCCCGCGCCGGCGGAGCATCTCGGCCATTCGGTCGCCGAAGTAGCCGGTCACGACCACGCAGGCGCGCTGGCCCGGGTCGAGCAGGTTGACCGCCGCGCTCTCCATGGCGAGCGAGCCCGCGCCCGCGACCACGAAGGGCTGGCTCTCGCTGCTCGACTGCCACACCCGGCGCATGTCGCCCAGGGCCCCGGCGTAGGCCTCGATCAGGGCCGGGTCGAGGTGGCTGAGGGGCGGCGCCGCGGCGGCGGCCACGACGGCTGCGCTGACCTCGATCGGGCCCGGGATCATCAGCAGGGGGCGGCTCATGGGGTCCTCCGATGGAACGGGTCGGACAGGGTAGCGCCCGTTACGCGCCATGTAACTGCGAGGGGCGGCGCGCGCGGATATCCTCCTCGCCATGATCGGGAAGCTCTGCGGACGACTCTTTGTGACGGCCTTCCTCGGCGTGTTCGTGGCGGTCGGCTGGGGACTGGCCTTTCAGGCCTATCAGGAGGGGCAAGCGGGCAGCGGCTCGCTCTCCTGGCCCACGGCGGATGCCACGGTCGTCGCGAGCGAGGTCGGCGAGACGGATCGCGGCTGGCAGCCGCACGTGGTCTACAGCTACGTGCACGAAGGAGAGCAGTTCGTCTCCGAGCGCTACTCCTTCGGCAAGGACGACCGCTACAGCGTCTCCGAGGCGCTGCGGATCACCCACGCCTACCCCGTCGGCGCCATGGTCAGCTGCTATGTCGACCCGCAGGACGCCGAGCAGGCGGTCCTCCACGGCGGCCACGGCAAGGTCAACTACCCCCAGATCATGTTCGGGAGCATCTTCGGAGGGATCCCCTTCCTGATCCTGCTCGGCGTGTGGGGCAGCCTGCTCAGCGGCGGCGGCAGCCAGGAGGAGTCGGGGAGCGGGCAGGGCTCCAGCCAAGGCGGCGGCCGCTGCGCCGGCGCCTGCTTCTCGGGCATCTTCTTCCTGATCGGCGCCGGGGTCTTCGTCGGGCTCTTCCTCTACCCGATGTACGAGGCGCACCAGGCACAGGCCTGGATGGAGGTCCCCTGCGTGGTTCAGCGGGCCGAGGTCCAGTCCCACCGCAGCGACGACTCGACGACCTACTCGATCAAGGTGCTCTACCGCTACGAGCTGGACGGGATGGAGTACCTCTCGGAGGACTATGGCTTCGACGTCGGCTCCTCCTCATCCCGCGGCTGGCGCGACGAGGCCGTCGCGCGGCTCAAGGCCAAGCCCGAGCGGACCTGCTACGTCGACCCCGCCGACCACTACCGGGCGGTGCTCGATCGCGAGGGCGGGCACGACGTGGTGTTCGCCTTCATTCCGCTGATCTTCGTCCTCGTCGGCGGCGTCGGGCTGATGGCCTCGCTGCGCGGCGGCGGCGCCAGCTCGCAGCCGGGACCCGGCGAGCGCCTCGTGCCCACCCGCTCCGAGCCCGAGCCCGAGCCCGAGCCCCGCTCGCGGGCTCCCAGACGCGCGACCCGCGGCGCGCTGGTGCGCAAGGCCGCGGGGGCCGCTCGCAAGGCCCCGCGGCGCCAGGGCGTGCGCGACTCCCAGACCCTCGACAGCCAGAGCAGCCCCAAGGCGGCCTTCATCGCGGTCAGCGTGTTCTGCCTGTTCTGGAACGGGATCGTGGGCACGGGCGCCGTCTCGAGCGTTCGCGACGGCAGCGGGTTCGTGATCTGCTTCCTGCTCCCCTTCATCGCGATCGGGATCGGCTTGATCGTGGGCGTGGTCTACACCTTCCTCGCCCTGTTCAACCCCAAGATCAGCGTCCGCCTCGACCCCGGCAGCCCGGCCCTGGGCGAGCACGCCGAGCTGGTGTTCTCGGTCGAGGGCGACGCCAAGCGCTTCCAGGCCTTCTCGGTCCGGCTCGAGGGCGAGGAGCGGGCGACCTATCGGCGCGGCACCAACACCACCACCGCGACCAACACCTTCTTCCGCCAGACCCTCTACCAGCGCAGCAGCTGCCCCACCTCCGACAGCGTGGAGTTCACCCTGCCCGCCCTGAGCGTCCCGACCTTCAAGGCGCCGCGAAACGAGATCCGCTGGCAGATCGTCGTCCACGGCGACATCCCCAACTGGCCCGACGTCAACGAGACCTACCCGATCGACGTGGTCCCCGGCGGCCACGAGCCGCTCCCCGAGGGCGAGCCGCTGGTCCAGAGCGAGGGACCCCTGCGGATCGAGCTGCCCGCCGGCGCCCGCTACGCCCCCGGCGAGGAGCTGCGCGGGCTGGTCGCCTGGGACCTGCCCTCCACGCCGGGCATGGTCCAGGTCGCCCTCGGCTGGGAGACCTCGGGGCGAGGCGACTCCAACTCGGAGGTCGTCCTGGTCGAGGACCTCGCCGCGCGCGACCGGAGCGAGGAGCAGCCCTTCCGCTTGGTCCTCCCCGAGGAGCCCTACAGCTTCTCCGGCCAGCTGATCACGCTCACCTGGACCCTCGAGCTGCGCACGGGCGGCGGCGAGCGGGTCACGACCGAGATCACGATCGCGCCCGAGGGTCAGGAGCTCGAGCTCCCCGAGGAGGACGAGCAGGACAAGCCGCCCAAGGCGGCCTTCAAGATCGAGCCCTCCTCGTGACCCGGCTGCGCCCCGCCGACAACCCCTTCCGCGTCCAGCGCCTGGATCGGCTCCGCTACCGCCTCACCGCGCACGAGCGGCGGGCGCTCTTCGCGCGCCTGCTGGCCGAGCGGCGGGGCGCCCTGATCGGGCCGCACGGGAGCGGCAAGACGACCCTCCTCGAGGAGCTGGCGACGGCGCTGCGCGAGCGCGGCGAGGCGGTCCGCCTGCTGCGTTTGCACGGCAACGAGCCCACGGAGCGCGCCGCCTGGCGGGCCTTCCTGGCGCGTCCCGCCGGTCAGTGGCTGCTCCTCGACGGCGCGGAGCAGCTCGGGCTATGGGGTCGGACCCGCCTCCGCAGCGCGGCCCGCCGCGCCGCCGGGCTGCTGGTCACCGCCCACGGCCCCCTGCCGGCGCCGCTGCGGCTGCCGGTGCTGCGCGAGCACGCGACGACCCCCGCGCTCCTGGTCGAGCTGATCGGTGAGCTGACCCAGCCCGCCGACGCCGAGCGCTGGCGCGCGCGCGCCGACGCCCTCTACCGCGAGCACCAGGGGAACCTGCGGGACTGCCTGATGGCCTGCTACGACCTCGCGGGCCGCGAGGGGCTCTAGTCGTCGCTCAGGTCGATCCCTAGACCGCGGAGCTGCTCGCGGAGCCGCTCCTGGTCGTTCGGGCTGGCGATCTCGAGGCAGCCACGGAGGTCGGCCTTGCCGGCGCGCGTCTCTCCCGCTTGGATTCGCAGCAGGCCGCGCAGCTGGAGCGCGCTCGGGTGCTCTTGCCGAGCCAGGATCTGCTCGAGGTGCGCGTACGCTTCGGCGCGATTCCCCAGGTCCGCCGGGTTGGCGGCCAACATGCACTTGCGGTCGACCGTGGGTTCGAGCTCGTGGGCCCGCTGGAGATCGGCGCGGGCTCTCTCGTGTTGGTCGGCCTGCTGCAGGAGTGCGCCGCGCCAGTCGAACACGTCCGCCGCGCCAAGCGAGCGCTCGCACCTTCCGCTCGTGGATCCGCGCGACCTCGCCCGCCTGGATCAGGTCGCTCCACGCCCGCTCGTGGGGCTCGAAGTAGCTCAGCTCTCCCAGGGGTCCGCCGGCCACGGCTCGACCGCTGTCGGCCAGCACGAGCGCGCGGCAGCCGCCCTGGCCGATCTGCCCCGGGTGGAGGTCGTCGCCGCGCAGCCGCCGCCAAACCAGGTTGCGACCCTGAACCGGCTCGGCGTGCCCGCTGACGAGGTAGGTGCTGGTGCGGTCGATCGGAGGCTGGTGACCGGCGAGTCCACGGCGGGCAGCAGGCTGCGGGAGCGGCCGCGGCCGCTCCAGTGACGAAGGCTGGGATCACGGCGCGCTCGCGGGGGCCGTCGTCAGGGGAGCTCGACCTTGACCAGCTCCATGCGGGTCGTGCTCTGTCCGCTCACGCTGTGGACCTTGAGGAAGGGCGGCCAGGTCGGGCCCGCGTCGCTCCAGGGCAGCCAGGTCGTGCTGGTCATGTTGTTGAGGGTGGTCTCGTAGACCCGCGCGCGCCAGGTCCGGCCCGCGATCGTGAGGGTCTCCTCGCGCGCCTTGGTCTGGGCGTTGGGCTGGACTCCCAGCGGGCCCTGCGGCCCCGCCTGCCGTCGCCACTCCTGCTTGGGCACGTTGGTGGTGTGGCCCATGACCGTGGTCTCGACCGAGTAGACGATCTTGTCGGGGTGGACCTCTTCGATCGTGTAGATCATGTCCATGGTCAAGGGGTTGCCGCTGGTGCTGATCTGGGTCTGGAACACGTAGCGCTGCCCCTGGGCGGGCTTGGGCAGGTCGTCGACCGCGGGCAGGGGCGGGCGGCCCGTGAGCTGGCGCAGGAAGGCCTCGGCGCGCGGGTGCTTGGGCGGGAGCCGCTCGAGGGCCTCGATCACGGCCATGCTCTGGCGCGCGTGCTGGAGCAGCCAGTCCTCCGCCTGCGCCGCCAGCTCGCCCTTGCCCTCGGCCAGGAGCTCGACCAGGGCGGGGATCGCAGCGGGCTGACCGGGGTCCCCCTCGATCCGCTTCAGGAAGGGCTCGGCGTCGGCGAGGAGCTGCTTGACGTCCTCCAGCGCCTGCTTGTGGGCTGGAGGGGGCGACTTGCTGAGCGCCGCGTTGAGCCAGAAGCGCACCGGCAGGACGTCTCGATACCACTCGGCCTGGGCGCCGAAGCCCTCCTTGGCCAGGTCCCAGGACTGGGGGTCTGCGTCGGTGAGGAGCAGCCACAGGTCCGCGCGCACGTTCTCGGCCACCTTGCCGCGGACGCGCCCCGCGAGCGCGCACCCCAGCGCGCGCAGCTCGGGCGGCTGAGCGCGGTCGCGCGCGACCAGCAGCAGCGGGCCGACGCCCTCGCCCCCGATCCGGGCCAGGGCCTCCCCCGCGCGCTGCCGCTCTTCGCCCTTGCCGCGCAGCCAGCTCTCCCGCAGCTGGGGGAGGGCCGTGACGCTGGCGCTGCCGATCCCGGCCAGGCCCTGCGCCAGGGCGGGGCGCAGGCCTGCGTCCTTCCAGGCGGCGAGCAGGGCGGGCACCGCGGGCGCGGCGGCAGGGCCGATCTGGCCCAGCGCGACGGCGGCGGCGCCACGGACGGCGGGGTCGGCGTCCTGGAGCAGCGCCCCGAGCCGGGTGCTCGCGCTCGAGGCTTCTCTGCCGAGCGCCCCCAGGGCCTGGATCGCGGCCGTGCGCAGGGCTGCGTCCTCGTGCTCGAGCAGCCGGCGCAGCTCGGGCAAGGCCGCGCGGGCGAGGGGGCCCATGGCCTCGACCGTGCCGAGGGCGGCGCTGAGCGCGGGGCCGGGCTCGCCGCGCAGGGCAGCGCGGGTCTTGGCGAAGGGCTCGCCTTGCCAGCGCAGGCCCTCCTCGGAGGGGGGCGCGTCCTGCACCTGCTGCGCCTGGGCAGGCGCGAGCAGGAGGGCGAGGAGGAGGGTCGTTGCACGTAGGTCCATGGGAGCAGCCTCACTCCTGCTTGCTGCGAAAGAGCCGCCCGAAGAAGCCGCGCTTGCTCTCGCTCGCGCCGCTGCCCTCGGGGTCGCCGCCGGCCAGGAACGCGCGCAGGGCCTCTGCGAGCTGGGCCGGCCCGGGGTAGCGCTGCTCGGGGTCCTTGGCCAGGCAGCGGAGCACGATCTTCTCGAGGGCCTCGGGCACCTCGGGCGCCAGCTCGCGCGGCGCTCTCGGCTCCTGGGTCACGATCTTGATCAGCAGCCCGGCCATGCCGCCCGAGTCGAAGAGCAGGCTCCCGGTCAGGGCGCGGTAGAGCGTCGCGCCCAGGCCGTAGACGTCGGTCGCGGGGCCGATCTTGCTCTTGTCGGCCTTGGCCAGCTCGGGCGACATGTAGGCCGGCGTGCCCAGGACCGTGCCCGAGGCGGTCAGCGAGCGGGTGCGGTCCTCGAGCTTGGCCAGGCCGAAGTCGGTCAGCTTGGGCTCGCCCGCCTTGTCGAGGAGCACGTTGTGCGGCTTGAGGTCGCGGTGCAGGACCCCCTGGGCGTGGGCGTAGGCGAGGGCGTCGGCGACCTTGGCCGCCAGCTCGGCCGCGTGGCGCGGGGCCAGCTTGGCGTCACCGATCAAGCGGTCCTCGAGCGACATCCCGTCCACGAGCTCCATGGCGATGAAGTGGCGTCCGTCTTCGCTCTGGCCGTGCTTGTAGATCTGCACGATGTGCGGGTGCCGCAGGCGCGTGCTGGCCTTGGCCTCGACCCGGAAGCGGTCGACGTCGAGCTCGCTGGCCTTGGGGCCGAGCAGCTTGAGCGCGACCACGCCGTCCATGAAGGAGGCCTTGGCCGCGTAGACCGCGCCCATGCCGCCCTTGCCCAGCTCGCGCACGATCGTGAAGCCGGCCACCGTGGGCAGGCCGCCGGGATCGGGGGCCTCGCTCGCGAAGGAGGGCGCCGCGCCGACGGTGGCGGTGGCCGAGGCCGGGCGACGGTGCTGACCCGTCGGGGGGCGCGCGGGGGCCGGCGCGCCGCCCTGCTCCTGCTGGAGCGAGCGGTAGACCTGCTGGAGGTCCTTGCGCTGGTCGGGGGCGACCATGCGCGCGATCACGCCGACCAGGCCCCCCGGCGTCTTCTTGCCGGCCTCGCGCTCCTTGGCCAGGGTCCGGCGCGCCTCGCGCAGCTTGGCTTCGCTGAGGTAGCCGCGCTGCAGGGCGGCGCGCCCCATGGCGATCTCGAGGGGCGAGAGCTCGACCGGCGCGGCCAGGGCGCCGCCGCCCGGGGCGAGCGAGGGGGCGCTCCCGTCGCGCCGCTGGCCGCAGCCGGGGCAGGACTCGTGATCGAGGATGAAGGGGACGCCGCAGTGGGACCAGGGCACCGCTCAGCTCACCTCGCGCAGCGCGGCCAGGCGCTGGCGCGCCTCGCTGGCCGTGGGGCGCTCCTCGGGGAGCTTGCTGAGCATGTCCTCGACCAGGGTCACGAGCTCCGCGGGCAGCTCGGGCCTGAGCTCCGCCAGGGAGGGCGGCGGGTCGTTGATCACCGCCACGAGGTCGGTCGCGGTCCGGGGCAGGAAGGGGGGGCGCCCGGCCAGGAGGTGGAAGAGCGTGGCGCCCAGGGCGTAGACGTCGGCGCGCGGCTCGACGTGCTTGGCCTCGGCGATCTGCTCGGGCGCCATGTAGGCCATGGAGCCTAGCCCCTGGCCAGTCATGGTCAGGGCGGACTGCGTCTCGGCCACCGACTTGGCGGCGCCGAAGTCGCCCAGCTTGACGGCGCCCTCGGGGGTCAGGAACACGTTGGCCGGCTTGAGGTCGCGGTGCACGACCCCGGCCTCGGCCGCCGCGCTCAGCCCGCAGGCGATCTCCTCGGCGCAGCGCAGGGCCACGTCGACCTCGAGGTGTCCTCGCTCCTGGACGAGGTCGCGCAGGGTGCGCCCCTCGACGCGCTCCATGACCAGGTAGGCGCGCTCCTGCTCGGCCACGGCCTCGAGCACGGCCACCACGTAGGGGCTCTGGATCTTGGCGGCCAGGGCGCCCTCGCGCAGGAAGCGGGTGTGCTCGGAGCTGCCCTCCTCGACGGCGCCGCGCAGGAGCTTGATCGCGACCGGGGCGTCGTCGCTCAGGCGCCGCCCGGCGAACACGCGGCCCATAGCGCCGCAGCCCAGCTCGCGCTCGACCTCGTAGCGACCCTCGGCCACGACCTTGGCGCGCTTGGCCGTCGTCATGGCGGGCCGCGTGGGCGGCGGCTGGAGCTCGACGCCCTCGACGCTGACGCCGAGGGGGATCTCGCCCAGCCACACGACGTCGCCGGCGCGGATCTCCTCGGGGTGGCGCGGGGCGAGGACCTTGTGGTTGACCCGCGTCCCGACCGACTCGGGGTCCATGTCGACCACGATGAACGAGGCGGGCGGGTTGAACACCAGCGCGGCGTGGACCGCCGCCAGGAAGGGGTCCTCGAGCACGAAGTCCGCGCCCGGACCCTGGCCGATCGTCTTGGTGTCGCCGGCGGCCAGGACGAAGGAGGTGCCCTCGTCGAAGCCCTCTTGAATCGTCAGGCGTGCTTCCACCGGAAGCCTCCAATTCGAGCCAAGAGGCTACGTCAAGCGCGCTCGCGCGTGAAGCGCCCCGCGGCGCAGCCCAGGGTCGTGCAGCGGCCGAGCTCGTCCGCGCAGGCGGCGTGGAGGGCCGTCGCGCAGCCCTCGCAGCGGGCCAGCTCGCCCTCGAGGCGGTCGCGGCAGTAGGGGCAGTCGACCTGCTCGCCGCCCTCCTTGGGGGCGAAGCGGAGCTCGCCGGCCAGGGCGCTGGCCAGGGGAGCGCCCGCGCGGACCTGGGTCGCGTAGGCCTCGACGTCGGCCAGGAGCGCGCGGACCCGGCTCCAGCTGAGCAGGTGGGGCACGCGCAGGTCGAGGATCAGCTCGGCGCCCTGGACCTGGGCGCGCGGGCGGAGCTCGCTCCAGTCGGGGAGGGGCGCGTCCAGGAGCTCCTGGGGGGGCGCCTTGGCCAGGCCGAGGTCGAGGCGGAGCTCGAGCGGCCAGCCCCCCGCCTCGGCGCCGCGCAGGCGGGCGCGGGCGGGGTGTGGGCCGAGGCGGCCGCGGCAGCGGTCCTCGGCCAGGGCGTGGTTGGGCGTGGCGTCGAGGACCTGGGCCAGACGCGCGATGAGCTTGCGCCGCGAGGGGGGGGCCGGCAGCTCGGGCGGCGGCGCGTCGTTGCTGGGGCGGGGCGCTGCGCGCACGCGCGGCGCGCTGGCGGCGTCCTCGCGCTGGCGGCGCCGCTCGCGCCGGCGCGCCTGGCGCTGCTTGATCAGCTGCCAGAGGCTAGGCGAGTCCGGCTCCTCGAGGCGGAGGGGGGAGGTGTCGGTCACCCGCCAGAAGGCGCGGAAGCCGGCCATCGCGATCAGGAACGCGAGGGTGAGCCCAGCCAGGAGCCAAGGAGTGAGGTCGACGACCGCGAGCACTGTAGGACGATATCGCGTCGGCACGGGAAGTCGTCGCTCTGGGCGCGTACGCTGCGGGGGAAGGAGCGGGATCGTGAACCTGGCGAAGAAGGCGCGCAAGGCGACGGGTTTGGATATCGAGTCCTTCGCGAAGCTACTTGGAGTCCACTGGCGCGAGCTGGCGCGCTACGAGGAGGGGCGCGCCTTCGAGTCGCCCCTGCACGAGGCCCTGTTCACGATCGTGGCCCAGGAGCCGAGCGCGGCGCGCAAGGCGCTGGAGTCGGCGAACAAGGCCGAGTCCAACCTCAAGGGCTGCATCGTGCGCGCGGTCCTCAAGCTGGGGAAGGGGCCCAAGCGGACCGTCTCGCTCCAGGTGCTCAAGAGCGCGCTTCGCTTCGGCAAGGAGGGGCTCAAGCCCTTCGCGGGCTACTCGGATGACGGCGTCAAGGAGGCCCTCTACGAGCTCGACCGGATCGGGCACATCGAGCTGCAGGCCGCCGTCGACCCCAGCAGCCTCAACAAGCTGGAGAAGGACGCCTGCATTCGCGACGCCAAGCGCGGCTTCCTCGCCTTCGCGGCCCCTGGGCCCAAGCTGCCCCGGCGCAAGCCGCAGCAGGGCCCGCCGCGCTAGCAGCGAGCCCTCACCGCGCTAGCGCGCCCTCGCCGCGACGGCGCCCCACTCGCGCAGGATCCGCTGGGCCGCGTTCCAGCCGCTGGCGCCGCCGAGGTGGCCGCCGGGGTGGGTCCCCGAGCCGGTCAGGAAGAGGTTGTCCACCGGCGTGCTGTAGCGCCCGCAGGTCGGGTCGGGGCGGTTGGTGAAGAGCTGGTCGAGGGCCAGCTCCCCGCCGAACACGTGCCCGCCGCTCAGCCCGTAGCGCTCCTCGAGCAGGTCGGGGGTCAGGACCTCGCGGGCCGTGATCCGGCCCGCGAAGCCCGGCCAGGCGGCCTCGATCCGGGCCTGGACCCGGTCGGCGAAGGGATCGCGCTGCTCGTCCCAGCCCCCCTCGCGCAGGGTGCGCGGCGCGTGCTGGACCCAGGCCGTCGCGACGTGCTTGCCGCTCGGCGCCAGCTCGGGGTCGAACAGGCTCGGGATCACCAGCTCCAGCCAGGGCTCGGCCGACGCCCGCCCGTACTTGGCGTCGTCGAAGGCCCGCTCCAGCTCGTCGAGGGACTCGCCCAGCTGGATCACGCTGGCGGGGTCGAGCCCGCTCGGCGCTTCGGGCAGCCCGTCCAGGGCGTAGTGGATCCGGGCCACGGTGCCCTGGCTGCGGAAGTTCTCGATCCGCGGGCGAACGCTCAGGCCCAGCTCGAGGGGGTCGACCAGCTCCAGCAGCGCGCGGCGCACGTCGCCCGCGGCGACCACGCAGGTGGCGTCGATCTGCTCGCCGCCCTCGAGCACGACGCCCAGGGCGCGGCCGCCTTCGCAGCGAATGTGGCTGACGCGGGCTTGGGTGCGGACCGAGGCCCCGGCCGCCTCGGCGGCGCGCAGGAGGCTCAGGCCGACCGCGCCCATGCCGCCGCGCGGGAGCGCGCCCCGCCCGAGGCGCGAGTGGTTGAGCGCCTCCCAGAGCAGGAGGTTGGTCACGCCGCCCGGCGAGTAGGGGCCCATGAAGGAGCCGCGCAGGGCGGGCAGCACGACCATGGCCCGCAGCCCCTCGGTCTGGAACCAGTCCTCGGCGAAGTCGGTCAGGGGCTGGGGCGCGATCCGCAGCAGCTCGAGCAGGTCGGCCTCGCCCAGCGAGCGCAGGTCCCAGGCCCGCTTGGCCGCGCTGCGCCAGGGGGCGCCGGCGCGGGTGAGCACCTCCAGGAGCGAAGGACGGCTGAAGGGGAGCGGCTCCTGGACCAGCAGGCTGCGCAGGATCGGCACCACGCGGCCCAGGAGGCGCGAGAGCTGCTCGAAGCCGCGGCCGTCCCGCTCGCTCAGCTTGGCGGCGGCGGCCTGCTGCTCCTTGCGGCCGGCGGGCAGGTGGAGCGGGCGCTCTTCGCGGCGGAGCAGGGTCGCGCCGGGCTCGACGGGGCGCTCCTCGAGGCCGTGGCGGAGCAGGTCGAGGTCGCGGACCACGTCGGGGGACATGCCGCCGTAGAGGGGCAGGACCGGGCTGACCTTGAAGCCCGCCGCTCCGCTGATCTCGTCGGTCCTGAGGCGGCCCCCGGCGCGCTCGCGCGCCTCGCACACCAGGACCCGGCGGCCCTTCTTGGCCAGCATTCCAGCCGTGACGAGGCCGTCGCAGCTGGCGCCAATCACGATCGCGTCGTAGTCGGCCACGCCTAGAGCTCCCGCTGCCAGTCAGCAATGATCTTGCGCGCCGCCAGGCGCCCGGGCGCGCCCATCACCCCGCCGCCGGGGTGAGTGCCCGAGGCGCACAGGTAGAGGCTCTTGATCGGCGTGCTGTATTGCGCCCAGCCCGGCACGGGCCGGAGGAAGAAGAGCTGGGAGAGCGAGAGCTCGCCGTGGAAGATGTTCCCCTCGGTCAGCCCGAACTGGCGCTCGAGGTCGAGCGGCGTGAGCACCTGCTTGTGGAGGATGTGCTTGCGGATCGAGGGCGCGTACTCCTCGATCGTGTCGATCACGGTCTCGCCGAAGGCGTCGCGCTCGCTGTCCCAGTCGAGCCCGTCGGCGAGCTGATAGGGGGCGTATTGGACGAAGGCCGAGAGCACGTGCTTGCCGGGGGGCGCCACGCTCGGGTCGACCAGCGAGGGGAGCACGATGTTGAGGTAGGGGCGCTTGGAGTAGTGGCCGTACTTGGCCTCGTCGTAGGCCTGCTCCAGGTAGTCGACCGAGGGCGCGACCGCGATATCGCCCATCAGGTGCGGGCCGACGCCCGGGCGCGCGGTGAACTCGGGCACCGCGTCGAGGGCCAGGTTGACCTTGCCCGAGGAGCCGCGCATTCGATAGCGCTGCACGCTCTCGACGAAGCCCTCGTCGAGCTCCTTCTGGTCGCAGAGCTTGAGGAAGGTCCGGTGCGGGTCGCAGCCCGAGATCACGGTGCCGGCCTGGATCTCCTCGCCGCCCTCGAGCACGACCCCGTAGGCCTCGCCGTCGCGGATCAGGATCTCCGCCACCCCGGCCTCGGTGCGGATCTCGGCGCCGGCCTCCTCGGCGGCGCGCGCGATCGAGAGGCTGACCATGCCCGTCCCGCCGCGCGCGAAGCCCCACGAGCGCATCGCCCCGTCGATCTCGCCCATGTAGTGGTGCAAGAGCACGTAGGCGGTCCCGGGCGAGCGCACGCCGAGGAAGGTGCCGATGATCCCGCTGACGGCCATCGTGGCGACCAGCGGCTCGGTCTCGAAGAAGTTGCGCAGGTAGTCGACCGCGCTCATGGTCATCAGCTTCGACTTCCAGAAGGCGTCGTCCTCGCCGAGGTCGGCGAAGCGCTTGCCGAGCCCGAGCAGCTCGAGCAGCTCGCTGGGCCGGAGCGAGGTCGGCCGCGGCGCGACCATGTCGAGGATCGGGCGCACGAACTGGCAGAGCCGGGTCATGCGCTTGCCGAACTGCGGATAGAACTCCGCGTCCCGCTTGCTGAAGCGCGCCAGCTCTTTGTAGGTCTTCTCCTTGTCGCCCCAGCGGCAGATCGAGTCGCCGTTGGGCAGCGGGGTGAAGCTCGCGTCGAGGGGAATGATCTCGAGCCCGTGCCGCGGCAGGTCGAGCTCGTGAATGATCTCGGGGCGCAGCAGGCTGACCACGTAGCTGCACACCGAGAAGGTGAAGCCCGGGAACACCTCCTCGGAGACCGCGGCCCCGCCGAGCACGTGGCGCTTCTCGAGCACGAGCACGCGCCGCCCCGCCTTGGCGAGGTAGGCGGCGCAGGTCAGCCCGTTGTGGCCGCCGCCGACGATCACGGCGTCGTAGCGCTGCACCTTGTTGGCCACTGGCTGTCCCCCCGGCACTGAGAAGGGGGGAATGTTACCCGTTGTCCTGAGGCTCTGCTGCGCTCCCCTCGTGCCCGTGCCCGTGCCCGTGCCCGGATAGAGACGTGGGAAGGAGCTGTCGCGCTGCGCGACAGCTCCTTCGCGCTGCAGAGATTGAACTGAGAAAACTGGAAAACTAGAAAGCGCGGTGAGTGCTCAGCGGAGCTGCTGCTTTCGAGTTTTCGAGTTTTCCCCGTTCATTGTCTCGAACAAGAGGGAGCTGTCGCTGACTGCGACAGCTCCTCTCGTGATTCAGATCCCCGCCCTCAGCGGGCGAGCAGCTTGCGCAGCCGCGCGACCTCGGCCCGGACGCGCGGCAGCATCGGGTCGTTCTTGGGGAGGAGCTGCATGTAGCGCTCGTAGTCGGAGATCGCGCCGCGGAGCTTGCCCTGGGCCGCGCGAGCCTGACCGCGATAGCCCCACAACGAGGCCGCGCGGGGGTCGATCCCGAGCGCGTGTTGGAGCGTCGCCTCGGCCTGGGCGGGTCGCCCGAGCGCCTGCTGCGCCAGGGCCAGGTTGGCCCAGGAGTGGATGTGGCGCGGGTCGAGCTCGAGCGCCTTGCGGTAGTCGGCGATCGCGGCCTGGTGCTGGCGGCGCGCGCTTCGCAGCGCGCCGCGGTTGTAGCGCAGGCCGGCCCGCTGAGGCGCGAGCTGGATCGCCTCGCCGAAGGTGCGCTCGGCCTCGTCCAGCCTCCCGCGCGCCTGGAGCACCCGGGCCAGGTTGCTCACGTTCAGCGCGTTGCGAGGCGCCAGCTCCCGCGCGCGGCGGTAGCTGCGCTCGGCCAGCTCGAGGTCTCCGGGTCGGCCGCGGCGCTCGAGCGCGTAGCCCTGACCCATGAAGGCCGCCGCGAAGCGTGGGTGGCGCTCCGTCAGCGCGCGGTAGTCAGTCAAGGCAGCGTCGAGCTGGCCGCGATCGACGCGCAAGGTGGCGCGGTCGAGCAGGGCGTTCTTGTTGGTCGGGTCGAGGGCCAGCGCCTCCGCGAACGCGCGCTCCGCTCGCTGCGCGTCGTCGCGGAAGCGCGCCAGCTGCCCGACGCGCGCGTGGGCGTCCGCGGAGCGCGGCGCGAGCTCGGCGGCGCGGACCGCCTCGGCGAAGGCTCCCTCGAGGTCGCTCTGACGCTCGAGCAAGCGGGAGAGCTCGAGCCGCCAGGCAGTCTGGTCGGGGACCAGCTCGAGCGCTCGCGCGAAGTGAGCTCGGGCGCGCTCCAGCAGCTCGAGCTGCAGCTCGAGCAGGGCCAGCTCGACCCAGGCCTCGGCCCGCGCCGGGACGAGCTCGACGACCTCCTGGTAGCTGGCCAGCGCGGCGGCTCGCTTGCCCTGGGCGAGCTGCACCCGCGCGCGGATCGCGTTGGCGTCGACGTCCCAGGGCGCGGCCGCCAAGACCTGCTCGCAGAGACGCAGCGCCTCCCCGAGCCGTCCGCCGCGCCGGTGCAGCTCGGCGCGGGCGAGCTGGGCGCGCGCCAGCCGCGGCGAGAGCTCGAGCGCTCGCTCGGCGTCCTGCTCGGCTTCGGAGAGCGCTTCGAGCGCCAGGTGCGCCCAGGCGCGCCGGGCCAGCAGGTCGGCCCGAGCCGCGGCCCTGGCCGGGGGGGTCGCCCGCAGCGCAGCGCTGAGGTCACGGCTCGCGGACCTCCACTCAGCGCGGGCGGCGTAGATCCGGGCTCGCTCCGTGAGCGCCGCCGGGTCTTGGGGGGCGCGCTCCAGCGCGACCGCTGCGTCGGCGAGCGCCCCCTCGAGGTCGCCGGCCTCCCGACGCGCGGCCGCGCGGGCCAGGCTCTCGCTCTCGCCCAGGCCCCGCGCCAGCCGGGCGCGCGCTACGGCTCCCCGCACGCGCTGGGAGAACGCGCTGCGCTCGCCCTGGGCGCGCGAGAGGGTCTCGACGACCTCGAGCGCTCGATCCGTGCCGAGCCGACAGAGCGCCAGCCCGAAGGGCGCGCCCCGGCGCGGATCGGCGTCCGTCCACAGGTATCTCGCCAGCAGCTCGACCGAGGGCTGCGGGTCGTCGGACCCGACCCGCCCCAGGACCTCCGCCGCGACCTGCGCGAGCTCGAGCTGGCCGCGGGGAACGCGCCGACGCTGGTGGTTGGCGAGCAGCACGGCCAGCGTCGGGGCGCGGCGACGCTGCTCCTGCTCGAGCCGGCGGTAGGCCCGCTGCACCAGCCGTCCGCGCGCCCGCTGCAGCTCCGCGCGCAGCTCGACGGGGATCTCCCCCAGCCCTGCTCGCTCGGTCGCCAGGAGCGCATCCTCCAGGCGCTCCAGGCGCCCCTCCCCAGCCTTGCGCTCAGCGGGCGTTGGATCCTGAGCCTGGAGCAGCAGCTCGCGGGTCGCCCCGGCCAGCGCAACCACCACTGCCTCGAGCCGCTCGAGCAGCTGGCGGCGGGCCTCCGTCGGATAGCGCATCAGCCCCAGGACAGCCTCTTCGACCCGGCGCGGCTCGGTGCCGCCGGCCTCGAGGCGATCGAGCAGCGCCTTGACCGCCTCGCGCCGCTGACGCGCGCCGCGCGCTCGCTCGTCGGCGACCCGGCGCTTCCCCGCCGCGGCGGCTCCGTCGTCGACGCCGAGCCCCTCCGCGAGCGCGAAGGCCTCTCCGGCGAGCTCCCACTGCGCCGAGCGGCGGGCTACCTCTCCCAGGTGAAGGGCGGCTCGGTAACGCAGCCGAGCAGCCTCAGCCCCGGAGGGATCCAGGCCGTGCAGGGCCTGGGCCTGCTCCAGCGCGCGCAGGGCCAGGTCGAGCCGGGCGGGGCTGGCCTCAGCCAGCTCCCAGGCGCCCTGCGCGCCTGCGCGGGCCGTCGCGAGGGCCCGCAGGCGCGCCTCCGCCCGGGCCTGGCTCTGGGCCCGCAGCGTGAGCCCGATCCCCAGCGCCCCCAGCACCAGCGCGACGCTCAGCGCGGCGCTCAGGGTCGGGTGTCGGCGGAGCCAGCGCTGAGCGCGCTCCCAGCGGCCGTAGTCATAGGCGGACACGGGCCGCCCCTCGAGGTAGGCCTGCAGGTCCTCAGCGAAGGCCAGCGCGCTCGGGTAGCGCTCGTCCGGCGAGGCCGCCAGCGCGCGCGCGGCGATCGCCGCCAGCTCGGGCGCGACGCGTCGCCGCTCCTCGAGCGGGGTGACCTGGCCCTCGAACACGCAGCCGATCACGGCGTCGGGGTAGGTCGGCTCGTTGGTCAACACCTCGCAGAGGATTCCGCCCAAGCCGAACACGTCGGCGCGCTCGTCGACGTCTCGCCCGCTGCACTGCTCCGGCGGCATGTAGGCCAAGGTCCCCAGCAGCGCGCCCGCCTGGGTCAAGTCGGGGTGCGGCAGGGGGTCCGAGCCGTGGGCTGCGCGCTCCTCGCTGAGCAGGAGCGCGAGGTGCTGGTCCTCCGCGAGCGGCTCGGCGAGGTCACGCGCCAAGCCCCAGTCGACGACCTGGACCTCGCCGAACGCGCCGATCATGACGTTGGCCGGCTTGAGGTCGCGGTGCACGATCCGGCGGCTGTGGGCGTGCGCGACCCCTTCGGCGGCCTTGACCAGCGCGCCGAGCAGGGCGCGCGGCTCCTGCTGCGGGTTCTCGCTGTGGTGTTGGCGAATGCGCTCTTCGAGCGACGCCCCGTCGACGTAGCGCATGAGCAGGTAGGGGTCGCCGCGAAGGGTCTGGCCGGCCGCGTGGACAGCCGGGATCTGGGGGTGATCGAGGCGCGCGGTGACGGCTGACTCGCGCTGGAAGCGCTGGAGTCGGCGCTCGTTCCGCTCTCCTCCCAAGACCAGCTTGAGCGCCGCCTTGCGGCCGAGCTGCGGATCCTCGACCAGGTAGACCACCCCCATTCCGCCCCGTCCCAGGAGTCGTAGACAGCGCAGCCGCAGCCTGGGCGCGAGCTCGATCTCGGCTGGCAGGGCCTGGGCCTGCGGGAGCGGGGGCGGGCCAGCGGGCGAGCTCTGGGTCGCGCCGAGCTCGCAGGGGGCGGTCAGGTTCGGCCCGAGGGCCGCCAGCTGGCCGGGGGCGAGCAGGCCCGCCGCGACCAGATAGGCCTCCAGCGAGCGAGTGTCCCCAGGCGCCCTGCGGGCGAGCGCCTCGCGGAGGGAGTCCTCAGCGACGATCCTTCGTGAGACCAGGAGCGCGCACAGGTCGCGGTCGTTCACGCCCGCACTCTGACAGCCGGCGCGAGCGCTGTCACGCAGGCCTCGGCCCCCCGAGGGAGCGCGACCGCGGGCGCGTCACCCTCCAGAGCGCGAGGTCGCCGCCCACTCGCGCAGGCGCGGGAGCGCCTTGCTGCCCTGCAGCGCGTCCGCGAGGCG
>MDTG01327170.1_pt1 | contig 88392 bp, 77 predicted proteins | sample 811421 | NCBI WGS metagenome assembly MDTG01 (sample SAMN05326645, study PRJNA326480) | marine metagenome | isolation source: seawater | place: Pacific Ocean: South East | collected 2011 | reverse complement strand
GTCGCCAGCGCCGTCTCATCGACTAGGTTGCCGCGAGCCGTGTTGATCAGGATCGCGCCGTCGCGCATGCGGGCGCGTTCACCGGCACCAATGATGCCGCGTGTCGTATCGTCCAGCGGCAGGTGGATCGAGATCACTTCGCTTTCGGAAAGCAGTCGGTCGAGATCCGTCATTTCGACGCCAGTGCGCTCGCAGAAGGCTTTGTCCGTGCGTATATCGTGGGCCAGGATTCGGCAATCGAAGGCGCCCAACAGACTGGCTAGATCCTTTCCGACATTGCCGAGCCCGATGATGCCGACCGTGCGGCCGGACAGTTGCCGGCCCGTGACCTGTCGCCATTCGCCGCCCGAAACAAGGGCAAGCGATGTCGGCACTCGACGGATCAGCGTCAGGGCGAAACCAAGTGCCAGTTCGGCGACGGCGCGGCGGTTGACCCCGGCGGTCCAGCCCAGTTTGACGCCGCGTGCCTGCATGGCCTTCAGGTCGATCATGTCGTGGCCGACGCCGTACTTGCCGACGACGCGCAGTTCAGGCACGGCGTCGAACAGCGCCGCGTCCAGTGGCTCCAGCGCGGTGATCGCCTTTTCATGCCCTTTCAGGAAATCGATCAAAGCCTGACCCCGCAGGCTTTCCCCGGCATCGTTGAAGGTCGCGTTCGGATAGCGGTCCAAAAGGGCTTGCCGCAATTCCGGATGCTTGGAAAACGACCGCGAGGTCACGGCCACGGGAACGTCGTTGGGTATCATGCCGCGCGCACGTCTTCCAGGAACGACCGACAGGCCGATTTGAAATCGTCGTCCGCTGCGTGGGTTGCCTTGGCGAGATGTCCGTCGGCTTTGGGCAGGATCATGGTCACGGAACCCGCGCCGGTGTTTTTCTTGTCCTTCAGGATCGCGCCGAGGAACGGTTCGAACGGTACGGGATAGGCTTGGTAGCCGGCGTAGTTGGCGGCCAGGGTCGGACGCAGGCGCCGAAAGTGATCTTCCGTGCCGTCGCCGATCCGAGATGAGACATAGTTGGCCATATCCATGCCAATCGTCACGGCGATCCCATGCGGGATGCCGAAGTCCGTCGCCGCCTCGATGGCGTGACCGAACGTATGGCCATAGTTGAAGATATTGCGCGGCCCGCGATCGAACTCGTCATCTTCGATATAGCCCTTCTTGATTTCCAGGGCGGCGCGAACATAGCGCAGCATTACATCCGCCTCGGTGAACAGGCGGTGGTAGTCGGAAGCGATTCGCTGGAAACTGTCGGGTCCGTCGATGGCATGAACTTTCAGTATCTCGCCGACGCCGGACCGGACATCCCGGCCGTCCAAGGTTTCCTGGAACGCGACATCGAGATAGATCGTCCGGGGCGGGGTAAAGGTGCCCAGGATGTTTTTCGCCGACGCAGAATTGATCGAGCTTTTGGAGCCGATGCAGCTGTCGGCTTGGGCCAGCAAGGTCGTCGGACAGAATGCCCAATCGACGCCGCGCAACATCGTTGCCGCAAGAAAGCAGGTTGTGTCCTGGATAATACCGCCACCGACGGCGACCAGAAGATGGTCGCGTCGGATGCCGTGGGAGACCAGATGATCGACATAGGCTGGAAATTTCTCCAGCGACTTATTGGACTCCGTCGCGGCGAGTTTCAGGACCGACGGCCCGGCGAGTAACGGGGCCAGCTTGTCGCGATGCAGGTCGGCGACCCGTTCGTCGACGATGACATGCAGCGGCCGGTCGCCCGCCGCCAGCGCCGCCAGCCCGTCGCGCGCGGCCTTATCGAACAGAACGTCGTATGCCCCTTTGTGGGACTGGATCGTCATGCCGTCAGACATTGGTGAAGCCTCCGTCGATGACGATGGATTGGCCACTTATGTATGTATTTTCCGGCCCGGCCAGCCAGGCGACCAAAGCGGCGATTTCTTCCGGTTGGCCGACGCGTTTGACCGGTACCTGGGCGGCGAGTTCGGCCATGCCTTTTTCGCCCAGAACCGTTCGGGTCAACTCTGTGTCGATGAAGCCCGGCGCGACGCAATTGGCGAGGATTCCGTCGCCGGCGACTTCTGCCGACAACGCCTTCGTCATGCCGTCGATAGCGAACTTGCTGGTTGAATAGGAAGCGCGCTGCGCCTTCGAAATAACACCCCAGATGGAACAGATGTTGACGATGCGCCCCCCGCCCTTGGCTCGCATGCCGGGGATCACGGCGCGGCAGAGCATCATCGGTGCGGTCACATTGACCTGTTGGATCGCGGCGAAATCGGCGGGGTCGATCTCGGCGAAGGGGGCGATCTTGTTGATGCCCGCATTGTTGACCAGGATATCGAAGCCCAAGTCCGCGACTTTTCCGGCAAAATCGGCGGTCGCTTCGGCGTCCAAAAAGTCGCAGCCTAGGTAGCCGCAGCCCTCGGGTGCGTGACCGTCGGGTTTGGTCCCGGTGACGGTGACCCGGGCGCCGTCGGTGGAAAGCCGTTCAGCGATGGCGCGACCGATACCGCGTGTGCCGCCGGTGACCAGGGCGGTGCGGCCGGAGAGCGGTCCGCTCATCGGGCTGCCTCCGACGGAAGTTCCAGATAGCGCGCGGTCGTCGGATCGGCGGCCAGTCGTTGTTCGGCGCGTGCCCGGTCGGCCTCGGTATCGACGCCGATGGTTTCCGTATCCGTCGGCACGCCGTAGATCGGCAGGCCATGTTCGATGACCCGCATCATGTCGCAGGATTCGATTATTTCCAAAGGCGTTGGCGGCAGTGCGCTGTAGCGCGCGAGGAACGCCGCCTTGAAGGCGATGATCCCGGTCTGTTGAAATACGGGAACATTATCCGCCCGAGCGGGAGACGGAATGGCCGCGCGGGACATGTAGAGGAGCCGACCGTCCGGTGCCGATACGGCTTTCACCGTGTTCGGGTCGGTGTGGTCTTCCGGGGTGTATAGGCGGCTGATCAGGTTGATGACATCGGCGCCTGTTTCCTCGAACCGCTGGATCATGTCCGACAGCATTTTCGGTGAAACCATGATCTCGTCGCCCTGCAGCATCAGAACGAGATCGTCATCCGCCAGGGTGAGGCCGAGGTTGCGGATCGCTTCTTCCGTGCGGTCGGTGCAGCGTTCGTGGGTGTCGGCGGTCATGACGGCCTCTCCGCCCGCTGCCGTGACAGCATCGGCAATCTCGTGATCGCAGGTCGCGACGACGACCCGGTCCAGATCCTGGCAGAGGCGCGCGCGGTGTAGGATGTGGACAATCAGCGGCATGCCGAGCAGCGGCGCCAACGGCTTGCCGGGAAATCGCGTAGACGCCATGCGCGCGGGGATGACGCAAATTCGGGTCATGACGAGTCTGCCTTGATATCGTTGATGACGGTCCGCGCTGCGTCGATGGCGCCGGAAAGGAAGATCATGTCGACGCCGTAGGCGATGAAGCGGTGCCCGGCTTTCATGCGGGCGGCGAGCGCCACCGCGTCCGGTTCCACCACATGGATGCCGCCGGCGATGGGGCCGTCGGCGACGGCGGCGTCAACCTTGGCCATCGCGGCCCGGACCTCGACCGAGGAAAAATCGCCCGGTGTACCGTAGGACGCCGAGAGGTCGTAGGGGCCGATGAAGAACGCATCCAATCCCGGTACCGCTATGATGGCATCCAAATTTTCGACGCCGTCTTTGTGTTCGATCTGCGCGACGACCAATGGGCCTTCGTCGTCCATCCACTTTTTATAGGAGGCGAAATCCGCACCATAACCCTGGGCCCGGTGCAAGCCGACGCCGCGCGTGCCCTTGGGCGGATAATGGGCGGCGGAGACCGCAGCTTCGGCATCGGCGGCCGAATTCACCATCGGTGCGATGATGCCTTGGGCGCCGGCGTCCAAGGCACGTTTGATCAACAACGGGTCATTGGCCCCGACGCGGACGACCGGTGCGATGCCGGCGAGATCGATGACCCGGATCAGACGGGCCATCTCACCGACACCGATCGCGGTGTGTTCCATGTCGATACCCAGCCAGTCGAACCCGGCACGGGTCATAATCTCGCAGGTTTCTTCCGATGCGAGGCTGATCCAGGAGCCGACCGTCGGAATTCGGTTCGCCAAATTGCGTTTTAGGGATGCGGTCATGTCCGGGCGCCTCAATCGATGGATACCAGAATACGTATGTGCGAACTCAGTAGGTGGTCGGCGAGAAATGCCTGGAATGCTTCTCTTGTCTCGGGGTCCGATTCCGTAACCAGGCGGCGGATGAACGGCGTGACTTCGATCTCCGGGTTTTCTTTCAAGGTGTTGCCGACGATGTCAACATCCAGCTTTCCGGGCGTCGCGATCTCGACACAGGCCAGGCCGGCGCGCTCGATCAGGCGGCGATATCCGGCCACCGACAATAGATTGATGTGATGAGGCGGATGGACCGCCTTGGAATGCTGCCAGAGTGTTTGGATGTCGAAGCCGTCCGCGGTCAGCGTCGTCAGAAGCGCGATGCCGCCGTTGGTCATCAGGCGCTTTAACCCTTTCAGGAAGGCCAAAGGCGAAGGCACATGCTCGATGACTTCAAATGCCGTTAGAACATCCGCCCGCGGCGCGTTTGCCGGCAGAGTTTCGGCGGTCGCCTCGATGATCTCGAATCCCTTGTCGCGGCAGAGTGCCGCCAGGTTCGGCGCAGGCTCGACCCCGGTGACGGCGGCGAAGCGTCCGGTTGCCGCAACTTCTTCCAGCAAGGTGCCGTAGCCCGCGCCGATGTCACAAAACCGTGCCTCTCCGGTTGCGTTCAGATGCCGGTTCGCCAAGGCGGCGATGTCACGGGCCCGCGGTTTGAATAATTTCTCGCGCCGCGCCTCGGCGGTCTGTCGGTAGAACTCGGTTCCCCAGAATTTGACGGATTCCGCCTCGTGATAGAACCGTGCCAGAGTGGCCTCGTCCGGCCGGGGCGATTGATAGAGGCTGAAGCAATCCGCACATTCGCGGTATTCGAAACCGTCCTTTTCGAATCGCCGCCCGATCTGCGATCCGCCGCAGGCCGGACATTCGATGTCGATGAAGCCGGTCCGATCCGCGAACAAGGTCTCGTTGTCGCGACGAACGAGGTCGAGGTAGCGATTGAACAAGTCCTGCGGGCGGATATCCGATTCCTTCATGCCGCGCCTCCGTTCGCCGGCGCCAGGTTCCAGCGCGCCGACCATTCCGGATCGGCCTTGTAGATGTCGTATACCAGCCGCATCGTCCTTAGGGCATCATCAGATGAGCCTTCGGTGATCGGACGGTTCTGGACGATGGCATCGGCAAAATCAGCGATCTCGTTGGCCCAGGAAGGGTCGGCCGTATAGCGGGAAACTTCCTCGCGCGGTTCCCCTTGATCGTCTTCGTGGGCGTGGACGATGGTCAACGTCTCGGCGCCGTAGCTTTTCGATCCGGACAGGATACCGCTGAGGATCAGCGCCCCTTTCTCCAATGTGATATCCAGATTGAAGCGATGGCGCCATTGAGTGGCGCTGGAGTGCAGCATGCCGACGACGCCGGCCTCGGTCCGCATCAGGGCGTAGGCGTTGTCTTCCACGTCATGGCCCCAGAAATCGTTGGTTACGAAACTGTGGACTTGGGAGAACTCACCTGCGAACAGACGCATCAGATCGACCATATGGATCCCCTGGTCGAGAAGAATGCCGCCTCCGGCGACATTGCGTTCCGTGCGCCAGTTGGACATTTTGCCGTAACTGATGAACTTCGATTTGCCGTAGACGCCCCGCAGGTTGACGATCCGGCCCAATTCGCCGCTTTGGGCCACCGCCAGCGCATCGCGGACGGAATCGTGATACCGGTGGTTGAAGCCGTACTTCAGGCAGAGGCCTGGGTGTCGTTTTTCAGCGTGGATAACCCGCTCGATATCCGCGACATTGCGCCCGGGCGGCTTCTCGCAGAACACATGCACGCCTTTTTCCAGGCCGGCGATGGTGACGTCCGGGGCGATGTCGTTGGTCATGCAGACGAACAAGGCGTCGAAGTCTTGCGTCAACAGGTCGGCCGGCGATTGAAAATAGGCGACCCCGTCGCCCAGTCGGCCGCTGTCGGCGAAGGTCTTGTCGCAGACGGCGACGGTCCGGAGCATCGGATGGGCATCGATGAATTCCCGCCGGCGCTTGCCGACGACGCCGTAACCGGCGATGGCGATACGGATGGGGTGGGTCATGAGTTCTCGATCGAAATCCGGGTCAGCGGCGGAAGAGGTAGTTGTAGATATCGGCGAACGGCGTGTCGTCCAATTCGGCGGCGCGGCGCTTTCCGATCAGCGACAGCCCGGCAGCTTCAATATTCCGGACCACTGCATCCGTGTAATCCGGACGCGCGGCGTCGAGTTCGATGGAAAGCGACCGCAGCCGCGGGTCCGCCAACGTCCGTGCGGCGCCGTTGACGATCTTGTCTTCGATGCCATCGACGTCGATCTTTATGTGGTCGGGAAACGGCGGTTGGAACCGTTCGATGAATCCGTCCAAGGTCATCCCGACCATGCCTTGTTCGAACCGTGCGGTGAACGGCTCGCCCTTGTGATCGACGGCCTCGGCGAAACTGGACAATGCGGATCCGAAACCGGTGTCGCGGACATGGAAACTGCCGGTCATGTCGGCGTCGTTGAGCGCCAGGCAATAGGCGCTGACCGTTTCGGACAGCCTGTTCTCTTCAATGTTCCGGTTTAACAGGAAATAGTTCGCGGCCAGCGGTTCGAAAGCGAGCACCCGGACTTTGCGGCCAAGCGCGGCATAGATCGTATAAACGCCGACGTTCGCGCCGATATCGAACAGCACCTCGTCGTCATTGAAGGTGTCGATCCATTCGATGGTTTCAGGCTCTTTGGTCAGCAAGGTTTGTGCCCGCCACAAAGGCAGGTCGCCCAAGCAATAGAACCGCGCGGTGCCGCGGGCTGTCGGCGATCACTTCGTCAAAACCGGGGGTGGCCATTCCCTGGCGCAGAACCCGCAAGAGGCGTCGCCGTCCAGTCCGGCCGAGAGGCCAGGTCAACAGCCGGATGATCCCGGCGAGAAAATTTCTGATGTGGTGAAGCATTCGTTCTTCCGGTCGGCGGTTCAGTCTTCGGCGGGATTGATCAAATCCCACGCCAGGGGCGTGCCCCGGGTAATCTCTGTTGCGGCGGTGCGTCCGAGCACCGCATCCAGATGTTTCGGTGCGAGACCGAGGCCCGGGCGGATCGAACGAACGTTCGTCGCGTTCAACTCCGCGCCGGCAGGAATATCGGCCACGGCATAGAGCGAGCGGCGGAATACGACGCTTGGCGCGGCGGCCTCCTGGCGCCCGATCGCCGGCTTGCCCAACGCGGCCCAGGCGCTGCGGCAATCGGCCGTCAGGGCCGCCAATTCTGCGGGCTCCAAGGAAAAGGCGCTATCGACCCCGCCATCGGCGCGGGCCAAACAGACATGCTTTTCGACGATCGCCGCTCCCAAGCCGACCGATGCGACGGCAACTGCGGTGCCCGGGGTGTGATCCGATAGGCCGACCACAGTACCGCACCGGTCGGCGAGATCCGGAATGGTTCGCAGGTTGGACGCCTCGACCGGCGCCGGATAGGCGCTGACGCAATGGAGAAGCGCAACCCCCGCCGCGCCTGCATCGTTCAGCGCCGTCATCAACTCGTCAATCTCGTCTGTTGTGATCATGCCGGTCGATACGATCAGCGGCTTACCGGTGGCCGCCGCCTTCCGGACCAGCGGCAGGTCCATAGCCTCGAACGATGCGATCTTGTAAGCCGGGCATTCCAGGGTCTCGAGAAAATCGACGGCCGTTTCGTCGAACGGGGAAGAAAACACCGCAATCCCACGTTCGCGGGCCCGAGCGAACAATGCGTCGTGCCACTCCCAAGGTGTCGCGGCTTCTTGATAGAGATCATAGAGCGTCCGGCCGTCCCACAGCCCGCCTTCGACGGTGAACCCGGGGCCGTCGTGATCAATGGTAATCGTATCGGCGGTATAGGTCTGCAGCTTCACCGCGTCGGCCCCCGCGTCGGCCGCGGCGTCGACAAGTGAGAGGGCCCGGTTCAGATCGCCATTGTGGTTGCCTGACATCTCCGCGATCACGTATGGGCGGTGGTCCGCGCCGATCGTCCGGTCGCCGATCTTCAATTGCGCTTTTCTGGTGGGGAGGGTCATGGCGTTGGCCGACTAATAAATCGACTGTTTTCCGGGATATACCCCGCAGCCGAAAAAATCTTCCGAGAGGGCGCGTTGTCCGGGTGAATAGTCGCGAGAAACGTGCCTTCGGGGACAAGCCGACGCGCGGCGGCAAGCGCCGCCCGGCCGATTCCCTGGCCGCGCATTTCCGGTGCAATCAGAATGGACACTTCGTAGGTGCCGACAGCGTCGCTTTCGAGGTCGAGCCGCACCATCCCGACGGGCGCCTTCCCCATGGTCATGATTTCGAACAAACCGGCTTGTGGCATCAACCGACTGGCCATCCAGGCCCGGTGCTCTTCATAACCGGGGACCTTCGGGTTGCGGCTGTAGGTGCGGCTGCCGGGCGCCGATTGCCATCGGTAGACCGTATCCGTATCCGCGGTGGTTGCCGGGCGGCTGGAAAGTGGCAAGGGTCCTTTGGTCGGTTCTGGCGAGACGGCGAGAAATGTCCGGGCCGCACCGCGTCCATCACAAATACTGAAAGCGGCATCCGACATCATGCGGACGCGTTCGACATCGCCGATCATGTTCCGTAAAGCGTTTCCGAGATCGGATTCTGATGCCGTCTGATCCAGCAACTGGATCGCGCCGACCTCCGCAAGTCCTCGTGCATTGGTTTTTTGGTTGTCCGCCACGGGGACGGTAATCGTCGGCAGACCGAGGCAGCACCGTTCCAAGGACGATACTCCTGGTGCACCGAACGCGATATCGGCCTCGACCGCCAATTCGGGGAAATTTTTCGGGTTTCGGTGCAGGGTCACGCTTTCCCCCATGGCATCGACGATCCCCGAGATCTCAGCCCAATGGGGTGCGGCATTGCCCAGGACGACATCAATCTCAAGGTCGCGCCCGGTATTTTGGATCGCTTTCAAGACCTTCGCTGTCATATTCGCAGCATCCGTCAAGCCGAAGGAAATCAACACCCGTGCAATCGACCGAACCGCAGGCCGCCGGCGCAGGGCGGCGCTTCTCTGGTGATTGAATTCGTCTCGGATCAAGGCGAACGCTGGGCCTGCCATGACGAGACAATCAGACGGAATAAGCCCCCGATAGTCCGTGTCCTTGCGGGCGGGTGAAGTGTCCAGGAGATACCGGCACCGATGGGCCTTGTCCGCAAGGTCGTCGATGACAAGTATGTTCTCTGCCCAAGCCGCAAGGTCAGCTTCGAAGGCTTCATCCGACTCGTAGTCATCGACGACCGCCAGTCGGCAGCCCTCGCCGGTCGCCTTCTTCAAATCGGCATTCGACCGGAGTTGATCGTCGGATAGCACGATGGCGTTGTAGTTGAACGGTTTGGCGTTCGGCAGTTGTGCGGCCGCAGTTTCATTTAGCGCAATGGAAACCCGCCAGCCTTGCCGGTCCATGGCGTGGCCAAGGGTCAGGCAGCGCATTAGATGCCCGCCTCCGATTTCGGGCGACCATGCGGGAAGAAAGACGGCGTGCGGTCTCGGCTCTGACATGCGAGGACTACGGAGCCATGTGATCCAGCGGGCGCTCGTTGTCGTGATGCTGCCGAGCGTAAATGTTCTCGAGCGCCCGTCGAAGCGCATTCTCTGGGGGCACGCTCTGCTGTCCGTCCTCCGCGCCATAGTATGTGCGCCGCATTTCGGCGAATTGTTCGGTTTCCATATAACGAGTGGTCAGCGTGGCGTCGTCGAAGCGTTCTTGGAGTTCTTGGAAACTGAAGGTCAAGACGGGAAACGGCTTGTAGTCGTGCCATGCGGAGATCAGCCTTCCGCCGTTCGGCAGAGGTTCGTGGATCAATACCGGGATGCCTGCGGCGAGGCATTGATCGCACAACGACGTATAGCGCGCGACAACAACATCGGCCATCGCCGCGAGCAGGTACGAACGATCGAAGACGTCGTAACGATCATCGATGAACACGTTGTCGAGGAGTTCAAATCGCTGTTTCGCCGGCGCCATCTCGGCCATCTTGAGCCATGCGGCATTCTTGCCTCGAACAACGAAAGCGCAATCGGGGTTCGATTCCGCCAGGTCGGCGATATGGGAATAGAAGAGAAGGTTGCTCGGCGCATCCGTCCAGAAATGGAACGGATCGGCCAAGGAGTCGGGCTTGGTCTGAAAATCAAGCACGAGACATACAGTCCGAAAACCGGCGAACCGATCGTGGCGTTCGGACTCTGCCTCCGCGCGATAGCGGTCGATGCGCCCGCGTCTGGGATCCCCGGTCACGACCGTCGTGTCGATTGCCTGGAAACGGTCCTGGTCGACGGCGTCCGCGATCAATGCGCCGTGAACGAAATACGAATTCAGAATTAGCGGGGTTACCCCATAGAGAGGAATGATGAAGCGTTCCTGAAGTGCCGCGACATGGATGCCGAACGATTGCAAGACCAGGGCAGCCGTAGCTGGAAACAGGGCGTCGTATCCGATGATCGCCATATGGGCGCCTCGGCAGGGCGCCATGGCGTCACGGAAGTTTTCGAACCGCATCGCGGCGATCGCGAGAAACGTTGCCTTGGCCAAGCGATGGGGGCCTGACAACTTTTCATGAATTCTCGCCACATGGTTCAGCCAAGCGGCGGCGTTCCGCCGGCCGTCTTGGTCAAGGAAATGAGGCTGAACTCCTTGCCGGTCGTATTCCGCTCGTACGACTTTCCGTTCGCCCGGCGACATGGTCCAGGCGAGTTCGACGTGGCCGACGTTTGATTGGTGAAAGGGGCTGTCGGGGTCGTCGGAGTAGTATTGATCCTTTACGAACAGTTCTCCGTAGGTGATCCCCTTGTGCGGGAAATAAAGAATGTCCCGGCCGATCTTTCCGGTCGTGGTCGTGCCGTCTTTTTGGTCTTCGGGCGCGGGTTTGCCGGTTGACGACGAGGTGCTGGACCGAATGACCCGCGTCATGACGTGGAGTATACGATTGGCCAATCGTGAGAAGGCTTTAGATCCATCGACGGCGCCAGTCAGCCAGGACGAAATTGCCGGAAACAGATTTCTGATCTGTGTCGGAAGAAGGGGGTCGAGCAAGGCGTCGATCCCTGATCGGGATTGGAATATGTCGGCTCGGATGCCTTCGCTTCGAAAATATTCGGCCAAGGCGAATGCTTCGGAATACGGCAGAAGCCGATTGAAGATCAGATTGAACATCAATGCTCTTGCGCGATCCGGCGTCAGGGGGGCACATGGAATGGCGTCTTGCAGAACGTCGAAATCCCGATCCGTAAATGCCGTGTCGAGAACCGCCGCCGTGTAGCGTGCGGCGGTTCTCAGGTCTTCGCTCAATGACAGGCCGGCATAGCTGTGAAAGTCGGCCAATTCGATTCCGAGCTTGTCCAGGCGGGCGAGCCAGGAGGGCGTGCGCAGGGCGCCGATCGGTTGGATGACGACAACCCGCCGACCGAGATGCCGCAAGGTCACCGCATGGATCAGATTGAATGCCGAAAGCCGGCGAAACACGACCAACTGGCGCGGCGGGCTGCCAGGCTGGGAAGACAAGGGGTTCACGTGTCGAGCCATTTGTGCGCGACATCCCGGTTGATGTTTCGCAGGTCCGGGTTTTGGACGAGAAAAGCGAGGATATCGCCCAGGGAGAACAGGGGATTTTCCGGATACAAGGCTTCGAAGACGGCGGTGATCAGGCGAAGGTCTTCCTCGGTATCTAGCGTCAGGCGAAGATCTGGAAGCCGCGCGCTGTCCGGAGCAACGACGTTGTGTAGGGTGAAAAGTTCGGGATTTCTGTAGATATAAGGGGTGACGTGTTCACGCTCGTCGTTGGTTTCTGCGGATCTGTCGGCCTGCTCCAATGCCTCCCGGGTAAAAGCTTCGACGTCCATGCCGATCGGATAGCTGCGCTCAAGCGTGTTCGACGCATAGTCGGCGTTGCTGTCGGAGCGCGCGCGGATGATATGGTCGATGATCGATGGGTCGGTCAACGGGCAATCCCCCGTAAGTCTTACGACGACCTTGGCATCCGTTGCGGCGATCGCGTTTTGAAAGCGGCCGAGCACATCGTGTTCGTCGCCCCGAAAACAGGGAATCCCCAAATCGTCCGCGAGACGGACGATCGGGTCGTCTGAGGCGTTGACGGTCGTCGCGACGATGACACCATCCAGGTCGGCGGCCCGTTGGATGCGGGCAATCTGATGGTGCAGCGATGCCTTGCCGACGATCGGTCGCAGAACCTTGCCTGGAAGGCGAGTCGAAGTCATTCGGGCTTGGAGCACGGCGACGGTTGACACAAGCTGTTTCCGATAGGCCGATTGTTATTTAAGCAGATACGGATGTCGGGCAAGGAACCGGTATGAAATATCCCCGGTATTGCGCATTTCAGGATGGTGCTGAATGACGAATTGGCGGAAGGCCAATTGCCGATCTCTGTCGGCATCCGGCGGCGCCACGCCGTCGAGACGGTCTAACATTTCGATACATAGATCGAGAATCTCATCTTCCGTATTGTCGATCACTTCCAACCCGAATTCTTCATACTGACGGACATCGTAAAAGTCGCCGGCCCCCATTCCGGCAATTTCACGGAAGGTCAGATAGCGGTCTTCGCCTTTTCGTTTGAGAAGCTTGGGAATAAAGAGATCTTTCGGCGTGATCGGTATGGTGAAAAGCGGAACCATGTTCGCCGCCGCAACCGGGACTCCGGCCACCGTTCCAATCGCATAAAGTCCTGATGTGTTGGCGAGAATGAACCGACTTTTCGTACAGATATAAAAATCGAGAAGCTGAGAAGAAAACGTGGTTGCGTAGTCGATCACGTTGCAATGACGCCCCGTGGGAAGCGGGATCGCGTCGCGCGTGCCCATGCGGAGCGCGTATCCGCCGAGTGACGCGATGTGTTCGGCGGCCTTAAGGTAGGAAGTGATGTCAGCATCGCGAAAATCGTGCCGTGAGAGGTCCGTATCTGGAAAATGCTTCAGGAAGTATTGCCGTTCTCTCGCATGAAAGGCGACGAGCCAGGCGTGTTCCTGAATTCCCTGGCGGGCCAACTGCGCCGCCCCTTCCTGTTCAAGCTCTTTCGGAAAGGCCAGAGTGCGGGCGCCCGAAGAATACGTCGAATATACATTCAGCGTATACGGAGGCTCCTGGTACATCCCCCAGAATTTCATCACAGGGACGGTGAACTGGATCAACTCATTGAGGCGCTTTCCTTCGATGAAGGTCATGTCGCGGGCATAGACGTCGCGGATGTAGGTGTTCGCCACGGGGGGTGTTGAAATCACGTACCAGGTGTTCCGCCCTTCCGCGTTCCGTTTCAGAAGGACCGAACCGGGATCGTGGGCCAAATGGCCGACTCGATTGCCGGGTACGCAGACGACCTTGACGGCAAAAATAGGCCATGCCAACCGCAACAACGGCATGATGAAGAGTCCTTGGACCGCGGCGAACGCATAGAATACGAGACGGGCCAGTATGGATTTCAGCGCTTGCAAAGCTATCCGGGAGTGTTGAACTTCTGGTGTCTTGGGCCGCGATAGGCACGTGGACCGAACATGAATCCAGTGGCCGCCCCGATATCGATCAAGGGCTTGTCGGCAGAAAGTTGGCTCTTTGATAGCCAGCCAACAGACCAGACCGCTCCAGGTCGTCCGCCAAAACTTCGGCGAACTTGCGGGCGCCGTCAACCGTCGCATGGTATCCGTCCGACCAGTACCGATTGTCGTCCGGCACGCCGCCGTTCAGATCGGAGAAGAGAACCTGCTTTTGTTCGGCCAGCCTACATATCATGTCGTTGTGCTGTTTGTAGGCGTCCTGGAATTCGGGCGAAGCAGTGAACGGATCGGCGGCGAACGCCTTCGTGAAGGGGAATGACGTCAGCATCACCTTCACGTCGTTGTCTTTGGCGATGGCAATTATGGAGCGGAAATTCCGCTCAACGAACGTTGGCTCGTTGACTTTGAAAATTTCTGCGAAATCCGTGGCGGGCGCGCCCGGCGCATGGCTCCGCCCGTTCTGATGGAATGCGATGAAGGCATCATACAGCGAGGCCTCCGCATACCGAGGTGATGCCGCGAAGATCGTATGCGGTGGCCGGTAGCCGCTTTTTACGCGCAACGCCCGTAGCCAGGGGAAGAAATCCATCCAATGGACTTCCGTCAAAATGTCGGGTGAGACGCGGGCGCCCCTGTTGTCCGCGAAATGACGACCCGGTGGAACCATTCGTGTCAGGATGTCATTGATCGCATGTTTGACGATGATCAGGTCGGGCTGAATATCCAGAAGCCGAAAATGGAAGTTGATCAAGGATTCGTGGCTTGACCAGCCGGGCCCGCCGGCATTGACGACTTCGACAGCGTAGCCGCGTTCGCGTAGGATCCGCTCCAACTGGTTCGGATATGTATCGCGCCAATCCTCGATCCCATAGTTGTAGGTGGTTGATCCACCCAAGCAGGCGATCCGGTAGACCTTCTCAGATTTGGCCGCCAGTTCGCCGCCGCGATACCCAAGAGAATTATGGGCGTTCGGGCCGTTTCGATAATTGGGACGCAGGCAATATCCCAAATAATGGTGGCGTTGATATCGTAGCGAGGGGTTCTCTGGGTCGTTCATTGCGAACATGACCTTATTCTCCGCAGAGGCGAAGGCGCGAAGCCAAACCCAATACCCCAGGTTCATCATGCTGAATGACAGGACCGATGCCATTGCGGCCGTGACTGCCCAAAGGAAGGCGGGGTGCGTGAAATAAGGTTCTATGATCGATAGAAGCAGCGCGCCGGAAAGCAGGACTAAGGCTAGGAAGACTGCACCGTCTACGTAGATTGAGGTCGAGTTTATTTTATTGCGCATCAGGGGTGTTTGCGTGCCTGCGTTCCGCCACTATGTCCCAATGGGACGGCAAGAACCCGATTGGTCCTCAATGCCTAGGCCATAAGCCCACCGTGGGAAATGAGCATACTTGTCCTTGGATAGTCGGTCGAAGACCACGTTCATCAAGTGCCTCATGTCGGTGGCGATGAAACCCACGTCGCTGATAGCGGAAAGGCGCAATGCACCCTGCGCATTGAGAATATGCCCGTACTGCTGGAAGTCCCTGACGCGCCGGGCGTGCCGACGGAGCGAAAATTTGATTTCCCGGCCGCTCAAGTCAATCAATCTGTAATCTTCGGAACACTCCGTCGGCTGCAGGTAAATATCCGGCGAGACCACTTCCTCGGGGCGGTGAATGGCGGTGCAGCATTCGAAACCGGCGCCGATCAAAAGAACGAAGACTTCGTTGGGAGTGTCGTCTCCGTTGATGATTCCATATGGGCTGCCATTGCCGCAGGGGGTTCCGTCCAGCGCGTGACCGGACAGGAGTTCATCCGCCCTCCGTCCTATTCCGCATACGGAATGGGTCGGATGCAGGCTACGGTGCGATGCGAAATCGGTGCGAAAAGTCTCGGACAGCACGCCTGTTTGGCAGGGCGTCGATCGGGCATCGAAAACCGGATGTTGCGGTGTGACGATGCTCCAGGACATGGCGGGCATCAACAGTGTGCCGTCCCGCATGAAATCGACCAAGGCCTCGCAGGTCGCGTCCGGACGCCATCCCATTTGCGAAAGACCTCGGAAAGAGGCATGAACCTGGAGGACACCGTCTCCCGGAACCTCAAGGGTCTCGAGGATGCGTCGAATGGCGGAGGCTTCGTTCATTTGCGTGGCGGCGTGTCCGGTCCGCGGGACGATCAAGAGCCGATCAGGCGCCGAAGTGTGCTTCGACCTTCGATATCGCGTCGACCGTATCGTTCAATTCGCGTTCGCCATAGTTTTCGTTGACGAACAGATTGAAACTCTCGTCCCGGAACGCGACGGCATTAGGAATAGCGGTGCCTTCCGGCAGATAGGGAATAGCGTATGCCCAGTCGGTGACGAGGAAGGCATAGTGTGGATTGAGATCAATGCCTTCGGCGATCAAGGCTTCCGCAAAAGTGACCTTTGAGCAAGTGAGCTTCTCCACATCGACATGAACCGGGATGAAGAACGGCGACGGAGAGCCGCGAAACGCGTACACCTTACAGACCCGGCTTTCGGCCTTTAGACGTTCGCTCAGGCCGTCGAGAAACTTGCTGCGGCGGGCAATCGTGTCGTCCAGCCGGCGCAATGAAGCCAGACCGACGGCACAGGAAAGCTCGTCGGCATTCCAGTTCAAGGCGGGGAACAGGTTGGTCCTGGGGTCGCGGATGTCATAATCGGTTCGCCACAACGGTTTTCCCCGGTCGGCGCATGCCAAGGCCCGATGATGCATGTCTTCCGACGTGGCGTAGACGATGCCGCCGCTGCTTCCCGACATCAGGGATTTTCTATACATCGTCGACGTGGCGGCGATGTCTCCGAAACTCCCGACGCGCCGACCTTTCCACATGGCGCCCGGCGCTTGGCTGCAATCTTCGAGCACCTTGATGCCGCGGGCATGAGCGTCGGCGACGATTTCATCGATCTCAAGGGCCTCGCCCGCGCAATGGACGGCGATCAACGCCGAAGTACGATCCGTGCATTTGGCTTGAAACTGTTCCAGGCCGATGTTGTAGCTGCCGGGCGCGGTGTCCGCGATCACCGGAACGTACCCTTGGACGATGATGCTGTTGAGCGGACCCGAGTCCACGACCCCGGAGAGGATCACCTCCGATCCTTTCGGTAGGTCCAATGCTTGTAGTGCGACGTAAACGGAAGCCGTTCCCGTCGCCACGGCGTCGGCATAGCCGCCGCCCATGAACCGGACGAATTCATCGCAGAATGCGGTCTCGCACCGGCCGTGGTAGGGAAGATCCATTGGGTCTTCCAAATAGTGTTGGGCGGCCTCCATCAACGAGGCCATTTCGTCCTTGCCGAACGCTTTGCGGCTGGGCATGGGCATAGAGCGGACCGGAGGGCCACCATTTACGGCTAGTTCTGTCCAGTTGTCGGTCATGTCAGTGTTCCGAGTTCGTGATGGTCCGGGATGGGGGCGGCTCAAGGGGTAGGGGTTCGCCGATGGCGCGCGATGCCGCTTCCAGTATCTCGATGACTTTGATGCCGGTGCGAACGTCATCAGGTGTCGGTTGCCCGCGCCGGATCTTCGTCTCAAACGCTTGGATGGAGGCCGTTAGTGGGCGAACTTCCGAAATCGGCACCGCGTGGGCCTTGTCTTCCGATCGATCCTGTTCCATCAGCCGGCTTTCGGCCTGGTCGTCGAAGATGAAACTCTTTTCATCGAACTCGAACCTGAGGGATCGGCACTTCCGAGCCATCCCGTTGCCGGCGACCACGGTGGCGGTCATCCCGTCGGAGAAGGCCATATCCAATTGGACGAGATCCCTGTTCTCATCGTCTGAGAAAGGTGGTTCGGAGGGAAGACGTTTGGCGGACACCCGTTGAAGGTCGCCCCCTCCCGCCGTGAGACAGACGGCGATGAAGTGGGGCGAGTATTCCCATAGCGGTGATATGTCCGGCCGCCGTTCGTAGGCGGCGCCGATGTGGCCGACGATCCGCCGCAACGGCCCCGATGTACTTGACCGCTCTTTGATCGCCGCCACCGCCGGATTGTGCAGATCGATATGGTCGACGTGCACGATCCCGTCGTATCGCCCAACCGTCTCCAAGAGAAGGCGACCGTCTTGCGAGGAGAGGCATAGCGGTTTTTCGACGAAAACGGCTATTCCTGATTCAACGAAGGCCGACGTCATCTCCCTATGCCGGGATGGCGGAACGGCCAGAAACACGGCCTCCACCTCGTCGTCGTTTAATAAGTCGCGCCAATCTGCCACGCGCGTGCATTCGTCGCCTATCAGATCGCCGATGTCTTCTCGGCTGGTCACGGCCCGGATCAAGCGAATTCCGGGGATTTCATCGCGAATTGTGCGGGCGATGTTCCGGCCCCAGCGCCCGACACCGATTTGGGCGGCTTTTATGGTAGGTCGTTCACTCTTGTCCGACATGGCGGTCACGACGTGATGTCGACCCCGGTGATGCGTTTTATGAACGCCGCAACCCCGATGGGATCATCCTCGGCTGGCGCGAACGGTGCCGGGATGACGGAACCTTCGCGTGTCCACGGTCCTGAATAGATTTCGTGGTAAACAAACCAATCACTAAGCGGGAAAACAAAATGGAAAATCGGTTCGGATATCCGGAAGAAAAACGCCCCGTCATGATCTCCGTCACCCAGAAGGTGCATGTTCAATATTTCCCCCGCCTCGGACATCAAATAGACGGCGGCTTGCCCCTCCACTACATGGTACGATTCGCACTTGCCTGTCGGGTGGCGATGGGGCGGAAGATAAACGTGCCGCCGGGTGCAAATGAGCATTTCCTGGATCGGATGAGCCGTGGAATCGTGGGTGCAAAACCGAAAACGATCCTTGGTTGATCGGGCCGCCAGATCCTTGAGGCGGCGAACATCCTCAGCACCAAAGGTGACGATCGGTGCCGAAACGGTTTCGGCGAATTCGCTCATGATGGAATGAAGCTCCGACTTTTTGTCGCTGTCCCAACGCCGGCGATCATGGCATTCCAGGAGACTTAAAGCGCACCGGCAATGATCTCGGCGCTCAATCCATGGCGGGCCAACAGCTCTTCGTAGCTTCCATAGAAATGGATGAATTCGTCTTTCAGCGTGAAACTTTTCAGGCCGGTGGTGATGCCATTGTCCCAGGCGAGTTCTTTGACGCGGGAAGCCAGGCCGCCATGGGGGACATGTTCCTCGATGACGACCGTATTTTTATGCGCCGACAGCGCACCTAGAATCCCTGACTCGTCCAACGGTTTGATGGTGTGGACGGACACGATGGACGGTTGCTTGCCAGATTTCTGCTGGATCCGATCAGCGATGTCGAAGGCCATCTTCATGGTGATGCCGTAGGTCAGAATGCAAAGGTCGCCGTCGCCTTTGACCAGATAGCGGATCTTGCCGATCTCGAACGGATCGACGGCGTCCGAGGTCAGGTCCGGCTCACCCGCCTTGCCGAGCCGCATGTAGACAGGCCCCATGCTTTCTGTCGCGCACCAGGTTGTCGCCAAGCGCATTTCTTCCGGATCGCAGGGGGCCAGCACCGTCATGTTGGGAATGGCCGAGGCGACGGCGATGTCCTCCATGGTGTGGTGGGTGCCGCCGAGCGTCGAATAGATTACGCCCGCGCCCATGCCGATCACCGTGACCGGCAGGTTCTGGTACGCCAAGTCGTCGCGCACCATTTCGAACGGCCGGTAGAGCGAGAAGGTCGCGATGGTGTAGCAGAATGGCCGCATGCCCTTCAGCGCCATGCCGGCGGCGATACCGATCATCGCCTGTTCGGCGACGCCGCAGTTGATGAAGCGTTCGGGGAATTCCTCGCGGAACTTGACCATGGAGCCGGCCGGCGAAATGTCGGCGACCAGCGCACAGATCTGCGGATTGGTCTTGCCGATCTCGTAGATCGCATCGGCGAACTTATTTCTCATGACGAAATCTCCGTCAATTCGTCGAGCGCCTGCTTGTACTCCTCGGGATTGGGCGAACGATAGTGCCAGATGGCGCCGCCTTCCATGTAGGATACGCCGCGCCCCTTGGTCGTATTGCCGATCAGCATGAAGGGGCGTCCGCCCTTGCGTTCGCTGACCGCGTTGAACACGGCATCGGCGTCGTGGCCGTTGACCTCGGCGACTTCCCAATTGAAGGCTTCGGCCTTCTCGCGGATCGGATAGAATTTGGGATGGGTCTCGGCCGTGTTGCCGAAGGATTGCATGCCGTTGTGGTCGAGGAACGCGATCAGATTATCGACCTCCAGGTTGGCGGCCATCATCATGCATTCCCAGGTCGATCCTTCCTGCAGTTCACCGTCACTCAGGACCGTGAAGATCAGACCGTCGCCCTTGCTTACGTGGCGTTCCGTATAGGCCATGCCGGTCGCCAGGCCCATGCCGTGACCAAGCGATCCGGTCGAGGCCTCGATCCCCGGCACGCCGTAATCGGGATGACAGCCGAGCCTGCCTTCGGGCTTGCAATAGAGGTCTAGATCCTCACGCGACAGCACGCCCAGGTCTTCCAGAATCACGTATTGGGCCATGCAGCCGTGACCCTTGGACATCATGAAGGTGTCGGAGCTGTTGCCGGCGGCGCCGCGCATCAGGGCGTTGTAGATCACGTCGACCATTTCCAGGCAGGAAAAGGCGCCGGCGGCATGCAGGGCCTGCACTTGTTGTGAAATTTCCAGTATGCGCCGACGATAGGCCATGCATCGTTGGCGCGCGGCGGCAACGTCTAAAGGCTGAGGGAACAAAACCGTTCTCCTACCGATGAATTCCAATTCGTGCCGCTATCCGGCGGCAGAGTTCGTTGAGAAGGGCGCGGCCCCCGAAAGTTTCAAGAGCTGCTTTTTGGCCGTTTATCCGGATCGCTTCGACACCGGACATTAGTTGACCGTTTATAACGTAATTGTATCGCGCAAGGTTTTCGTCCGCTTGGGCGTCTTCGTATCCGGCTTGGAAGGGAACGCAGTAGTCCAGGTCGTGCCGCTTGCGCATCAGACACCATATGCCGACACCTTTCGACGATCCCATGGGCAAGTTCATATGCGCGGCGATTTCAGAATTCCAAGGCAGAAGCGAAGCGGTGCCAGAAGGACTAGCCCACATGCCCAGCATTTCATAGTCGTTGAAACGCGCAAGCGCCCAAAACAGGTTCGGATTGTAATTGAAGAATCCGTGGTCGATCGAGCCGAGAAAGGGCAAGGCGTGGAGCATTAGACCACCCGGCCGGGTCAAGTGATGGACGATTTTGAAGGCATTGTTCTGGTCCATCAAATGTTCCGTCGTCCCGGCATTGACGCACAGGCAATAGGCATTCCGGTCCGCCGAATCGACCGAATCCAGGTTCAGGTCGAAAGGTTTTCCGTACCAGCCATCGGCGTCCAGCGCCGTGTATTCCATGCCCAGCAATTCGTAAAAACCCTTAACCGAACTGCGATCGGAAAGGATGTTCAGGTCGGCTTCAGAAAGTGCGGGTCCACCCATTGCCTCGACGGTCCGGGCGATGATGTTCCGATAGGGGTGACTGGTCGTGTCCTGTTTGCCGAAATGCATTTCCTGCGAACCGAGATCGACCACTCGTCTCACGCCTTTGAACAGGCCTTGGCTTTGCATCATCTGATACAAGGCCATCGTTTCTACACTGTAACCCATGGCGGTTCCTTGCGTTCCGATCCTGCTCAGCCGATGATCGTCCAGTACCAGTCGCCGGTGTATCCGGCTTCCTCTAAGACCTTCAGCCAGCCGTCCGGATAGTCGTGGAACCTGGCCGTCAGGACCCAGCTTTCGAAGATATCCTTTTGCTCCGGCGTCAGGTAGCTGTCGACCTGGATGAAGCCCTTGCCCGGCGCCAGGCGTTCGATCTCGCGCGCGGCGCGGACGCAGCCGTCGCGGTCCAGGTTGTGGATCGTGTTGATCGCCAGCACGGCGTCGAAACTGCCGTCGGGAAACGGCAAGTCGTCGCAGGACCCGATCTGCAGGCGGCCGATTGCTTCCTGCTCGCAGTTCATCAAGGCGTATTTCGAAACGTCGATGCCGAAGGCGTCGATCCCTTCCGCCAGCAGGTCCTTGACCAGGAAGCCCTTGGCGCAGCCGACGTCGAGAACCTTGTCGCCGGGCTTCAGCCCGAAATGATCGACGATGTCCCTGGCCACGGGCTGCCAGCGCCCGTCGTAGCGGTAGCCGCCGTAACCGTATTCCCGGGGCCCGTCGAAATACATCTCGCCGTACTCACGGGACACGCGGATGTGCTCCTCGGTCTTCGCCGTCTCGCGCGCCTGGACGTTGCGATTGCCCTTGGGCAAGGCGCGCAGTAATTCAACCTCGGCCATCAGGCGCTCTCCTTCATGTCGGTCTCGGCGCGGGCAAGGCCCTCGGCCAGCGGCGTATAGCGAAAACCGGGAAACGCTGCCGCCGTCGCCGCCGGATCGAACGGCCGGTACCCGCCGTGCGGCATCGCGCCCTGGCGGGGCGAGCCTTCGACCGCGACCGTGTTGGCGGACAGCCCAACGACCATCTCGGCGATCTCGCGGAACGAGGTCACCGTGCCGGTCGCGGCGTTCAGCACGCCGGTCGACCGATGGCCTGCGATCAGGCGGATCAGTTCGGCGACGTCCCTGACGTCGATGTGATCGCGCCGTTCCTCGCCTTCGCCGAACAGCACGATCGTCTGGCCGTCGGCGGCCAGCCGGCGGAACCGGTTGGGGCCGTAGCCGTTGTGCGGGTCGGCTGCGCCGTAGATTAGGGTCGGCCGCAGGGTCGCGAGCGGCCCCTTCATGGCGTCCTTCAGCATCAGTTCGCGGGCCAGGTGCATGACGCCGTGCAGCGATCCGGGCTCGGCGCAGGAGGTCTCGGAAAGCGGTTCCATGCTGTCGGCGTACACGGCGTCGGAGCTCACATATATAAGATGGGCCGGCTGCGCCTCGGCTAGGGCGTCGGTGACGGCGCGCATCATGCGGATGTTGCGTTCCAGCATGGCGGCGTCCTTACAGGGAGCCTCGGCGGAAATGACGACGAAGCAATCGGTGGCCTGCAATTGACCGGCCAGAACGTCGGCGGCGCCGTCGGCCAGCAAATCGATCTCGGCCCGGCCGAGCGCCAGGACGGACGTGCCTTCGGCCTCGAAGGCGGCGCGGGCGGTCCGGCCGACGAAACCGGCGGCGCCCAGGATCACGGCGCGCGCAGGGTTTTCTGGTTGCGGGTTCAGGTGTTCAAGCATGGCCGGCCTTTCGGGCATCGTTGTTTTCCGCGCGCGCCGGCCCCCGGCCGAGGACGAAATGGTCCAGGCCCGCCGCTGTGACCACCGCCGAGGGCAGTAGGCCGAACGGATCGATCAGCGTGCGCCCGCGCATGCGGCCGGCGATCTCGGCCGGGTTCAGGTCGCGGTAGGCTGGCCAGGGGGTGACGATGACCACCGCGTCGGCGCCGTCGCAGGCGTCCAGCGGCGTGGCGGCGGCGGCCAGATCCGGGTCGATATCAGCGGCGCGAACTTGGGGGTCATGGGCGGTCACCCGCGACGCCTTCAGGTGCGACAGCAGCATCAGGGAGGGCGCGTTCTTGGTGCTATGGGTATCTTCCTTGTAGGCCAGGCCCAGCAGGCCGATCGCAGCATCGGCGTCAGCGGCCAGAACCTCGTCCCGTAGTACGCGGTAGCACCAATCCTTGCGGTGGCGGCTGTTGTCGATCCAAGCCTCGACGATGCCGGCGTCGGTGCCGTGCCGTTCCGCCAGCCCGATCACCGTCGCCAGGTCGCGTTCCAAATTGCCGCCGGCCAGGCCCAGGCCCGGCGCGATGTAGCTCTTGGGTCCGATGCGCGCGTCCAGCCGCAGGGCGGGCACGATTTCCGACCAGTCGGCGCCGACGTTTTCGCAGACCGCGGCCATCGTGTTGGCGACGCCGATGGACGCCACCAGGCACATGTTGATGGAGATCTTGGCCAGTTCGGCGCTTTCGTAACGCATGGGCAGGATGGGGCAATCGAAGGCCTCGAGATAGGCCGCGAGGCGCCCGTCGACCGGGGCCTCCGGTTGGGCGCAGCCGACGATGAAGCGTTCCGGATGCATGGCGCGTTCGACGGCCCGGCCGAAGATCAGGGTTTCGACTTGGTAATAGAGCCGCGCCGGGTCGCGCCCGAGCGTGCGGGTGAAGCCCGGCGGCACCTGACAGAGAACGACCAGAAGGGCGTCGGGGTTCATGGCGCCTTCGGCCTGGGCGATCATGTCCATGATCGGCGCCAAGTCGCTCTGCCCCTGATCGTCCGTCGGCACATCGGCCGAGATATAGACCAGGTCGCAGCGCGCCAAGGCCGCGTGGTCGGCGGTGAAGCTCAGGTGTTCCCGGTGGCCCGCGATCATGTCGCCCAGGCCCGGTTCGGCGACCGGCAGGTCGCCGCCGTCGATCGCCTCGACCAGGGCGGCATCGCCGTGGTAGCCGACGACGTCGAAACCGCGCGCCGCCGAGGCCGCCGCCATGTTGAGTCCGAGATGTGTGAGGCCCGCGAAACCGATGACGGGAGCGCTCATGCGCCGGCCTTTTCCCGCACCATGTCGTGGACGCCGGCGGCCGCGGCAAGGTCCCGCAGGGTGCGGTTGATCCAAAGATCGTTGGTCAAGGTCTGGCTGCCCGGCGCCTCGGCGCAGAGGGTTTTGAAATGGGCGTATTCGATCTCCCAGGTCGGGTCGGCTTGAACCAGCGTGACGGCGTTTTCCGGTGGGCGGCCGCTCGGCAGCACGCGGGTCCGGTGGGTGAAGGTCGACGGCCCCCATTTGCACAGGCTTTCGATATGGGCGCTGCCGTTCTCGGCATAGATGTCGGTGGTGTGATGGTTGCGCCAGCTCAGCATTGTCATTTCCAACTGGATGGCGAGGTCGCCTTCCGTGTCGACGACGACATGGTCGAAGGATCGGTTCTCGTGCCGGTAGGCGCCGCGAATACGGAAGCTCGCGTCGAAGTCATCGCCGAACCAGAAGCGCAGGGTATCGAGCAGGTGGCTGCCCAGATCGGGTAGCACGCCCGCCCCCTGGTCGCGCCAGGCGCTGTCGCGGACCAAGCGCGCCGTGCCGTTGCCGTAGAACATGCGCAGGGAATAGATCTTACCCAGCCGACCGCTTCGGATCAGATCGCGCATGTGCACGAAATGGGGTTCGAACCGGTGGTTGTAGGCGGTGTAGCAGACGGCGCCGGTCTTCTCGGCGAGGGCGGCGAGGCGGATCAGATCGTCGTCAGCGGCGGCCAGAACCGGCTTTTCGACCAATACATGCTTGCCGGCGGACAGCAGGTGATCCAGCAATTCGATCTTTGCCTCGTCGGGGATGCAGAGCAGCGCCGCGTCGTAGCTGTCCAACGGCACGTCGCGGATGTCGCGGAAATCGACGCCGTCCGCGACCGGATCAACCGTCGCGACGGCGTCCGCGCCGGCCACGGCCATCCGCTTGGCGCCTTGCACGCCTATGCCCGCGATGATCGTCCGCATGACGGTCAGGCTCCGTACCCGGCGGCTTTTTCGACCTGGTCGATACGGGCCAGGACGTCGGCCGGTTTGATCGGCACGTTGCCGTCGATTTCGCATTCGCAGGCCGCCGCCATGGAGCCCAGAATGCTTGCGATGGCTTCGCTGCCGGTGGCGAGCATCGCCAAGGTCGCGTAGGATAGCAGGGCATCGCCCGCGCCGACCGCATCGGCGATGTTCTGGGAGAAACTGTCGACGGAAAAATAATTGCCGCCATCGCCGGGGCCCGAGGCCGGGCGAGACACGAAGGCGCCGCGGTCTCCCAACTTGAGGATCAACAGTTTGCAGGCGTTGGCATCGGTCAGCGCGCCGGCCAGGGCCCCGACGGTGGAGTCCTGATCGCCGAGGGCGAAGCGGGCTTCCCGTTCGTTGGGCGTGACCAGGTCGAAGCCCTTGAATTCGGTGATGTTCCCCCAGCGGCTGGCGACTTGGCTGTCGGCGACCTTGTAGATGTCCTTGGGAATCGCGGCGGTCAGTTGCGGCACAGTCCAGTGGTTGAAGATGCCGTGGCGGAAATCGGAGAACACCACCGCGTCCGTTTCCGTGGTCGCAACCTTTTCGGCCAAATGTTCCAGGATGGATTCGGAAATTGAACGGTTGTCCAGGGTGTCGACCTTCAACAAGCGGTACCCGCCGGCGATGATGGCGTTCTTGTTCGTGGTCGGCCGGGTCTCGTCGATGATCGCGTTGACCGTGATGCCTGCCTCCTTGAGCCCGTCGATCGCGAAGGTCGCCAAATCGTCCTTACCCAGCACGGTGGAAAATGTCACCGCTGCGCCGGCGGCACGCAGGTGCTGCGCGACGATGCCGGCGCCGCCTATGTAATCGTCCTTGCCCTGGTACAGGACGCTGAAGGTTGGGGTCTTGGTCTGGCCGCCGATCAGGGTCGTGCGGGTGTAGCTGTCGACGATAGTGTCGCCGACGACATGGACCTTGAAGCCCTTCATCTTGTCGAGCGCCGCGCGCAGGTCGGCGAAGCCAAGGCCGTGCGCATGCAGGAGGGCCAACAGTTTTTCCAACCGGATGTTGGGCGCCGCGAGTTCGATCAGGCGCGACGACGAATAGACGATGTCGCCGGGCGTGAAGATCATGCCGCCGCCGTAGCCTTCGACGATGTCGGCTTCTTCCTGGGTCGCCGCCGGCAGCCCGCCCGAGGGGTATTCGAAGCCTTTGGCGAAGAAATCCGGCTGCAATGCGGCCAGGTTTTCCAGGGGTTTGGCGTTGCCGTCGATGATCACGTAGTCGACCATTTCGAACGCCGCTAGGTTCAAGGCGCGCAGGCGCTCCGGCACATGCGGCCGGTAGGCGCCTTTCTTGATGTGTTTGTCGGCGGTGATCGAGGCGACCAGGATATCCGCCTTGGTCTTGGCATAGGCCAGATGGCGGACGTGGCCCGGGTGAACGACGTCGAACACGCCGTGGCACATGATGACTTTCTTGTCGCGCGGGAACGGGCCGATCAGCGCGACCAGTTCCTCCGGCGTCTTCAGTTTGAATTCGTATTTTTCGAAAAATTCTGCCGTCATGATTTGTCCGCCGGCGCCATGTATTGGAACCAGGTCTTGGTCGCCTGTTCGATGCTGGCCGGATCCCACAACGGGGCGTCCCGCCAATTGTCGATCTCGGCGACCATGCGCCCGACGCCTTCCTCGAACGAGATCGCGGGCGCCCAGTTCAGGTCGCGCGTGATCTTCGCGATATCGGCCCAGGTGCAATCGGGTTCGCCCGGCCGCTTGGGGATGTAGACGACGCCCCCGCCTAGAAGCTCGACCAGCCGGTTGACGCTTTGCGGGTCGCCTGCACCCAGGTTGTAGGTCTCGCCGACCTTGTCCGTTTCGGCCGCCGCCAGGAAGGCGCGGGCGACATCGGTCACGTAAAGGAAGTCGCGGCCTTGCGTGCCGTCGCCGACCACGGTGAACGGTTTGCCCGCCAGCTTCTGTTTGAAGAACACGCCGAACACGGCGCCGTAGGCGCCGGTCGTCCGCACCCGCGTGCCGTAGGCGTTGAAGATGCGGATCGTATTGACGGGCAGGCCGTAGACCTTGTGCCAATGCAGCGCTGCCTGTTCGCCCTGATACTTGCTGAGCGCATAGGGGTATTTCGGGTCGATGGCATGGTCTTCGCGGGTCGGCACGTCGGCCAAGCCGTAACACGACGACGAGGCGGCGTAGACGAACTTGTCGACGCCGGCCGCCCGGGCGCATTCCAGCACCTTCACCGTGCCCTGAACGTTGATGTCCATGTAATCGACCGGCCGTTCGATGGACGGCACGATGTCGCCGATGCCGGCGAAGTGAAGCACGAACTTTGCGTCGCCGAAAGGCCGTGCCGCCGGGTCCAGGTCGCGAATGTCCTGGCGCGTGACGGTCAGGTCGGGGTTGCCCGCGAGATGCGCCAGGTTGCGGTCGTGCCCGCCGGAGAAGTCGTCGACGACCTGCACGGCATAGCCGCCGTCCAGAAGGACGTCGACCATATGGCTTCCGATGAAGCCGGCGCCGCCGGTGACGACGGCGCGCGGTTTGCTGGTGGCTCCGGTCATGCGGCGTTCAGGCCTTTCATGCGGCGGACGTTGAAGTATTTGTCGTCGTCCATGCTGTCGGGCAGCTTGCCGTCGCGGAAAGCGTCGCACAGGCCGCGCACGGCGTCCTCGATGGTGTACTTCGGCGTGAAGCCGAGAACGCGGCCGATCTTGTCCGAATTGACATGGTAGGAGCGGATGTCGTCGGTCGGCGTGGTGACGATTTCGATCTCGCCCTTTTCCGGGAACTCTTCCTCGACCACTTTCTTCACGATCCGGGCCAGGTCCATGATGCTCATATTCATGTAGGCGACGTTGAATATGTCGCCGGCGATCTTGTCGTCCGGCAGGTCGAGCAGCAGCTCGTAACATTCGCACATGTCCTGGATATGCAGGTTGGGGCGCATCTGCGAGCCGCCGAATACGGTGATCTTGCCGTTGGTCACGGCGTGGTTAGTCAGGATGTTGACCGAGACGTCCAGGCGCTGGCGCGGCGCGTAGCCGCAGAGCGTCGCCGGGCGGATGGTGACGCAGACGAAATCGTCGGTCATGTGCTTGAACAGCACCGGTTCGCACATGCCCTTGTACTTGTTGTACAGGGTCAACGGCACCAGGGGATGATCCTCGGTCACGTCCGGCGATTCGGAGACGCCGTAAACCGACGAGGACGAGGCGTAGATGAACCGCTTCACGCCGGCTTCCTTGGCGGCGATGACCATCGGCTCGAAGGCGCCCAGGTTGACCGAGGTCGACAGCCCTTCGTCCAGCTCGAAGCTGGCGTCGTTGGAAATGCAGGCCAGGCTGATGACCGCGTCGCAGCCTTCAAAGGCCGACTTTAACGCCGCCGTGTCGCGGATATCGCCCTTGATGACGCGCAGGTTGGGGTTGTCCTTGGGCAGGAAGTCGTCGCCGTAATACATGATGTCGAACACGGTGACTTTGAAGCCGCGGGCCAGAAGCTGCGGCGCCAGCAGGCTGCCGACGTATCCGGCGCCGCCGGTGATCAGGACATGGTTGAAGGCATTGGGCATCGATCGAACCTCCGTTGTTTATTCAGCGGCCGCGTCGGCGGGCGTGGCGATGGTGTATCCGGCGGCCTGGGCGTCGCCGTAGAACATGTCGACGGTTTCGCGGCTAAAGACCTCCAGGTCCTTGCCGACGCTGGAAAGCTTGCCGAGCACGTCGTTGGTTGCGGTGATGATGTGGCAGCCGACTTGGTCAGCCTGGAAGATATTGAGCAGTTCGCGCGGGCTCGCCCACAGCAATTCGGCCATGGGCCTGGCGGTCATGATCTTCAGCGCCTCGGCCATCAGCGGCATCGGGTCCATGCCGGTGTCGGCGATGCGCCCGGCGAAGACCGAAACGATGGCCGGGGTCTCGGCGGCCAGGGCGTTGGTGATAGCCCGCACCTGGTCCAGCGAGAACACGGCGGTGACGTTCAACTGCACGCCCTCGGCCGACAGCTTTTCGATGATCGGGCCGGTGAATTCGCCCTTGGTGTTGGTCACCGGGATCTTGACGTTGACGTTGCGACCCCAGGACTGGATGACCCGCGCCTGCGCGGCCATGGTCGGCAGGTCGTCGGCGAAGACCTCGAAGCTGACGGGCCGGTCGGTGATCGCCTTCAGCACCTGGCGGGCGAAGGCTTCGTAATCCTGCACCCCTGCCTTGCGCATCAGGGTCGGGTTGGTGGTGAATCCCTTGATCATCGGGTTGGCGTGCATCTGGAGCATTCCGTCCAGATCGGCGCCATCGGCGAATAGTTTAATGGTCAAGTCTAGAACGTCAGGCATGACGAGGGCCCTTCAGTTTTCTCTGGGGGGAGTCAGTCTGGGGTGGCGCCCAGGATCAGTTCGGCAGCGTGGCTCAATGAGATAGCAGTGAAATCGGGGGCGTCGGGACGCCGTTCGCTGTATCCCCGGTCGATGAAAACGGTGCGGCAGCCGGCGGAGCGGCCAGCTGCGATATCGCTCCATCGGTCGCCGACCATGAAGCTGTCGCTTAGATCGATTCTCAAGTCATCGGCCGCTTCAATCAGCATGCCCGGTTCCGGCTTGCGGCAGGCGCAGCCTTCATCCTGACGATGGTAGCATGCCTTAACGGCATCGACGTGAAGCGTGTTTAGGAGGGTGTCGTTCATTCGTTCGACCTCTTCGCGCGGCGTGAGGCCATTGCCGACGTCCGGCTGGTTCGTCACAACCACGATGAGAAAGCCGGCGTATTTCAGAGAGCGAATGCTGGCTATGACATCTGGCAATAGTTTGAAATCCGTGAACCGTTTCGGCGCATACGGCTTGCCGGCACGAACATCTGATTTGGAAATAACGCCGTCGCGGTCAAGAAAAACGGCTTTTGCCACCAAATTCGGCTGGGATGCATCCATAGTTGGAGACTAGCGGGCCTATTGGATTGGGTCCGAACACGCTACCGCACTCCGGGTGAGGCCCCGGGTAAATGATCAGCCTGAAAACGTTCTACATTTCGGATGATCGCATTAACGATGTTCATGCAGTGAACGTGATGACAAGACTTTCTCATAATACCTGGAAATTTGCAACGCCTTGCGCGCGTGTTCAGAGGCACTTTGCTTTCAATACAGTAGATTGTCGACGCTCTGTCGGTGTACAAGTCTCTGCTTCCGGAGATTAATGACAGGCGTTATGGGACGATGACCAACAATTCGCATGAAATTCTGGCGCGTGAAAACCAAGTCAAACCTCCATCCGAGCGGTCGTTCGCCGTGGTCTTTGCCGTTGTTTTTCTGGTGGTTGCTCTTCTGCCTTTGATTGGCGGCCAGCCTTCCAGGCTTTGGTCCTTTGGGGTTGCTGCAGGTTTTCTTGCGGCAGGATACTTCGTTCCAGCGGTTCTTGCGCCGCTAAATCGGCTTTGGTTCCGGTTCGGGCTGTTGCTGCACAAGATTATGTCGCCGATCTTTATCGGCGCGATCTTCGGGCTGGCAGTCGTGCCAACTGCTTTGGTGATGCGTCTGTTTGGCATTCGCCCGATGCCCTTGACGTTTGAGCGTGAAAAGCCGAGTTATTGGATATTGCGGGACCCGGCGGCACAAGCCCCGGATTCAATGAAAAGACAGTTCTGAACATCTTCTGTTTGCGGGTTGGTATGAGCTTTGTAGTCGAGTTATGGGCCTTCATTCGGGCTCGGAAAAAATTTTGGTTGCTGCCTGTCCTCCTCGTGATGGGCCTGCTCGGTGGCCTTTTGCTGGCAGGCCATGGGTCGGCTGTCGCGCCGTTCATCTATACTATTTTCTGATCGTCGGCCCTGATGCGTATCCTTGGTGTATCCGCCTTCTATCATGACAGTGCTGCGGCGCTGATTTCCGATGGTGAAGTTGTTGCCGCGGCACAGGAAGAGCGGTTTACGAGGAAGAAGCACGATGCCGGGTTTCCGGAACAGGCAATCGCCTATTGTCTGTCGGAGGGACAAATCGGCATCGAGGACGTCGATTTCGTCGCGTTTTACGACAAACCGTTTTTGAAATTTGAGCGCCTCCTTGAAACGTATTTGACCTTCGCGCCGCGCGGGTTCAAATCGTTTCAAATGGCGATTCCTGTCTGGCTGCGGGAAAAGCTGTTCCAAAAAGACCTGCTTCGAAAAGAGTTCGTCAAGTTCGATCAGAATTTCGATTGGCAGAACAAATTGCTTTTCTCGGAGCATCATCAAAGTCACGCGGCCAGCGCATTCTATCCGTCACCTTTCGAAGATGCGCTGGTTCTGACGATGGATGGCGTCGGCGAATGGGCGACGACTTCTGTCGCCATTGGCGCGGGCAACAAGCTCGATATAACAAAAGAAATTCATTTCCCTCATTCCATCGGGCTGCTGTATTCGGCCTTCACCTACTATACGGGCTTCAAGGTCAATTCCGGCGAATACAAAGTGATGGGCTTGGCGCCTTACGGAAATCCGGTCTATGTGCAACAGATTCTCGACAATTTGATAGATGTGAAGGAAGACGGTTCATTCCGATTGAACCAGGACTACTTCGATTACTGCACGGGTTTGAAATGACGAATGCCCGGTTCGACGAATTGTTCGACGGGCCGCGCCGGTCACCCGAAGCCTTGTTGACGCAGCGGGAAATGAATCTTGCCGCTTCCGTTCAAGTCGTTCTCGAGGACGTGGTTCTTCGGCTCACGCGCTCCCTGGCAAAGGAAACCGGCCAAAAAAATCTGTGCCTTGCAGGCGGGGTCGCCTTGAATTGCGTTGCCAATGGCAAGGTGTTGAAAAGCGGCGCATTCGACCGTGTCTGGGTTCAGCCGGCCGCGGGAGATGCCGGCGGATCTCTGGGCGCGGCGCTCAACGCTTATTACGCATTCCAGGGTCAGGCGCGGAAAATCGATCCGAAAGCCGATCAGATGAAGGGCTCATTTCTCGGCCCGGCCTATTCCGATGAGGATATATGTGCCCGACTGACGAATGCCGGTGGCGTGTTCACGACTTTGGATGACGAGGCAATTCTCGACCAGACGGCCAGGGAATTAGCCAACGGGGCCGTTGTGGGTTGGTTTCAAGGGCGAATGGAATTCGGTCCGCGGTCGCTTGGCTGCCGCTCGATCCTTGCTGATCCGCGGTCCACCGAAATGCAGAAGACGCTGAACCTCAAAATCAAGTATCGCGAAAGTTTTCGGCCTTTCGCGCCTGCGGTTCTAAGAGAGGACGTCGCCGATTGGTTCGATCTCGACGACGACAGCCCCTACATGCTGATGGTCGCCGACGTTCACAAATCACGCCAACGAAAAATGACCGACGACGAGGCGGCCCGCTTTGGCATCGACAAGCTAAACGCCATCCGGTCGGAAATTCCAGCCGTCACTCATGTTGACTATTCCGCGCGAATCCAGACCGTCGATGACGTCAGGAACCCGAAATTTCATGCGCTGTTGTCACGCTTCAAGGCTGTCACGGGTTGCCCCGTGCTAGCCAACACAAGCTTCAATGTTCGCGGCGAGCCCATCGTATGCACGCCGGAAGATGCCTTCCGTTGTTTTATGGGTACGGAAATGGACTTGCTGATCATCGGTCGTCAGGTCCTCAAAAAAGTCGAGCAAAACGCCGATCTGTGCCTGGACTACAAGAACAAATTTGAACTGGATTGATGAGGCCGGCTTAGCGGCATGCGGGCGATGAACGGGTCACGTCAAGGCATCTGCCTGCCAAAGGAGTACCGATGAAGGAAACGGCTCGCGAAGATGTATTGGTTTCATTCTATTTCTTTGCGCTCGCGCTGATTGTTCTGGCTTTAGCCTGGTTCGTGCCGGTTGTGGTGAACAAGCCGGAATTGCTGCCGGCCCTGTCGTCCGCTTTGTTCGCGGCTATCGGCGCCGCCGGCGCGGTTTTGTTCTTCGCGTTTTGCAGAGGATATGGTTTCGCGCGGCCGGTTGCCGATCAGGCTCTGGCTCTCTTCATATTGTTGGTGTTGATCGAGCTCGCGTTGTCGGCATTGAATCTGTCTGCCACGAAAAACGCGGTCGATGTCGAGCGAAGTCGCGTCAACCGCGGGATTGTCGAGAAACTGATCGAGAACATCGACGAAGGTGGCCGCGGGTATCACCATATTACCACCAGCGACCTCGACAGCATGTCTTACCTCACCGGCTTCGAAGACAAGCAAGTCATCTTCCAGGAAGAAGGAGAGGGATTAATCGCGTTCCACACCGACGAGAACGGATATCGAAATCCCATTGGATTGTATCCAAGCGCTTCGACGTTCGGTGCGGCGGTGTTTGGCGATTCATTCGCGCATGGATGCTGTGTTCCGGACGACGAAGTGTTTGCCCGACGCTTTGAGGCGCTGACCGGATTGCGGACTTACAACCTGGGGTATAGCGGGACCGGCCTACTGTACAGTCTCGCCGCCTATATGGAGTTCGCGAAACAAAAATCCCCGAAAAACATCGTTGTCCAAATTCTCGAAGGGGCCAGCTATTCCCGCATGAGTCATGAACTCCAAATCGGAAAATACGACCGATACTTGGAGGCGGCGCGTGCTGGGAAGACATACGCGATCGGACTGGCGGCTAGAGACGCAGCGAGTGTCGCAGGCAAGGAGGAAACACTCTGGACGTCGGTGTTTAAATCGACCCTTAAGCGAATTTACCGCCTAACCGAGCCGAAGGGTGAGGCCAAGGACTCCGCTCTTGACGCATTCCGCGCCAAACTTCAGTCGCTGAAGCTCTTTCAGTTGCTGGGGGATATCAAGCGGGTTGTGATCTCGACGGGAAAGCGGCCGACGACGGAGAAGTATCCAAAGTGCGAAACCTTCGCCGAAGGGCATGAAATGCGGAAGATATCGACGGATATCCTGCAGTATTTCAGGGCCGAGGCCACCCGGAACGGAGGCAAGGTAATCTTGGTGTTTCAGCCGTCCTTCCGGTTCATTGTGCCGGACTTTCCAGATTGCGAGCGCAGGTTCTTCCACGAATTTGCCGCGGCCAGCGATGGCCAGGTCATTTTTGTCGATCTCGTCGACCAATTAAAGAAGACGCCCGATCCTTTCGCCTATTATTACGCGCTTTTGCGCGAAGGTTGGCCGCACGCTCATTTCAATGGCCTTGGCTATGACCTCGCTGCCAAGGCCTCGGCCGAAGCGTTGTCCGCCGCACGTCCTTGAGCGCGATAAGGTCATTGCCCCGGCCTGTCTTTGACACATCGCGCCTTGCCCAGGTCGCCGGCCGCGGCCAGTGTCGGAACCGCGATATCCAGGACGGCGTCAATTCCGGCCTCTTCAAAGGCACGCCGCGCGGCCGTTTTTTCGGTGTCGGAAAACGTGACGACCACAGCAACGGCGAGTTCGCCTGACGCGGTCTTCATCTCTTGGGCTTCCGGCTGCAACAAGCGGTATTCGATCCCCTGGCTTTTCCAGTCTATCGGGCCGGAAAACACCCGCGGTCTCCCAGCATATCCATGACCCCAATCCTTGAAACCCGGGTCGAATGCGGAATGGGCGATGACATATCCCGCGTCTATACCCGCGTCCGCCAGATAAAGCGCCAATGTTGGCGACAGGTCGTTGAAATCGCGCATGTAAGGATTGATCCAATCGTCCTTCCCGAGGAAAACGATTCTTGGAGAAATCCGGAGAATTGCGGGTTTTCCATCCCCCACATCGCATCGAAGTGACGCAGCCAACCGGTTCGCGAGTTCACGGTAGCGTGCCTGAAGATAGTCAAACTCCTTGATCAGCGTCGGCTTGATTTTCGGACTATCCACGAATGCGCCCGTGGACGGCGAAACGGCGGCGCGTTCCGCGGCCCTGTGTTCGATCCCCGCCCGAATCTGGCTCAAGTCGACCGCCGCGCCGGCCATCGTCAAAACCCAGAATACCGTAGCGATCCCGAGGGCCCGGGGTCCGAACCGCGTCAGGCGTTCTTTCAGCCACAAAATGGCGACGACGATGTATCCGGCCATTGCGAAGGTGCCCCCGACAATCCGCGCGGAGATCAACGCAGTTCCGTTTTCCATCTGTTCTGAAAACAGAGCCAAACCAATGGTCAGGCCGAAGAGGATGTGCACCGACGCATAAGGGTAGATGCCCGGCCCCGCGTTGCGAAAACAGCGCGCCAAGGCGACGCCGAATCCGAGGACGATGAACGGCGCATGCCAGAGATTGAAGAAGGGAGCAAGCCGGACGTCGGTCAAAATCTCCGGCAGCAGGTCGAGCGGGCCGCGAAAGTCTGGAAACAGCATGATCGCGAGATCCGGCAAGTTGCCAATGACCGCGGACAACATCTGCGCCGGCCGCATTTCAATCTCGTCCCCATTGTCGGGGAAGAAGAGGTCCATCGGGTGGAGCAAATGCTGCAGGTTCTGAATATTGAATAAGGCGAGCGTAATAATCCCGATGCCGAAGACCAAGAAAATCGCGGCCGCATGCGGTGCCAGCAGGCGCGCCGACAGCCGCAACTGTCGTCCGGCATTGAGGGCGCCAATAACGGTCGTGCCGAAATACCAGACCAACCAACCGATCGCAAAGTATCTGCCCATTGCGTAATGGACGATCAAAAGCGCGAGCAGCAGGCCCGTAACCGCCAAAGGCACCGGCGAAAGAGGCGCGCGGCGCAGGTGCTGGGTCGCACAGACCAGTAGCACACAAAGCAGTAGGCTCGGGATCATCGCGAGGTTCTGATTGGCGAAGACGATGAAGCCAGTGCTTAGAATGGTGGTCGTGACGCCCAGGAGCGCGGGGCCGGGTCCGAACCATCGGCTGAATACGGCCACGGCGGCTGTCGCCGCCCCGATCGCGTAAAGGTTCGTGGCAAGCCGCATTCCAGGCAGGGAAAGGCCGACGATATGCGTTAGGTAAACGCCCATATCGACCAGGGGATAGCCTTGGCCGCCGGTGTTGGCGCGTGGGACGATCTCAAATGATAGGTAGGGCTCAGCGGCACCGAAGGTATAGTAATACTGGAGCTGTTCCCAGGTCCCGAGCAGGGGAACGAAACGATGCCAGTCCAGTACCCAGGCGACAACGGCCAACACAGCCGCGTAACAAACCAGCACAATCGTGGGATGATGCGCCCAGGCACGGGACATCGTGCCAATGACGGTCCGCGGAGATATCAAAGCCGTCATCGACCCGGCACGGTAAAAGGTCATTTGCCGGCGGCCGCGTCGGCTGGGTCGGGATTGTCGGACATCAAAATTCTGAAGAGCGGACGCAACTCTTGGGCCGCAGGTGTAAGTATCTCACGGACTCTTTCACTACGGGCGCGCAAACGTTCCGGTACGTTGTCGTCCGCCCGGCCGGTGCCTTCGATAGAGTTCCGCAACAGGGAAACCTGCGCCATGAAATCGCCCGCGATCTCCCGCGTGATCGACTTGACGTCGTTGGCGACCAAAACATAAAGCACAATGAGAATAGCGCCGACGATGGCCGCGCGGATGCCGAAGTCGACGAATGCCTCGCCCGCGACGGCAAGCAGGCGCGATTGGCGTATCCGTACACGTAGATGCCCCGCGCGATCATGGTCCGCGAGGTTGCTGTCGAGAAGCGCCTTTTCGGTCGTTCGCGCTTTCTCCAAGGCGTCGTCGACCGCGGAAGCCGGATCCTTTCCCCGTCCGACGGCAAGCAGCTCCGGAACGACGGCGACCCAATTGTCTCCTTCACGCGAGATGTCGATTGAATACTTGGGCATTGGTACGTCCCTCATTGTCTTCGTTAGCTTGCGCGGGCGCCTATCCGTCGCTCAATCACCGGTCCGGGGCCAGGAAGGAATCCGAAACGTGCCGAGCAGGATGCCCCAAAGGCAAAGCGATGTGCCGACCATGGCGATAGCGGTTGCCATTGCGGCTCCTGATAGACCGTAGTCGGGGATAAGGACAAGGTTTCCGATTACGTTCAGTCCCGTCGCCAATATCATGAATAGGCTTTGTAGGCCGGGCCGGCCCGCCTGAAGAATTGCGTAATCAAATGGGACCGAAAAGGCGTAAAACACGAGCGCTGGCAGAACCACCAGGAGCACGCCGTAGACGGTGTCAAATTCCGGCACCGCCACGAAACTCTCGATGAGAGGCGCGAGCACCAGTAGGGCCAAGGTCGCCGCACCCGTCAACAACACGCTCACCCCGCCGCTTCGAATGAGTAGGCGGCGAAAGGCGTCTCCAGCGCGCGTGGCGAATACCGGCACCAGGCGGGGATTGGTTATGTTCCGGATGACGACGGGAAGCTGATAAATACCTTCGATGAAAAAGGCGGCGAAGCTGTACACCCCGACCGTGGCATCATCGACGAACATCATCAGGATCACGATATCGACACGGATAAAGGTTTCTGAGAGGAACCCATGAGGCATCGACCGCATGCCGAATGAAAGATGGGTGCGCGTCCATTCGCGGAAGCCATCCGCCCCGAGCCGGCGCTCGGCGCCAAGCCGGATCGCGTCGCGGATCAGATCCCAGTTGATCAACAGGACGATGGCTTCGGTCACGCCGAAACAGAGTCCCAGATATTGCGGTCCCGCCCCGGCACCAAGCACCGCGAAGACGCACGCCGTCAACACCATTGCCCGTACGGCCTGAACCAGTGCAAAGCGGCCAAACCAACGCCGTCCGTTCAGAAATCCGAACAAGGCCTTGTTGACGACAAATAGCAGGATCGCCGGTCCGACGAAAAACAGACCTTGGCGGACGTTCTCGCCGAACAACGCTTCGCCACCGATAGCCGCGAAAGCAAGGATGGCGGCCATGCCGACGGCGCCCCCGCAGGCGGCCAGCCGTAGCCCGGTTTCGAGCATCAAGTCCGATTGACGCCGGTTTTCAAGGTGCTGTGCGGAATGCTTCAGCGCCGAATCGTTCAGGCCGAAAACGAAGAGCTGGCCGCTAATGGCGAAGATCGCATAAAGCTGGTTGAACACGCCCAGTGGGGCGCTTCCGAACATGAAATAGACGCCGATCGTCAAACAGGCCCCCGCCGCGACCTGAGCCGTCAGCGACAGCAGGTTCCAGACGGTATCCGCCGTGAATCCGTCGCCATCGGCCAGTGTCGGGCCGGGCGTTGAACATCCGGTCGAAAACGGAGCCCGGTCGGTCAATACAGTTTCGGTATGTTGTTGATGCGTGCGAGTACCTCGTCGAGGTTGATCCCGATCACGTAGGCGAAATATTCCAGGGCGCCCCACTTCGGTTGATTGTCTTCCTCAACGAGCTTGAGCGCCTCGTCGCGCTCGATCAGACCTTCGCGAATCTGATTGGACCGGAAGTTGTCGAATTCGGAAAATCCGGCGACCGCGTGGAAGATGTAATTGGTGAAGGCCGTCTGGCCGTCACCCATCCGCCATTGATTGCGCCCGTAACCCGAATCCGATTGCCAATCGTAGAGGTCGCGTAGCGTCCGGTCGATCTCCCGTTCGTCCCAGTCGATGTATTCATAGAGATAGAGAAAATCGTCCTTGAACAGAAAGCTCGTGAAAAAGGAACGGACGCTGTCGAAAAAGGATTCGTTGATGTAGCGTGGATTCAAAAGGTACTGGCTGAGATAGTACAGCGCGAGCTGGGCCTTTACCTTCGGGGTATAGCCGTAGAGCCGGGCCGTGTAGGTGACGTGGTCATGGACTCCGCAGAAGCCGACAAAAAACTGTCGCTGCTCCAGCAGCGACCCGGAACAAAATACGGTAAGGTCGACTTCGTAGTCCCGCTTCAGGTCGCGGCCCAGTTGATAGAAATCTTTGTCGCCGGCCATGAACAGGGGCACCATCCCCATCCGCGGCCGTTCAAGCCAAGCGTTGATGTTCTTACGGACATGGCGGCGTTTTTTGGCGATGTCCGGCGCTCGAAGAACGTGTTCGACCCCCAGTTTGCTGCACATGATCGCTTGATTGCGGCGGGATTGATCGGTCGTTAGGCCCCAATCATAGGTATAGGCAACGGGGTTCATTCCATATTCGGTTTTCAACAGGTGCAGGCCGTAGCTGCTGTCGCGACCGCCGCTCAACCCGACGATGCAGTCGTAGCAGCCGTCATTGCGCCGGTGTTTGTCCAGCAGTTGTTCCAGCGCGGCCCGACCGTGCACTTTCTGATGTTGGTGATTGCGGCAGAAATTGCACACGCCTTTGTCGTCGAAGGAGATGCCCGGATAGGTATGCGGCAGCACGCAGGCGGTGCAGCGGAGTAATCCCCCTGCGCTGTTCGACGCGCGGATTACAGGCGCCGCCACCGGCGGCTCGTTATCGGGGTCGGCCTGTTTGCCGGAATCCGGGGCGACGGCGGCGTCGGTCAGAGAGCCATGATCGAAGGTTGTGCGACCCGGGACCAAGTGAAGAAATTCGCCCGGTTTCAGGTGGACAACCGCGTCGTCGCCGACATCGGTGAAGACATACCCTTCGGCGATCAATCGCCGCAGGAATGGCCGCTCCGACGCAAAAGCGAATGCCGATCCGTCGGCGCGGGAAAGAAAATAAAGCGAGCCGGTATTCGTCGCCAAGGTCATGGCGCCGTCAAGGCGCGACATGACGACTATGGAGGCCTCGCCTTCGAGCCGCAGGAAGACCTCGCCGACGGCACGACGCAGGTTCCCCAGCCGGTTAAGCGCCCCATCGATCGCTTCCATCAAGCGGGTCGTGTCATTGGCGGCATGGACCGTCTCCGCCAGCGCGGTCGTTCCCCCGCCGGCGCTCGTCTTTGGCGCCTCGCTGGGAAGCAGGTCACCGTCGTTGACGACGATCCCGTTGTGGGCGCCGACGACATTGCCGGCCACCACGGGTTGATTGTTGGCTTCGATCGCCAGGGACCCGTTGGTCACCAGGCGGCATTGGCCGAATGCCGCCAAGGGCGCGGCTGCCTGGGCGGCGTATCCTTCGCGAACGACTCGGCGATAGGCGTCGCTGGCGAGCATTTGTTTCGGGCTGCAATCTCGGCGGATCAGGTGCACGTTCCGGCTGTCGTGAAGCGCCAATCCCGTTGCGTCGCGTCCGCGCGCCATGGATGCCTTGTAGAGCAGACTCAAATCGTGTTCGAAGGCGTCCTTTGGGGCCGCCGACCGATCTTTCAGGATGATTCCGAAGATGCCGCACATGGAATGTCGTCGTGCCAATCGCTTAGGGGCGGGGAGGAGGGCTACAGGGAGTTCGGCGGCGGCGCCGCGCCGACAGGAACGTACATCGGCGTACTGGCTTCCGCTACAATAAAGCTGGGGCGGCGGCGCGATTCAACGAGGGTCAGCGCCAAATATTCGCCCAAGACGCCGATCCCAACCAATTGTAGGCCACCTAGGAAATAGACGCCGGTGGCCAGGGTCAGCCAACCCGGTGGCGGTTCGCCCGAGGCGTCGGTCAACCAGTCTACGATCAAGTATGCGGCATTGCCCAAGGCGAGGGCCGCAACGATCATGCCGATGACAGTGAACAGCCTCAGCGGAAAGACGCTGAACGATATGACCCCATGGATCGCGAAAGCCAAAAGACCGAGAAAGCGAAATTTGGTCTTGCCGAATTGGCGCGCCGAAGGTTCGAACTCGATACTGGTTTGCGGGAAGCCGATCCAATGGGACAATCCGCGCAGGAATTTCTGGCGTTCCGGCAGCGCCAACAACGCATTCAGGGCGGCACGGTCCAGCAGACGAAAATCCGATTGGTGTTGGGTCAAGGGAATGCCGATGGATTTTCCCACGACCCGATAAAAGACGGAATTCAAGACCTGGCGAACCGGATTGGTATAGCCGCTGGGTCGCTTTCGGGTGCCGACAACGTCAAAACCTTCTTCCCATCGCTCCAGCAGTTTCGGAAGCACTTCCGGTGGATGCTGGAGGTCTGCGTCCATGGTGATGACAATTTCGCCGGCGCAATGGTGCATGCCTGCGATCAACCCGCCTTGGTGGCCAAAATTGCGCGACAACCGGACATACTTGACCCGAGGGTCTTCCGCCGAGAGGCGGCGCAGTTGCGGCAACGTGTCGTCGGAACTGGCGTTGTCGGCGATCACGATCTCAAAGTTATGCGTAATCGGAGTCAGCGCAGCGGTGATTCGGCGGCATAGCGCGGCTAGATTCTCGCCTTCGTTCAATGCGGGCGCCGTTATCGAAATCAGCTTACCGGCGATTGAACGGATTTTTCCGTCCGCCGGCGCGTCGTGATTGCCGTTGGTCATCCGGGTTTCCTAGCGGTCATGGACATGATGTCGAAAAGGTTAATCGGGATGGGAAGTCGCTGTCCCGGGACTTTGGCTAAAAATCGGTAGAGGTTGTCCGCGCCGAGCCGCAATTTGAAGATGCCATGAAGAAGCGTGCCCAGGGTGCGGACCACGGGCGGATAGGTCGTGCTGACGACCTCCAGACCGTGATTCGCCAGCAGACGCGAGAGCGTTGTGCGATCAAAATAGTGCAGATGGGTGGGGGGGTGGATCATGCGCCACTTCGGGCCCCGAAAACGGGCGACCCACGATCCCACATCGCCGGTGGTGATACAGACATAGCCCCCAGGCGCAAGCGCCTCGGCGACCTCGCCGATGACGAGGTCCGGTCGTTCGAGATGTTCGATGACGTCCCACATGCACACGACATCGGGAGAGGGCGGAATTTTTTCAATCAGGACGTCGCCACATCGGACATCCAGCTTTAGCACGTCACGGGCATGGTTGACGGCGGCTTCGGCGACATCGATTCCTGCGACTTCGGCGAAGTGGGCTTGGGCCAACCGCAAGAAGAAACCGTAGGCACATCCGATTTCGAACAGGCGCGATTTGTCGTCGAGATGTGGTAGGGCGCGAATCTCCGATAGCCGCCGCGCGAAATTCACTTCCAGGGCTGCCTGCTCTTCCAGATAGTTTCCATATTCCGAACCGTGAAAGTAGTCATGGCCGTAAAGGGCAAAAATGTCCTCGCATCCGATTCCCAGGTCCGCCGTCAGAAAGCTGCAGTTCGGGCAATGCAGCAGACCGGGATACCGGGGGCTGGGGCTTAGTGTCTCCCCACAGACGATGCAGGTCTTGTCGTTGGGCGTTTCTATTTGCATTCGTATACTTTCTGCTGAGCCCCCGGTCGGTCGTGTGCATCCCAATTTGGAAAGAGTATGGCATGGCAATTGCGCATGCGCGCGGGATCAACTAATACTCTGGGGCCCCTTGTCCAAATTCCCCATATCAGCATGAGTTGATTAATTGGCTGAAGTTCTCGTGACCGGTGGGTGTGGTTTTATCGGCCGGGCGGTGGTGCACCAATTGGTATCGGCCGGGCACGAAATCCGCATCCTCGATAATCTGCACTACAGCGCCTCTGCCGCCCAGCCTTCCGGCGTCGATTTCATTCGCGGGTCGACTGCCAGCAAGGAGGAACTGGCGGCGGCGATGCGGGGCGTGGATCGTTGCATTCACCTCGCGGGGTCGCCGGTCCTCGAAATGCCTCGTGATACTCGCGCCGACGAGTCTAGCCAATTCAATTCCCATGCCGAAATGTTTTTTTCCTTGGCCGCAGACCAGGGTGTTCCTGTCGTCTACGCGTCTTCCGCCGCTGTTTATGGTGAACTCGAGGTCGATCTGATCGGCGAACACGTTACGCTTCAACCGGTGAATGCGCATGGCATGGAAAAAGCCGCGCTTGAGCACGCCGCCGTCGCCTCGGTCGCAAGTGGCGGCCCGACGGCGGTCGGTTTGCGGATGTTCAATGTCTATGGACCAGGCCAATCCTCGCACTCCCCATATTGCAGCGTCGTGCGGCTGTTCGCCGACCGTCTTGTCCGGGGGCTTCCGATCGGCATTCGCGGCACGGGAAATCAACAACGGGATTTTGTCTATGTCGATGACGCCGCGCGGGCCATCGTCATAGCGGCATTCGCGCCGGTACGGGGCGCGCCGGTCGTCAATATCTGCACTGGCCGCGCCATCACGTTGAAAGAAGTCGTTGGCGAACTTGAATCGGCGACGGGCCTGTCGGCGGAAATCGATATGGATCCGGCTGGCGACCCAGGGGTGGCCCGTTCGGTCGGCAGGCCCGATTTGGCGCGCGAGCTTCTTGGGTTCGAGGCCGAGGTGGATTTCCGTTCAGGCATCCAATGCATGATGGCTGAACTTGTCGGAAATTCTGCATAGGGGCTGGCGGAAAGACGGCCTTATCCGGTCGCGCGTGCTGATGCCGCCGGCTGATATAGAACCGCGATACTGTCGCTGGATTTCAGGACAACGACCCGGCCGGGAGCGCCATCGAAGTAGGGAAGAATCGAGCTGGCGAACGAGCCACGATCTTTTTGTTCGATGTCAAAATGGTCCGTTTCCGAAATAATCGCCGGGCCATCGATGATCAACATGGATTTGCGTGCGACCCGAATCAGCTCGCGAACGGCTGTGCGTCTTAGGTGATGGGTGGCGTCAAGGCCAGGGCCAATCAGGACGCTGAGGACATGCGACATGATCACGTGATCATATGCACCGTCTGAGACTGAAGAAAATACCGTCGGATCCGACAAGTCCAAGGGGCCGGTCGTTAAGCGCGCATCCCTGACCGCCGCATTGATTACATCGAGCGCTTCGCCGCTGACATCGACAGCATGGATGGGAGAATTCGGATACGCCGCCAAGATGACTTTTACGTTCTGGCCCCGCCCGCACCCGACATCAAAGAACGAGTCACCATCGGCGTAGGTAAGAAGGTCGCCATACGCATACAGGAACGGCCGTACACGGCCATCGGGTTGGCCGAACAAGGCTGCTTTTTCATCCTGGCTCAGGTCGCTGTATGAGAAATACCCGCGGCCATCTTTGCTGTAGTGGCGCTTCACATAGCCGGTATAGCGAATCAGCGCGAAATCTGAGTACTCCCGGTGGAACTGCCGCGCAAGGTAGCGCCATACACGGACGGCAAACACAATCGGCAAGGCGAGCGGCGACGGTCTCAGCGACCGATTCCCGAGCGTCCAAAGGAATATTTGATCCCGGATATACCGCTCTGCAAAGAATAGGGCAGGCACCAGCAGGTGCCTGATCACAATGGCGGGCAAGGTCGGGCGTTTGATGAAATTCGGGATCATAAATGGACAGTTTTCCGTGGCGTCAGGCCCTTAGCGTCGGCCAAATTGCTCATGCCGATGCGGACGGGCGGAGCGTTCGCTAGAACGACTGGTTTTGCGACCGGGTCCGTTTGTCCACCGGCCTCAACAGATCCTGCTCCTTGAGAATTTCCGCGACGAGGGCCAGTTCGAAGAACGGTATCTTCGTTATGGTCGAAATGGCGAGGAGATCGGTCTCTCCGTCGCTGTAAGCGAGGAGATGCGAGACCTTTTTCGAAAAATCGTCGAGAAATTTGCCGTCCGCCAGTGGCGCGCGGAGGCCCCGTGGGCTCAGCCAGGGTTCGCAAAGCACCGTGGCGGCTAGGGTCTCGTTTCTTTCAATCACCTGAATGGCTTGAAAGGTTGCCAGGAACCCGCCCCAAAGTCCGTCTGCGGATAACACGGATAGGTCATCGAGCGAGGTATGATACTCAGGATAGGTGCCATACTTGCTGCGCATGATCGACACCACGGGGAGGTCGACGCCTGGTGCGCAATATTGGCGCTCATCCGACCCTCGGTCGAGATAGGTGTAGTCGTCGTACGGAACCTGCAGGATGTTTTCCAGAACGTATCGCGCGGCGCGTTCAGGAAGAGTCTCGGCCTGGCGGGACGGCATCAGCGAATAGGTCCGGTCGTCGCCGACGCAGGTCATGATAAAGCCGGCCACGATCCGCTTGCGCAGCGTTTCCAGATTGAGGCTGATATAGGCCACCGCGCCGATGGTTTCCGGTACGTAAACTATGCGATAGCTGTAGTGCCGTCTCGGCATATCCAGAATCGCCCGTGCCAAATAGGCTGTGACGGCCATGCCCGAGGTCTCGTTGTTGCCCATCGAGGGGTGGCAGGTATAGGTGTGAATTAAAATCTCTTCCTTGGAATCTCCGGGAATTTGGATTTCGCCATAAGTCATCGAACCGGGCGCCAGGGTGGATCGGATCACCACCCGGTACTTGTCGTCCCGCATACTTCGCTTCTGGTTTTCGGTGAGGCAGAAGGCCCATCGGTCGTCAAAATAGGACGTCACGAAGGGGATCGCGTCGGGCATGTCCGGAAGGCTGATCAGGTGCGGCATCAGTGCATCGCGATCCATCACGTCGTCGACCGGTGATGAATAGCTCATCACATGAAGGTTGTTGTCGACCAGATCGACAATCCTTTCGCCTTCCATGTTGGCGATATAGGCTTCGGTGATGTTCCATTCGTTTGGGATCGTCCAATCGAAACATTTCGTCCCGCTTGGGATTTCGCGGGTTACGAGTTCGGGCACGACCTTTTGTATAACATCATGCGTCCTGCGTACGCCGTTTCCGGTAATGCTGCGATGGAGAGGAAACAGCTTCTCCGCGAGCGCGAATATGTCTGCGCCGCTGAATGAAAACTCGGTTGTCACGTTGGGGCCTATCTCGTCGCCTTGAGGTTCAATTCGAATACCACTTGTTCAGCAACGCAGGGCCCTTCGTCGGGCACCGACTCTTGAATGTCCATGATTACCCTTCGGTCCGTGAAGGCCCAGGGGTTGTCGTGCAGCATGGAGTATCCGATTTCATCGACCCGCCCCGTATCAACGGCCGAACTCGGCTTTCCGTACCATTCGGCTTCCAGCAGGTCGCCGCTTTCACGAAGCCTGTTTTCAAGCCGCGTCAGGTCGATGTCCAAGCCCACGCTTCGATAGCGGAGATAAGCAAGCCAGGGCCCCGCAACCTGTTTGCCGTCGCGATAGACCGGGACTTGCAGCACTTTGTTGAATCGGTGTGGAGAACCGAAACATTGTTCCAGGTGATGAATATACGTCGCCGATTTCCGGAAGCTCGTTCCGAGCGTGACGATTCGTACGTTCAGATCGGAAAACCGTTGCCAAGGGCTGCCTTGTCCAAAGGCCGACAAGCCGGTGTTGTCGCAGAGCGCCTTGGCCATGGGCCCGAGCGCCGCAATCGAGAATATGGGATGCAGCGACCTGCGCGCGCCCGGCAAAACCCGCACGAACTCAGAAAAAGGGCCGACTTCCGATGGCGTTGACTCAAGGTGAAATGCGTTGCCCGGCGTTGTCGTTGAATACGAAAACGTCGGCACGATCAAAGTGCCCGTATCCCCCAATCGATGAGCCAAGGCATCGAGGACGAATTGGCATAATTGATCCCTTTGCTGCTGTAATCCTTGCCGCGACAATGGAGCGTCAATGCGGGGCAAGGGAATGCCGCTCATGTCCGAATGGACCATGATCGCCTGCCCGTGCGCGATCTCGAGTTGGTCCAGGAGAGCATCAAACGCCGTGCGAGCGTCAGATTCCTGCATCTGAAAGCTCGATCTTGAAGAATGAAAGGTCTTCCGGATGTTCGGCGCGGAAGCGATCCAGATTGCATAGAGTAATGCTTTCACCGATCGCGAAAGCCGGGTCGTCGATAAACATGGAAAGGGGCGTATTGCGTTCGGTCGCCTCGAATGCCAGCGAAAATTCCGTGGGCAGGATATCGCTCAAGGCCAATAGAAACGCGTTTTCAACCCGCCGCTGGAACACGCGGCAGGACATCACGAAGGCCCGGACAATGTTTTCATTGTCGATCAAGAAAGAGATGATTTCACCATGATCGCCCGTGTTGTCCGAGAGCTTGGCGGTGAACAGGTGGCCGCCCCGGTCAAGGACGTCACGAACGTCTTCTTCGCTCCACCGGAGACCGTTCAGATTGAATTGATTCGTCTTGTTGATGAGTTGAATAGCGCGCGACCAAGTCTCGGGCGTTTTTGAGAATATCTCCAGTTTCATATCAAGGCCGCGCAGGAAACCTTCGACGGAAGTCGACCGGTTGGCTTGTTCGACGAACACTTTTCGGTTGCGGTAGAATTCACTGCGGAGATGGTCTTCCTCCGTCAAGGAGTCGCGATGAAACAGATTGTTCAAGCGGTCGAATAGGACGGGCAAGCCCCGGTCGTGAGGTGGGAAGGCAACCGTTACGACCTCGGGCAGCTCATTTTCGACCTCCGCCAATTCGATCGGGTTGTCGTCCACAAAGACAAAGGAGTCGAGGCCGAGGTTCAAGTCCGAGGAAATTCTGCGGAGCGCGTCGGATTTCGTGCCGTATCCCGCTTCGATGGCGGCGAAATCATCGATGCCCAACACCATGTTGCCGCGGGACAGCGGTTGGCGCGCGAGGTCCGCGTCATTGCGGCTGGCGATCGCTAGAATAATGCCATCGGCTTCCAAGCGCTTGAGAAAAGATTGATAGATGAAATACCGAAAGGAGCTGTCTTCGGCATCGGCGGAAACATTGTCAGGACCGTCTTCGCCAACGATTCCGCGCCAAAGGCAATTGTCGAGGTCTGTGACCAGGACCTTCTTTCCGCCCCTTTCTCCCGCCATCCGGCACAATTCATAAATGGCATCGGCGGTTTCGGCCAAATGTGCGCCGGCGATTGGTTCGCCTGACGAAAGGTATGCGCTCATCGAAAAGAAGGACGCAGGAAGAATGCAAGCGCCCCTGTCTTCGGCAATGGCGCGCAACGACGATGTCAGGCGCTTCTGTTCGTGGGTATTTCGAAAAACCGGAAAAGCGGGCGCATCGATATAAACCACGACACCCCGGCAACGTTCCGCCAGCGCTGTGGCGGTGCGTTCCGCGGCGGAAAGTAGATCCTCGATCGCGGCAATCCCGTATCCGGCGCCGCTGCGCCAATCCGTAGCGCCGCAAAGATCCCAGGGAAGGACGAGCGCCACTTCCGAAATCCCGTCGGCCGCCGTGGTCAAATGCTGGTGAAGCGTCCCAAACGGTAAAGTTTCGACCGCGAGATTGATATCCTCGGCAGCGAATCGTGCCCGGCAAAACAGGCTGACCGTTTCAAGCGTGCCGGAACCAAGTAACCGCATTGGCAGCGCCGGTCGGCCGGCAACCTTGCGAAGCGCCTTTTTCGCCTCGAGAAACGTCATGGAATTGCGCATCCGCTCATGTCCATGGTTGCCCCGGATACGAAATCGCTAGGGCTATTCACGGCCCAGACGATTGCGTCGGCGGCCTCCTCCATCGTCATCAACCGGCCCCAAGGTGACCGGTCCATCATGGCGACCTTCGCGGCGGCGGAAAGTTGCTCGCTCATGCCGCCTGAAAGCGTATCAAAAATTAGGCATAGGCAACGCATGTTCACGACGCTCAATTCCATGCCGAGAACCTGCGCCAATGTCGGCAAGGCGGCCTTACCGAGTGAATAAGCGGGCGCCCGCCACATGTGCCGGCCCCGACTGGCGACGCTGGAACCGATCAGCACGAGCATGGCGCCTGGCGATCCCGTATCGCGGAGAATCCCAGCCAGGTTCACTGCCTGTGCCAGCGGTTGGGCCATCCCGGCTTGGAGCGCGTCAGCCGGATTCCCAAGGTCGATGAGTTGCTGGTTGTCGGGCCAGGGCCACGCGCAATGGATGGCGCCGCATACGCTATTGGGTCCGAGCTCTTCCAGGAATCTTCCTCGCCCCGCCTTGCCGTCGGCCAAGTCGGCGCGTGAGACCGGGATCAGTTTCTCCCCATAGCGTTTCTGCAACGCAGTCCCCATGGCCCCCGATGCGCCGGATACGAGGATGAAGCCACCTTCGCCGCGGTTTGCCGACAAAGCCGTGCCTAGCCTGGCTTCACCGGTCCGGTCCTGCCCATCGACCGATGGGATCTTTGCCGTGTGGTAGCCGAAGGAATAGTGCGCTTCGACATGGCGCCGACCATCGGCGAGATTGGAAATCAGAACGTCAACCTCTCCCCCCTGGTCGGTTTGGCGGACGACGTTACCTTCGACATGAAGGTTGACGGGCGGAACCATCGGGGAAACGAATTTCAATCGAAGATCGTGAAGCAGGCATTCGGTGCCGGGCAAATGCATTCCGGCCATCCGCGAGACCAGTCCCGCCGTAAAGGCGCCATGTAGAACGCGCCGCTTATAAGGCGTGTTCGCGGCATAGGCCGCATCCGTGTGCAGCGGGTTCCAATCTCCGGAAATATCCGCGAAGGCGTTGAGCATGCCTTCGTCTACCGAGACATTGAACGAATATCGTTTCAAGAGGCGAGCTCGGTAATCAGCAGGGATACGGATTGATAGGAAGTGAACCGTTCCCGTTGTTCCGTGCTGAACTCGAGACCGAATTCGGATTCCACGGCGGCGACTAATGAGACGGTTGCCAGAGAGTCCCACTTCGGGCAATTGATTCGGCGCAACCCATCGAAATCGACGGTTTCCGGTTGGTCGAGGACGATAGAAAAAATTTCTTTCAGTTTTTCTTCAGTATCCGGGCTCATGGTCTGACGTTTCCGCTCAATCCGTTTGGGTTCGGTTCTTGCACGTTCCGGTTACCATTTTGTGGCCTGAATCTGCAAATCCGGGTGCGAAACCAGGCAGTGCCATACGACGGCTTGGAATGCTTCCGTATGGGGTGTTACGAGATTTGGATCGACCGTCGGGATCACGACGATGTTGTCGCCGACCTTGGCGGCGTGCCCGCCATCCCTGCCGACGACACCGAGAATCTTCGAGCCAACGGCCTTGGCAGCGTCAAGGGCCCTCAGTAGGTTGACGCTCACGTTTTTCTCAAGATTTCCGCCGCCTACGGAGAATACGAAAATTGCATCTTCGGCCGTAAGCCGGCTGATCTTCAACCAGCCTGCGAACACCGTCTCCCAACCCTCGTCATTCGTCCGTGCCGTCAATTCCGATACGTTATCCGTCGGCGCGTATGCCTCGATGCCGCAAAGCTTGCGAAAATCGTTCACCGCATGCGAGGCGTTCGCGGCGCTGCCCCCGACACCGAGTAAAAACAATCGGCCACCGCGGCTGCGCAATGCGACCAACTCCCGGACCATCGCTTCGATCGCCTGGCCGTCGATTGCGGCGGCAATTTCCTGGACTTGTTTCATGTAGGTCTGGGGATGTGCCATCGGGGTTCCCTCCATCTGCGTCAAAGTTTCTGCATTTCAACCAATTTGGCGAAGTGTCCGCCACTTTGTGAAAGTTGGTCGAACTGTCCTTGTTCCTGAATTCGGCCTTGCCCCATCACGACGATGTTGTCCGCCTTGGCGATGGTCGAAAGGCGATGCGCGATTACGAGAAACGTCGTTTGACCGGCGATCTCCTCGATCGCTGATTGGATCAGTTTCTCGCTTTTCGTATCCAGGGCGCTGGTTGCCTCGTCCAGGACGAGAAGTGTCGGTTTGCGGACCAAGGCGCGAGCCAACGAAATTCGTTGTGCCTGCCCGCCAGATAGGCGGACCCCCTGATCGCCGACGATCGTGTCCAATCCCCTTTCAAGATCCGCTATGAATTCGTCCGCGTTGGCAAGGCGACAGGCCTCCCTGATTTCCGTTTCCGTGGCATCCGGTTTAGCCCAGGCGATGTTGTCGCGAATACTGGCGTGGAAAAGCGATGTCCGTTGCGGGACGTATCCCAACCTGTTTCTGAAAGAGATAAGGTCAAGACTGTCGATCGATTTTCCATCGAGGAAAACCTGACCGCCGGTCGCGTGCTGAATTCCCATAATGATATCGGCTAGCGTCGATTTTCCGGAACCGGATTCGCCAACCAGCGCGGTCATTTTGCCTGCCGGAATCATCAGGTTGATGCCTCTGAGCGCGAAGGAATCCGGTTCATAGGAGAACGAAACATTCTTCAGCATAATTCCGTCTCTTAACCCCGCTAGCTTGTGGTCGCCAACAGGGACATGGGCTGCTTCCGCTTTCTGCCGAATGGCCATGACCTGTTCGTAGCTGGGGAAAAGAGAAATCAATTGCGACCGGCTTTGATTGATATTGGCGACCGTTCCGGAAAGGCGGTTGAAGGCATAGAGCATGACCGCGATTTCGGCGAGGTTGACACCAAAATGTCGTCCGGAAAGAAAGGTCACGAAAACAACAATGATCCCGATCGGTGAATGGAGCGCATAGATCGCGGATTGCAAGAATTGAAGGCCGATCGATGCCGTCCGAAGATTTTGAAAGGCCGCCCGGAGACGCTGTAGCGCCTGTTCCATATTTGCGAAGCCGATGATGAGGCGGGCGTTCTGCAACATTTCCTGGAGGGCCGTTGAAAACTCGTTATTCGAGTTTGTAGTTTCACGCCCGCATTCGTAGACCCGCGCACGAAAGCGTCTCAAGGGGATGAGCATAATGGCGGCGCTGGAAATAGCGATCGCTGTCACCTCCCATGAGATGAAAAGCGGTATCCACATGAGAATAAAGACCTGGGACACGGGAGCAATCATTCGGGTCAGGGCCGTGAATGCGTCAGTCACCCGAGACGTTTCCACGGTCAAGGTATTCATCACGTCACCTTGGCGCTGGCCCTCGATGAAGTTGATGTTTGATTTCAACACGCGTTCGGCCGATCCGATAATCATGTCGTGGCGAACGATGAACTGGGCGCGAAGGATCAAGTAGTTGATGGTGACCAGCAATAGGCTGTTGGAGATCGTCAAGCAGACAAAGATCGAAAGGTAAACGGTGACATTTCCATTGAGGCCCAAATACGTGACGACGGTTGAGACATAGGGCGTAATTCGATCGCTGCCGCTGTCTTGCGTCAAAATGCTGACGATCGGCGCGATGGAAGCCAGGGTTGCGGCATCCACGGCGACCAAAATCATTGCAAGGATCAAGTTGCCGATGAAAAGCGTCGGGTACCGTTTGAACAGTGCCAACCCGAACTGAACGATACTCACGAGAGTAGGTCCGTGAAGGTTTCAACGACGAACTCGGCGTCTTCGTCGGTCATGGAAGGGAATAATGGAATCGAAAGCGTGCCCGCATAGTGCCTCTCTGCCACGGGAAAATCCCGAACCTCGAATTTACCGTAGGACTTGTAGAACGGCTGGCGATGGACGGGGATGTAGTGGACCTGGGTCCCGATGCCGGCCTTTTTCAGGTCGGCCATCACTTGGGTCCGCGTCCGGCCAAGGGCGTCGAAGTCGATATCGAGCTGGTAAAGATGAAGCCCCGAACGGGCGCGTTCTTTGGGATCGGCTTGCGGAATATCGACGTTGTCCAGTTTCCCGAGGCGGGCATCATAGTATTGCGCAATCTCCAGCCGCCGGGCGCGAAACGCGTCTAATTTGGAAATCTGCGACAAGCCGAGCGCGGCCTGGATATCCGTCATCCGGTAATTGAATCCAAGGGCTTGCTGCTCGTAGAACCAGGGTGACGGCGCTTCGTTCGAGCCTTCGTCTGAAATCCAGCGGTCCGGGTCTCGTTCGATGCCGTGATTGCGGAACATCCGCAGACGATGGGCGAACGCGTCATCGTTGGTCGTTACGGCGCCGCCTTCTCCGGTCGTTATCGGTTTCACCGGATGGAATGAGAACACGGTCATGTCCGAATAGGCGCAACCGCCAATTGGTTGACCGTCCTCATACTCGCCGCCGAGCGCATGGCATCCGTCTTCGATGACGATACGGTTCGTCGCGGCGTTGCGAATTTCTGGCGAACCGGATGCCAGGCCCGCAAAATGGACGGGCAGAACCGCCTTTGTCTCCGGGTTCTCCGCGATGAAACGCTCGACTGTTGCGGGCGCCAGTGACCGGCTGCCGGTATCAATATCCGCCAGCCGCATGGTGGCACCGCAATAGACCGGCGCATTGGCGGTCGCGACGAACGTCATGGTCGGCACAAGGGCAAGATCACGGGGGCCGATACCTGCCGCCAAGCAGGCAACGTGAAGCGCCGCTGTCCCGTTGGCGACGGCGACGGCATGGCGCGCCCCCACCCGTTCCGCCAGAGCTGATTCAAACCGTTCGACTGCCGGCCCTTGCGTCAGGAAGTCGCTTTTCAGGGTGTCGATGACCGCGGCGATATCCGCGTCGTCAACCTCCTGGCGACCATATCCCAGGAATGTTCGTTTCAAGCGTTGACCTCGTCGGAGATCATGGTTTGCAGGGTCGCGGCATCAACCCATTCCGAGTTGTTGTCGCTGGTATAGGAAAAGTTCTTATCGACGGAAACTCCCTCGTGGCCGTCATAGAGATGCGCTTTCCCGGCCTCCCACATGAGAAGGCTCGGCTGGATGATGTAAAACGAATCGAACTCTCGGGTCTGCCTCGCCTCGTCTATCGGGATCATAACTTCGTGGAGTTTTTCACCCGGCCGGATTCCGGTGATCTCCTGCCGGCAATCGGGGGCCATGGCTTGAGCGAGATCGACAATGCGCATCGACGGAATCTTCGGGATGAACGTTTCCCCGCCATGCATGCGCCGGAGGCTGTCAATGACGAACTGAACGCCTTGATCCACGGTTAGCCAGAAACGCGTCATCTCCGGATCGGTAATCCGCAAGACGCCTTGTTCCATCTGTTTGCGAAACACCGGGATCACGCTTCCCCGTGAACCAATCACGTTGCCATAACGGACCACGGCAAACCGGCAGCCACCGTTACCGGCGATATGATTGGCGGCGACGAACAGCTTGTCCGAACACAGCTTGCTCGCGCCGTACAAGTTGATGGGATTGACCGCCTTGTCGGTTGAAAGGGCGAGAACCTTCTTCACGCCTGCATTGATTGACGCGTTGATCACGTTTTCCGCCCCCATCACGTTGGTCATGATGCATTCGATGGGGTTGTATTCGGCCGCGACGACCTGCTTCAGCGCGGCGGCATGAATGACCGTGTCGATGCCGCCCAGCGCCCGCTCGAGTCTCTTGACGTCCCGCACGTCGCCGATGAAATAGCGCAAATTGGGGGCGTTCAACTCGTCCGCCATTTCAAATTGTTTTAGCTCGTCGCGTGAATAGACGACGAGCCGCTTGAGATCGTGATGAGCCAGAACGTGTCGGACGAAGGATTTTCCGAACGAACCTGTGCCGCCGGTGATGAGGACGGAATGACCGTCAAGAGTTCCCATGAATGTACTTCCGATTCGATGCTTGAGACGTTTGATGAACTGTCAACAATGATGGTTCAGTGACAACAGGAGATGGAACAGGCGCCGATATTCGGTTGCCGAACGGACGCCAAGGCCGAGACGTTGGATACCGCGTCATTTAGCGGCCACTTGGTGGCGATTCACCATCTCCTCAAAGGCGTCGAGCACGACATCCCAGGTCTGGCGATCATCGACCTTGTCGGCCTTCAGGAAGTTTCTCATGAAGCGTCCATATACACGTTCCGTTGGGGTCGGTATGGGGATTTTTCGCGGCTGGTCGATTGCATCCCCGTTCATATCGATCAGGTCCTGTTCAAACCAACCGGCGAGATAAGCGATCGCATGCATATCCGCAACCGACCGAACGATTTTGCTGGTCAGAAAAAGTATCGGTTTCCTAAACGCAACGGCGATGGATACCGCGGTACTGCAATGCATGAGGACGAATTCGGAACTCTTGATCAATTCGGGTGTCGCGTTGATGAACGACGGTCGCCCACCGAATGCTGCCTGCTGTTCCGTTTCAGAGTAAGAAGACTTCGGGTGCAGGGCGATAACGATCGGTATGCCGTGGTCGCGTTCAATCTTGTCGAAGGTCTTCCGCAACTCCGCGAAATAAGGTTCCGGGTCTTCGCTATAGGCCAGGTCCCAGATGATGTGATCGGGCAGGCCCGTGATCCCGCCATCGACGAACACGGCATACTTCCTTTGGACCGGAACAGACTTGGATCCCGCCGCTTTCTTGGCCCACATCAGCTCGAAGCCTTCGACATCGATCTTACGACTGCGCCAAGGAAAGGGAAAAACGTATGTGAACGGGCTTTGGTAGGTGCCTCCGCGAATTTCCAACACCGGGCCCGCCAATTTCAAGTAGCTCGGTCCGACCATTCGAATTAACCGGATTTGCGCGGCGATCCGGTAGGCGAGCTGAATGGTGTTTTGCGTACATGCCGAGAAGAACCGGCCGAGATGCCTAGGGCTATGAATGCGGCAAAGCTGCAGGTTCGGAAATTTTCCCATATTCATGATCGCGTACTTGATGCCGCGATCGGCCATCGCGAGGTGGAGCCAGACGCTCTCCTTCCATAGTCCTACTTGGCAGATGACGAAGTCGTTCGGATTGATGGTGTCTAGGAAATCAAGGAATTCGTTCTGAGTCTTCGGCTTCCACAAGTTCGGGATGGCGTTGAAGTTCTGGGTTTCGATGTCCGGCTTGTCTTCGTTTCCGAGCAGGTTCCACAAACTAACGTAGTGAATGGAATACCCTCGTCTACGAAACACGTCCTCGCCGAAGCGCACGCGATCGCGTTCGGCGACGATGTGGTGGGTGAACATGATGCACTTCCGACCCACCTGCGATGCGCCTTCGCTATCTATTGAATTCGGTTTCTGGAGGTTCGTCATCGAAAAATCGGTATTCCATGGTCGGCAAGTCGCCGCGCCTCGCGCCCGGGCATGGGAATGGGCTCAGACGGAGTCCGTCATCTCGCGAAGAATGTTGGTATGGTCTTCACGTGGAATTTGAAGCGGGCCCGCGACCGGGCCGATGGTCATGTTCGAGCAGAACGCGAGCGAGATGCCCATGTCCGCCAAAATTTCCAGCGTATCGGTTGAGTAGGAATTGTTCGGATGGGACGCGATGCTCACGGGCGCGCCACTTATGTCTTCCAGAATTTCCTTGTTCGTCTCGTATTCGCGGCGCTGGTCTTGCACGCTCAGGTCGGCCAGCGCTGTCGGATGATGATGTGAATGCAGGCCGATCAGATGGCCATCGTCTGCCAGTTCTTTTAAGGCGCCGCTATCCATCCAGAGATGATTGAGCAGGTGATCGGGGTCGAGACCGGACGTGGCGATAAGCCTGTTCATGAAGGCGTAATAACGTGACTGGCCGAGAACCCGGTCGCGGACATATCGGAACAACCGGTCGTCCAGCGTGTAAAACTTGTAGATCGCGAGATAGGTTTCGGGATCGAAAGTCTTGCGGCCTTCTTCATATAGATCGGCAAATTCAGATTGGGACAGAGCCTCAAAGAAGTGGTCGTAGAAGGCTTGTGTTGTCGGGAAGCAAACAGTGCGGTAGTGGCGGTAAACTTCCAGCGGCAGCGGCTCTCCACGCAACGGCAAGGAGCAAATGAACCAGAGCGCGGTCAGGCCGTATTCTTTAAGAACCGGTAGGGCGACATCATGTTGGCAGCGCAGATTGTCGTCGAAGGTAATGCAGCATTGACCTTCCCGAAGATCGTTTCGGCGGTATTTTTCAGCCCATTCCTGAGCGCCCAGAATATTCTGCCGCCCCACGTGCTCGATGATCGCGGCGAATTGCTCGCCGCTGATCGCCCCGTCCCCAGCGGCGTGATCCGCATCGTGGAAATGATGGAACATTAGGCCGTGAGGAATTGCCACGGGCTTAATCTTCTTGCCAAACCGGTCGGCGTAGGGACCAGTCGTTACCCGACTTCGTCCAGATGTGGTCGCCGCGCCAACAATCGATGACCTCCCAGAACTCCTCTTCGCTGATGTCCGCGTAATCGAGGAAAACTTGGAAATACTTGGCCGGAAACTCGCCGTCGAATTTCTTGACGAGGGCGATACCTTCTTCGCGGCTGATTTTTCCGTCGCGGATTTCATGCGCGCTGTCGGAGGTGCAGCGCCCGATCCCAAATTTGATGAACGAAAGGTAGTAGTGAAACCCGTCGATCTGGTCGTCGAGGCTGGCGTACTTCGAATAGGTGCCTTCGCTGCGTTCCGGATTGGCGGTGAAGCCGGTGTGTTCCTTGGCGTGGTAATAGGCCTCTTGCGGATCCCAGAACTTGTAGTAGCCGAAGTAGCGCCATTCGGTGCCGTTCGACATCAGCTCGTCGTAGCTTGGGCCTTGGTAGGCTTGCAGCAACTTCAACGGCAATCCGTGGTCTTCCCAGAAATCCAGCGGCATTCCCGAGAAGGCGAACTTCATGTCGTCGGTGAACTCGCGCTTGGAGGTGTTGACCTCTTTCATGTCGCCGCCGTATTCCAGCTCGCCGTTCTCGCCGTAGAAGATCAATTGAACGCCATAGCGGACCGCCATTTGGCGCGGGAAATTCGTCTGTCCGTAGATGAATGGCTGGAACGGATCGCCCATGTGCTTGAAGGCGAGATGCATCAGCTTGCGGTTCACGGCGCCGCTCGGCGAGCCCATGATGTGGTCGAAACCCGAGGCGATGAAGGCCTGAAGGTTGCGCCAACCGATATCCGTATGGATGTTCGGCGCCCAGGTCACGCACAAGGGGTTCATGTTGTAGACGTGCTTGAGCTGATGGGCGACGTAACTGCCGTCCTTGCCGCCGCTGCAGGGGACGATCACGTCGTAGGAGCCGTCCGAACGGCGATGCTGATCGAGTAGGTCGCGCAATTCCCGGTCGCGTTCTTCCCAATCGATCGTGCGCTTGAATTCGGCGTAGGTGCATGCGCTGCAGACGCCGTTCTCGTCGAAAGTGATACGCGGCCGTTGGTTCGATATGGTGCATCGCTTGCAAAATTTGATTTCGTTCGGCAGCGAGTATTTTTTTAGTACGTCTTGTTTTTCCATATTTGAGTTCTCTGATTTATGCGGATGCTGCCCTAGGCGGGCGGGTCAAATACCGAAAGTCTTTGCAAGTAGGCTCAACCCTACCGCGCCGCTTTTTTCCGGGTGGAATTGGAAACCGTAGATGTTGTCGCACCCAATGATCGCGGGGATCTCTTCTCCGTTGACTATGATCGAACCCAGAACATCGATGGGGTCGGCGCATTGGACGCCGAACGAATGGACGAAATAAAAGTAAGGCTCATGTCCAAGTTGGCCGAGCATGTCGTAACCATTGCAAGCCTCGACGCAACGCCAGCCGATGTTTGGAATCCGGGTGCCTGACGGGTCTACCGGATCCGGCAAGCGGCGGACCTCGCCCGGGATCAGATCCAATCCAGCATGGTCGCCGAACTCCAGGCTTCGCGTCGCTAGCATCTGGGCGCCGAGGCAAATACCGACGATCTGGTCACCGCGGCGGGCAATTTCGTGCAGGGGGTCCAGCATGTCCAATTCGCGGATCTTCGCCATGGCGTCGCCGAAGGCGCCGACCCCGGGCAGGATCACCCGTGAAGACGCCGCTACGGCGTCCGGATCGTGGGAAACGAAATAGTCCAGGCCGAGAACGTCCAACGCGCGGCCGATGCTGAACAGGTTCCCGCGGCCGTAATCGACGACACAGATCATGGCCGCACCGCGCATCCCAAATCGCGTAGGCGCCGCTTGATCGTCGCCAGATCGCATTTGTTGTAGTGAAGGATTGAGGCGCAGGCCAGGGCGCTAACCTTCGTCGCCTCGATCACCTCGGCGATATGGTCGGCAGTGCCGGCGCCGCCGCAGGCGATGACCGGAACCGTCGTTGCTCGGGCGACCGACTGGATCAGGTCGATATCGAAACCGTTCTCGGTGCCTTCCGTATCGACGGAGGTAATCAACACTTCGCCGATACCCCGGGATTCCGCCTCGGAGATCCATTCGATGACGTTGCGGCCCGTCTTCTCGCGGCCGTTGTCGGTCATCACTTCCCAATGTCCCTGCCCGCGCTTGATGGCTTCGACGGACAGCACGATGCATTGGCTGCCGAAGGTCTCGGCCGCCTCGGTCAGAAACTCGGGCCGGTTGGTCGCCGCGGTGTTGATCGCGACCTTGTCGGCGCCGCTGCGGAGAACCGCCTTGATATCGTCGAGCGTGCGGATGCCGCCGCCGACCGTCATCGGCACGAAGATGTCGCGCGCCGCGTCCTGCACGATAGGCAGGATGCTGTTGCGTTCGTACAACGAGGCCACGACGTCCATGAACAGAAGTTCGTCGACGCCTTCGGAGTAGTATTTATGGGCCAACTCCCCCGGTTTGCCGACGACCCGCAGGCCTTCAAGGTGGATGCCCTTGATGACGTTCTCGCTTTTGATGTCGAGACGCGCGATGACCCGGACGTCAGACATGGCGGGCGGCGTTCGTTGCGGGCGCCGCCGCCTTGCGGCGCGGCTCGGGACGGGGCTCAGGCGATATCGACATGGGGGCTTTCCGGTGACGTGCCGGCGACCGGCAGCAGATAGGACTTGCGTCCGTCGGTGTCCGTCCGGGCGCAGTCGAAGCCGAGTTTGTCGTAAAGGTCGGCGACGGGATGATTGCTTTTCGACGGCACGAACAGACCCTTGATCCGCTCATAGCCGCGCTTCCGCGCTTCGCGGTGGAAATGCGCGAGGATGCCTTTCTCGACGGTGCGGCCCATTGCCCGGCAGGACAGGACCCAGGTCTCGATGGCCACGGCCCTGTCGTCGTCGGCGTCGCGAAGGCCCAGCACCACGCCGATCAGCCCGTAGCCGCCGAACTTGTCGTTCAGGTGGTAGGCCCAGGCCATGGCGCCGTCGGCCGCCAGAATCTCTTCAAGCGCCGAAGCCCCGTGCCGCGCGCCGGTCAGGTTGAACTGATTGGTCTTGGCGATCAGGTCGAGCACGCGGTTGACGTTCCCGGCGTCGATGCCGCACGGGCGCAGTTTCAATTCAAGCGAGGCATAGAAGTCCGACAGGTCGCCGACGTCGGTCTTCGCCTGCAACCGTTTGCTTTCGGTGCGGTAGAATTCCTGGCGGTTCTTGTCCTCCGCTGTCGACCGGGCGATCAGAAAGCGTCCGCCGGCGACCAGCTCGGGGACGAGGTCGATCGGGTCCGCGGGGAATTCAGGAACGTGGATGTCCGGATAGACCGCCCGAACCTCGGCCCGCTCGACGGGATTGTCGTCGATGAAGGCGGCCCCTCGGGACGTCAGGTTCAGGTCCGCGAGGGCGTTCCGGATGTTCTCCGATTTCGGATCCCAGTTGATTCTCATGTCGGCGAAATGGTCGGGGCGCAGAATCATCTCAGGGCGGTTTTCGAAAACGTCCAAGGCGTCCTGCCGGTTGTTCTTGGACAAGGCGACCAGAAGTACGCCTTTCTCATGTAGGTCCAACAGGAACTTCTGCAGTTTGAGATGGGCGAGTCCCTTACCCTCGGCGTCCAGGTCGACGCCCTGCCAGCCGACTTCGCCGACGATGCCGCCCCAAAGGGTATTGTCCAGGTCGACCGCGACCAGGCGCACCGGCCGGGCGATCGCCGCCGCGATATGCTGCGCCAGATAGTAGGCCATGCGCGCCGTCGTATCGGGATGGGCGCAAAGCTTCTGGGCCACGTAAAGCCGGCCGGCGTACCAGTTGTCGGACCCGATGCGCCGGATCAGCGGCTCCATGTCGACCAGCACGCAGCTTCCCGAAAGTTCCGCCCGCAGCACGTCATTGAACGCCCGCCGCCAGGACGCCGACCAAACGCCGCCATGGCGTTCCTCTTCCAACGGTTCCGGCAGGGTCACCACGATCCGCGCGCCGAGGGCCTCGCGGGCCTTTTCGACGATCGCCGCGAAACGCAGGGCAAGGTCGCCCGGGGTTTCCTCGGCGTTGCGCAAGGCCAGCAGCGCCGTCGTCAGGCTGATCAGGACGATGTCGGGGCGGAACGCGCGCAAGGCGCCCTGCGGATCGAGCAGGTCCATTTCGATCTGGTTGTAGCCGCCTTCGAAAATCTCCGCCTGAAAGGCCCGCCGGGCCAGGGCCAGGGTCAGGCCGCCGCACAGGAATTGCGACGAATGGTTCGCTAGGACCGCGATCTTCAGCGGCTTGCCGTCCCGCATCCGGGCGCCGTCGCCGACCAGGGCGCGCCACTTTTTCACAAGCGGGTTGAGCTTGCTCAAGGTCATGCCGGGCTCGAATCCGTCCAGCAGGTCTTCAAGGGTTTCGGTCTGCGCGCCGTTCAGCATGATCGATTCAGTTCGGGCGGTCCTGATCGCCGTCGGCCTTGGTGACGTAGAGGGCGTCGAGGCCGTCGGGAATCCCGTGCCGGGGATTGGTCCAGATTTCCAGGTTCTGAAGATGATGTCTCCGTTCCACCGGCGACAGGCGTGTCGCGATGGGCAAGTCCGTCGCCGGCTGCATGCCCGCCGCCTCGATCGCCGGCCGGCACCAGTTGGCGGAACAATAGTGGTCGGCGAACACGCATCCGGCATCGCGAAGGTCCGCCAACGCCGCCGCCAGGACGCGGCGCCCGTCGCGGGCACCGACGTCGTCCTGGGGAAAGAAAAATTCGGTCAGGCGGCCGACCCGGTGGTTGTCGCCGCCGCGCGTCCTTTCGATCCGGAAAATGCAGACGGCCGGGCGGTGGGCGTCGCCGGCGGCACGGACCAGATAATCGAACATGGGATGGTCGAGATACCGCCAAGCCAGGTATTCGGCGCTGCGGACGGTGCCGTAGGACAGACCGGGATAAAGCGACCAGTCCGGATCGTAGCCTTCAGGCAGGCCGGCCGCGATCAGGAGGGCGCCCGCGTCGTCCAGATCGGCGGGCCCGGTCTCTGGGGCGGCGGAGATGTCGACGTCCGGCTCGACGATGAAGTCCTGCATCTTGGCCGCGTCGAAGACGGCGACGAAGCGGGGGATGCGGTCGAAAATCCGGAACTTCAGGACGGTTGCGATCGGCACGTTCATGTCGCCCGCGCCTTGGCCGAGCAGGACCGGAAACTTTTCCATCAGGCGGCGCATGATCAGCGCGCCGGCGCCGCGTCGATGGTCCGCCGCCACCATCCAATTCGCCATCCAAGCCCCGACCGTCTGACGGGCGGTGCCGCCCCAGAACAACGGCAGCGGCTTGTAACCGAGAATGCCGATGAGCCGGTCTTCCGCATAGGCGCAGACCACGTTGGCCTGTCCCGGCGCATCCGCGTCGCCGAATTGCCATTCGAATAGGCGGCGGTCGCGCATGATGTATTCGGGCCGGTAGTTCTCGGCGAGAAAGGAGTCCATCGTGGGCCAATCCGACATGGCGAAGGTATCGACGACGTTGACGGTCTGCATCTTGGGGGGGCGTTGTCAGGTGGTCCGGAAGCTGCAGGTCGTGCGGCCACTGACGGCGACGTCGCCGTTTCCCTTGGTCGCAGTCAAGCGCAAGACGACGGCACCGACGGCGGGGCTGACCTGTTCGACGGCGGCCTCGAACGCGACGGTTTCGCCGACCGCGACGGCGTGGTGGTATTTCAACGACAAGGCATTGATGACCGTATAAGGGCCGGGCAAGCGCTGCCCGAGAATTCCGGAAAAGATGCCGGCCAACAGATAGCCGTGAACGATCGTGCCGTCGAAGCCCTGGCCCTGGGCGAACGGGGCGTCGAAATGAACGGGTGCGTGATCGTCTACGAGATCGCCGAAGCGCGCCACGATTTCCGGCGAGAACGTGAACTCGCGCTGCGCGGACTGGCCGGGGCTGATGTCCTCGATTTTTGGCGCCTCAAGCCCCATTCAAGCGACACCCTTCGCCAGCAGGCAATCGACCAGGTCGCCGATGTTCGCCATGGCGGCCAGTTCGTCGGTCGTGAACTGAACGCCGAAGGCGCCCTCCAGCTCGACGACCAGGGTGATGTGGTTGAGCGAATCCCAGGCTTCGACCTGATGGGCGTCGAGGCTGCGGGTCAGTTCCAGGGAGTCGTCTTCCAGCACCGTGCGGAAGATCGGCGTGATGGTCGTGAAAATCGTTGCTTCGGCTTCGGAGATACCTGCCATGTCGAATTGCGTTCCTTACGGTTATTTGGTCACGATGAAGGCGGCGTTGCGCGGAACGCTGTTGGCCGCGCTTTTCGGTTCGTAGGCGGGATCCTCGATCTGTTCCAGGACCTTGAACCCGGCCCGTTCCAATTGATCGACGACTTCTTCCGGTTCGTTGTAGAGATAGATGTGATCAGCGTTCGGCGCCGTCAGGGCTGCCGAAATCAGACCGTATCCGCCCGTCTGCAACATGCCCGCAAGCGCGTTGAGGAAGGTTTGGGGATCTTCGAGATGCTCCAAAACCTCGATGTTCACGATGAACGGCGCGGGGACCAGGTCCGACGGCTCGGTGATGTCGCGCAGCACGATCTCATAGCGGTCGGCGTAGCCGAAGGCGGCGACGGAGTTCAGGGTGTATTTCATCGAAAACGGGCTCATGTCGAATCCGTGTCCGCGCATGTCCGGTTTCAGGCCGAGCATTTCCTTGGAATAGAAGCCCGTGCCCACGCCGACATCGTAAAACAGGGACCCGCCGTGCCCGAGCACCAGCGGCATGAATTTTTCCTGAAAAAAGATGTGCTGCTTGTAATGGTGGCGCCAAAGAAAATGGGACAGCAGGATGCCGGGCAGATACAGGTCCATCATGTACTGCTCGTTCTGGTAAACCTCCTGCGCCGCTTCCTCGTAGGTTTTGGCGGCATACTCACGGGCCTTGTCGAACTCGATCTGGAGCTTCATCGCCTCGAGCGCGAACCGGCCGTAGCCTTCGACGGCCATGTCGAACCCATCCGGGTCGGCGGCGAAGAACGTCGCCATTTCCCGGTCGAAAAAGGATTCCCAGGAAGCGCCGAACTCTTCGATCTGGCGGTCGATGGTGCCTTTGAAATACGGGAACCGGGTGCCGATGACCTTGCGAAGGCGGGCAATATAAGGATGGTCGGGTGCTTCGTTCATCGCGTTCAATCGTTGACCTTCATTGGAATTCAGGGGTTGCCGCCGCTTTGGGCCTTGCGTTTCGCCCGTTCTAAATCTTCGATGCGACCCACGTCCAGCCAATATTCGTGAATGGGGAAGGCGGCGCAGTTCTTGCCCGTGGCGAGCCAGGATTCGAACAGGGCCGGCATGTCGGTCGTCCGGCCGCGGGGAATGTCGGCCAGGGCTGCGGGTTCCAGGACGTAGATCCCCGCGTTCACGAAGAATTTGTGCACGGGTTTTTCGTTGATCGCCGAGATCGAGCCGTTCTCGATGTCGACGACGCCGAAGTCGACCTGGAATTCATAGGTCCGGACCGCCATGGTTCCCATCGCGCCCTGTTCGGCATGAAAGTCGAGCGCCCGGTTGAAATCGATTTCGGTGACCAGGTCGCCATTCATGACGATCAACGGCGCCTCGGGCGGCGTCTCGATCAGGCTGAGCGCCCCGGCCGTGCCCATCGCGGTGTCTTCGGCGAGGTAGCGGATTTCGGAATTCCATTTCGATCCATCGCCGAAGTGATCGCGGATCTGCTCGCCTTTATAGTTGATCGAAATGTAGAACCGTTCGAACCCCTGGCTGACGAAGTTCTCAACGATGCGTTCCAGCAAGGGTTTACCGCCGACTTCGATCAGCGGCTTCGGCCGATCCTGGGTCAACGGCCGCAGGCGTTTGCCGAGCCCCCCGGCCATCAGGACGACCCAGTTGTCGCGCGCCCGGCTGCCGCGGACCAGGTCGTCGATGACGATCAGGTCGGTCACCCGGCCGCCGCCGTCGACGACCGGCACCTGATGCAGCCGCCGCGCCAACATGACGGTCTTCAGTTCCATCTTGTCGTGGTCGGGCCCGACGCTGAACGGCGCGTAGTTCATGGCGCGCTCGACGGGCTGGTCCAGGGTCACGCCCCTGAGAATGGCGCGGCGGATGTCGCCGTCCGTGACCGAGCCGACCAGATGCCCTTCCTCGTCCAGGACCAGCGCGATCTGCAGCACGCCGCGTTCGACGCTTTCGATGGCCTTGAGGATCGAATCCCCCGGCCGCACGATGGTGTCGCGCCAATTTCCCATCAAAGGGTCTCCCGTGCCGGATTGCCGACGACCGTTCGGCCGGCAGCGACGTCGCGTATCACGACCGCACCGGCGCCGCAAACCGCGTCGGCGCCGACCGTGACGCCCTGAAGCACCGTCGCGCCGACGCCGACATGCGCGCCGGCCCCCAAGGCGACGTTGCCCGACAGGACGGCGCCGGGCGCGACATGAACATGGTCCTCGACGGCGCCGTCGTGGTCGATACGGGCACCGGTGTTGACGATCACGTTCTCGCCGATCCGGCAGCGGGGCTGGATCACCGCGCCGGCCATGACCACCGTGCCGGCCCCGATCCGCGCATCCTCGGCGACGACCGCGCTGGGGTGGCGGACCGTCGCGAAGGAATATTCCCGGTCCTTGAACTTGTCGTAGACCGACCGGCGCCGCGCCGTGTCGGCGGTCGACCCAATGCCGAGGACCAGCAAAACCTCAGCCGGGTCCTGCGCCAGCACGTCGTCGTCGTCGCCGATGACCGGCGCGCCGAGCACCCGGGTGCCGCGGCGCGCGGGATCGGCGTCGGCCAGGCCCAGCACCGTCAGGCCCGCGACCCGCGCCGCGTCCAGAACGACCGTGCCGTGACCGCCGGCGCCGATGATCAGCAGCGGTCGGGTCATGAAATCAGCTCGTCGGCCGTGAAATCGCGCGACGCCGCGCGGCCGATCCAATCGAAATATTCGCCTGCCGGAATGCCGTCCTCGGGGCGTTTGACGGTCAGATTCTCGGCCGTGAAGGGTTCGCCCTTCTTGATGTCGCGGGCCGCGACCAGGCTCTTGCGGGCCGCCGATTTGTTCGCCGTTTCGCCGTCTCCCGGCCGCTTGATCCCGTCGCCGAGCGCCCGGCCGACCTCGCGGATGGCGGCGGTCATGGCGGTGAAGGCGTCCGGTTCCATGGACGCCATATGGTCCGGCCCGGGCATTGTGCGCTCCAGGGTGATGTGCTTTTCGATCACCCGCGCGCCGCGGGCGACGGCGGCGATCGCCGCCGTCGGGCCGATGCTGTGGTCGGAAAACCCGACGGTCAGACCGAACCGGGCGAAGATGGAATCCATCGCCCGAAGGTTCAGGTCGTCCGCCGGTGCGGGATATTCGGTGGTGCACTGCAGGACGGTCACCTTGTCGCGCAGCGCCGCCCGGCCCGCCGGCGCCAGGAGCGCGCGGCCGAACGCGGCGCGGCCCGGCGTTCCGTCGCCGGCCCCGGCATAGCCGAAGGCGAGGACACCGAGGGCCACCTCGATCTCGTCCATCGTTGCCATGCCCGTGGACAGGATGACGTCGAGGCCGCGTTTCGCGATCTCCAGCAACAGTGGCGTATTGGTGAGATCGCCGGAACTCACCTTGATCCGGGGCAGTCGGAGACCGTCGGCGAGGAACGCCAGGGAGCGTAGATCGAACGGCGTCGATAGGAAGGCGATGCCCTTGGTCGCGCAATGGGCGAACACCGCCCGCTGGTCGTCCTCGCTGAGTTCCAGGGACCTGAGCATGGCTTGCTGGGTTTCCTCGCCGCCGGTGCGGTGGGTCTGATAGTCCGCTTTCGCCGCCGTCGCCGTGGTCAGGTCGTCCGCCTTGAAGGACTGGAACTTGACCGCGTCGGCGCCCGCTTCGGCGGCGGCGTCGACCAGCGCCTTGGCCGTTTCAAGCGATCCGTTGTGGTTGACGCCGGCTTCGGCGATGACGAAGACGGGCCGCTCCGCCGGCGCGGGGGGCGGCGTGGGGACGAGGTCGCGGAAGGTCTTGCGGCGCAACGCGGCCAAGTCGACGTCGGCCAGGATGTCGGCCATCCGCTCGCCGGCGTGGCCATCGCCGAACGCGGCGCCGACGCCGCCGGCTGGCTGCCGGCCGCGGTCCAGGGCGGCGGTCATCGCGGCGTCAATGTCGTCGGCGTTTTCATTGCAATGGATGACGGTCTCCCAACGCAGGCGGCCCGCCTGGCGGGGGCCGATGTCGACGGTCGGCGTGCCGAGGATCGGCGCCTCGATGACGCCGCTCGACGAATTGCCGACGACGGCGTCGGCGATCTTCATCAGGCTGAGATACCGGCGGTTGCCGAGGGAGGCATGGAAAGACGCCCGGCCCGGATTGCGGTCGACGAAGGCCCGGACGACGCCGTCGATCGCGCCGTGCCCGGGGTCGGCGTTGACGCCGGTGAACAGGACGCTCGCCGCCTTGCGGCGGTCCAGGGCGGCGACCAGGGCTTCCGCGCCGGTCCGACCGCCGTCGCCGTCCAACGTCACCGGATGATAGGTCGCGAGGACCAGCGGCGCCGGCAGCGGCCGGCCCAGGTCTGCTTCCAATTCGGCGCGGTCCATGAAGGTCATGGTCCGCATGTTGTCCGCCGCCAGGGCGCCGGTCATGAAGGTGTCGGTCGGCGCCTCGCCCATTTGCAGCACCCGTTGCCGATAGGGTTCGGCGGCGGTGAAATGCAGATGCGCCAGCTTCGTTACGGCGTGCCGAACGGCGTCGTCGAAGGCCCCTTCGGTCAACTCGCCGCCGTGGATATGGGCGATCGGCAGACCCGCCAGCATGGCGGCGGAGGCGGCGGCCAGGGTTTCGTATCGGTCGCCCAGAAGGACCAGGACGTCCGGCGCCAGGGTTGAAAACGCGGCGGTCAATTCGGTCAAGGCCGTCGCCATCGTTTCGGCGGCGGCGGCCGGGCCGTCGCCCGGGCGGAGGCTGTCGATCCGCGCGGCGATCCGGAAGCCGTCGGCTTCGATCGCATCGACCGTCCGCCCGAAGGCGTCGGACAGATGCGTGCCGGTGACCAGCAGGCCTAGGTCTAGCGCCCGGTGCGCCTCGATTGCGCGCAGCAGCGGCACCAACAGGCCGTATTCGGCCCGCGTCGCCGTCAGCACGCAAATTCGCCGCCGCGCCGCCATCGCTCAGCCCGCCGCCGGGCGCAGCAGGCGCGGCCCGCTCGGGATGTTGACCAGGCGTTCGACGAACGACCGCGCGACGCCCAGGTCGCCCGCCCGCGGCGCGTCTTCATAGGCGGCGGTGTCCGGGATCAGGCGCCAGCAGGGCCGGGTTTCGATCCCCGCGTCGTGGGTCAGGCCGAGGAAGTCGTCGCGTTCGCGGGCGCTTTCGAACATCAGCGCGTTGAGCCAGAAGTTGCTGTCGCAGCCCGCCGGTTCGGCAAACATTTCGACCCCGGCGATATCGCCGAACAGCGCGCGATAACGCGTCGCCAGGTCGCGTTTGCGCCGGATGAAGGCGGGGAGCTGTTCCAACTGGGCGGATCCCAGGGCCGCGTTGATATTGGGCATCCGGTAGTTGAAGCCGACGTCGTCATGGTCGAACCACCAGCGGTCGGCGACCCGCGCGGTGGTCGTCAGGTGTTTGAGACGTTCGGCCAGCCCGGCGTCGTCGGTGACGATCACGCCGCCGCCGCCCGTGGTGACGGTCTTGTTGCCGTTGAAGCTGATGACCCCGGCGGTCCCCAGGCTGCCGCAGCCGCGGTCCCGGTAACGGCTGCCCAGGGCCTCGGCGGCGTCCTCGACGACAGGCAGGCCATGGGCCCCGGCAAGGGCGTTGAGCGCCGCCATGTCGGCCGGGTGGCCGAACAGATGGACCGGCAGGATCGCGGCGACGCGCCGGCCGCTCGGTGAATGGACAAGGCCGTTCGGGCCGGCCGCGCATTCGCTTTCGAACAGGGCGGCCAGGCCCGCCGGGTCGATCGCCCCCGTCGCCGGTTCGATGTCGACGAACAACGGTTGGGCGCCGCAATAGCTGACGGCGTTGGCCGTGGCGATAAAGGTCAGCGCCGGGCAGACCACCAGGTCGTCCGCCCCGACGCCGACGGCAAGCAGCGCCGCATGGAGCCCCGCCGTGCCGTTGACGACGGCGACGCCGTGGGCCGCGCCGCAGGCCTTGGCGGTCATCCGTTCGATGCGCTCCACATAGGCGCCGGCCGACGACACCCATCCGCTGTCGAGGCAATCCTTCACATAGGCCCATTCGTTGCCTTCGAAGGACGGTTCGTGCATGGCGACCGGGCCGTCGATGCCGAGGTCGCCGCGCAGGAAGCCGGTCAGGCGGCCCGCCGCCAGGGTGGCGGCGTCGCCGCCGGGATCGCGGGCGGTGCCGGGTTTAGACATTGTATCGGTCGGCCTTATAGCGCGCGATATGGCCGGACCGGCGGAACCAGTCGACGGTTTCCGCGATGCCCCGCTTGAAGCCGTCCAGGCCGCCGTATTCCGGCACCCATCCGAGCACCTCGCGGGCCTTCGTATTGTCGGCCCAAAGGCGTTCGACCTCGCTTTTCTCGGGGCGCCGGCGCTGTTCGTCGGTTTCGACCTCCAACGGGCTGCCGGTCACCTCGGCGATGGCCTTGACGGCGTCGCCGATGGAGATTTCGAAGTTGCTGCCGGTATTGATGACCTCGCCCAGGCCCAGGCCGCTTTCGGCCATCATCACGAAGGCCCGGACGGTGTCCGAGACGAAGGTGAAATCGCGCGTCGGATGCAGGTCGCCCAGGCGCAGCCGCGGCTGTCCGGACAGCGCCTGGGTGATGATCGTCGGCAGCACGGCGCGCGCCGACTGCCGCGGGCCGTAGGTGTTGAATGGCCGAAGAACGGCGACCGGCGTTTCGAACGAGCGGTGAAAGGCGAGCGCCATCTGGTCCGCGGCGATCTTGGTCGCCGAATAGGGCGATTGGGCCTGCAGGGGATGGTCCTCTGTGATCGGGACGAACTGCGCCGTTCCGTAGACCTCGCTCGTCGAGGTATGGACGACGTGGACGCCGCCCCGGTCGGCGGCGGCCTGCAGGACGTTCAACGTCCCCTGGATATTGGTTTCCACGTAGGTCGCCGGCGAATGATAGGAATAGGGTATCGCGATCAGCGCCGCCAGATGCAGGACCACGTCGCGCCCGTCCATCGCTTGGCGCATGCCGTGGGCATCGCGCACGTCGCCGGCGAAAACGTCGATGGCGTCCTTCACGTCCTGGTCCGCATGGTCCAGCCAGCCCCAGGAATTGAAGGAGTTGTAATAGACAAAGGCCCGGACGTCGTGGCCGCGCCGGACCAGCGCCTCGGTCAGGTGGGAGCCGATGAAACCGTCGGCGCCGGTCACCAGGATTCGTTTGCGGGATGGGGTCATGGGGCGGGGGTGCCCTCGGTGGATGTGGCGGCGTCGCCAACGAGAAATCTGGCCATCATGAGGTCGAACTCGCCGTCGATATCGATGGCGCGTTCCGCCGGCATGATGCTGGCGATGGTGTCGGCACCGTAAAACGTCATATGATGCCGGAACCAATCCACGCGGGCGACATATACGGCGCCGTTGGGCAGATAGGCGGGGGAATAGTCTTGGCGGCGATGGCAAAGGCCGTCGCCGGGAATGACGGGGACAAGGCGACGGCCAGCATCCAGGCGGCATATCCATTCCGGCGGCGTCGCTGTCTCCGTCACCGAAACCGCGCTGACGGCGCCGGAGTGGCATGCGGAAATGCAGGCGTCGATATCGGCGGCATTGCGAAGGGGAGACGTCGCCGCCAGCAGAACGACATAGTCGAATTCTTGATCCAGATTATCCAGCGCGTGGATCAGGGCGTCGGAGACCGGGCTGTCGTCCGCCGCCAGCGCTGATGGGCGCAGGAACGGGACATCGCAGCCGGCGTTTTGGGCGGCCGCGATGATCGCTTGATCGTCGGAAGACAGAATTGTCCGGTCGAGATACGCGGAGGCTTTTGCCGCGGCGACGCTCCAGGCAACCAGCGGCCGACCGGCGAGATCGGCAATATTCTTGCCCGGTAGCCCTTTCGAACCACCGCGGGCGACGACCACGCCAAGGCACGTTTTTCCGTCGATCATGCTGATTGGGCTGCTGAGTTTTTTTGGGCGGAGGCGAAGGACGCGGAGATGGCGACGTTTAAGCATGCTACCGCAGTCCGGGTGAGGACGGTTCACCAGGAACGCAATAATTGTCGTGTGCGGCCGAGCCGGCCGCTGTTGCCGCTGAAGATCAGGCCGCGGAAACGGCGTGTCCGGGCAAGCGGGTGCGAACCATGCGGCCCATAAGCTCCAGCAGGAGGACAACCCGTTGGTCGTCGTCAATGCATTCGAATAGGCCTTCGAGTTCGGCGAACGGCCCGTCTGTGACGCAAATCTTCTGACCCTTGACGAAAGAAGGGGAGGTAATTTGAACGATACCATCGCGTTCTTGGTCGCGCATCGTATCGATAATCCGGTCGGGGATCGGGATTGGGCGAGGCCCGTCGCTCAACAGGTAGCTGACGCCCAGAGTGCCGTTGATCGATCGCCATCTCTGAGCCTCAGGGTTCATCCGCACGAAAAGGTAGCGGGGAAACAGCGGGGCCATGACTGTGTATGCCCGCCGGGCGTGGCGGCAGCGTTTTTGATAGCGTGGGAGATAAGTGTCGAAGCCTTGCTTCAGAAGGTTCTGGAGAGCGACGGATTCTTTATGGGGTTGCGTGTAAATGGCGTACCATTGCATCATGAGCCTACTCCCCTTACTACTTTTCCCCCGACGGCCTCGTGAGGCGCATGAACTTCGGCGCGAGCACACGATCGTCGGGCATTAGGGCGGTTAGCTTGTCGAACGCCAACTGAGGGTTCGTCATGTCGGTGACAATCGCGGCATTCGGGCGGTTGGGTGACGGAACCGATTCGAGCGACTGAAACACCGGAATATTGCAAAAGGCGGCCACGTTCCGACCGGGGTCGAGAATACCGACAATTTGAACGTCAGTTCCGGCTGTTGCCAAGGATGCGATTTCAGCCAGTTCCGTCGCGCCGATGAGGACGACCCGACGCCAGCCGCGCGTCGCACAATAACGGAACGCTTCGTCGTATTCGTGGCGCGCGGTCCGGTAGAATTGTAATGAATGGCTGAGGTATTCCGCCGTCAGCCGGCTTTTTTCGGCGAACCCGTGAGGTGTAAGGTAGTAGGCATATCGTTTGGCGGGCACCTGCTTGATCTTCAGCATGCCCTTTTTTGCGCATCGCTTCAGAACGGCATTGGTTAGGCCCAGCGCAACGCCAAGGCGCTCGGCAAGCCCCCGTTGCGAAATGGTCTCGTCTTCAGCGACCGCTTCCAGAAGGTCCAAGGTGGTTTCGACCATCTGATTGTGGCTCTGGGCGTCAAATTTTCCGTTCGACATGCATGCCCCCTGTTCATGAAGTGAACATAAGGCATTCACGACGTGAACGTCAAGCGCCGCCTCCCCTGGGGATTTTGGGCGTGGCGATTGAAAAACAAGAATATTAAGGGCTAGGATGCCGCCGGAGGCTTGGCGCTATGGTAGGCTTGGCGAAAGATGTTGCCGCTGCGGTGCAATACAAGAGCTCGCAACGCGTTGACGCCGCGGAGATACCGGTTGATTCCGCCATTCCACATCAGGGCGCGCGCATTGCTCGCCCAAACCCGCGGTGAGCTGTAGTACTCCATGTACGCCCGCTTGTACCAATACTGCATGCGTTCCTTGCCGATCAGCGGATTGACGTAAATGGGGTCATCGAAATCAATCGACAGGAACTCGTTCCAATCCTGGTGTTGTCTGATGCCGCCGTCTTTTACACAGGCGGCATAGAGATCTGTGGCCGGATAGGGCACGGGCAGATAGAACAGGCTCATCTGGCCGGCAAGCCTTTTGGCGTACTTGATCGTGTTGTGGACCATTTCCTCCGTCTCGCCTGGCAGGCAGAGAATGAACGAATTGGTCATCGTGATTTTTGCCTTATGCGTCCAACCCACGGCTTCGGCCTGGCGCTCCGCGGTAATGCCTTTCTTGATGACTTGGAGCGAAGATTCGTTCGCTGATTCGATGCCGTATAGAATGTTCCGGCAACCCGCTTCGTGCATCAAGGCAAGAAGGTCGGGGTCTACGCGGTCGGTCCGGGTCGTGCACGACCAAAGCAGGTCGTTGAGCCCTTCCTTGATCATCCGTTCGAAGATCTCGGTGATGTATTTTCGATTAATGGTGAAGGTCGAATCCTGAAAATAAATACCTCGCGCACCCTTCTCGTACTTCAGGATTTTGAGCTCTTCGATCACCCTTTCCGGGCTCAGGAGGCGGAGCTTCTTCCCCAAGGCGACATGGGCTTCACAGAAACTACAGGGATAGGGGCAGCCGCGCTGCATCACGACGGGGTAGTTCGGAAGGCGGATATATTGGGTCGGATGGGGTACATAGCGGGCCAAGTCCAGGTCGCCGAACATCCCCAAGGGCAGATCGTCCAGTTCTGGGAGCAATGTGCGGTCCGGGTTCATCACGACGGTCCCGGCATCGGCGCGCCATGACAGGCCTTCGATCCCCTCAAACGTCGTGTCTCCGGCGGAAAGCGCCTCGATCAATTCGACGACGGTGATCTCGCCTTCGCGCCGGATACAAAAATCGCATTCCGGCGATTCCTCCAGCGTCAACGAGGCATTTGCGGTGGCGTGGACACCACCATAAGCGATCACAGCGTCCGGCAGGGTCTCGCGAACCATGCGGGCAGTATTGAAAACATGTGTCGCCGTCGGCGTGAACAACGGCATGGCGACGAAGTTATACTGATTTTCGCTAAGCTTAGCCCGAAGCTCTTGTTCCGTAATGTCGCCGAACTGGGTATCGATGAAATCGACTTCATATCCTTTGTGGCGCAGCCAGCGGTAGATCGAAATCGTTCCCAGTGGGGGAAGGTATCCTTGTTCGACCTTGACACTGCCCCATGCGGCTTCGGGTGGATAAAACGGCTCCAGCAGCAAAATTTTCGGCGATTGTTCCGCGAATCTCCGGTATCTAGCCAACCGCGCCTCATGGTTGGCATGCTTGGCCGAGGCGCAGCCGACCGCTTCAAACATCGGGATTTTAATTGGGCAGGTCGTCGTCTCGCTGGTAGGGACGTACATTGGACTCTGTCCTGATCGTGCTTAAAATAAAAAATCGGGCCGCAACGTGCTCAGCGCTTTAATTGCTTAAAACATAGAGATGTTCAGCTCAAGAAAAGTCAACATATGGATTGTCTGTCGATATTTCAAGGCCGTCCGCCCCTAGGAGGGGCGGACGATTCAGGCCTCAGCGGATAGGGAATTGGGCGTCGTTTCGGAGTTGCGCGGCCGTGTCCAAGTTGACCTGCCTTTGATTTGGAAACGCTTGGTCTTGGAATGCCTACGTGTTATCACCCCATGAGGAATTTTACCGCCATCGTCGATTATCGATCGGTCGTCCACCATTTCGGATTGTTGGTCCGGAATATGGTGCCGCGCGCCTTAGGTGGATGGCCAATGCACTTCGCTTAGCGAACCAGTCTGGCAACGTGTGTGTGGGGTAATATGATTAGCGGGGTAATATGATTAAGAGCGCATCGCTGATCTCGAACGTCCATCTGACCCGACGCAACCCGGTCAGTTTGGTTCATTTCGTCACCAATCGATGCAACGCTAGATGTTCGTTCTGTTTCATCGATTTTGACGACCCCGAGACGTTTCGTGGAGAGATGTCGATTGATGAGATCGACACTTTTACGCGGACATTGGGTCCGAGCCTGCAGAACGTCAACTTGACGGGCGGTGAACCGTTTGCCCGCAAAGAGCTACTCGACATCGCCCGCGCATATTTTCGAAATACGGATATCCGGTCCATTTTCATCACGTCGAACGGTAGTCTGCCGGAGAGGATGATTCCGTTTGCGCGGACCCTGATGGAGGAATTCCCCGACCGAAAAGTGATTTTTTCCTTGTCGATCGATTCATTCGCCGACGAGCATGATCGCATTCGCAAGATCGACGGTCTTTTTGAAAAATGCATGGCATCCTACCACGGCTTGGTCGCGCTTGGCGGGAACGCCATGGCGAATATCGCCATCACCGTTTCCCATGAGAACCATCAAATCGTCCTGCCGCTATACGAACACTTGGTGGAGGAGCGCGGGATCAAGGCATTGACGGCGACCATCGTGCGGGACGAGGGCGTCTATCGCATTCCGATCGAACACAAGAAAGAGATCGCGCAGGCCTATGCGACATTGACCCGTCAGATTCAAAGCGACCTGCGGGGCGGGCGGTTGAACGGGTATGACATCGACTCGCTGCAGGGCCGTTTGATGAACAAGAAAAACGTCATCGTTAACAAAATTATCTCCGACACCTATGTGGAGCCGAAGTTTGTGAGCCCATGCCACGCTGGTACTTTGTTCGGCGTCATCGAAGCCAACGGATTGGTGCGGCCTTGCGAAGTTTTGGACCGGAATCTCGGGAATCTTCGCGATCACAACTATGATTTCCAGGAAATTTGGCAGAGCCAAGAAGCGAAAGACTTGTCGGCTTGGATCAAAGCCAGCAAATGCAACTGCACCTACGAATGCGCTTGGAGCTTCAATGTTCTTGGTAATGCCCGATATCAGCCGGCGCTCATGGCGGCGGCGTTGGGGAAATATTGGTGAATGAAAGCTCGGCCGGGGCGGGCGCGGTTGATCATCTCGCGTCCGTGGTGATCCCTTGTATCGAGGTCGACCCCTTGACGGTCCGTTGCGCTACGGATTGTGCCGCCCTTTCGCCTGGATCGGAAATCCAGGTTCTTTCAGATTTTCCGGATACCGAAGGCAGGCTGACCCATCTTGCCGGCGTCAAGACCGTCGTCACCGGCAAAGTTACGATCGCGGCAAAGCGAAACTTGGCGGCTCGTTCGACGGATCGGCCCTATCTGGCGTTCATCGACAGCGACGCTTATCCGTTGCCGGGGTGGCTGCCGAACGCTATCGCGCATCTCGACAGAGAACCCGCGTTGTGGGCCGTTGGCGGGCCCAACTTGTCGCCAACCGACTGCCCATTAGGGGAGCGGTATGTGGGGTGCGCATTGAAAAGCCCGTTGGTCAGCGGCAAGTGGACCTATCGGAAAACGATCAAGCCGGCTCGGCAGGTCGATGATCTGCCATCGTGCAACCTCATCGTGCGCCGGAAACGATTCCTTGAGATTGGTGGTATGGACGAGGCGCTGATTACCGGCGAAGACATGGAATTCTGCGCGCGGTTGCGGGCCGCCGGTGGCAATATCCTCTACGCGCCGGATGTTCTCGTCCATCACAAGGCCCGAAATCTTAGGAGTTTCATCGCCCAACGTTTGACCTATGGAACCAGCGTTCCCGGGTTGTTGCTGCGGCGACGGAATTTTGATTTCCTGGCGTTAAGCCTGCCGGCGATTTTTGTCTTGTTCGTCATAAGCGGATCGGCCGGCCTGTTCTGGCCTGTTTATGGCCATTTGTGGCTGACTGTGATGGCCCTATACGTCGTCGCTTTGGGGATTGAAGCCGTCCGTCATTCGGATCGCGCGGTCGACGTCCCCGGCGTCTTCCTTGCCTTGTTTCTTGGAAATATTATGCCGGGGATCGGCACGCTGGGGCGTCTCGCCGGGTGTTTCCGCGATACGAAGAAAATCTACCGAAACGACCAATAGCGAAGGGCGGAGAGATGGCCCGCTATTTGGCCATAATTTGGCGTAATAAGTCCGCCAATAGGCCGAGACCGAACACCAAAATCGCCGCGATCAACGCCCCTACGGCCATCAAGAATCCGGTTAGAAGCTTGAACATGATGCCAATTCCAACGCTCACCGCAGCGATCAAGCAACAAGCGATGGTCATCAGCACGAAGATCTTGAGCGGATCATAATAGAGCACGGCCTGAACGATATACTGGAGAGTTCTCATGGAATCTCGCCATAGCCGGACTTTCGTCTTGCCCAACCGTTCGTGATAATCAATCGGGAGGTAGCTGACGAACTTTGACGTCATCATGTACGCGAGCGTCAGGGAAGTCGTGAAACTGAACGTATCGCAAAGGTGACCAAAGAATGCCATCGAGGTGCCTCTGGAAAACACCCTCAGTCCGGAATTGATGTCGGGTATGCTGCGGCCGGCGGTCCATTCGACGAGAAAACGGAGCAAAATCCGCATCGGCCATTTGATGGCCGATCCCCGGTAGTGTTCGCCTCTGCGTTCGCCGACAACCATGTCGAAACCTTCTTTGTAGCGATCAAGAAGGGTTGGGATTTCTTCGATCGGATAGGTGCCGTCGGCATCTGTTATGACGATGGTGTCGTTTGCCGCCGCCGTGACGCCAATCTTGAGGGAGCGACCGTAGCCGACATTGTGCGGATTTCGAATGACCCGCGCGCCAGCCGCGGACGCGAGTTCACCAGTTCGGTCGGATGAGCCATCGTCAACGACGATGATTTCAAAGGGCTTGATCTGCGCGGATTCCAAGACGGCTTCGACGCGTTTCACCGTATCGGAAATCGCCCCTTCTTCATTCAATGCGGGAATAATTACAGAAACCAAAAGAGGCTCCCTCCACTTTGTCCAGGATTGCCTAAGGTGCCAAAACCGCGACCGTCGGTGCGATGTCCCGCTCGGGCGAAAAAATCGTGTTTTGGCGAATCTGATTGAGCCAGATACTGAAATTCATGATCCCGAGAAGTTTCAGGCCGTTGTCTTCTCGTTTCGATAAATGGGCCGCCCAAAGTTTGTCGATGCTTCCCTGTTCAAACCAATCGTCCAGGACGGGATCGTGGGTGGCATCCATGGCGAAATCATGCAACTCACCTTGTATCGAATATGAAAAGGGGGCGCCGAACCCTCTCTTCTTGCGGGTGAGGACCTGATCGGGGATGCGTCCCCGTTGGCTTTCCTTTAACAGGTACTTTTTATTCAAACCCTTCATTTTCAGGCCCAAAGGCAGAGACGCTGCAAACTCAACGACACGATAGTCCAAAAGCGGTGTTCGGGCTTCCAATGAATGAGCCATCGTTGTTCGATCGAGTTTTAAAAGAATATCATCGACAAGCCAGGTCTTGATATCGACATACATCGCGCGATCAAGTGGCGCGCATTCAGCAACGGCTGCTGCATGGGCAAGAAACGCGGCTTTCCCGTCTTCCCGGATTTCGGAATGCCGGTCGCGGCGGAGCAACGACCGCTTTTCATCCGGCTCGAAGATCGTTCGCCAAAAATAATGGGCGCTATCGGCGTCCAGATGTGCGCCGCGCAAAAATTTCCGGATTTTGTAGTCGAGGCTGACTTTGTCAAAAGAAACGGGCAGCAGCGCACCGAAGGTGCGCGCGGCTAGGGAGAACGCCCTGCGGGGAAGGCGCCCGACTGCGGCACGGTATCGGTCTGCCGCATAGGTTTCGTATCCGGCAAAGAGTTCGTCTCCGCCGTCGCCGGAAAGCGCGACGGTGACACTGCGGCGGGCGAATTGGGCGAGATAGTACGTCGGGAAGAAGGAGGAGTCGGCAAACGGCGTGTCTCCGTAATAAACCATCCGGGCCAAGGTGTTCTCTAGATCCATGCTCATGGTCTTCTCATGGAATGGGATATTCAGAAAGGCTGCCGTAGCTCGGGCCTCGTCCACTTCATCAAAAGATTTCTCTGAAAATCCGATGCTGAACGAATGCGGCGGGTCACTGAATGCCTTGTCGCGGACGGAGGCAGCGATCGCCGACGAATCGATGCCGCCGCTAAGGAAAATGCCGACAGGAACATCGCTGACCAGGCGTGCGCTGACGGCATCGTCGATAAGGGCGCGCAATTCTTCCGCAGCCTGTTGGTCGGACTTGAAGCGCCTTTTGTTGCGGAAGGATTCTGCGAGGTCCCAATAGAGCCGAGGTTCAGGGGCATTCGTCCCGTTGGCTATCATAAAGGTCCCTGGCGGCAGAAGTTGGACGTCTTGGAAAACAGGGGTGTTTCCCAGGACATAGTTCAACGATGTGAATTCGCTGACTGCGGCGGGGTTCAGGGCACCTTCGATCTCGGGATGGGTTAAGATCGATTTAATCTCGGACGAAAACACGATTCCACCTTCTGTCGTTCTCGACCAAAACAACGGCTTTTTTCCCAGTCGATCGCGGGCAAGGAACAATGTCCGATTGGCCGTATCCCAAATTGCGATCGCGAACATGCCGTTGAACCGCGTAACGCAGTCGGCACCCCAAGCCTTGTAAGCTTCCAGAACGACTTCGGTGTCGCTTTGCGTGCGGAATTTTGCTCCTTTCGCCGATAGTTCGGCCCGCAACTCGCGAAAATTATAGGTTTCGCCATTGTAGACGATCCAATGGCCGCCGAGTGAATCTGCCATCGGCTGATTGGCTTGGGGGCCAGTATCGATCACCGCCAGCCGACGATGGCCGAGCGTCGCCTGCCCAAGGTTCGTCACCCTGCCGGCGTCCGGTCCGCGATGCTGCAGTCGGTCCGCCATCTTGAGGACGACGCCAGGGTCGGGAGGGCGGGTCCATGACACCCAGCCGCAAATTCCGCACATAATTTCCCCAATGCCCCCAATCAAATAGTGTATACATTTGTGGCGGTTTCGGTAAGTTTTCGCAAGCATTGCAATGCTGTATCGGTATTGCGCGGACACCAAGAGGGCGATTGATGGGCGGCTTGGCGCCTTTGCTCGGCTCGCTGGCAGAGGCATACAAAAACCTGGACGGAAGCTGGGGGAAGCGGACACTGACGGTCGTGTTGTGCCTGCTCGCGGTTGCGCGCGTCGCGCATGCCCACTTCAATCTTTCGCTGCTCAGGTGCGGCGACGAGTACGGCTATATTTTCTACTCTTTCGATGATTTGGCCGCCGGACTCTCCGGCATTCGCGCGCCGGGCTTTCCACTGGTTGTGAACGCCTACGAATTGATTTTTCCCCATTTTGGATTTTGGCCCGAGTTCCAGGTCTCGCTTTGGGCGGCAGCTGTCATCTGGCTTTATTGCGCCTTGGTCGATTTCGATGTTCGCAGGTTGGTGGCGTTTTCGATTTCGGCCCCGCTGTTCTTGTCAGGGCCTGCGTTATCTGGGGCGAGTTACATCTGTTCCGACGGGATGGCCGCGACTTTCTTGACCGCTACCGTCGCGGCTTTTCTGGCCGCGCGGCGAACAAAAAGCGGATTTCGCCTTACCGTTTTGGCCGCGTTTGTCCTAATGACCGTTTTGATTCGGCCGGCATTTTTACCCATCATCCCCATTGTCGCCATCGCCTGGATTGTTGTGACGCCGTTCGTTGCTGAAGGGACGGCTGCGCGTTTCGGATGGCAGAGCCTTGCGGTCGCCGGGCTGGTTTTGGTGTTGCCTCTGGCCGTATTTGTCGGGGCCCGATATGTCCTAACAGGACACCTCGGTCTTGCCGCTTTCTCCCAGTTTCTGCTCGCGGGGCATACAACAGCCTATCTGAAGGACAGCCACTTGCCGTATTTCGATTCCGAGGTTCGCGGTTTCGCCGCGACAATTCTGGAACGTCGGGCACGCCTGGATTCGCCTTGTGCGCTGGCGCCGAGCGACAACGTGGGGACTTCTTCGGCGGGAGCATGGATGAGGCCGGTTCGGTTGGAGCATCGTTGCTATGGCCCCTGGTATCACACGGCGATGCTGGCTGTAATCGAACATGGCTCGGGAAAGCTGCCCTTGGCGGATGCGGGCGGCACCTATACGCCCTGGCCCGCGACCGGGTCGAGCGCGCAAAGTCCGCCGCTGCCCAAGGCAAGAGTCGGTGACCCGGACCCCTGGTCCTGGGGGGGGGACCGATGGCTGCACGAAGAAATATTTCGGTCCCGAGACGGAAAGCCGGCCGCGTATTTCGACTCTTTGCTTGGCCGGTACAACAAGGTTGTTCTTGAACACGAATCGGGAATGTATCTTCGTTGGATCGCCGGAGAGACCGTCATCGCATCGGGCGTGATAAAAGACTATCTCGTGCGCAGTCGCGCGGTTCGGTGGGGGGGCGTGACGGCGATGATCTTGGCGGTGGCTGGACTTTTAACAATCGCGATCCGGCCCGGCAGGGCGTCTATTTACGTCCGTGCCTTGTTCCGGCGGCCCGATGTTGGCGAGCGTGTTATGGCCGTTTTCGGTATCTGCGTGCCGGCTTTGGTCATTGGATTGACAATTACGATCGTTTACATCTATGTCCGATACGTTGATGCGCCTGCGGTTTTCGTTCCTTCATTGGTTGGGTTGGTCAATCTGAGACTTGCAGACGCATGGATGGAGGCTCTGAACGAACGCCTTACTGCGGGATGACAGGTTCGACCATAAGGTTGGCGCGCCTGCGGCCCAATCACTGTCCCCAATCGTGGAAGGAGACTTCGAACCGATGGCGGAATATACCTTGAATGGTTGGGGTGCTCGCCGTATATGCCGGCTACGGGCTTGATAGCGAATAGAATCCGGAGTCTGAGAAGGCAGGTCATGTTGAAGCAATTTGCCAGAAATGTTCTTCCCTACGATGCCTATCAGGCGCTGGCGCGTGCGAAGCATTTCGTTGCCGGGCCTTATGAGCATCAGCAGCTTATGGCAAAACGGCGCGACGGCGCCCGCTATCTATCGGCGCGGATCGATACGGTGACGGCGTGCAATCACCGCTGTCAGTATTGCTATACGTTGGATCTCACGGGGCATCGGACACAGCTGATGTCACTGGAAGATTTCAAGAAAGCTGCGGCAAACCTGTTTCCATATTGCCACACCGTCGCGTTGTCCTGCGCCTGGGAGCCGACAATGAACAAGAACCTCGCCGACTTTATCCGGGTCGCGGCGAGTTTTGACGTTCCGTTCCTGCATTTCGTATCCAATGGATCGTATTTAACGGAAGAGATCATGGAAGCGATGGTCGATTGCGGCTTGGACCGTATGGCTGTTTCGATCGATGCAGCGACGCCGGAAACCTACGAGAAAATTCGCGAAGTCAACGATCTTGAACGAGTCCTCGAAAACCTGGGAAAGCTCAGGGATTTGAAGGCTGCTCGTGGATCCACAAAGCCACTGGTCAATATCAATTGGACGGCATTTGAAGAAAACGCCGACGAAGCGATCATTCTTGCTCGGGATTACAACGATCTTTTCGATACATTTTGGTTTTGGCACCTGCTGCCGCGTATGCGGAACACGGTCAATCCGTTCCACCGCATGGAAAAAGACCGGTTTTTCGATATCGTTCGCCAGCTTCGGGAAATTCTTGGCAATAGGCTGGTATCAAACGAGTTCAATAACGACCGCTCGAACAAGCCGCTCGGCATCTGCAATCGATCACTCGACAATATTCGGGTCGAACCGGATGGCAGCGTGGAAGTCACTTGTTCCAAGCATCGGCTTGCCGGCAACATCTTGAGCGAAGATTTTTCGGAAATTTATGCCAAGAACGAACCCTTGTTCGACGAACTCTATAAGAAGAATACCGACTTTTGCCGCAATGACTGCGGACGATAATCATGATGAATTGTCGCCGGACGCCGGGTTGACGCAGGCAACGGAAGCCTGCTTGAAAACGGTAAGATAGGCGTCTTCGTACAGGACCTCCAACGATGCCTTGTTGGCCGCGGCGTAATCCCGCTGCAGGCGGTTGTGTAACAAATTCAATTCGGCCCGTTTGCTGACGATGACGAACCGTGCCTGTTCTACCTGGATAGGGTGCGGGTAGAGCAAGTGCGGTAGGTCGCCAAACCCCTTCATCGCTTGAAAAAACACGGATGTCCGGCATCGCGGATCAATCGCTTCCCTTGCGGCCACAAGGGACCGTTCTGGCACGTTGAAGCCGTACCGCTCGATGATGATTTCGTGCTTGCCGAGAACATTGCTTAGGCTTGACGTGACAAGCAATGCCATATGCGCGATCAAGAAGATTGTCAGGGCGCGTTGCGCCGCGATGGAAGATGCCCAGGCTCGTAACCGGCAAAGACCAAATGCCGCCGCGGCCGCGCCGGCCATGACGAGCATCATGCCGTACCAATTGACGATCGTCTTGTCGGCAGCGATCAGCATCAGGGCCTCCGGAACGACGGCCATGAACGCGCCGGGCGCCAAAGCCGCGGGCCATAGACCGATCGCATATGCCGCCCAGTCCTTATCGACCTGTGAGAAATCAAATTTCAAAACCGCTGCGGTGCTGACCGTATGGCCGACCTTGCTGAAGTGGAAGTTATCGACGCCAGCCAGCATTGGCGCAACCTTGACGCCGATGAAGAACACCAGAGCGGCAAGGGCCAAGGAGAGGACGGTGCGGCGGTTGTTGTCGAAGTAGCGGTTCTTGAATATCCAATAACCAAGCACGGCGCCGAGAATGTAGAGCGCCGCGTTCTCGCGCACGTTCAGGAAGAGCAACATCAGAATGAAGGCCATACGCCACCGTCTGGTCAGTGCTGCCCAAGCTAGGGGGGCGCCGAAGACCAGTAACAAGCTGGTGGCATGAAATCCTTCGATGCTGTCCATTGCTGCGAGCATCATGTACGGGCTGAACAGGCAAATGGTTACGGCGAACAGGCGATCGAAACCGCTCAGTCCGATATAGCGGCAGATTCTGGCAAGGAACAAACAGGCCCACGCGGGCGCTAGCGCCTGGACGACCAGCAGGGAATGCGGGCCGGACAGATGGACCAGTGGCCACAATAGCAAAGTCGTCGGCTGCCAATGATCGAACATCAGGGACGGAAGGTGCCGGCCGGCCTCGTAACGGGCGACATAGAGCCAATTGTCCCAGAAGTTCGTATTGTAGAGGGCATTGGCGTAGTTGTAGAGATCGTCCGTCGCCAGCCCGAAATGGGCCAGGCGGAATTTCAGAGCCAGCATGAACGCCGCCCAGCCGATCAGGATCAGATAGATCGCCCTATCGGCATGTCGCTCCACGAACCGGTTTACCCCGTTCAACCTCAATTCCACCTCCGGCGCATCCTTACCCTCGGATTCGAACTAGACGGTCAGTCTACCCCGTTCCTTTGCGGTAGGCTTCAAGCGATAGCACGCAGGGCACCGCCGGGTTCTCAAAGACTGTCAGGTGGTCGTCGCTAAAGACGACCTTCAGGTCGGCTTTCCGTTTGGTCACCATATCGGTTAACCCCGAGGGCAGCTTGAGAATGGCGATGATGTATTTCGAGGCCATCGCCTGGCGCGGATACTGAAGATAAGGCAGGTCGCCGAACCCATACATAGCCTGCAGTTCGATGGCCACACGGCACGAAGTATCGATTACGGCCCGCGCGTTCGCCTTAGACTCCTCCGGTATGTGGTAGCCGATCCGAGTCACCAATTTGTTGGTTTGTCCGCGGACCTCTTTTGGGCCCGCGACGACGATGGCCGTCATGTGCAGGCACATAAGAACCGTTAAGGCGTGAGCCCAGCCCCGCCCCTCGAAAAAGGCCCGCACGCGCGGCAATCCTTGGACGATCGCCAGGGCGCCGACGAATACCAGGGTCATCCCGTACCAGTGGGAGGCCTTCTTCTGCGCGAGAATCAGGATCACGGATTCCGGGATCATCATCAGCAACGTCCCGGGCGCGGCCAATCCCGGCCAAAGCCAAAGGAACAGATTGTGCCAGTCCGAATCCATATGGCTCAGGGCGTGCGCCATGCGGGCCGGGCGGGTCAGGACGCTTTCCGCATGGGCGGCGTGCTCATGCACGACGCCAGCCAGCCAGGGCGCGACGATCAACCCGCCGACAAAAGCAAGCGCGGCGAGTGTGGCGGCGACCGAGGCCTGCCGCCGAGTGGTGAAGAACGGGTTGGTGAACAGCATCAGGCCAGCCGCGCCAGCCAGTACGTAAAGGGCCGCATTCTCGCGGACGTTCAGGAAAAACACCAGTAACACGACGGCCAGGACATAGCGCCTGGTGATCGCGGCCCAGGCAAGCGGCGCGCCAAAATACAAAAGCAGGCAGGTGCCGTGAAACCCGTAGAGGCTGTCCATGACGGCCGCCATCAGATTCGGATGGAATAGGCAGATGACGACGACGAACAGCCGGTCGAAGGGTTTTAGCCCGCAATGCTCACCGATTTTATGAAGAAACACCGCCGCCCAGATCGGGGCCAGCGCCTGGACGACAAGAAGCGCTTCGGCGCCACCGAAATGCACGACGGGCCAGAGCAGCAGAAGAGTTGGCTGCCAGTGATTGAACAGCAGCGACGGCAGACCGCGGATCAATTCGTAGCGCGCAGAAAAAAGCCACTTGTCCTGGAAATTCGTGTTGTAGAGGGCATTGGCGTAGTTGAAGAGGTCATCGGTTGCCAGGCCGAAATGAAGCAGACGGAACTTAATGTAGATCATATAAGCTGCCCAGACCGCGAAGATCATGGCCAGCACAAGAGGCAGGCGTTTTTCGAGGATGGCGTCAATTTTCACCGAAGATCTCCCGCTTTGCGCCGACGAGCGGGCATCGCGTCGGCGGTAGCGGGATAGTCGCCATTCCGACGGCTGTCAAGAAATCGGTCGTGCCGAGGTCCCCGGCCGGGCCGCACCTTAATTTGCCATTGGTTTGCCCGCGCCGATCCGGTAACAGGAGCCGATGTTTGCGCACCGATCCATTCCGGTCCTGATCCTCTGTGCCCTGTGGGCCGTCACCGTCGCCACGGCCTTGGGGGCGCGGCCGTTGCTGCCGGTCGATGAAACCCGCTATCTCGCCGTTGCTTGGGAAATGTGGCAACGCGGCGACTTCCTGGTGCCCTATCTGAACGGCGAACCCTACAGCCATAAGCCGCCGCTGTTGTTTTGGCTCATGCATGCGGGCTGGTCGGTGTTCGGCGTCAATGACTGGTGGCCGCGTCTCGTGGCGCCGCTGTTCGGCTTGGCGGCCCTTCTGTTGACGCGGCGGCTCGGCCGCCTGCTCTGGCCCGAACTTCCCGCCGCCGGCGACGTTGCCGCGCTGGCGGCGCTTGGCGCGCTTTATTGGACCCTGTTCACGACGATGACCATGTTCGACATGCTGCACGGCTGTTTTGCGGTCGCCGGCATGATCGGCCTGGTCATGGCGGCGCGAGGCCGGCTGGTCGGTGGTTTTGCGGTGTTCGGTCTTGCGGTCGGCTTCGGCGTGCTCGGCAAGGGGCCGGCGATCCTCGTGCACCTGTTGCCGGTGGCCTTGGCGGCGCCGCTCTGGGTGCGGTGCCTGGAAGGGCAGAGCGACGGAGATACGCCTGGTTGGGGCCGCTGGTATGCCGGGGTCGGCGCCGGGGTGGTTCTGGGAGCGGCGATCGGCCTGGCCTGGGCTCTTCCGGCGGCGGCATCGGGCGGGGATGCCTATCGAGATGCGATTCTCTGGGGGCAATCGGCGGGACGCATGGTCGACAGTTTTGCCCATGGTCGGCCGTTCTGGTGGTTCGCGGCGATCCTTCCGGTCATGGTCCTGCCCTGGTTGATCTGGCCGGCGGCCTGGCGGGCGGCGCGCGGGGCGGCGGCGGAGATGGCCAAGGACGGCGGCGCGCGTCTGGCGTTTGTATGGTTCATCCTGGCATTCATCGCTTTCTCGGCGATCAGCGGCAAGCAACCCCATTATCTGGTCCCCGAGTTTCCGGCGCTCGCGCTTCTATTCGGCCGTGCCTTGGCCGCCGTACCGCATGATGACGGCAATCCTTTCTGGCGCCGAGCCGATCATTGTGTTCCTGCCGTATTGGTTCTTGCGCTGGCGGCGGTTCTCGCGGCAGCATTTCATTTCGATCTCAAACCGTCTTGGGCAACCTCGGCCGGCGATGCCCAACTCTGGCCGTTAGCGGGGGTCGTCGCGATTGCCGTGGCGTACTGGCGTCGACCCGGCTCGACGGCGGTGTCGCGGGTCTTACGAATTGCCGCGTTATCCGTGGCCCTGATCGTCGCGGTTCATGTGACGCTGCGGCCGTTGATGGCCGAATCCCATGATTTTCGCGCCTTTTCGAAGAATTTGAAGGCCTTCGAGGACCAGGGTTATAGCTTCGTCACTTTCGGAAAATACCATGGCCAGTTCCACTTCCTCGGCCGTTTGAGCAAGCCCTTCGGCATCGTCGACGGACCTGCGGAACTGGATGCCTGGTTGAAGGATCATCCAAAGGCGATGATCGTCGCCCTACACCGTGACTTGCCGAGCGGGACCATGCCGTCCGTGCAGGTGCGTTTCCGTTCGCGCCTGATTGGGGCCTGGCCGGCGAACGAGTATCCGCCGCGGGTCAAGCGTCTCGGCGGGGTGGACTGACCGCGGGCGGGCCGGCGCCGACCAGCGCGGTCAGCAGGAAATAGCTGATTAGCCACCACGATGACCAAATCGAAAAATTGAACAGTGACGAGGCCCAGAAGACGGCCATCAGGCCCAACTGGGCAAGTGGCGCCCCTTCGCCGAACCGCAAATAACGAAGGAACTGTCGCCCGGCCAGCCAGGCCAGGGCGAACAGCATGGGCACGAACCCAACCAGACCCGTTTCGCCAAGGACCTCGAGCACCCAATTGTGAGGGTGAGAAGGTATTTTTTCGGCATGGTATCCGGGGATGACATCGTTTGCGCCTGGCAGGCGATTGATAACGTTGATCCCGTAACCTGTCCATGGCGCTTCGGAAATTTTGCCTGCCGTGAACGTCCATATTTGTTGTCGGTGGGTGTCGACGATTTCCGGTGGGATCCAATCCCAGACCGGCACCGAAGACGGCTCGTCCGGCAATTCGTAGACTAGTAACAGCACCGATGCGGTCGCGCCGAGGGCCAGGGCGGCCCAACCGAATAGCCAGCCTCGGCCGTTGCGGATGGCAACTGCGAAGGTAACGACCAGAACGGCGGCGAGTATTCCAGCCAAAGCGGATTTGTTCACGGTTCCGATAATGAATACGACAGACATCGTCGCGACGCCGAATACGGCCCAACGCGCCCAGCCGTGCCGTATGCTGCCGAGCCAGAACAAAACCGGCACGCAGCATGCGGCTACGGCGGCGAAGGCCTTGGGCGCCGTGTTGCCCCATGCGCCGTTGACCGGAACCCATACGTTTTTAAGTATCCGCAACGGCAGAATGAAGTGCTGGTCGAACAACTCGGGGATCACCAGGGATTCTTGGGCGAGCAGAATGACAACGGCGGCAAAGGCCATGCCGCCGATGAACGTGCGATGACAGTACTTGCGGGTTCGGTCATCGGTCTGGAGAACAGCCCAGAATAACGCACACCCGACAATATAAATTAAAGTCCGCCCCCAACCTTCGAAGGATCGAAGCGGGTCGAGCGAGCCGGGGATATTGACGGCCATGCCGACAAAGGCCACGAAAATGACCAATCCCGCGCGGCTGCGCAATGTGTGCCACAGTACCCCCCGGACTCGAGGTTCTCGAACGGCAATCACGATGGCGGTGATTAGCGCCAATCCGACAAATGTCTGAAGAACGGCCCGGCCCGACAGCATAGCAGGTATCGTTAGGCCGAGGAGGACGGCACCCAGGCTGCGGAGCCATTCCGTATCCGGGGAGCGTTGGTTCTCTGCCGTTTTCATTTTGGGCGACCTAAGCGGGGTTCTGCGTTGGGAATTGAAGGCTGCTGATACCAGATGGTGCGGGTGCGGTCTACTTCGGCCCAGGCAGGGGCCATCTTCAAGCTCCTTCGCGTAAAAAAGACCAGCGCACGACGGTTTCACCGGATCGGTGGTCGCCGCGCAGGACGATTTGCCGGGTTCGCCGGGGGGCGGCGGGATCGCCCAGGTAAACGCTGTCTTCGATTGCCGGGCGCGCGCCGTCGCAGCGGAATCTCCAGCCCTTGCCGCCCGGAAGTTTGAGCAGCACCGCGTCGCCTCCGGACAGGGCGGAGACCCCGACGTCCGGATGCAGATGAAAGCGCAGCGTGAAAGCCCCCGCCCCGCCAACCAGAGTGTCCTTGCCGCGGAAATCGTCGCCGGCACTTGAAAGATAGAGGTCCCGGTTGTGAATGATGCCGAAGGACCGCCGGTATCCTTCATGCCCCATCTGGACCAGGGTGCTGCCTTCCCGTTCGTTGCGTCGCACGGCCATGCCGACGGCTTCGCGTCCGGCCTTGCCCCGAACCCGCGACGGCAGGGCGTCCGTGTCGTTGACCGACAGGGTCGAATGGGCGGC